>ERZ773148.2240-NODE-2240-length-15113-cov-11.831385_pt1 | contig 15113 bp, 10 predicted proteins | sample MGYA00580846_ERZ773148 | MGnify/ENA primary metagenome ERZ773148 (study PRJEB29015, sample SAMEA2737879) | human gut metagenome | biome: human gut; feature: human-associated habitat; material: faeces | place: China | collected 2012 ... | reverse complement strand
TGACGTCGGACTTCATCATGATGAGCTGCGTCACGCCGTTAATCATGATCGAATACCTGAGCGCCACCATGTCGAGCCATCCGCAACGGCGCTCGCGCCCCGTGACGGCTCCGTACTCATGACCGATGTCGCGCAGCCGGGCACCCGTTTCGTCGAACAGCTCCGTGGGGAACGGGCCGCTGCCGACGCGTGTGCAGTAGGCCTTGAAGATACCGTAGACCTCGCCGATGCGGTTCGGGGCGATGCCCAGCCCGATGCAGGCGCCGGCGCAGACCGTGTTCGACGAGGTGACGAAGGGATAGGAACCGAAATCCACGTCGAGCAGCGTACCCTGGGCGCCTTCGGCCAGGATGCTCTTGTCCGCGGCGAGGCACTCGTTGACGAAATACTCGCTGTCGATGATGTTGAAACGACGCAGGTACTCGACCGCCGCAAACCACTTCTGTTCCAACTCGGTGATGTCGTACTCGTAGGCCAGGCCGCGCAGGATCTTCTCGTGGCGAGCCTTGGCGCGGGCGTATATCTTTTCGAAATCGGCGCTCAGCACATCGCCCACGCGCATGCCGTTGCGGCTGACCTTGTCGGTATAGGTCGGGCCGATGCCCTTGCCGGTGGTGCCGATCCTGGCACTGCCCTTGGCCGCCTCGTACGCAGCGTCGAGGATGCGGTGCGTGGGCAGGATCAGGTGGGCCTTCTTCGAAATGCAGAGCTGCTTGGTGAGGTCGTGGCCGCTGGCCGCGAGCGCTTCGGCCTCTTCACGGAAAAGGACGGCGTCGATCACCACACCGTTACCGATGATATTGGTCTTACCGCCCTGGAATATGCCCGAAGGGATCGAGCGGAGCACGTATTTCTCGCCGTTGAATTCCAATGTATGACCGGCATTGGGGCCGCCCTGGAAGCGGGCTACGACCTGGTAGCCAGGCGTCAGCACATCCACAACTTTTCCCTTGCCCTCGTCACCCCATTGCAGGCCGAGGATAACGTCAACTTTTTTCATTGTATCCGGTAATATTTATGGCGCAAAAGACATTTTTTGCACCCAAAGGTAAGAATTATTATCCGAAATACCCAACCCGCGGCGGCGACTTTTCAACAATGTATCAGAAATAAGCGTACCGGAAACCCGCCGCGGAAGGCAAATGACAGTGCGGGGGGGGGCGGCAGCAGCAAACAACGCAGCAACCGACAGGAAGCGATGCGGGCAGGTGACGGGAAGCGACGCGGGCAGTCAGCGGAAAACGATGCGGGGGGGGGCGGTCAGCGGACGACCACCTCGGTCGGCCCGTTGCGGTCGACGCCCTGCGAAGCGAGGCAATAGACGGTCGTAAGGAAAGGGTTGTCGCGCGTGTCGGCCTGCAACTGCCCCGAGCAGGGGGTCAGGTCGAGCGTCACCAGCAGGTTGCCGCGGCAATCGAGCGAGCGCAGGGAAGAGTTGGATTTCAGGTCGAGGCGTGCGAGCAGGTTCCCGGCACAATCGAGCACCGCCAGCCCGCGCAGGCCGTCGATGTCGAGCGACGTGATTTCGTTGTCGCCGCAATCGAGCTTTTGCAGGTCGGGGCATTTGCGCAGGTCGAGCCGCGTGAGATTATTGCCGCTGCAATCGAGCTCGCGCAGGCGGGAAAACTCGCCGATCTCCCACATCGCGGAGATGTTGCGGCCGGAGCAATCCATCGCCAGGACGCGCTGCGCCTCGTAGCGCGAAATGCGTCCGTCGTGATCCAAATCGAACATTCCGAGACAGAATTGCTCGAAGGCGGGGTCTGTGAATGTAATATAAATACGCTTGTTCTTATCATCCTGCTCGTTCTCAGCAAGGCCGCAGGCCGTGAACAGCAACAGAGCGAGGGCAGGGATAAAGCGCAGCATGGCCGGATCAGATATTCACGTCGTCGTCGGAGTCGCCGCCGCCGTCATCGGAATTGGCGTCGTCCTGGATTTCGTCGGCGCCCTTGATTTCGTCGTCGTAGTAATCCTTGTCGTCCTCCTCCTGCGCATTGTCGTCGATCTTCACGTCGATCTTCACCATATAGGCGATCTCGTCGGTATCGAAAGGCACGGCATAGAAAAAATCGCCGTTGGGTTTGTCCACGCGCATCATCGCTTCGGTGAACCCCAGCGGGTATTTTTCCTTTACGGCATCCTGCAGTTCGGGAGTCAAGTTGTGAAAGCTCGTTACGATATGTTTCTTCGTCGTATTCTGTTTAGCCATAGTAATGCTTGGAAATTTTCTGCAATTATAAGCAAAATTTACATATCGCACCACATCCGTAATTTTTTTTTGCATTTTTTTTGAATTTGCAGGATGTTATAAACAAAATACGTACCTTTACGCAGGTTATACTTATATTATGATACGCGAGAGAGTCGAAGAGCTGCGGCGGCAGCTCGAGTACCATAACTTCAGATATTACGTCGAAAACGCCCCTGAGATCTCCGACTTCGAATTCGACACGATGATGCGCGAATTGCAGGATCTGGAACGGGCGCACCCCGAACTGTCCGACCCCAATTCGCCCTCGGTGCGTGTCGGGAGCGACATCACGTCGGAGTTCCGGAGCGTAAAGCACCGGTTCCCGATGCTTTCGCTCGGCAACACCTATTCGCTCGACGAACTGCATGAATTCATCGCCCGCATCGAAAAGGAGGCCGGGCCGACGGAGTTCGTCTGCGAACTGAAATTCGACGGCACGGCCATATCGCTCACCTACGAGGACGGGCGGCTGCTGCGTGCCGTGACGCGCGGCGACGGCACGCAGGGCGACGACGTGACGGCCAACGTACGTACGGTGCGCACGGTTCCCCTGCGCCTGAGGGGCGACGACTGGCCGCCCTACTTCGAAATACGGGGCGAGATCCTGATGCCCTACGCCTCGTTCGACAAAATCAACGCCGAGCGCGAGGCGGCCGGGGAGACGCTCTTCGCAAACCCGCGCAACGCCGCGGCGGGGACGCTCAAGCAGCAGGCGTCGTCGGTGGTCGCACGCCGCGGCCTGGACTGCACGCTCTACCAGTTGGCGGGCGACGACCTGCCCTTCACGAACCACTGGGAAAGCCTGCAGAAAGCCCGCGAGTGGGGATTCAAAGTCTCGGACGCGGCGCGCATATGCCGCACTGCGGAGCAGATCGACGCCTACATCGCGCATTGGGACGAGGGGCGCCATGCCCTGCCCTTCCCGACCGACGGCGTGGTGATCAAGGTCAACGACTTCGCCGTAAGGCGGCAGCTGGGATTCACGGCCAAGGCCCCGAAATGGGCCGTGGCCTACAAGTTCAAGGCCGAGCAGGCGCTCACGCGGCTGGACAGCGTGTCGTTCCAGGTGGGACGCACGGGAGCCATAACGCCTGTGGCGAACCTCGAACCGGTGCTGCTGGCCGGGACGACCGTGCGGCGTGCGACGCTGCACAACGCCGAGCAGATGGCCCTGCTGGACATCCGCCCGGGCGACATGGTATACGTCGAGAAGGGCGGCGAGATCATCCCCAAGATCACGGGGGTAGACCTCTCGCAGCGGCCTGCGGACAGCAAACCGTTCGAATACATCACCGTATGCCCCGAATGCGGCACTCCGCTGGTGCGCTACGAGGGCGAGGCGAAGCACTACTGCCCCAACCAGGGGGGATGCCCGCCGCAGATCGTCGGCCGCATCATCCATTTCATCCGCCGCAAGGCGATGGACATCGAAGGGCTGGGCGAGGAGACCGTGGAACTGCTCTATGAAAACGGGCTGGTGCACGACGTGGCCGACCTCTACGACCTGAAGGCCGGACAGCTGGCGGAATTGCCGCGGCTGGGCGAGAAGTCGGCCGACAACATCATACGCAGCATCCGCGGATCGGTCGAGGTGCCCTTCCGCCGCGTGCTGTTCGGACTCGGCATCCGCTTCGTGGGCGAGACGACGGCCAAATACCTCGCGGAGCATTTCCGCTCGCTCGACGCCGTGATGCGGGCCACGCGCGAGGAGCTGACCCAGGCCGACGAGGTGGGCGGGCGCATCGCCGACGCGATCATCGAGTATTTCGCCGACGAGCAGAACCACGCCATCATCCGCCGCCTGCGTGCCGCGGGGCTGAAGTTCGAGGAGGAGGCGCGGGAGCTGGCGTCGGAGTCGCTCGCAGGCCGCAGTTTCGTGGTGTCGGGCAAGTTCTCGCGCAGCCGCGACGAAATGAAGGAGCTGATCGAAATGCACGGGGGCAGGAACCTCGCGGCCGTATCGGCCAACGTCGATTACATCGTGGCGGGCGACAACATGGGCCCGGCGAAGCTCAGGAAAGCCGAGAAGCTGGGCGTGAAGATCATTTCCGAAGAGGAGTTCATCGCCATGGTCGGCGGGCAGGAAGCCCCGGCGGCAAACGGGACGGAAGCCGACAGCGCAACAACGGCAAATACCGGAGGCAGGAACAATGGCGCCCCGGCCGCGACGGAAGGCGGGGACGGCGAACCCGTCCAACAAGGCGAGTTGTTCTGAGCCCCGCGGAAAAGGAATACGCATAAAAAACTACATAATGCCAAACAGAATCATATGATACGACACAAGCTCTGCGGCGTGGGGGCCGCCATGATAACCCCCTTTACACCCGAAGGAAAAGTCGACTACCAGGCGCTGGCATGCATGATCGACTATGTGATCGAAGGCGGCGTGGACTACATCGTGGCGTTGGGCACCACGGCCGAAACGCCGACGCTCTACATGCCCGAACGCGCCGTGATAGCCATGTTCATCACCAACCACATCGCGGGACGCGTACCGCTGGTAATGGGCTGCGGCGGCAATTCGACGTCGGAGGTACTGGATCAGCTGCGCGAATTCGACCTGCGGGGCGCCGACGCCATCCTGAGCGTTACGCCCTACTACAACAAGCCCTCGCAGGAGGGCTTGTACCAGCATTTCCGCACCGTGTCAGAGCACTCGCCGCTGCCGGTGATCCTCTACAACATCCCGGGACGCTCGGGCGTCAACATGACGGCCGAGACGACGCTGCGACTGGCTCGCGGGATGAAGAACGTGATCGGCATCAAGGAGGCATCGGGCGACATCGAACAGATGCAGCACATCCTCGACCGGCGCCCCGAAGGGTTCATCGTGCTGTCGGGCGACGACGGCATGACGCTCGAGCTGATGCGCCGCGGCGGCGACGGCGTGATCTCGGTGGCCGCGAACGCTTTTCCCAAGCGGTTCATGGAGTGTGTGAACTACGCCAAGGCCGGGGAGTTCGACCGTGCGGAAAAGGCATACGAATGCCTCGACGAAGCGGTACATGCCCTGTTCGAAGAGGGCAACCCCGTGGGGGTGAAGTGCGCACTGGCCGAAATGGGCATAATCGGCCCGACGATGCGGCTGCCGCTCGTCGAAGGTTCGGGGGCGCTGCGCGAAAAGTTCCGCAAACTGATCGCGGAATACGATTTGCGCTGATTTGAGCGTTAGTGCCTAAAATACGAATATGAAAAATTTACTGCTGACATTGCTCCTGCTCCCGGCGCTGGCCGCGGCGAAAGTCCCCGTCGAGGAGGACATCGTCGCCAAGACGTCCGACCCCGATTCGCCGTTCTACTACACATCGCTGATGATGCGCTACAACGCGGGCGACGAGACGCTCACCGACGAGGATTACCACTACCTCTACTACGGCTACGCCCACCAGGAGAGCTACAAACCGATGGAGGCGAACCCCGACCTGGACAAGCTGCTGATGCTGGCATCGGGGCTCGATCCCGACAACCCGCTGGCCGAAACGCTCGACGCGATGCTCTACGTGGGCGAAGATGCGCTCGCCCGCGACCCGTTCAGCCCCAAGATCCTGAACCTGATGGCCTATGCCCACGGGGCGCTGGGCAACAAGCTGCAGGAGAAGATGTATTACAACAAGGTGAAGGGGGTGCTCCGCGCGATCGAGGATTCGGGAGATGCCCTCACGCAGAAGACCCCGCGCCATATCCTGATGTTCGACCATGCGCTCGACGTGATGGCATCGGAGGGTTACACCTACGGCAAGAGCCGCATCATCAGCCGTACGGTGGAATTCATCCCCTTCACGGCGCCCCGGATGGTCGGCGACAAGAAACGCAAAGGGCTCTATTACGACTTCGGCCGCGTATACTGGAACAAGCCCGAAGGATATACCTATAAACGTGACCGCACATGGCAATTCAACAACCTGAAACCCCGTACCTACAAATAATCCGGCGCACGCTGTGGCTGCTGCTGGCAGTGACGCTGCTCGCCGGGTGCGAAAAAACAGAGGAACGCGCAGGGCTGACCACGACGCAGGACGAAGTGGTATTGCGCAGCACGGCGGGTTCGGAGGCGGCATTCACGGTGTCGTCGACCGAAGCGTGGTCGCTCACCACCACGGGAAGCGGCTTCGACGTCTCCCCCACCCGAGGCGGCCGCGGGGAGACGACGGTAACGGTGAGGGCACAGGACGACAATACAGGCCACAGCCGCATCAAGTTAGGGACAGTGATGCTGAACCTGACCGCAGGAGGTGCGCAGTGTAGCGTCACCGTATCGCAAAGCCCGGCGACTGCGACGCAGACCATGCTGCTCTACATGCCGGGGCGGGATTTGCTGAATTTCTACAAACAAAATATCGACGGTGTATTGAAAGCTGTCGACGCAAATGTTCCGGGCGACGGCCGCATATTAGTCTGCTACCAGCCCAATACGCACTCACAGGCCGAAATGTACGAAGCGTATTTCAACGCCGAAAAGCAGGCGGCCGCATTCACGCTGCTGAAAAGTTACGACGATTTCGCGGCGGCCGATCCCGCATGCGTACAGCGCATGCTGAGCGACGTGGCAGCGCTCGCCCCTGCGCAGCATTACGGGATCATCGTCGGTTGTCACGGCAAGGCGTGGGTGCCCGCGGATCATGGGGCACTCAGCTACTCGGCCCGGATGACGAATGAGCTGGAGGATTTATGGATTCCGATGCCAGGGGCACTGCTAACCCGTTCGTTCGGCGACACGGGGCGGTCGATCGACATTACGAATTTCGCGGCGGCGGTCAAGGCCCAAAATTACAGACCCGACTACCTGCTTTTCGATGCCTGCTTTATGGCCAATATAGAGACGCTGTACGACCTGCGCGAATGCACGGACTACGTAATTGCCGCGCCCTGCGAAATCATGGCACAAGGATTCCCCTATGAGCGGGCGATGCCGTGGTTCTTCACCGACGGTGGCAAAGAATACAACCTGACAAAGGTATGCGAAGCGTTCTGGAACTTCTACATGAACGATGCAACGACCAAATCGGGCTGCATTTCGCTGGCCGTGATGGCGGAAATGGAAGGTATGAAGGAGATCATGCGGCATATCAACGCCGCGCCCCAAAAGACCTATGCGGAAGAGCTGCAAAGCTACGAGGGAATGTCTTCGCACATATTCTACGATCTGGGACACTGGGTCGAACTGGCCTGCAGCGACGCTGGGCTGAAAGAGGAGTTCAAAGTGCAGTTGGACAAGGCGTTCCCAAAAGCTGCACGGCTCAATACGCCGGAATTCTACTCGGCATATAACGGCCGGATGAACCCCGTCGCCTACTATTCGGGAGTGTCGTTCAGCGAACCATCGGACAAATACACCGAAGAGAACAAGCAGACGAGCTGGTACCGAGATACGCATTAATTGAAAAAGGGTGATTCGTAAGGAATCACCCTTTTTCATTATTCGTACTGGCCGGACTTGAGCCGTTCGACCTCCTCGCGGGAGAGGAAACGCCAGGCTCCGCGCTTGAGGTTCTTCTTGGTCAGGCCGGCGTAGTAGACACGGTCGAGCTTGGTGACCGTGTAACCCAGGAATTCGAAAATACGGCGCACGATACGGTTGCGGCCGGAGTGTATCTCGATGCCGATCTCCTGTTTGTTCTCCTTGACATAGGAAATTTCGTCGGCGAAGATTTCGCCGTCTTCAAGTGTGATGCCCTCGGCGATGCGATCCATATCGGCATGCGCCAGGGGCTTGTCGAGCGTCACCTGGTAGATTTTCTTTTTCAGGTACGAGGGGTGCGTGAGCTGCTTCGTAAGGTCGCCATCGTTGGTGAAAAGCAGCAACCCGAGGCTGTTCTTGTCCAGACGGCCTACGGGGTAGATGCGCTCCGTGCAGGCACCTTCGACCAGATCCATGACGGTCTTGCCGGCATGGGGGTCGTCGAGCGACGTGACATAACCCTTGGGCTTGTTGAGCACGAGGTAGACCTTCTTCTCGCCCTGCACGCGGCTGTCGTTGAATTTCACCTCGTCGGTGGGAAGCACCTTGGTGCCCAGCTGGGTGACGATCTGGCCGTTGACCGTAACGAGGCCCGCAGTGATGAAATCGTCGGCCTCGCGGCGCGAGCAGAGGCCCGACTGCGCGAGAAAACGGTTCAGGCGCATTTCGCCGACCTGCTTTTCGGGCGTGAATTTCGGGTAGGACGCCGGTTTGTCGTCGTGCTTCCTCGGCCCCGGCTTATAGGGTTTGTCGCCGAATTTACGGTCGCCGTATTTCTTATCCCCGAACTTACGTTCACCGTAGGCGGGCTTGTCGCCATATTGGCGGCGCGGCTTGTCGCCGTCGCGGTGCTCGTAGCGGGGTTTGTCGCCGAATTTGCGCTCGCCATAGGCGGGCTTGTCACCGTACTGGCGGCGCGGTTTGTCGCCGTCGCGGTGCTCATAGCGGGGTTTATCGCCGGACTTACGCTCGCCGTAAGCCGGTTTGTCGCCGAACTGGCGGCGCGGTTTGTCGAATGCAGGGCGATTGTCCGCCGTGAAATGGGGATTGTAGGAGGCCCGCCCACGGGGCCCCTCGCTGGACGGTTGCTCCGAATCGGCAGCATCACGCTGTAAACGCGGGCGACGCTCGACACGCTCCGCCGTAGCAGTCACGGTACGCTGGCGCTTGTCGCGTCCGAAACGCGAAAGTACCGTGGTCGAGTCGTTTTTGTTGTCTTTCATACGTATTTGAATGAGTTTGTGGGGCAAAGGTAATCCATTTTTCCGGATTACGGCATATTGCAGACCCGATTTGGCGATAAAAGACAGGGGCCGTTACAAATTCGCCGCTTTTGCCTTATCTTTGCACCCGTAAACGACGTCCGGCAGGGGTTGCCGGACATCCCCGCCCCGCACCTATGAACATGAACCGCGAAATACTGCGCATCGCGCTCCCGAATATCGTTTCGAACATCACCGTACCGCTGATGGGAATCGTGTCGACGGCCATCGCCGGGCACTGGGGCGCGGATTCGGCGGCGACGATCGGCGCACTGGCCATCGGGGTGTCGATCTTCAACTTCATCTACTGGAACTGCTCGTTCGTGCGCATGGGAACCAGCGGACTCACGGCACAGGCGTTCGGCGCCGGGAATTTCCGCGAATGCACCAACATGCTCGTAAGGGCGATGGTCGTGGCGGCGGGCATGGGATTGCTGATGCTCGCCCTGCAATACCCGCTGGGCGAGCTGGCCCTGTGGGGACTGAACGGCAACGAAATGACGCGCGAATATTTCTACGCCCGCATCTGGGCCGTACCGGCTGGCATCCTCCTGTTCGGGTTCAACGGCTGGTTCACGGGTATGCAGAATGCCATGATACCGATGTTCACGGCTATTTCGGTCAACGCGGTGCATGTGCTGTGCAGCCTTTGGTTCGCCTTCGGCATGGACATGGGGATCGTCGGCATCGCCTACGCCTCGGTGATCGCACAGTGGACGGGCGTGGGACTTTCGCTGCTGCTGCTCATGCTGCGCTACCGCAAGGTGCTGACGGGCATCGACTGGGCCGAGGTATTCGACATGAAACCGCTCAAAACCTTCTTCATCGTCAACCGCGACATCATGCTGCGTACGCTCTGCATCGTGGCGGTCTACACCTTCTTCACGGGGGCTTCGGCCCGCATGGAAGACCCGGTGCTGCTGGCCGTGAACACCCTGCTGTTGCAGCTCTTCACGCTCTTCTCGTACATGAACGACGGCTTCGCATATGCCGCCGAAGCGCTGACCGGACGGTTCATCGGCGCCCGGGACGTAAAGGCGCTGCGCGACTGCCTGCGGCGCTGCATCGCATGGGGCACGGCCGTGTCGGTACTGTTCGTGGGAATCTACATCGTCTGGTGGCGCGACCTGGTGGGGCTGTTCATCGACGATTCGGCCGCAAACGCCGCGACGATCGTGGAGGTCGCCGGACGGTATATCGTATGGATCATCCTGATCCCCGTAGCCAGCGCCATGCCCTTCATCATGGACGGCATCATGGTGGGCGCTACGCAGACGCGCGTCATGCGCAACTCGATGTTTTGGGCTACGGCAGCCTATTTCGGCATCTTCTATATCGGGCATACGCTCATAGGCAACAACGCCCTGTGGCTCGCCTTCACGCTGTACATGTTCCTGCGCGGCGTGCTGCAATACTTCATGACGCACAGCCTGCGGACAATCTACCGCAAAGCCGGCGCATAAGGAAGGGGCGGTGAATCCCCGGGCAGGGAGAGGCCGGAACGGCCCGGGAGAGGCAACGTCCGGAATCAGGAAGGTTTCCTGCGATAACAGGCCGCATATCCGGGGATAATCACTAAATTAGCGGAACGGAACCCCGCCATGATCTTATCCGAAAACGCACTCTATATCAAATATATCCGACTGAAAGAGGCCGGAGATTTGCCGCACGAATACCCCTATACGGTGCCCGCGCTGGCGGGGTTCAGCGGGTTGCGGTTCCGCCGCCCGGTGACGTTCATCGTGGGCGAGAACGGCATGGGCAAATCGACGCTGCTGGAAGCCATCGCCGTAAAAGCGGGATTCAATGCCGAGGGCGGGTCGAAGAACTTTCGGTTCGCAACGCGCGAGACTCATTCCCCGCTATACGGGAACCTCGTGCTCGGACGCGGGTTGCAGCCGCGCGACGGCTATTTCCTGCGTGCCGAAAGTTTCTACAACGTCGCCACCGAAATCGACCAGATAGCCGACGGCATACACCGCTATTACGGCGACAAGTCGCTCCACAGGCAATCGCACGGCGAAAGCTTCCTGAGCCTGCTCGAACACAGGCTCCGCGGGAACGGGCTCTATATCTTCGACGAGCCCGAGGCCGCCCTCTCGCCGTCGCGGCAGATGTATATGCTGTGCCGGATAAAACAACTCGTGGAAAGCGGATCGCAGTTCATCGTCAGCACCCACTCGCCTATCGTCATGGCCTACCCCGGCGCCGACATCTACGAGATCGCGGACAACGGGCTGCAACTCACCGAACTGGAGCAAACGCCGCATTACCTGCTGATGAAACGCTTTTGCCTCGACCACGAAGGTATGCTCCGGCAGTTGGGGTTCGGCATCCCGGAATCTTGAAGCGCGGGTCGCGCCACAGGCCGAATGTCCCGGAGATCGGCACAACCGCACAGGCATTTCGCACGGATGCCGCACAGGATTTGCACGGACGTCTCGCACGGATATTACCCTACGAATTCGACGGCACGGACATCACGACAGGCACATCGGCGCATGAAAAATCCCGGCTCCGTGTTTCGGAGCCGGGATTCCTGTAAGCGCAGGGCGGCAGCGCCGCCCCCGCAGGGAATTACTCTTCGCCTTTGGCTTCCTTGAGCAGGGTATTGTACTTGTTGTACTTGTCCATCATACCCTCCTCGTCGCGCAGGCGGAAGCAGATCGACTTGAGGAAGTCGAGCGTGTTGACGTCGTCCTTCTTCAGCTCGTATGCCTTTTCGAACCAGGGCACCGCCTCCATATAGACCGCATTCACCTCCTTCAGGTCGGTATCGTAGGCAGTCTGGCTGCTGTACTGCTTCTCGTTCATCACCTTGTTCATCTCGTCGGCCTTGATCGTGTAGAACACGCCCAGGTAATAATTGCCTTCGAACAGGTCGGGCTTCAGCTCCACGACCTTCTTGAACGATGCGATGCTCTCGTCGTAGTTTTTCAGCGCATAGAAGATACGGCCGCGGCCGAACCAGAGGTCTACGTTCTCGGGGTTGTCGGCAATGGCCGAGTCGATCAGCGTTACCAGGTCGGCAGGGTCGCCCACGCCCTCTTCGGCCGTGTAAAGCTGCATCAGGCCGTCGAGGATACGCTCGTTCTTCGGGAATTTCCCGATACCCGTGATCAGGGCGTCCTTGGCCAGCATGACGTTGTCCTGGCTGACGTTCTTCAGGCCGTAATAGCAGTGGAAGAGGTAGTAGTAGATGTTACCCTCCTCGTCGGTATACCCCAGGTCGATCGCTTTCTTGAGGTACTCGGCACCCTGTCCGAACGACGAGGGGTGCGCCGAACCGTCCACTGTGCGCAGGTAACCGGCATAGTAGAGCAGCGCGGGATCTGCGGCTGCGCCGTAAGCGGGGCTCGACTGTGCCCGGAAAGCCGTGGCATAGGCATCGGCGGCGGCAACGTACTCGCCCGTGTCGATACCCGTGTTACCAACCTGCGAACAGAAATCGCTGATCTGCTGCAACCCGTCCTTCGCCTTCGCAGCGCTCTTGGGGTCGATCTCGTAAGCCTTGTTGTAAGCCTCGATGGCCATGGCGGGAGCCTCTTTCAGCACCCAGTCGGTCTGCGTCCAGGTAACGACCTTGCCGTCCTTGATGTAGGCGATGAAATAGGGGTACTCCCACGCTTCGTAGGGAACGTTGAGAAGCGTCACCTGCTTGGTGGCCGAAGGTTCGCCCACGGCCAGCTTCAGCATCGCGGCGTCCATGTTGACGAAGAGGCTCTTCGTCGGTTCCACGGCAGCCTCGTACAATGCTTTGCCACGGTTGATCCACGTGGAGGCCTTGGCGTTCTTCTTCGCGTCGGCGATGTCGGCGTCGCTCTTCTCGATCTTGGTGAGGAGCCCGCTCTTGTTGACTTTCTGCGCCTGCACGGCAGGGATAGCCACGAGCAGCGCCGCGAAAGCCGTCAAAAATGTTTTCTTCATAACAAAATTTAATTTAAAGTTTTCAAATTCATTTCATCTATTCCTCGGCCGGCTGTCCTGCTTCGGGCGTTGCGCCCCCGTTTTCAGCAGCCTCCGCGGACTGTACTTCTTCTTCATCGCCGGCAGCAGGCACGGCCATCACCGAGGCAATGGCATCGCCGTCGCGCAGGTTGATGATACGCACGCCCTGCGTGGCACGACCCGCCAGGCGGATCTGCGACACGGCCGTACGTATGGTAAGTCCCGAACGGTTGATAATCATCAGGTCGTTGTCGTCCGTAACGGCCTGTATGGAGATAAGTTTACCGGTTTTCTCCGTCACGTTGATCGTCTTCACACCCTTACCGCCGCGGTTGGTGATGCGGTATTCGTCGAGGTCGGTACGCTTGCCGTAACCGTTTTCGCTCAGCACCAGCACGTCCTGCGTCGAATCGGGTTCCACACAGATCATGCCGACCACCTCGTCGGACTCCTCGATCGAGATGCCGCGCACACCGGCGCCGACACGCCCAATCGGGCGCACCGTCGACTCGTTGAAGCGGATGGCCTTGCCTTCGCGGGCCGCAATCATCACTTCGGCGTTGCCGCTGGTGAGCTTGGCCTCGATCAGCTGGTCGCCCTCGCGGATGACGATGGCGTTCACGCCGTTCTGGCGCGGGCGCGAGTAGGCTTCGAGCTTCGTCTTCTTGATCGTACCGTCCTTGGTACACATGATGATGAAGTTGTTGTTCACATACTCGGCGTCGTTCAGGCGCTTGACGTTGATATAGGCGCGAACCTTGTCGTCGGGCTCGATCTGGATGACGTTCTGGATGGCGCGTCCCTTCGAGGAGCGTGCGCCCTCGGGGATCTCGTAGACCTTGAGCCAGTAGCAGCGCCCCTTCTCGGTGAAGAAGAGCATCGTATTGTGCATCGAAGCCACGTAGATATGCTCGATGAAGTCCTCGTCACGCGTAGCACTGCCCTTGGCGCCGACGCCGCCGCGGTTCTGCGTGCGGTATTCGGCCAGCGGGGTGCGCTTGATATAGCCCATGTGCGAGATGGTGATGACCATGTCGTCGTCGGCATAGAAATCCTCGGGGTTGAACTCCTCGGAGGCATAGACGATCTCCGAACGGCGCTCGTCGCCGTATTTTTCCTTGATTTCGAGCAGTTCGTCCTTGATGATCTGCATCTGCATGCCGACATTCTCCAGCACGTCCTTCAGGTGGGCGATCAGCTTGGTAAGATCGTCGCGCTCGGCGGTCAGTTTGCCGTACTCCAACCCCGTCAGGGCACGCAGGCGCATCTCGATGATGGCCGAAGCCTGGATGTCGCTCAGCTCGAAACGCTCGATCATCGCCTGCTTGGCCGCGTCGGGCGTCTGCGACGAACGGATGATGTGCACGATCTCGTCGATGTTGTCCTGCGCGATCAGCAGACCCTGCACGATATGCAGGCGCTCCTGCGCCTTCTTCAGGTCGAAACGCGTGCGGCGCACAACCACATCGTGGCGGTGCTCCACAAAGTAATGTATCAGATCCTTCAGGTTGAGCAGCATCGGGCGGCCGTTGACCAGAGCGATGTTGTTCACGGCGAAGGACATCTGCAGCTGCGTATTCTTGAACAGCGTATTGAGGACTACATTGGCCGAGGCGTCGTGCTTAAGGAAGATCGTGATACGCATACCCGAACGGTCACTCTCATCGTTGATGTACGATATGCCCTCGATCTTCTTCTCGTTCACCAAGTCGCCGATCTTCTTGATCATCTCGGCCTTGTTGACCATATACGGGATCTCCGTAACGATGATGCACTCACGGCCGCTGGGCGTGTGCTCGATCTCGGTGCGGGCACGCATGATAACGCGGCCGCGACCCGTCAAAAGAGCCTCTTTGACACCCTCGTAACCGTATATCAACGCTCCCGTAGGGAAGTCGGGACCCTTGACGTAACGCAACAGATCCTCGCACGCGCAATCCGGATTGTCGATATACGCGCAGCAGGCATCCACGACCTCTCCCAGATTGTGCGGTGCCATGTTGGTCGCCATACCCACGGCAATACCGCTCGAACCGTTGACCAGAAGCAACGGAATCTTCGTCGGCAGCACCGTCGGCTCCTTCAACGTATCGTCGAAGTTGGTGGTCCAATCGATCGTCTCCTTGTCTATATCTGCCATCACCTCATCGGTGATCTTCTGCATGCGGGCCTCGGTATAACGCATGGCGGC
>ERZ773148.2211-NODE-2211-length-15240-cov-3.534804_pt1 | contig 15240 bp, 7 predicted proteins | sample MGYA00580846_ERZ773148 | MGnify/ENA primary metagenome ERZ773148 (study PRJEB29015, sample SAMEA2737879) | human gut metagenome | biome: human gut; feature: human-associated habitat; material: faeces | place: China | collected 2012 ... | reverse complement strand
CATTCCGATAAATATTATTGGGAAATTCCGGTCAAACTGTTTGGTGCCGATATATTGGTAACAAAAACAGCACTGAAAGCTGCAGCTCAGGCAGAACGTCCGACAGACGGATTGTATGGATTTGCGAATGACATGGTTGAAGAAGGTGTCATCCGATTTGTTAAATCCGGAAACAGAATCGATTGCCTTGAAGTTTTTAATGGCATATCAAATACCCCGAAAGACAGTGAATTAACTTCACTTTACAGACAAAAAAACAACTCCGGGCGATACCTTTCCATTCCGATTTTGGAAGAGAAACCCGAAGCTGTATTAATCGATGTCAGCAATCTGCTGAATCAGGAAACTCTTTTTACCGGCCTGGCATTACGTCATGGAAGAGATTTTAACATCAGCATCTGTCATCCTGAATTTTCCTCCATTCTGGAAATCGGCAGTAACCGGGAAGACATCCTGTTCATCCGATCGCAAAGAGCTTATGAGCCTTCCAGAATACCTTCAGAGATTCCCAACGCAATGAACGTACGCGAGCTGACAATGTGGCAAATAGGAACTGCTCTCACTTTATTACCCCGCACACCTCTTTCATTTCGCAAATGGGATCCTCGGGTAGAATATTTTTCGAATACCTACCAAAAGTGTGACAACAACATATACACAACAACAATCAAAGTTGCAAAAAGATGGCGTCTGGAACCTCGTCCTGAAGATTTTGAACGTTACGAAGCCGGGGAACTCGTAGTACCAATTAAACCCATTATTTTCTATGTTGATAGGCAAACTCCCGAATATCTGCGACAAGCCTTCATCGAGGCTGTAGACAGTTGGCAAAAAGCATTTGAGCAGGCAGGGTTCAAAAACGCTATCAAAGGAGAAATGATGCCTGCTCATAAAAGTGATCCGGAGTTTTCAATTGACGACCCCCGCATTTCAATCATATCATACAATGTTTCACCGCGCATGAATGCCCGCGGAGGCATCATCACAGACCCGCGCAGCGGAGAAATCCTTAGCGGGCGGGTATCGATTTTCCACAGTTTCCTGGATTTAATTCAACAATGGTATTATTGCCAATGCGCACAAGTCGACCCTCGCATACATGAAGAAATCATACCGGACACATTATTGGCAAGGATTGCCAAGTTTGTTGTTACCCATGAAGTAGGCCATTCATTAGGCTTGTGCCACAATTTCATCGGCAGCAGTGCCTATACCGTAGAGCAATTACGCACCCCCGATTTTGTAGCCAAGTACGGTACCACACCTTCTATCATGGATTATACACGTTTCAACTATATTGCCCAACCGGAGGATAAAATGGACAGCAAACTTCTATCCCCCAATGTCGGGATATACGACTGTTTTGCTATTGAATGGGGCTACCGTTATTACAGACATCATGCAAATTCAGACAGTCTATTAAAAGAATGGGTAACTCAACAACAAGAACAACGAGAATTGAGATTTGCCAACAATTCCGGTATCGACCCCGAAGTCCAGTCTGAAGACTTAAGCAACGACTTGTTGGCAGCCAACGCACTCGGTATCGAAAATCTAAAATACATGAAGTCGAATGAACCCCTTTGGCGTTCAGGGGAATGGGCAAACAGACAAATATGGATAAACAGACAAAGCTGGATGGAAATACAATACAACAACTTTTTGACACAAGCCATATTATATATCGGAGGCATCAACACCCTGACTCAACAACCTATACCTATCCGAAAGCAACTGGACGCCATAGAGTTCATAAACAAATACGCATTCTCATCGCCGGAGTGGTTATTTGGCAACCACCGAAGGACATCCTCGTTTTACCAGGAAATTATCCGTTCGCTGATACAGCGATGCGAGTATGTTCAAAACAGCTCAGAGCGATATCCCAATAATACAATCTCTATCAAAGAGTATATCACGGTGTTACACCAAACAATTTTTGACAGACATCAAACAGACAGGTCACGCGAGATTCTACAGGAAGTATTTTGCAAAAGCGTTCTGGATGCGATGAAAAATTCAGATTCACAATATATGAAAATGCTTTGGAGATGCGAATTGGAGAATATTCTCGATGAAGCAAGACAAAAACACTTCAATCCTCAACATGGCCAGCGAATAACAGACTACATAAAATTCTGCATGGGAAAATAAACTAAATATGAAGAAGAAAAGGCTATTGATATTATATCTTTTACTGGGAATTTGCACATGGGGACATGCATTGAACCCCATAACATCACATTCCCGACAACACCCGGCACAAACATCGACCCAGAAGTTGAGCGCGACTGTACAGGACGGGAAAATAATATTGAACATACCCGAATCTGCAATAGGGAAGGAGTTATTGATTACAGCACAAGCAAATGAAGGTTTTGGACTCAGGAACCGTCCGTTATCAAGCATAGGGGTTGTCCGTCTGCAAAAATCGGCAGACGGAAACAAAATCTTTTTCAACAAAGAAAGATTCGAGGAAAGAATAACAACCGGGAACAGCGAATTAAGACCTGCCTTTGAAGCATCCAACCGCCAACCTTTAGGTATAGATTATCCCGTCATAAACAATATAGATAAGGATGGCTTTTATGCAATTGATATCACTAAAGCGATTCTGAACGGAGAAAACTGGTATCAACTTCAAATGAAAGACTTATTCCCATCATCAAGGGGACAAGCTGTCGCAGACACCATTATCACATTTGATGAGGGAATATATGTCGCATTCAAACAGGAATACCGTATACAAAGCGAACTTAACCCGACAGTTGAAATGCAAATCGGTTGTGCTGTCAGACTATTGGATGCAGAACCTCTCGGTTTGCGCTATGCCAACCATCATTTCCCATACACCTATCTGACATTCAAAGATTATGGACGCAGCCCTTATGGAGCTGTAGAAGATTCCATCATTTGCCGTTGGCGCATCCATCCCCGAAAGCCATTAATATGCTGTATAGATCCTCTCTGTCCTCCAACCTGGGCTTCATATATCAAAAAAGGGGTCCTTGCCTGGAATAAGGCATTTGAGCAGGCTGGTATTAAAAATGCCATAAAAATACACGAAAACGCCCAAGACGAAATTCCTGCACTTCACCGTTTTGTGATTTCATACGACCTGGGAGCGGCAACAACTACCCGGCAACAAATCACCCATCCGGAAACAGGAGAAATCTTATATACCCGCCTCAACCTGGGACATGGACTGCTATTGCCCTATTTAAACAATTATTGGTGGGAATATGGAAGCGAGGATAAACGCATACGCAAAAACATCCTACACGAACAAGTTGCAGGCGAAATATTACAAACAATCATTATGCGTGAATTTGGTCTGGCATTGGGTTTAACTGCTCCATCTCCTGAGAATTATTGGGAAGATTCCGCCCTACAAGAACTTAATAATGGGAAAAACAGTAATTTCCCCACTCAACAAGATTGCAAACAAATCGCCTGGGGCTATCAACAAACCTCGGCTTATAAAGATGCAATAAAAGAACGCAAACTATTGGAAAAAATCATTCTTCCCACCAGACCTACAAGCACAGAAGAAAAAATACAAAAAGAAAAGATACTGACCCGCAAGCTCAAAAACTACGAAACAATGTTTTCGTTTTTGAAAAGTGAAATTGCTCTGCATGGAACAAACCAGCAATATATCGTACTATACAATCAAGGAATTCAAAGCCTGACGAATCATCTAAAAAAATTAGCCGGTATCATTTCGACAGAAAACGCTGAAAGAATTTTAGCTTTACTCGATTATTATGTTTTCCAGGAAGAACATCAATGGCTTGATATTCCTTCACTGCACATAGGCAACAGAACAAGCTACTCAAAAATCATAAGCAACATCGGAAAAGAAGTGTTCAAAAGCCTATTCCAACAACAATCCATTGATGCCTTTACACAACAAAATCCGACACTTTGGAATAGATTACATGACAAAATATGGAATCAATTCGATACGGGGCATAAACCATCTGTATATCAAATGGAAATGCAAGCTTTCTATGTAGATACCTTGACTTCCATCGTGCGAAATACTTCCAACCAAAATTCATACAACTACATTATTACCGTCGCCCAAGAACTTCAATACCTTAAAAGGCAATTAAAGATATTGCAAAAAGAGCATCCCGAACAAGAGGGACGCATACATTATGAACTACTACTGGAACGCATCAAATAACATTATTCATACAAAAAAACAGAATCAGATGAAGTGGATTATTATTTTACTAGCCTTCATAGGCTCTTGGGAACAAATGAAAGCTCAGCAAAACCCCATTATCTTAAATGAAAAGAATGTTACAGATCTGACAACGGCAGCAGACTGGGACAAACTAATCGACACCTGGAATTATGTACCATTAGAAAACAGCGATAACAGCCGACTCGGCTCTATCGAAACATGTTATATTTATGGTGATTATCTGTTTATAAAAGACTACCATGACGGAGAAATGAGAATGATGCAATTCAAATTAACAGGTGATTTCATGCACAGAGTTGGCAAATACGGTTCAGGAGAGCAGGAACATGGAGCCTTGGGATTGCCTTGGGTCGATTTGGAAAAAAGACAAATCACGTTACATGACGGATTCAGTTCCCATAAAAAAGTGACTTATGACCTCGCCGGCAAATATGTTTCAACGGGAAAAACAGGAATGCCTGCATTTTACACACGCCAAATATACCCTGCCGGTAACGGTAAATATATCGGCTACTGTGCATGCGGTACAGGTAACAGGATGTGTTATTTTACGACAGACAAGAACTTTAATAAGTTTGATACCTTGAGACAACATATTGTCACTTTCAACATGGGATATGCTGATTTCTCAATTCACCCTATTGTGATTTATAAGAATAACATTACTTGTATCGCACCACTGAGTGACACGATTTATACATATGCAGATAATAAATTTATTCCCCGATTCATCACGACAACCCACCGCTCTGTTCCTGCTGATTTTATTCCCAGCAGAGTGGATTATTGGAGTCTGTTAGCCAAACTGAAAGAAAAAGGTTTCGATGCAAAGAAAGAAGCATTTGAAACCAAAAATTGGTTTATCATTACCTACGATAACGGCAAAATCTTCTATGAAAAAAATCAACAGAAAGGTTTTTACATTCCCAAAGACCTGCCTGCCCGGGGAGACATGATTTATCCCAGCGATTTATGGGGACAACAAGGTGAAAAACTGATAGCCATCTTTGCCCCGGAAGAATTATTGGCAATAAAAGCCGAATTGGAGGCAAAAGGAGTGCAACTTACTGATAAGATGAAAACATTATTCGGTAAAGTAAAAGCCGGAGAAAATCCGTGGCTATTCTTTTATGAGTTGAAATAACTATTGGGGTAATCCATAAACATTTTATATATTTACTTTGTGAATATCGTCTCTGCTGTAGGGACGATATTTTTATATTTAATTAAACGGAGAAATAATTTTGCAGATTATTTTGGAAGTTGACGAAAACATCCTATCTTTGCATCGCAAAATCGCAACAGGGTCGGTTGGCCGAGCGGTTAGGCAGCGGTCTGCAAAACCGTGTACAGCAGTTCAAATCTGCTACCGACCTCAAAAGCCTTCGAAAGTTATCTTTCGAAGGCTTTTTTGTATCCGGTATCTTGAAGGGTAGGGCGGCGGGAGTTTTAGTTCCGCCAATCTCTTCTGAAAAAGGGACGCTGATCACAACAAATCGCAGCATGGGTTTGTCAGGCAGCTGTCCCTTTTATATCCTGTGTTTTAACGGCGTTCACGGTATACTACATCTGCAATCCGGGCAAAACCACTGTACTCTGTCCGTTTGCTGACTTTATTGTTTATTCCGTCGATCTTATAGAAACCCAGTGTACCTCCGTTATTGTCCGTGTTGTTTTTATCGTATGAACCGACCATCAGTTCGAACTGCCGGGCCATAAATTCCTCCGATTGATCGTTGAGCAGAGTCAGGAGGGGCTGTTGGTAAAGATTGAATTTCAGGAAGGTGACTTCGGATGTCGAAGGCAGAGTGATCACCGATTCGTAGGTGGTATTGGTGGCCAGATTGTACATATGCACCTTATTGCCTTCGGCATAAAACAGAAAGGGAAACTGGGAATGGAAAGCGAACCGGCTGGCTTGATCGAAGCCGGGGGCTTGTAAATTTTCATATTTCGATTCCTGTACGAATCCGTTACCTCCCATATTGATTCCATAAATGTGGCGTTGGCCGTTTTGATCCTGAAGGATGGCATACACCAGACCATTGGAAAAACGTGTACTTTCCATATAGATCAGTTCCATCCCGGTTTTAAAACTGAACAGGGCCTCTTCGGGGTCTTGCAGGGGAGATAGGATTTGTTTCGGGTTGTCGGTAGTTCCTGTCGACCAGCCGACGAAACGCCGGTTATCGGTGTCGTAAAAAAGGGCAGTATTACCATTGCCGGGGCGTGCCATACTGACTCCTACGTAAGGGGCGACTTTAAATTCAGGAGCCAGGCCACGTTCGGAAGTATTGATCGGATATTCGAAAGCAGCACCTGCTGTACCCAATGCCTGGCAATAAGCATTCCCTTTGTCGGTGACACAAAAGTTCGCCTCACCTCCATACGAGCTACCCGAATTCAGGGAGATGTAATAAACAGGTTCTTCGTCTGCAGGAGGTATGATAAAATCAACGGCTTTTATATTCCAGGATTCGTCTGTTTTGAATGTTTCCTGGTCCAATAGATAGGAACCTTTTTCTGAAATCAGGTAAATGACATCTCCCGGATTGGCGAAACGGCTGGGGGCCCAACCGAGCATACGGGCGTTTGTCACCTCCGGAAGTCCCAGGGAGGCGAGCAGGTCGTAGGCCGGGAGTGTTCTTTCTTTAGAAAGTACGGAGATCATATCCAGCCGGACACGATTTTGAGCTCCTTCGTTACAGAGTACCATCCAGCCTTCGTAAGTGGGGGAGGTGACTTTGATGTCGAATAGTTTTGCCGTCTCCCTGCCGGTTCTGATATCGGTGACGATAAACATACATAAGTAAGTATTGGCTGCAAAGGTAGCCAGCGTATCCACATCCTTTCGGCCGTTTTTATTCAGGGTTACTCCCCAATATGCCCCGTTTACGATCGTACCTCCGCTTTTCAGTTCCATTTTATAGGTGAAAGTGAAGTTCGGGTTATCCTCTGTAATGATTCCTTCCAGAGAAGATTTGACTGTGGGGGCGGCCACAATGTGTTCGGCTCCCCCGACGACTTCCAATAATTCCGGCAGACCTTCGATCGTGATTTCTGCCACTTCATGGTAATCGTAATTTCCTTTGTCGTCGAAGCACGAGCTGATCAGGGGAATGAACAGGAGGACGAATAGTTTGTATCGTTTCATAGGATTTTGATTTTCAATGTTATTTTATGTTTCGGTTGTTATTCATATCGGGAATAGTCGACCGTATAACCGTCGGCCAGTTGCATGTAGGAACCGTCCTTATCTTTTACGGGGGTATCGTTATCGGCTTGTTCCTGAAGGTAATTACGAACAGCTTTGGCGGCGAATCCGAGGCGTCCGTAAGAGACTTTCGCTCCGGCCTGTCCGGCTTGCGACCAATCGTTCACTGTCCAGCCCATGACCGAATTGACAACGATGTATTTCTGAGGCGTCCAGGGACCGAGGAAACCTTCACCGAACCAGGACCAGTAAGTCGGTTCGGAATATTGTTCGTTGAATTTGAACGTATACCGGGTACCGTCCAGGTTTTCGCTGCTGGAGTTCCATTGGTTCGTTTTTTTGTATTCGTCGATCCGGGCATTGAAGTGTTCGTTTTCTATAAGGTGCAGAACGACTGTAAGGGTACTGTCGAGTAAATCGGGGGTACGGTAAAAGGTGATTCGCACATAGGCATTACTCTTGCCGGCTTTTATTTTTAACGTGTCGAGGTTCGTATCGAAATGCACGCCTTGGATTCCGGTACTCATTTCTTTATCGATTTCCACTTTAAAAGGGCGGTCGTAGTCGGTGACATTTCCCATCGTACGTACTTCGGCCGAATAGGTGACATTGTTTTTTTCGGCAGCTGCTCCGGCAAAAGTGAATTCGGTGCTGTTGGAATAGGTGACAGTGGTGCTTCCCCATATATAGGAAGCAGTCCGTTGAAAATAGAGAGCGGCATCGTCCGAGGTGTAGACCGGAATATCTTTTGTCTCACAAGCTGTAAATATCAGAGGCAGAAGAAAGAGATAGAGTATTTTTTTCGTTTTCATAATATGCTGTTTTAACGGTTTTCGATTTCTTTGGCCGGCATGGGGGGGGACGTAACGGGCGGCACTGGCCCCATAAGTAGAGGTGTTGTGCCCATTTTCGGTATTCAGGATGTTGACGAACAGCCGTTTGTACATAAAGAAAATCTGGCCTTCTCCCCAAAATTCACGGAGATATTCGATACGTAGTTTGCTCATCAGCTCATTTTCGTCTGTAATGGTTATTTCGGGCAGGCCCCGCAGAGTGCGGATTTGGTTGAGCCAGCTGTTTCCATCCGATACCTTGGGTTCGCATTCGGCTGCGATATAATACATTTCACTTAAGCGGATCAATGGCATGAAGCTGCTGTAGAATAATTTAGCATCTCCGTCCTGAATGGCTTTGTACTTGGTGAATATATGACCCGTGACTCCGATACTCGTCGCCTGAGCCCATTGGGATTGATAGCGGTAATCCTGGGTTTCTCCTGCAAACAGATTGCCGTCGACGAATGAGTTACGGGGTTGTAAAAAATTGTTTCCTGCATTTTCTGCATCGAAACTGTAGGTATAGATATCGCCCCGTTTCTTCATGTATATCCCCATCAGGACTTCGGTAGAGAATACCCGGTCGGGATCGACATTGTTAGCCAGTAGTTTGTTGGGATCTACCGGGGGAAACCATTCCGATACCGTCTTATCTTTCAGGAGTTTATAGGCTGCTTGCAAAGCTTTGTCTTTCTCGCCGGCATAGAGGTATACCCTGGCTTTTAAGGCCAACACAGCGTAATAATTCATCCGTAATTGGCGGTAACGCAGATATACCTCGTTTTCATCTTCCAAAGCGGAGGCCATAGGGCCTTCCGGGATGACCGGGTCTTTGGCCAATAGTTTTTCGGCTTCGTCCAGGTCGCGCATGATCTTGTTGTGAACGATCGAGTCGGCTGATAATAGGGGAAGGTTCATGATTTTTACCGATTCGTTGTAAGGGATGGATGGGGCCGAAGGATCCTCTTTATAGATGGGGCCGAATAAGCGTAACATGTCGAAATGAAGGAAAGCCCGGAGGGCCAGTAATTCTCCCTTCATCAGATTGGTTTCGGCCGGGGACAGTATGCCCTGCTGCGTAGCCAGATTTTCCAGGATGACATTGCAATTCAGGATGGTCGTGTAGGCTGTGGCCCAAGTCGACTCGAGTGCCTTGGAGACATTTTCCTCCGCATATCCCCAGCTATTCAGACTGGTCAGATAAGTGCTTTTAGCCAGGGGAGCATATCTTTTTGAAATGACATCGATCAATTCGTATGAGAGATTTTTACCATATAACGAATTGGAAGTTAGGTTGTTGTATAAACCGTTCATGGCAGTATAGTACCCCCCCCGGGTCGCCAAAAGTTGTTTTTCAGTATATTGATCTTTGGGCTGGACATCCAGAAAGCGATCGCATCCCGTACAAATTCCTCCCAATAAAATGAGGCTTAGCAATATTAGAGTTTTGAAATTCATCGTATTCGGATTTAAAAGTTAAAAGAAAGTCCTAATTCGAGGCTGCGTGCGAACGGATAGAGAGTTCCCCGTTCGGATTTGATCGTGGAAGCTCTGAAAACATCGCGCATGGAGGCTTGAATCTTTAGATTGCTCAGACCTATTTTTTTGATCCAGCCTTCATAAAATTCGTAACCGACGTAAACGGATTCCATACTCAGGACGTTTTCTTTCTGAATGAAGCGTGAAGACATCGGCGTACTGGCTGCATTCGCGATGTCTTTGAAGCGTACTTTGTCGCCCGGATTTTGCCATCTTTCGTACAAAGCCCGTTTATCCTGGTTTTTATTCAAACCGCTGACGGAAATATTCTCGACTTTGTTGAACAAGGCTTCGTTGAATACGCTGGCGCCTGTCTGGTATCTGAAATTCATACTGACAGAGAACCCTTTGTAGTTGAGAGAGGTCCCGATCACTCCTTCGATTTTAGGCCGGGTATTTCCACAGATCACTTCGTTGTCATAAGAAAAGTCGTAGGTGTAATTGCCCTCTTTGTCGTAGAATAATTCCCGACCTGTAGAAGGATCTATCCCTGCCGATTTCACGGCCCAGATATCGTCGGGGTCTGCTCCGTTGTAATATCTGACCGTGTTGTGGCCCTGGCCGGATTTATTGAGCTCGTCGAGTTTATTTCCGATCTTATCGAGTTTGGTTTTTTGGGTTCTCAGGTTACCCCGGACGAGCCAGGAGAAACGTTGATCCAGTTTCTGTATGATGTAATAGGAAGCGGAAAGCGTCAAGCCTTGGGAAATCTGTTTTCCCATATTGGTCAGGTAACTGCTTGTCCCTGAAGACAGGGGCATGCTGATGTTTATCAATAGGGGGTCGGTTACTTTGTGGTAATAATCTGCTGTGATATTCAGGCGTTTATCGATCAATGTCATATCGATACCGATATTTTTGTCCAGGGTGATCTGCCAGTCGAGGTCGGGGTTACCGAGCTGATTCAGTACGGCTCCCATACCGAAATAATTCATAGAGGCCAATTGAAAATTGAATGTCGTCAGTGTTTTCGACGAACTGAAGTTTTGGTTGCCGGGGTTACCGATCGAGGCCCTCAGTTTTAGGAAATCGATCCAGGTGAGGTGATCTGCAATGAATCTCTCTTTGTGCAGGTTCCAGCCTAAGCCGACAGACCAGGTACCGATATAGCGTTTGGAGGCTCCGAATACGGAAGAGCCGTTTTCGCGCAGACTGAAATCCATCAGATAACGATCATCGAAAGAATACCCCAGGTTGAAATAGCCGTTCATCGACCGTGAAGTATTTTCGTAATAGGTAGGGCTTCCTCCCTCCGGATAACCGTTCGAGAAAGAGGGGTATACGAAATCACCTTCCGGGAATCCTTGAGCACTATAGCCTTGTGTCAGCGTTTTGTTACTGTTGAGGTTACCACCGAGGACGGCATTGAGACGATGACGGCCGATCAGTTTGGCAAAAGTTACCGATAGCTCGCCTTCGTATTGGTTACTTCGGGTATTGGTGGTATTGAAAGTCCCTTTTTTGAGGATCTCATAAGTATCGAAGCGGGTGTCGTTGCGGGAGATGAATTTTTCTGTATCGTCGTTGCCGTAGCTGATGCCGAAGCGGGCCCGTACTTTCAGTGCTTCGAGGGGAGTGTATTCGGCCACGAAATAGTTGGATAAAGCGAGTTGCTTGCCTTCGTCACGACTGTTTTGAGAGGCATTCCACAACGGATTGGCCGCTTTGGTATAATCGTTGTTTTCGAGCCATTTACCGATATTTCCCTCTTCGTCTCTTTTTTTGTAGTAGGGATTGGCGGCGGCATATTCGCTGAAATCAACGATCGGATTTTTGATTTTGGTGTTGGTCATCGAAAATTTGTTCGAGAACTGGAATTTTTTGATACGGTAGATCAGGTCGATATTTCCGCTGATAACTTCCCGGTTGGATTTCTCCATGACTCCGCTGATACCGTTATAGCCGGCTCCGATACCGAACAGGAAACTGCCTTCTCCTCCTTCGATATAGAGGGAGTGTTTCTGATTGACTCCCACCCGTAAAGGTTCTGTCAGCCAGTAGGTATCTATCCCGCTTTCGGCTAATTTTTGATTGTATAATTTCTGTAGTTCGAATTCACTTGTCGCCGACCAGGAAGCAGGGGTGTATTTCCCGGCTAATTTTTCGAAAGCCAGTTTTTCTTTTGCATTCATGAGGTTGTAGCTACTGAGATCGGGCATCGAAATATTGGCATTTCCATTGTAACTGACCATCAGTTTTCCGGCTTGTGGTTTGACGGTTTCGACAACGACTACCCCGTTGGCTGCTTTCGATCCGTAGATCGCTGTCGAGGCGGCGTCTTTGAGGATGGTGATCGAAGCGATGCGGTTGATATCCATATCGTTGATTACAGATAAGGAGGATTCGAAGCCGTCGAGGATGAACAACGGTTGGTTCGGATCGGCTTCGAGCTCGTCACGCATACCCAGCATACTCGATTTCCCACGGATTTCCATATTCGGCAGGCGGTTCGGATCGGAGCCGTATAAGGTGTTGTCCAGAATGGCAAAAGAAGGGTCGAGGGTTTTCAGACTTTGCAAAATGTTTTGAGTACCTGCCGTTTTGAGTTCGGATGCGGTGTAAGTGGAAGCAGAACCGGTAAAGCTTTCTTTTTTGCGGGTAAAAATTCCGGTCACGACCACCTCTTTCAAATTTTCTGCCGTCTCTTTTAAAATGACTTTGATCGGTTTTTTAGGATCGCCGACCGGGACTTCCTGACTTTCCATACCGATAAAAGAGAAGATCAGAATGGTGTTTTCTTGTTGGGGCAGAGACAATTTGAAGTTTCCTTCGGGATCGGTTGATGTTCCTAGTTTGGTGCCTTTTACCAGGACTGTCACTCCCGGAAGAGGAGTGTTGCTCTGGTCGGTTACCTGACCGGTCAGGGTAACGCTATTTACGGTTTGGGGAGTAGTTAACGGAGTCAGGATGATGGTTCGGTCTTCCAGGGTATATTTGAACCGATTATTGGCAACCGCGTCTAAAACCTGTTCGAGATTCAGGACTTGTTGTGCGAATTTTACTTTCCGGTTGAGGTCGAGTTGTTCGCCATTGTAGAATACATCATAACGCAGTTGGGAGGAAATAGCATCGAAAATTTCCCTTACTGTCAGCTGTGTCGATGAGAGAGCGAGTTTTTCCTGCTGGGCAAAGACCGAGGCATTGCCAGGAAGCACACTGATCAGTAAGAAGAAACTCAACCAGCTACATAGCAGGAGATTTCTTTTTACTTTCATTTGATTTTTTTTCATACATTAGATATTAAGTTGTTAGTAATTGAGGTGGTATCGGGAATGGGGTTTCCCCCGGACGATCACTGTTCTGCCTTGTATGTCGAAATGCAGGTCGGCTGTGCGTTCCAGGTATTTCAACACCACCTGGAAGGAGTTGTATTTGTTGATTGCTCCGCCGAAGTGGAGACCTTTCAGTTGCGGATCGGTATAGAATACTTCGAAATCATACCAGCGTTGTAATTGCCGGATGATTTCTTCCAAACGTTCGTTGTGAAAAATGATTTTACCGGATATCCAGGAGGTATATAAGGCGGGATTGACAGAAGAAATCTGTGGACGTCCCTCTTGGCGGGATGCTGTATACTGTTCTCCGGGTTTTAGGATATAGGTGGTGTCGTTATGGCCGATTTGTATTTTCCCTTCGACTAAAGTCGTACTCCAAAGACTGTCTGTCGGATAGTTGCGAACGTTGAACCGGGTTCCTAAAACTTTTATAGTCCGGTTGGCGGTGTGTACGATGAAAGGGCGTTGGGTATCGGGTACTACTTCCAGATAGATCTCGCCGGACAGAAATATTTCGCGTCGGTGTAAGCCGAATTTTACCGGATACCGGAGACTAGATTCCGAATTCAACCATATCCGGCTTCCGTCGGCCAGTTGTAACCTGTATTCGCCTCCTTTGGGGATCTCGAGTGAATGATAGGATAAAGTAGAATCGTATCCGGGAGTTTCAGTCGGTAAATATCGGATGGATTGGACAATACTGTCGAGTTGAAGATTGGCTGCTGTCTGTGGCCTGATGTACACAGCCTCATCAGCCATCTTCACGTGCTTGGCATTGCGGTCAGCGTCGGAGTACACGGCCACAGTCTTGATGCCCATGCGCTTAGCGGTCTTGAACACACGGCAAGCAATCTCACCACGGTTGGCGACCAAGATCTTCTTGAAGGGCAGCTCAGCTACGGGATGAGAGGGGAGAGTGTTTGCAATACCCTCGGTGGCGAAGCTTCTAGCAATGCGAGAAACCTAGTGGCATAAGACACAGACTCCCTAGCGCCTACATTGCTAATTCCGGCAAAGGAACGTCCAAACATAACTCAGTAGAGGTGGGTTAAATGAATCTGTGATAAGGGAAAGGAAATGGAGAAACGGGGAATGATGAGAGGGCGTTTCGTGGCGAGTTGGTCGCGGGAATGGGATGGGAATGGGATTGGGATGGTTTGAGTGTGTGATGAGGTGGGAGGTGTTATAGGGATGGAGGGAGGAGGGAGAAGGGGAGGAGAGTGAAATGAGCATTGAGGGGTGGATTTGATGAAAAGGAGTGTGGAATGGTGTTGCATTGGGTGGGAAGGCGCGGAAATGCGTGAGAATTAGAGTGAGAGTTGTTGCTGGTGAAGTGAAAGCGGTGTGTATGCATGCATAATTGACTTTATAGGATAATGCAGATGAAGGAGAGAATGAGATTGGGAGTGTGATGATGAGTGGAGTGATATGCTGTTAAAAGGGGTGCAGAAGAATGTACAAGAGTATGGGATGCTGCATCAAGTGGTATTGGAGTGAAATGATGCCATGACGTGACTAGTGAAGGAGAATGCGAACAGGGACTAACCATGCATCTTGCTGTGCTCTATCACTATTCACATGCAAATGAATGGCAGAATAAACCCATAGTTTGTGATAAAGGAATCAGGATAAATGGAGCGTCTTTTGATTGGCTGAACGAATATTTCCCGATTTGGAATGGAGGGCAACTGAATGTGTTAATTGAATGCTATTGAAGTGCTGATGCTCATGGATGATTGGTGGTACAATCGGATGAGGTATTTAGTTTCATAATTCCTTAGACTAATGCAATGGTTTCATCACCATTTGGTGATTTGGAAGGAATACCGGTGCTTGCGCATGAGTTTGAAGCGTATGCGTTGCTTGAAGCATAGTTTTCACAATACCGTGTATATGATGAAAGAGCACCCTTCTTATGGTGACAGTATTCTCAAGAAGTACATTGTGAATGGCAGTACAGAAACACTGATGGAGCGATTCTCTTTGTTGCAGAATTGCAATTCTAAGTATTTGCTGAAGTATCATAATGCTCAACAAGTCGAGAATGAACTATCTGTACGGAGAATGCTGAAGAAGTAATGATGTAGATTATCTCGGAATACTGCGATTGGCAGCCATTGTCGCACCCAGTTGAGGGCTTCGGAGACGCGCTGCATATCG
>ERZ773148.2209-NODE-2209-length-15252-cov-4.823123_pt1 | contig 15252 bp, 15 predicted proteins | sample MGYA00580846_ERZ773148 | MGnify/ENA primary metagenome ERZ773148 (study PRJEB29015, sample SAMEA2737879) | human gut metagenome | biome: human gut; feature: human-associated habitat; material: faeces | place: China | collected 2012 ... | reverse complement strand
GACTTGTAGTTGGAGAGACTTACACTCTTCGTGAGGAATTTGCTCCTTACGGATATCTTAATGCAACAGATATCCAGTTTACAGTAGAGGATACAGGCAAAGTGCAGCATGTAGAGATGAAGGATGAAGTTCCTACAGGTTCCATTGTCATCAATAAGGACGGCGAATTTGTAACAGATACTACTCTTATGAAGGGTTACTGGTACGACTTTATCTTCAATTTCTTCAAGGACAGCCTTGCAGGAGTAACTTTTGATGTATATGCAAAAGAGGATATCGTAAGTGCTGACGGACTTGACACTGTATATCATAAGGCAGGAGACAAGGTGGCAACCATCGTGACAAATGATAAGGGTATCGCAAGAATTGATGACCTTCCACTTGGCAAGTATTATCTTGTTGAGACAAAGACCATTGATGGATTTGTATTAGATGATACACCGATTGAGGCAGACCTTTCCTATATCGACCAGAATACAAAGGTTGTTTTCGCAGGAATGGATGTGACAAATGAGCGTCAGAAAGTGCAGATTACTGTAACCAAGACGGATTCAGAGACTAAGGAAGCACTTGAAGGAGCAGTATTCGGTTTATTTGCGAAAGAAGATATCGTAAATAAAGATGGCAAGGTAATCGTAAAAGCTGATACGCAGATTGAGAGAACAGTAACAGGCAGGGATGGAAAGGCTGCATTTACCTCTGACCTTCCACTTGGACAGTATTATGTCAAAGAGATTGAGGCACCAAAGGGCTATGTGAAGTCTGATAAGATTTTTGATGTGGATGCTTCATATCAGGGAGATAAGGTAAAGGTTATCGAGTTTGAGGCAGCATTTGAAAATGCACCGATCAAGGTAGAAATCTCAAAGACTGATATCACAGGCGAGAAAGAATTACCTGGAGCAAAGCTTTCAGTTATTGATGCTGATGGAAAGCTTGTTGAGAGCTGGACATCAGAGGCAGGAAAGACTCATATGATTGAGAGACTTCCTGTCGGAAAGTACACACTTCGTGAAGAATCAGCTCCTTATGGATATAAGGTGGCAAGTGATGTAACCTTTGAGGTAAAGGAGACCGCCGAGATTCAGAAGGTATCCATGAAGGATGAGCAGGCAGTCGGCAAGATTGTCATTGAGAAAACTGACAAAGTAACCGGAAAGCCGATCGAGGGTGTTGTATTTGAAGTAAGAGATAAGGACGGAAAGGTGCTTGATACACTCACTACTGACAAGAATGGTCATGCAGAGAGCAAGGAGCTCCCTATCTGTACTTACAACGAGGATGGAACTTTTAAGGAAGATATCCATTATACAGTAGTTGAGACAAAAGCAGCTGACGGATATATCCTTGATGAAACAGCTCATGATGTAACTCTTCGATATGATGACAATGCACCGGATGTTGTTGTAGCAACTCTTAAGCTTGTCAATGTACCGACAGAGCCTAAGCTTCCACAGACAGGCGACAATGCAAATCCGCTTCTTTATCTTGGAATTGGTGCACTTGCACTTATTACAGGTGTTGGAGTAGGACTTCGTGGAAGAAAGAAAAAGAATAAACAGTAACAATTAACCTTGCGGGGAATGTAAGCCAGTGACTTATGTTCCCCGCTTTTTTAGATTAAGGAGGAACCGTAATATGATGAATTACGAGATTTTTAAGGAAGTAGTAAAAGAAAAGTTTATGGATTATATGCCTGAGAAGTTCAAAGGAATGGAGCTTGTGGCAGAGCCAGTGGAAAAGGTGAATGTGACTCTTGATGGCATCATCTTAAGAGAAGAAGGCAGGAACATTTCGCCTACGATTTATATCAATGACATGTATAAGAAGTATCAGGACTGTGGTGATCTTGAGGAAACACTTATGGCTGCATGTGACTTCATGGAAAGGGCATATGAGCAGACTCCGGTTGTTGATGTGGACAGCATTATGAGGGATGCTAACGAGAAGATTGTATTCCAGCTCATCAATACAGAGCAGAATAAAACATTTTTGGAACAGGTGCCGCACAGAGAGTTCCAGGATCTTTCTATTGTGTATAAGGTAATAATCAGTGCAGATAAGGATGCGGTGCAGAGTTCAAAAATTACAAATGAATTTGCGAAAAGACTTGGAATGAGCGAGGAACAGCTCTTTAAGTGTGCAGCGGAAAACACAAGAAGACTCTTCCCACCTGTCGTTCGTAGCATGAATGACATTATGAAAGAAATGTTCGCAAGGGATGGGATGCCACAGGAGATCGCAGAGATGATGATAGCTGAGATTCCACCGGAGCAGACGATGTGGGTGATTTCCAATGAAAAGGGTATCAATGGTGCAGCATCCATGCTTTATGAGAATGAGCTTCACGAACTGGCAGAAAACCTTGAAAGTGATCTGTATATCCTGCCTTCAAGTGTGCACGAAGTTCTTGCGGTGTCTACTGAGCTGACCGAACCGGAGGAGCTTGCACAGATGGTGGCAGAGGTGAATATGCAGAAGGTGGCATTGGAAGAACGACTTTCCAATCAGGTGTATCACTATGATAAAGATTTAAGGAAACTCACACTTGCAACGGATACACCGAACAAGAGACTGGACGGTATCGTGGCAGAGCCGCAGCTTGTATATGACGCAAAGGAAAAGGCGAGATAGGAGGCAGTTATGGAGCAGGAACTTACCGTAGAAGAACTGATTGCTCTTGTAAACAGCCAGAAAGGTGACTTTATTATCCGTATTGAGTTTGGAGAGGAGGCGGATTCCTGTGACAGAGAAGAACGACTTCAAACTTGATGTTGTATCCATAAGGCTTGTAAAGGAGGCTCCGATTTATTCGGAGCAGTCCTTTAACAAGCCGGAAGAAGTAGCTGCCGTAATGGGAGAATGTATGTGCCAGTTCGACAGGGAAGTGGTGTGTGTTGTAAATCTCAGCTCCGACCTAAAGCCTATTAATGTGCATTTTGCAAGTGTGGGTTCGTTGAATGAAGCAATGGCACACCCAAGAGAATTATTTAAGTCAAGTATTTTAAGTAATGCTGCCAGTATGATGTTGATCCACTGCCACCCGTCGGGAAATATATTTCCCAGCAAGGCAGACACGATGATGACGGACCGTATGAATAAGCTGTGTGAGCTTATTGGAATCCCTCTTTTGGATCATATCATCGTGGGAGGGGATAACCGTGCCTTCTTCAGTTTCAAGGAAAAGGGAATGATTGATAATCCAAGAATTACACTCAGTACGGATTACAGGAACCTTGATATTAAGTCACCGCTTGTGGCAGAGCAGGGAAAGGCAAGGTGAGAGTATGGAAGGAAGATTTACAGAGGAGGAACTTGCCATAGCAAAGAGCGTAGATCTTTGTGCCGTTGCAGAAAGTCTCGGTTATACCGTAAAGAGGATTGGAAAATATCACACCTTAAAGGAAATGGACTCAATCCGTATCTATGACAGAAGCCACTGGTACAGATGGTCAAGGCAGTTTGATAAGGGAAATAATGGCGGCTCACAGATAGATTTCCTCCGTGTATTTGGCGGAATGAGTGTAAAAGAGGCTGTATTCTGGCTCTTGGATTTTGCCGGATACCGGAGAATTGAAAGCACGGGAAAGCAGCCGCTTGTTCATCAGGTCACAAAGAAACAGCCACAGGAAAGAAAGCCTTTTGTGCTTCCGCAGCCAGCAGGGGATAATTCCTACCTGATATCCTATCTTAACAATGAGCGTGGAATCAGTAAGGCAGTGATAGAACTGTTTTTAAAGGAAAATCTCATATATGAGAGCAGGCATTATCACAATATTGTCTTTAAAGGAAATGACAAGAATGGAGTAACCAGATTTGCAAGTATGCGTGGTGTATTTGATAAACAGGGAAAACCATTCAAGTGTGATGTGGAGGGGAATGATAAGAACTATGGATTTAATGTGGTGAATGTAAACAGTACAGAGCTTGTTGTATTCGAGGCAGCAATCGACCTTATGAGCTATGTGGATATATTTGCCGACCATGAATCAAATAAGCTGGCTCTTGGAATGCTTGCAGATGCCCCGCTTGCAACTTTTCTCAGGGAACACCCACAGATTTCTTTTATCCGTTTCTGCCTTGATGGGGATTCACCGGGCAGGAAAGCAGCCGCAGAACTTATGGGAAAATACTATGGACTGGGCTATGAGGTTGAGGACTGTCCGCCACCAGCAGGCTATAAGGATTACAATGAATGGCTTGTTGCAACAAAACTTAATCTTGCAGATCAGAAAAAGGAGCAGATGACCATAGCCGGACAGTGCCATTAAAAAGTGGTGGTAAAAAGCAGTGGTTTTTACGGAAGATGGTGGAACAAAGCGGTGGTTTTTTCAAAAAGTGATAGAACAAAGTACCACCACTTTCCGATGCTGTTTTTTCCTATGAATATAAATTATAAAAAGTGGTGGCATAAAGCGGTGGTTTTTACCGGAAATGGTGGAACAAAGCGGTGGTTTTATTCAAAAGTGGTGGAACAAAGTGCCACCACTCTATATTTGGCAGGGGTATTAGGGGAATGTTCCCCTAACTAGATGGCATTAGGACAGAGATGTCTCTAATGCGTATCTAGCAGTCGCCGGGGACTAACTGGAGACTGGAGCTTTGGTGAATATCTACGAAACACGGATAAGGAGGTGCAAGGTGGCAGAGAACAGGGAAATAACACTTTTTTCAGAACCAGAGGAACTGATTGCCTGGGCAGAAGTATATGATAAGCAAATCAACCCTTCGATAGAAGATGCTGCACTTCTTCTTAATTATATGGAAGGACATGATTATGCAATCGGAATGGATGCAGAGGGGAAGATGTACAGACAGGATATGGCAGAGGAAAACGGTGAGATAGAGCCATTTCCGATAGATGATGTGATTGATAAGGTGTGTGAGTGGAATTATGATCTGATACTTCACGCAGAGGCAAAGAAAGATGATCCGAAAGATTTTCAGGAATATTGCGAATTTCAGAAAAAGTATGACAGTTTAAAGGCAGATGAGAGGGTGTTAGACCGATTATTTGATAAAACCAGTCATGCAAAGGAGATTGATGCTGTTGCAACGGCACTGGTGGAAGCGTTTATCAGTAATCTGGAGGGCAAGGGTGATTTGGAAAAGGCGGCAGCCACGATAGCACAAGGAATAAAGGATTACAGTACAGATAAGAGGGGAAGGTGAGCGTATGGCAGATAAAATCCACTGTATCAGGAAAACGCTCCGTCTTATGCCGCAGGAGGCAGAAATGCTTGCAAAAAAGGCAGGGGAGAGCGGAATGTGTGAAGCAGATTATTTAAGACTGCTCATCAGCCAGAAACCGAATGATTACCCGGAAGTCAGGGAACTCTTAAAAGAGCTTATCAATGAAGTGAACCGTATTGGAATCAATATCAATCAGATCGTATTCAATAACAATGCAGGACTTTATTCCAAAGAGGATAAAACACAGCTTGTTGCCTATATGCGTAAACTGAACAAGAAAGTAAATGAGGCGGTGGTGCAGATTGGCAATCAGTAAAATCCTTAATATGAAAGATTGTGGCGGGCATTTTCACGGAAAACATTTAAAGCGGGCACTTGATTATGTGATGAACCCGGACAAAACACAGGATGGCAGACTGGTGGGTGCAATAAACTGTCAGGTCGATACCGCATTTGAGCAGATGAAGGAAACCAAGCGTAATTTTGGAAAAATTGATAAGCGTCAGGGGTATCATATCATACTTTCCTTTAAGGAAAATGAGGTAAATCCGGATACGGCATTTGAAATTACACAGAAATTTGTGGAGGAATATCTTGGTAAGTCATACGAAGCGGTGTTTGTGGTACACGATAATACAGCCCATGTTCATTCCCATATCGTATTTAACAGCGTGAGTTTTGTGGACGGTAAAAAGTACCGTTACGAAAAAGGGGACTGGGCAAAGTATATCCAGCCTATCACGAACAGGCTGTGTCAGGAATATGGACTCTCCATTATTGATGTGGATGATGAGAAAAAGGAGAGGCAGCACGAAAGCTATAAGGAATGGAGTGAGTACAGGGAGGGTAATTTTGTATGGTCCGATATGATAAAAAGAGACTTGGATGCCTGTATTTTGCAGGCGAAGGACTATGAGGAATTTCTCGAACTGCTGTCTGAAAAGGGATATCAGATAAAGCAGGGAAAACATCTGGCAATCAAGCCACAGGGTATGACAAGGTTCAGAAGGTGCAAATCTCTTGGGGATATGTATTGTGAGGAAGCAATCCGGGACAGGATTGTAAAAGAGGATATTGCGTTTTATAAGAGTAAACAGGATATACCGAAAGTTTCCATTGTAAAGTGCAGAGTTAAAAGATACCGCAGGGCAGGCTTGTCAGGACTTCAGAAAAAGCATTATGCGAAGCTGTACCGGGTGGGAAAACTCAAAAAAAGACCATACAGTCAGGTATGGAAGTACAGGGAGGATATCCGTAAAATGCACAAGCTGCAGGAACAGTATTTGTTCCTTGCAAGGCATAATATCCATTCAGCAGAAGAACTTGTGGGGACGATAGCTTCTCTTACGGATAAGAAAAAAGAGACTTCGGCAGAAAAGAGCCGGATTTATAAAGCAAGGGAAAGGAGCATGGAACTTTTTACTGCGGCTGATGAGATGGAAAACTTAAAGCCAGCAGAGCAGTCATACAGGCTTGGAGATATCTTCTTTGAAGATGAGCATAGGAAGTGGGTGGCACTGGAGCAGGAATTACAGGCACAGGGATATTCGCTTGAGGAAGTGCAGGCTTTAAGAAGACATTACAAAGAGGAGTATTCAGAAGTGTGTGCGAGAGAAAAGGTTGTATGCAGGGAACTGAATACGGGTAAGGCAATATTAAACAGCATGATCCCGGACAGTATTTCAGATGGAAGAAAGACCGAATACAACAGAGAGATTATAAGAGACAGAAAAGAGCAGCCAGTAAGATAGGCTGTTTTTTTACGCAGTTAGGAGGAGCATATGGAACAAAATCTGAATGACAAGCCGTTAAGCAATATGCAGATTGCCAGATATATTGAGTCATTGAGAAAAGAAATGAATTTCGATGATGAGGTGTACGGGCTTGTAAAAAGTGATCTTGAGGATGGACTTACGCAGGAGCAGACGGAAAAGTATTTGGATAAGAATTTTAACATCGGACAGATGAGAGTGTTATCGGAAGGTCTGCATAAGGGGATTCCGGAGGAACTTTTTAATATCCTTCACAATAATAAGCTCTCCGGCAATCAGATGAAGGTATCACTGGAATTTTATGAAAAGGGAGTTCCGGTTGAAACCATACAGGAAGCTGTGGCAAGGGGAGAGAAGCCCGTTGTGATGAGAAGATTATATGAAGAAGTTCTGGCACAGCTTTCAAAGGCTGCGGAGCAGTATACGCAGGACTCAGAGTATGTGAAAGAACTGATTGCACAGATGGAAATGGTAGTGGAGAAAATCAACTATCAGGAGGAAAGATACGATGCCCTTAATAAAAAATTATCCGATGTTGAAGTATTAAAGGAAGATAAGGAAGTCACGGAAAGGCTTGTAAAGGAAAATGAGGACAAGGATGGAATTATCAGCCATCAGCAGGATGAACTTAATAAGGCAAGCAGCACGATTGCAAGATTAAGAGATAGCATTGAGCATAAGGACAAGGAGATGGAGCGTATGAGAGACAGGATAGAATCTCTTGAGGATAAGATTATGAGTGCGGCATCTGATGATCAGAAGGTTGCGGAAAAAGAGGAAAAGGCTGGACCGTCAGAGGTTTTGGCAGCTACTGATAATAAGGAAACAGTGAAAACACTTGCAGATTCACAGGCAGTGCCACCTATGTACAATGGAATACCCGTGTATTATCAGATACCTGTTACGGACTCTGCCGGGCGTGTAATCCAGCATCTTCCAGTTGAGCGTACAGAAAGAAAATCAAATGGTGGTATTGCGGCACTTTTTGCCAGACTTTCATTTAAAAAGAAGTCAAGAGCCGACATTGTAAAGCTGGTTGCAAGCGGTGATCTTGTGCCTGCACAGCTTGTCCAGATAAAAAGTGCCATAGAAAAGGGACTGACAGAAGGGCAGCTTGTGGAACTTATCAATAATAATGTCTCAGCAGAAAAGATGAAAGAGATTATTGAGATTGCCGTGCTTGAAAACAGTATGGCAGGTTAGGAGGTACTTATGAATTTAGCAGTAGTCAATGAGGCGGTAACAGGGATGAACGGTGTAGAACACGAGTTCACGGAAGAAGAAAAAAACTTTGTGGTGCAGTTTGCTTTCCGAAGCGGCAGTAAGGAAGATACGATTTCCCTGATCGAAGCTCTGGCACATTCCACGGATAAGGTACAGTCCGAGGAGATTATGGTCACATACAGGTCAAAGTACGATATAAAGCCTGCGTGGGTGGAACAGGTCGAAAACCTGCTTGTGGCACTTGAGATGTACCGGATAGAGGAGGAAAAAGCAATCAGTCATCTGTCTGATATTTTAACAGCATATGGTATTGATGTTTCAGCAGAGGAAATCCGCAGTACAAAGGCGGAAGAAATAAGGACAACAATAAGAGAGAAAGCGGAGGTGCGATAATGGCAGAGGAAATTCAGGAAGCGGTACAGATTATCCGTGTCGCATATGACGGGATAGAGATTGCTATGAAAGTAGGCAGTGGCGGTATTGCCGCCATGCAGAAGGCAATCGACTTTTTAAAGGGGATGCTTGATTATGAAAAGTCGTTGGGAAAAACATCTATGAGAAAGCTGCTCTTAAAGGGCGGGGATTTGCAGGTATTGCAGTTTAAAACGGAAGATATGAGAAAGGTTGAGAGAATGGCAAAGAAATACGGAATCCTGTATTCGGTTCTTCCAGACTGTAACAAGACAGACGGTATGAGTGAGGTCATCTTTCATACAGAGGCAGTTCCCCGTGTGAATATGATGATACAGAAGCTGAAATTTGGCAGGATTGCCACCTTTGATGACTATCTGAAGAATGGAGATGAAAAGTCCCTCGGCAAGCTGATGGATTTTTTGAGAAAACAGCAGGGAAACGAGAAAAGCCACACGGTAGAAGGGGATAAGGTAAATTCTGCCATAGACGGACTCATTGAAAAAGTGGGAATGTTTGCTATGGAAAAACAGGCTATCAGTGTGGAGCAGGTCAAGGAGAATTTCAGCATCAATGGGGAGCAGGCAGAAAATGTAATAAAACAGCTTGAGACAATCGGGGTGCTTGGCGGCAGGAGTGAGGATGGTACACACAAGGTAATGATGGATAAGGAGGCTTTCACTAACCGGATCAGAGGGTATCAGAGCCTTGCGGACAGAATGAGGGCAATATCTGCCTCAAAAAATACGAACCTGTCAGATGTTACGATCAGTAAGAAACTTATTGCAGAAGAAAACGACCATGCAGTAAAGACCAGAGTTCCGGGAACATGGGGAAAAGATGTCAGATATGTGTGGCTGCATAAGGAGAACGTTATGGATATCCATAATGGAAAGACAATGCTCACATTCCTTGATACCAGCAAGGATTACAAACTCTATGATGAGCAGAACCGTGTGGTAACTACGAAAAAGGGAGACGAACTTTATACGCATTATGATAAGGTAGAATCATCTGTCAGGGAGCGATATGAAAAGGTTCAGAAAGAACAGAAAAAGACCACAAAGAAGAAAACGGTTACTACCAGAAAAGAGAGGTAGGAGCCTATGCAGACAACGAAGAAAAAACCGTCACTGATATTTATTTTAGTGGGTGCAGTGTTATCCGGGTATCTTGGTTATCTGATAAATGGTGCATGGACAGAAGGGATTGCCTTTAATGACTTTATGAACAGGTTCAATGAAGTGTGTGCAGTTCCTTTTGCCAATTATTACAATTCAAATACAGTAAACGCAGTAGCCATTGCATTATGTATCTATGCAATGGCTATTATTATGTATTACACCAGCCAGAGAAACTATATGCCCGGCAAAGAATATGGTACAGCAAGATTTGAAAATCCGAAGCAGGTCAATAAGATACTGGCGGATAAAGATGAGAATTTCAACCGGATACTCAGTCAGAATGTGAAGATGTCGCTGGATTTCCGAAGGCTGAAGCTCAACGGAAATATACTTATCTGCGGCGGTTCCGGAGCAGGAAAGACATTTTATGAAGTAAAACCGAATCTTATGCAGATGCCGCATAACTGTTCTTTTATCTGTACCGATCCAAAGGGAGAGATATTAAGAAGCTGTGGGCAGATGTTAAAGGATAACGGGTACAATGTAAAAGTTATCAATCTTTTGGAGATGGATAAATCAGACTGTTACAATCCATTTTCCTATATCAGAGAGGAAACTGATGTGGTGAAGCTGATTACCAATCTTATCAGTAATACCACACCAAAAGGCTCAACACCGAGTGATCCGTTCTGGGAGAAAGCGGAAGGCTTGTTTTTACAGGCAATTTTCTATTATGTGTGGCTGGAGGTGCAGCCTGCAAAGCGAAACTTTGAGACAGTTTTGAAGCTGCTTGGAGAAGCAGAGGTCAAGGAACCGGGAAAGGCTTCAAAGCTGGATGTCCGTATGAAGTTTTTAGAGGAGAGTTCGCCGCTTGGAGCAAACCATCCGGCAGTCAAACAGTATAACAAATGTATGAGGGGTGCCGGAGATACTGTCCGTTCCATTATCATCAGTGCAAACTCAAGACTTGCATTTCTTGAAAATAAGCAGGTTTTACGCCTGCTCTCCAAAGATGAACTGAACCTGTCTGATATCGGCATTGGAGTCAATGGAGATGGGGAGACAAAGACAGCACTGTTCTGTGTAATCCCGGATAGTGATAAATCCTATAACTTTATTATCGGTATGCTGTACACACAGATATTTCAGGAATTGTACTATCAGGCAGACTTTAACTGCGGTGGCAGACTGCCAATTCACGTCACCTTTATGTTAGACGAATTTGCGAATGTCGCATTGCCTGATGACTTCTGTTCGTTGTTATCGACAATGCGAAGCCGGGAGATTTCAAGTATTATCATCATTCAGAATTTCGCCCAGCTAAAGGCACTTTTCAAAGATACTTGGGAAACAATCCCCGGCAACTGCGATACCTTCATATATCTTGGAGGCAATGAGCAGAGTACACACAAGTATGTCTCGGAGCTTTTGGGTAAAGGCACGATTGATAAAAAATCAAGCGGAGAGACAAAGGGCAGACAGGGAAGCTCATCAAGGAATTATGATGTTTTAGGCAGGGAACTGTTTACACCCGATGAGGTCAGAAAGCTGGATAATAAGAAATGTATTATTTTTATCCGTGGTTTTGATCCGATAATGGACAATAAGTATATTCCATTCCGACACCCGATGTTTAATCAGACAGCGGACGGAAAGGGAAAAGCCTATGTCCATAAGACACAGGGAGCTGATCGTATCATTGGACCGCCATTTGAGATTTTGTCGGAAAAAGCCATTAAGCATTATGAAAAAATGAAGGATAAGGGCGAAAATGTGTATATTGATACACTGACCTATGAGCAGTTTATGCTGCTTGGGGATAAGGAATTAAGCAGGAGATTTTCAATGCAGGATGAGGCAGAGCAGAAGGCGAAAATCGACAGGGAGCAGGCAAATGAGTTTGAATATGCCGATGAGTCGCAGAAAGCGGAGAACTCCGACAGTACCAATGGAGGAGAGAAGCCTGTAAGAAATCCTGAAAGGGAGAAGCCGAAGTGGGAGGATACAATCACAAACCGAATGATGCACTGGTCATATACAGCGGAGCAGAAGGAGGAAGTGAAGAAAGCACTTGCGGCAGGTGTTCCAAAAGCAACGATACTTACTTATTTTTATCCGGAAGTGACGGTGGAGAAGATGAGTTCGTACCGGAAGGAGCAGTAAAGGTGTCGCATAGGCACAGGAGCTGTGGTATAATGTGCCTATGCGAAATTAAAGAGTTTCGTAAATCGGTATTTGAGAGGGGATGGAATATGAATTATGAATAAGGAATGGTCTGAACTTAATAAAACAATGCAGGCTCAAATAAAAAAGAAAGATACTTATAAGATGGGCATTGATACTTTATTTAATTTGCGAAGACAGTTAATGCAAACTTTGGTATCTTTCAAAGAAGATTTATGCAGAGAAGATTTTAATGCAATCCCCTTTATAAACGCTGATGGTTACCATAGCAAGACGATTGCCTATTCAATTTGGCATATTTTTCGTATTGAAGATATTGTTGCGCATACAGTGATAACTGAAGATGAACAGGTATTTTTTACTGGCAATTATCAAGTGCGTATCAATTCACCAATCATCACAACCGGAAATGAACTCGTTAAACAGCAGATTGCCGATTTTTCAAAGCAGCTTAATCTGGAAGAGCTATATTCGTATATTTTTGAAGTACGAGAAAGCACCGAGAAAATACTTGAACGGTTTTCTTATGATGAGTTGAAATGGAAAATTCCAGACGAAAGAAAAGGCTATTTAAAATCGCTGAATGTAGTAAACTGTGATGAAAAAGCAATTTGGCTGATTGATTATTGGTGTAGTAAAGATATTCGTGGACTAATTCAAATGCCGTTTTCAAGACATTGGATTATGCACACAGAAGCCTGTCTGCGCATAAAGAACAAGATGCATTCATAAATAAAAATTCAAGTTTGTCTGACACTAAAATATTTTAATAACGAACTCATATAAGCACTTTAGCCAATTATAGTTAAGGTGCTTTTTTGTGCCATAAAAGGAGGTGGTAACAGCAAAACATATCGGGGAAAGCCCGGTTTTATCATTACAACAGGCTATGCCTGATCATATAAAGCAACTTTTAACAGCCAGTTAGGGATAAACCCTGCTGGCTATTTTTTTATCGAAAAGGAGACAACCAATATGAGAAAAGAACAGATTATTACGACAACCAACAACAATCAGATGGAGGAAAAAGGTATGAAGCAGAGATTTATTCATTTTAAGAGAAAATTTGTTCCGGCATTATCCGGAGCCATTATGGGAGTAATGCTTATGAGCACTACCTGCTTTGCGGCAGGAGGCACTTCGGCAGTAACACAGCCGCTTGAGAACTTAAAAACGCTTGTGATCGCAGTTATCGGTGCAGTCGGTGCCATTATCCTTGCAAAAAATGTTATGGAATTTGCACAGGCATACCAGCAGCAGGATTCATCTACTATGAACTCAGCTTTAAAGGGAGTTGTGGCAGGTATTATCATGGCAGGTATTTCTACTGTACTCACTTTCTTAGGCTTCTAAGATAGGGAAAAAATAATCCCTGTTGCAATAGAAGAAAAGAGGTGAATAACAGGTATGGATATTTTTAAGCTGGGAGACAAAATACTTGCTCTCCTTGAAGCTATGTTTGGATTTTGGAATAATCAGATATCTTTGGTTTTTGCAATGCTTGGACAATCGCCCGTCAGTTTTAAGGGCGGTGGTCCGTGGGCAGTCATTGAGGGAATAGAGCCAATCTTTGTAGCAGTTGGTTCTTCCCTTGTGGTACTGTTCTTTGTTATCGGTTTCTGTTCGGAAAGTATAGATGTGAAAGATGAAATGAGGTTTGAATCAATCCTGCGTATGCTTATCCGATTAGGACTTGCAGAATGGTTTGTTGCCAATAATGTCACGATTATGAAAGCATTTTTTACTTCCATCGGAAATCTGGTAGGGCTTATTTCGGCAGGAACAACAACACAGCTTGCCATTGACAGTGCACAGGCAGATGTCATTAAGGAACTTGGATTTGGTGAAAGTCTGGTAATGCTGATCCTTACGGCACTGCTTGCAATCATCATTATTATCTGTGGTTTCTTTATCATTTACACCGTGTATTTCAGATTCTTAAAAATATTGATCATTGTGCCGCTTGGAGCAATCGCCTGCTCTACAATGGCAGGAAACAGAATGGTAAGTCATACGATGTCAACTTACTGTAAGTATTTCTTATCCTGTGTGTTTGAGGCGGTAACAATGGCACTTGCGATTGTGGTATGCAATGCATTTATCAATGCAGGGCTGCCTTCCTTTACGGGAAGTTATGCAGACTGGGCACAGACACTTATTTATCTGTGTGAAATGACATTTACCATAGCAATGACGGTTGGAAGTGTGAAGGGAGCACAGACACTTACAAGTAAGGCATTCGGATTATAGAAGGAGGCATTTATGGATAATGAAAAGAAACAGGTGACTTATAATTCCAGTTTTTCCGGGGAGACACAGGTAACACTCGATATTCAGCAGTATATGAATAACAAGGCAATGTATATCGGGCTTATGTGTAATGAAGATGGATACGATGAGCCGTTTGGTGATGTGACCGTAAATTTGTCTGTTGCTGCACCGAATTACTGCGGATATCTGAATGTGAATGATATGCCGGATATTGAGAAATTCATCACAGAAAATGAGCTTGGGGAGTTTACAGGATTTACACAGAGGAGTGGTTATTGTGAATATCCTCTTTATCTGTTCAATGTCGATAAGCTGAGAGAACTGTGTCCGGATGGAATGGATATGTATGAGGCAAATATCGGTATGGCAAGAAAGCCGGAGACAAAGGAGTTAGCAAGATAGGGGGCAGAGGACAATGGTTATTGAAATAAACAAAGACATTGACCGTTATCAGGAATCGGTGGCAATGGGACTTACAGCAAAACAGCTTGTATTTTCTATTGCCAGTGTGATAGTCGGTGGCGGTATCGTATTACTTCTTTATAGATATATTGGTCTTACGGGTTCTGCTTATGTGGCGATTCCGTGTGTAGCTCCGATAGCACTTGGAGGATTTTATTCTTTTAATGGAATGAATTTCTACGAGTATATGGGAAAGAAACTGCATTTTATGTTTGGAAATAAGGCTCTTACCTATGTATCTACTGAGGGAGAGCCGATTATCAAGGCTTTTGAAATGGAGCAGAACGGACAGGTAAAGAAGAAAGGTAAAAAAACTCAATCAGAGATTACAACATCTGAGTCAGCAGTAAAGAAACAGGAGGAATTTGAAGAAATGAAGAAAAAGACAAGAAACATGATGTTTGGACTGGCAGCCGTGTTTGTGCTGGCGGTAGCGGGTGTGGCTGCTTATAAAGCAATGCACTAAAAAGGAACCTGCATAAAAACAGATTCCTTAAATGAGGGAAAATCCCTGTCGAAGAATGGAAGTCCAGTTACTTTTCTGATAGAGAAATCGGACTATGATTACAGTCTGCTTTTCTTCATCAATCGTATAAAAGGCAAGGTAATTA
>ERZ773148.2205-NODE-2205-length-15274-cov-3.952625_pt1 | contig 15274 bp, 12 predicted proteins | sample MGYA00580846_ERZ773148 | MGnify/ENA primary metagenome ERZ773148 (study PRJEB29015, sample SAMEA2737879) | human gut metagenome | biome: human gut; feature: human-associated habitat; material: faeces | place: China | collected 2012 ... | reverse complement strand
AACACTATAGAATCCAATAAGCTCATGCGCCATCGGTATCGAAAGCAGCAATTCAGCTATTTTGTCCCATCTGTTTATCGGATTATTATAGCTGTCAGCCCAGTGGAAGCAGAATTTCTCGTTATATGATTCATAGCTTCCCGGATTGGCAAAATATACACACTCCTCCGGATTCATCGCCACAAATATCTGAACCAATGAGAATAATCCTGTAAAAACGCCTTCATGAAGATACTTACATATCTGATACTGAGCCTCCGAAATCGGAACCATGCTTTTCTTAAGCTCCACGTGTATAACCGGCATACCATTTATAAGCAGACAGAAATCACCTCTTCTATCTGGATAAATATCGTTCTTGGCACTGAATTTCGGTTGCCTGGCAATCTGATATCTGGTTTTGCCCGCCGCAATCTCATTCCTGTCAAATATCTTAAGCGACACCAATTTGCCAAAATTATGCCGGCGGTATTTTATGGAAAATTCTTAGTTCCCAATACCGCCCTACCCTACTCAAAAAGAATGAACCGGGTGATTACATTCTTTGGGCACTCAATCATCCGACGGAATTTGAAAACACCTACAACGGGACACTGAAAAAGCTAATCAGGGGAAGATAAAGCGGAAAAGTCTGCCTATAAACAAGGAACCTTTTATTTTTACTGCAAAAGGGATGGAAAACCAAGAATTATCGTACCTTTGTAGTACGAAGAAAAAGCCTCTTTTTTATATATAAAGAGAAACGTCTCTTTGCAAAACAAAACATAAAAAAGAAACCACCTAAAACAATGAGCAAATTTATCAATCCGTTCACCGACTACGGATTCAAATTAATATTCGGCAGAGAAGTGTCTAAAGAGTTACTAATCGAATTTCTGAACGACCTGCTCGAAGGTGAACGAGTGATAACGGACTTACAGTTTTTGAATAATGAGCAATTGCCATTATATCCGGAAGGGCGAGGCATCATCTATGACGTGTATTGCACCACGGAGACGGGCGAAAAAATTATCGTTGAAATGCAGAATCGTATGCAAAGCAACTTCAAAGAACGCTCGATTTATTATTTGTCTCGTGCCATCGTCAATCAAGGAATGGCAGGCAATGAATGGAAGTTTGACATAAAAGCCGTATACGGGGTTTTCTTGATGAATTTCATCATCGACAAGAACATAAAACTCCGCACGGATGTTATTCTAAGTGACAGGGAAACAAGAGAACTTTTCTCGGATAAGTTTCGGGAAATCTTTATCGCCCTCCCGCTCTTCAACAAAAACGAAGAGGAATGCGAAACGAATTTTGAACGTTGGATTTATATATTGAATAATATGGAAACTTTAAAACGCATGCCGTTCAAGGCACGAAAAGCTGTCTTCGAGAAATTGGAAGATATCGCTGATGTGGCTTCTATGTCTCCGGAAGACAGGGAGCGATACGACAATAGCGTCAAGGTGTACCGCGATTATTTGGTGACAATGGATGCAGCTGAACAAAAAGGGATGAAAGAAGGGATGGAGAAAGGGATGGAGAAAGGGATGAAAGAAGGCGCCCAAAAAGCCCAACTACAAATAGCCCGGAACATGAAAGCCAAAGGGATAGACAACCAATCTATTGCCGAATGTACTGATTTACCTTTAAGCATGATCGAAGAGTTATAGAGTAATTAGACAAAAGAAGTTAAAAGCACTCATCAATCCACAATCAGCCACCCTCTCTTGCAAATATATTTGTTATTTTTGCGGAGTAATAACATTATTACGTTCCAAAACAGATATTTGGGGCATAGCTCTAAAGGAGACATTAATTATGGGAAACAGTTTAAAAAAACAGAAAGAAGCTTCATTGGCTGCTAACAACACCAAAAAGAGCAAAGGTGAGAGACTTGGATGGAAATCAATAAGCGAATATAAAACTGTGTCTCTCAAAAAAATTGTCGGAAACGGGAATCGTGTAAACGAAACAAATATTCCTGTAAATACAAGTATAAGACTTGTACCGTAATGCTGGATAATATAAGGCCTTATAAGATGATATTTATTCAAAAAGCGTCACCAAATGTTGGTGACGCTTTTGATTTTGCATATATTTATAAATTCTACTCAAACAGAAAAGATATCTGTCAAAGACTAAAATACATTGTCAGGGTTGAAGTTACCAATGATATTTTTGCCATCAAGTTTTATGCTGCCAGAGACAAAAAGCTCGATAATAAATATAACCGAATTCTCAAAATGCACAACTATACAGAAACTCTACGTATATTTATGACTTGTGCCAGCATTGTCCCTCTCATTTTACAAAAATTCCCACTAGCTTCATTTGTGATAAATGGTGCTCAAAGTTTAGATTTAGAATCTAACAAAATAGAAGGAAGAGCCAACAATCAAAGGTTCAGATTATACAAAAACATGGCTACCCAATTATTTGGTAAAGAACGTTTTGAACATTACGAATTTATAGAAATCAGTTCTTACCTGATGGTAAACAAAAAAGAGTGTTCTGATATAGAGAGAAAAAAAGACAGAATTAAAGAAACCCTTCTTAACCTATATGACATAGACAGCTAAAACAAAAGAGGTGAGTTCCCCTTCACAGGGTAGCCCACCTCTTTCTCTTCATACACAAACATTCAAATGATCAGGTACCAAATGTTAGTCAATGTAACGGATGCCATCCATTTTAAACATACCTCCCTACATACGGCCACCACCCAAAGCCTGATACAACGTAATCACACCCTGAATTTCGGTAAAGCGGTTCGCCACTTGTGACAGTTGCGCGTTGAGCAACGTCTGTTGTGCCGTCAGCACTTCCAGATAAGTGGTGTTGCCATGCTTCATCAACAGGCTTGTGCTCTTGGCGGCTGTTTGCAAAGAGGCTACCTGCTTGTCATAGTAGTCGGCTTTCTCGCGGGCAGTCTGATACTGTACCAGTGCCTCGTTCACTTCCACACCTGCATTCAGCAAGGTTTGCTCAAAGCTAAGGCGGGCTTCCTCTTGTTGGGCTTTCGCTATTTTCAGTTGGGCGATGTTGGCGCCTTTATTAAATAGAGGCTGCGTCAGAGAAGCTACGGCGGAAGCCAGAAACTTACCCGGATTGACAATCATGCTACCCGCACTGTTGGTCCAGCCTGCGCTGCCACTCAACGTGATGGAAGGATAGAAAGCGGCACGGGCGGCATTTGTGGTGTAGAAAGCCTGTGCCAACGAGAATTCTGCGCTACGCACATCGGGACGGTTGGAAAGCATCTGCAAGGGAACACCTACGGAGAAGTTTTCCGGCAACTGCTGGTTTCCCAGTTTGCCACGCTGTATCTCATGGGGAGTTTCAGCCAGCAACAACGCCAGTGAATTCTCCGCCTGGTTGATTTGCTCTTTCAGGTCGAGCACGGTGGTACATATATTATAATAAGTGGCCTCCGTCTGCGCCAGTCCCGCCTCGTTCACCATACCGGCTTTTTTCATGGCACGGGTGGCGTTCACGCTTTCCTTCCACGCAGCTTCGGTGGCAACGGCTATCTCATATTGCGAATCGAGCATCAACAAAGTGTAATAGGTGTTGGCAACGGATGCCACCAATTGTGTCTTTACGGCTTGTTCATATTCCTTGCTCTGTTCGTAAGCGGCTTTCGCACGACGTTTTGCGGTGGTCACTTTTCCGAAAATATCCAGTTCCCACGAAGCGGTCACGGGCAGAGAGTAAGTCTGCGTCGCCTTTCCACGGTCGAAGCTACTGGCAACTCCTTCCGGCGCAAGGAATAAAGAAGGCAGATAAGACAGTTTGGACGTCAGCAAGGTAGCTTCCGCTTCTTTCACACGCAAGTGGGCAGTCTGCATATCGGTGTTGCGCACGAGTGCCGAATCAATCAGGTTTTGCAAAGACGAATCGGTAAAGACCTCCCGCCACGAGAGGTTACCGAAGTTTGCCGTATCGGTGGCAGCAACAGACTCGCTGCCGTAAAGTCCTTCGGGAACTTCCGATACCGGTTTGTATTTATTATAGATACCGCAACTGCTCAAAACGAGTGTTGCTGCGGACAGAATTATTATTTTTCTCATTCAACTATAAATTTATGATATAAACTAATGAGGAGGACAGATTCACTGTATCCTAATTAAATGCTTATTTTATCTTTCAGACAGAAGAACAAAAGAACAAATATTGAAGTCATTGTCAACGTTCTATTACAATGATTGTATTCATTATATCAACTAAGTATTCTTGCATACTCATCTTATATTATCAGGCACGGATTACGCGGATTACATGGTTCCTCGAATGACGGCTGTTATTAAGCAACTGTCTAATCTGTATCTGAATTTATGATATAAACTAATGATGGTGATATACTTATATTAATTACATCGATTATATGATTACATTAATTATATGACTACACCGACTTTATCTTTTGTACTTATGTTCTTCTGTCTGAAAATCAGAATTACTCTTTTCCAGCCCTGGACTTTTCTTCCTCGCTCACTTTGATTTCCTCTTCAATCTGCCAATCATGCGTAGGGGCACTCTGTATGGGACGGAGACGTTCCTGCAACCATTGGAAAGCAATGAACAAAGTCGGCACGATGAAAAGCAGTGCCAGCGTACCGATAGTCATACCGCCAACTACCCCCGTACCCAATGAACGGTTACCGTTAGCTCCTACTCCACTGGACATCATTAGCGGGAACAGACCGAAAATCATCGTCAAAGCCGTCATCAGAATCGGGCGCAGACGGGCTTTGGCTGCGCTGACAGCAGAAGCAATCAGTCCCATACCGGCCTTCCGGCGTTCGGCAGCATATTCCGTCAGCAAGATAGCCGTTTTTGCCAGCAAGCCGATCAACATAATCAGACCCGTTTGCAGATAAATATTATTCTCCAGTCCGAACATCCGGGCGAAAAGGAAGCTACCCATCAATCCGCAAGGCACACTCAAAAGAACGGCGAACGGAATAATGAAGCTCTCGTAAAGCGCACTTAGAATGAGGTAAATCATCAGGAAACAGATACCGAAAATAATCATCGTCGTGCCGCTTTGCTGGTTTTCCTCACGGGTAATACCTCCGTAGTCATAGCCGTAACCTTTCGGAAGAGACTGTTCCGCCGTTTCCTGCACAGCCTTGATCGCGTCTCCCGTACTGTATCCATCGGCCGGCATCGCGTTCACCGCAATAGAGTTATACATATTGAAACGGCTCAACGACTCGGCACCATAGCTGCGGGTCAGCGTAACGAACTGGCTTAACGGAGCCATCTCACCATTGGACATACGCACAAAAGCGTTGTCGAGCGAAGTCTCGTCCAGACGGAACATCGGATCGGCCTGAATCATAACGCGGTACACTTTAGAGAAACGGTTGAAGTTGGACACATACTGACCACCGTAGTAGCCGGACAGCGTACTCAACACAGCGTCGGGCGTGATACCTGCACGCTTGCATTTAGCCGCATCCACCTCTACCGTCCATTGCGGATAGCGCACGTCGAACGTCGAATAAGCCATTGCTATTTCAGGCCGTTGGTTCAACGCTCCCAAATATTGCTGGGTAGTGGTGAAGAACTCATTGATATCACCGCCCATCTTGTCCTGCATGTGAAGCTCAAGCGCATTACCCATACCGTAGCCCGGAATCATACCCGGTGAGATGGCGAACACACTGGCATCTTTAATATCGGCCGTAAGGGCATACACCTGTCCGATCACCGACTGCACATTATCCGCGTCATCCGGTCGTTCGTCCCACGGTTTCAGCTTGAGAATCAACATACCGAACGAACTTCCCTGTCCGGCCAGCAAACCGTAACCGGCCACTTTCTGCACGTGCTTCAGTTGGGGAATCGCCATCAGGCGTTTTTCGATGCGTTCCATCACCTCATCCGTCGTTGTGAGCGAACTGCCTGCCGCCGTACTTACATTGACGAATACCACACCCTGGTCTTCGTCCGGCACCAGACTCGTCTTTGTCGTATTCATCAGGAATACAAGCAACACTACGGAGCAAGCCAGCAACGACCATGCCAACCATCTGCGTTTGATAAAGATCAACACGACATTCTTATATTTCTCTACCATGATATCGAAAGCCGAGTTGAAAGCCTTACGGAAACGTGCCGCAAAATTATTCTTCTGCGTACCGTCTTCGTTAATATAAGGCCTCAGCAGCAATGCGCACAATGCCGGACTCAGCGTCAACGCATTGACAGCGGAAATACCAACGGCAACCGCCATCGTCAGACCAAACTGGGTATAGAACGTACCGGAAGTACCTCCCATAAAAGATACCGGAATAAATACCGCCATAAACACCAGTGAAGAAGTGATAACAGCATTACTAATACCTTTCATCGCGTCGATACTTGCCATATAGGACGACCTGTACCCCACATCGAACCGCGCCTGCACCGCCTCGACGACAATAATGGCATCATCCACCACCGTACCGATAACGAGCACTAGCGCAAACAGGGTCAGCAGGTTGATACTGAATCCGGCTATCGCCATGAAAGCAAACGTACCCACCAGGGAAACCACAATTCCGACCAGCGGAATCAATGTAGAACGGAAGTCCTGCAAGAAGACGTACACCACAAGGATAACCAGGATGATAGCCTCGATCAACGTTTTCACCACCTCATGAATGGAAGCGAACAGGAAGTCGTTGGAGCTCATCATCTGCGTCAGTTCCACGCCTTTCGGAAGGTCTTTACTTGCCTCTTCGAGGAGTTTGTCGATATTCTGGTTTACTTCGGTCGCATTGGAACCTGCCGTCTGGAACACCATACAGGATACACCCGGATGACCGTCCATACCACCGTGGTAAGCGTAGCTGTCCTGTCCCAGTTGTACGTCGGCAATATCTTTCAGTTTCAACACCTCGCCAGTATCGCTAGAACGGATGACGATGTCGCCAAATTCTTCGGGAGTAATCAGACGTCCCTTGTACTTCATCGTATATTGGTACGTTTCATTCGAGTTCTCGCCAAACGAACCGGTTGCCGATTCGATATTCTGCTCGGCAAGCACGCCGGTGATGTCGGACGGAATCAGTTTGTACTGTGCCATCACATCCGGCTTCATCCATACACGCATACTATATTCACCACCCATAATCATCATATCGCCCACACCTGCAATACGCAGCAACTGCGGTTTCAAGTTGATACTCATGTAGTTGGCAAGGAAGTTTTCATCGTACGAATTATCGGGGCTATGCAATGAAAACATCTGTAAGATACTGGTCTGGCGCTTCATAGTGGTCACACCTACCTGAGTAACTTCTCCCGGAAGCTGTCCAGTAGCTCTGGATACGCGGTTCTGCACATTAACGGCAGCCATATCCGGGTCGGTTCCCTGTTTGAAATAGACGGTAATAGATACCGAACCGGCATTGGTAGCGGTAGACGTCATATAGGTCATGTCTTCCACACCATTGATAGCTTCTTCCAACGGAGCGATAACACTCTTCTGCAAAGTTTCCGCACTGGCACCGTAGTACGTGGTGCTTACCATAACGGTAGGCGGAGCAATATCAGGATATTGTTCGACGGGTAGGGTAAACAACCCGATGATACCCAGAATGACAATCGTTATAGAAATGACTGCCGAAAATACCGGGCGTTCAATAAATGTTCTCAGATTCATGGATTAATCCTCCTTTTCTTTAGCTTGAATAGGTGTACCTTCGCGCAATAAACCTACGCCTTCGGCCACAATTACATCACCCACATTCAAACCCTTGTCTACAATATACTCTTTTCCACCATTCACACGGGTCACCTCCACCGGAGCAGACTGTGCTTTACCATCTACTACTTTAAATACGAACACTTTATCCTGCACTTCATAAGTAGCCGCTTGCGGAACAACGATACAGTTCCGTTTTTGAACAGGAACCACTACATTGCCGGCTCCCCCACTCTGTAACAATCCTTCTTTATTCGGGAATACAGCACGCAGGCTGACAGTTCCGGTAGAAGTATCGATAACTCCACTGATTGTTTCAATCTTACCCTGTGAAGGATAGATAGATTTATCATTCAGAATCAGTCCAATAGCAGGCATTTCTTCCAGTGCTTTACTCTTGGAACCGTAGCGGCGCGTCATATCCAGCAACTGGTTTTCTGTCATCGAGAAGTAAACGTACATATCAGAATTATCGGAAACCGTAGTCAATGGCTTAGGCAGACTGGCACTGACCAAAGCACCCACACGATAGGGTAAAGTGCCTACAACACCATCGGCAGGACTCTTCACTTCCGTATAAGAAAGGTTATTGACGGCACTTACACGTTGCGCTTCCGTCTGCGCCAATTGTGCTTTCGCCGTCAGCAGGTTATTATAAGATGTCTGCAAATCGAACTCGGAAATCACGTTCTGGGCAAACAATTCTTTTTTACTGTCATACGTCAGTTGAGCCGTAGCTACACTTGCACGTGCCGCTTCCACATTGGCTTCGGCAGTCTGCAAAGCCGCACGATAAGGCACTTGGTCGATAATAAACAAGACTTGCCCTTTACGGACCGCCTGACCCTCTTCCACACAGAGTTTAGTCAGGAAACCGGATACTTGCGGGTAAATGTCAATGTCTTGTCTTCCCCGGATACTCGCTGAATAGGCCGTCTGCAATTCCTTGTCGGATGTCGTGATTCTCATCACCTCATACTCAGAACTGGTCTGCACGGTAGGAGCTTGTCCGCATGCTACTAATGTTACTCCACAAATGAATGTCATCATCTGTCTAATCAATCTCTTCTTTGTTGTCATACTACAATCTTTTTAAAAACATCTTTTGTTATGTCGGCGGCAAAGGTATGCCGTTTTTGAACAATAACTTGTTTCATTTGTCGCACTCCTTTGTTCATTTTCGGAACGGTTTGCTTAACATTCCAAAAAGAACTTCTACCTTTGTTCCAGCAAAACTTTAAAAAGATGAAGTATGAATCCATTATTAACTACGAAAGCAGAATCCTTCAGATCCGGAAGCGATAACCTGGAGTTTTACCACAACCGGCTCGTCAAACTGACAAACGGAGTCCTTATGTTCTGTTCCGGCGGAGAGGCGGAAATCACCATAGATCTGGAGAAGCATCACATTATACCCAATACGAATATCATGTTGTTGCCCGGTTCCATTCTCTCACTGAGATCGGCCAGCCCAGACTTCCGGATACACTATTTCGCTTATTCGGGTGAGATGATGAGGGTGGCGTGTTTCCGCCTGGACCCGGCATTCATGCATTTTATGAAAGAAAACTCCTGTTATACACATACCAGACCCGAAACAATACGCCCCATTCTGAGAATGATAGATGCAAGCGCTGCCATCTATGCCGACAGAGAAAATCAGTTCCGCGAGAGCATTGCCCAGAACCTGCTTCAAATATTCTTTCTGGATACTTATGATAAGGTGCAGCGATATTTCACCAAAGAACAATTGGAAGGAGGTAACCGGAAAGGGCAGCTGTTCAAAAAGTTCATTCATCTGGTACACACCAATTGTACCGCACAACGGGATGTAGCCTTTTATGCCGAGCAGCTTTGTATTTCTACACGCTACCTTTCTGCCATTACTAAAGAGGTAGGTCAGATTTCCGCAAAAGAAATTATTGACGAGTTCCTCACACTGGAGATTAAAGTCTCCCTGCAATCCACCAATCTCTCACTGAAAGAAATAGCCGACCGGTATAATTTTCCCGACCAGTCATTCTTCGGGCGGTACTTCAAGAAGCATACGGGGATGTCACCAAAGGAATACAGGGCAAAAAGAATATAATGAAACTTATTGGTACAACTTGTTCCCTTTTCATCCCGATATGAGTTATCTTACTTCACCTTTATAAGTACACGGTTGTTTCCTTTCATGGAAGTTCAGTTTACTCCAAATGGTAACTTTGTTAACCCCACACGGTAACTCCCTTTACATGCCGAAGTAAAGACCGTTACATACCGAGGTAAAGGCCGTTACAATAAGGGGTAAAGGCCGTTACATACGGCGGTAAATGCTTTTACATCCTACAGCAAGCCGTCGGTAAATGCTATTAGTTGATTATCAATAAGCTAATAAGAAATCCATTAGTTACCTCTCATTCATTATAGGAGGGGTATGAATAAAGTGTGATAGGGTGATAGCGGGATAAGACTCTTTGATATATAGCGCAGCCACTTTATCACCTTACCACATTATCACTCTTTTATTCCTTTTTATTCCAACATGAACAAAACCCTCTTACACTGTAAGAAAACAAAACAATACAACTGGTTAGTATAGGTTTTTAGCATTTATTTGATAACTTTGTACACGAATCAATTAAATACTAACACCATGAGAAAACTTAACCACGCACTTCTTGCAGGTGCTCTCGCCTTGGCATGCGCTTCGTGTACCGCGGAGAAAGAAGCTAACTACCAAGTGATACCTCTCCCCCAAGAGGTAAGCTTAACCCAAGAAAACCCGTTCAAACTGAACGAAAATGTTCTCATCGCTTATCCGGAAAACAATGCCTTATTGCAACGCAATGCTGAGTTCCTGTCGGAGTACATCCAACAAGCCACGAACTATGCACCGAAAACAAAGGCCATCGCAGCAGGAGAACAAGTAAAAAATGCAATTGTACTGGGACTCGATCCGAGCATTGCAAACAAGGAAGGCTATGTGCTGACTACCACCCCCGAGGGTATCAACATCAACGGACAAACCGAAAACGGAGTGTTCTATGGCATCCAGACTTTACGCAAATCCATTCCCGCCGAAGCCAAAGAAGCAACCATCCTGATACCGGCAGGTGAAATTAAGGACGAACCGCGTTTCAGTTACCGCGGTATGCACCTCGACGTAGGACGTCATTTCTTCCCAAAAGAATTCATGAAGAAGTATATAGACTTGTTGGCACTGCACAACATGAATACTTTCCACTGGCACCTGACGGACGATCAGGGCTGGCGTATCGAGATTAAGAAGTATCCGAAACTTACGGAAATAGGTTCCCAGCGCAGTCGTACGGTAATCGGAAGAAATACACAGGAGTATGACAATACGCCGTATGGTGGTTTCTTTACCCAGGAAGAAGCGAAAGAAATCGTGAAATATGCACAGGAACGTTACATTACGGTAATTCCGGAAGTAGACCTGCCCGGACATATGCTTGCCGCATTAGCCGCTTACCCCGAAATGGGATGTACGGGTGGTCCGTACGAAGTATGCCCGCGTTGGGGCATATTTGAAGATGTGCTCTGCATTGGTAACGACCAGACGATGCAATTCCTGGAAGATGTAATGAATGAAATCATTGAGATCTTCCCGTCGAAGTATGTTCATATCGGTGGTGACGAAGCTCCGCGTACCCGTTGGGAAAAATGCCAGAAATGCCAGGCACGTATCAAAACAGAAGGGCTGAAAGCGGATAAGAACCATACTGCCGAAGATCGTCTGCAAAGTTATTGCATGACACGCATCGAAGAGTTCCTGAATAGCAAAGGACGCCAGATCATCGGTTGGGATGAGATATTGGAAGGTGACGTAGCTCCTAACGCAACCGTAATGTCATGGCGCGGTATGGAAGGCGGTATCAAAGCTGCACAACTGGGACACGATGTTATCATGACTCCGACCTCTTTCTGCTATTTCGACTACTATCAGACGGCAGACACAAAGGATGAACCGCTCGGTATCGGCGGGTATGTGCCCATCGAAAAGGTATATAGTCTGAAACCCGTACCGGCAGTTCTTACCGAAGAACAAAGCAAGCATATTCTCGGTGCCCAGGCCAATCTCTGGACAGAGTATATCCATTCCTCCGAACACGTAGAATACATGGTATTGCCCCGTATGGCTGCCCTTGCCGAAGTACAATGGACGCAACCTGAAAAGAAGGATTTCAAAGATTTCACTAAACGTCTGGCCCGCTTGATGAAGTTCTATCAAAGAGATGGCTTCAACTATGCTAAGCATGTATTTGATCTGAAGGTTGACTTCACGCCGGACGTTACCAAGAAAGCGGTAGTAGTTACATTGAGTACCATTGATGACGCTCCTATTTATTATACATTAGATGGAACTGAACCGACCACAGCTTCATTGAAATATACAGAGCCTGTTTCCATTACCGAAACAGCAGATTTCCAAGCAGTGGTTATCCGCCCGGAAGGAAAGAGCAAAGTGGTGAATAAGAAAATTTCTTTCAATAAAGCTACATATTGTCCTATCGAGCTGACTTTCCAACCTTCGGAAAAGTATAAATTCGGAGGTGCTATCACCTTGGTAGACGGTATGAAGGGGAATGATAGCTATGCCACCGGAGCCTGGTTAGGTTTTGTAGGTGGTGATGTGGAAGCCATCATCGACCTGGGGCAGGAAACAGAAATCAAGCAGGTAGCTACGAATGCCATTGTTGATATGAGTGCCTGGATTATGGGAAGCACAGGGTTGGTAGTCTCTATATCTGACGATAACAAAGAGTTCCGCGAAGTAGCTGCTAAAGATATTCCGGCAGAAACAAACATTGATAAGAAGGGTGTGGAAAACTATGAGATAACTTTCGATCCGGTAAAAGCACGGTATGTGAAAGTTGTTATCAAGCGTAGCCCTGCCTTGCCGAAAGGACATGCAGGCGAAGGAAAAGCAGCTTATATGTTCATTGATGAAATAGAGGTGGACTGATAAAATACAGGAAGACCACTCAGTATCATTTCTCATAACGCTGATTGAGCGGATTATACGGATTCATTTAATTGCAAATCCGTATAATTCGCTCAATTCGTATCTGAATAATTATTCTCAAAGCTTGTAATCGAATACTCTGTCATGCGACTAATGAAGTAAAGAGTTAAATTATGGACACTAGAAAGTTGGAAAAGCAATTCGTTGACTTCGTGACAGAATATAAACAGATTATCTACAAGGTCTGCTATATCTATGCCACAGACAGTGACAGTCTCAATGATCTGTATCAAGAGACCGTGATAAACTTATGGAAATCTTTTCCTCGCTTCCGGGGCGAGTGCAAAGCATCTACCTGGGTTTATCGGATTGCGTTGAATACCTGTATATCTTTTTTCCGCAAATCCAATTCAAGACCGGTCGTGGTTCCCATCACTATCGATCTGGAATCAGCCTTTGCCGATGAAGAAGAAAAGACATCCCAACTCCGTGAACTTTATCGCATGATAAACATGCTGGGCAAACTGGAACGCGCGCTGATTTTGCTTTGGCTTGAAGAACGGAGTCATCAGGAAATTGCCGATATATTGGGTATCTCCAAGAATTATGTGGCCGTAAAACTCTATCGAATTAAAGAGAATTTGAAAAACATGTCTAACTCCTAAAATTGACGAATAATGAATTTAGATGAAATGAAAAATAGTTGGAATGTCCTGAACGAGCGTTTGGAACAGAATGAGATATTGAACAAGAGGATCATTGAAGAAATGGTTGCAAGTAAAACAAAATCTGCTTATGACTGTATTTATAATCAAGAACTACGGGGACTTTATATCATCCTGCTCATCGCCCTGATTGTACTGCCTGTAAACAGATTCCTGGGAATCAATATGAAACAAAGTTCATTCATACTTCTGGAAGCTGTAATGTTTTTGGCTTTACTTTTTCAATCAGTAATCCTTTATAACTTATCCAAGTTCAAACTGAATTACGTGAAAGTGAATGAGTTGACGCGTACAGTCCTGAAATATAGAAAATTTTATAGCTATAACAAGAAGTACGGTACCATTCTCGGTCTTGGCTCCGTAATAGTCTTTATGATTTTAGAAAGCAGATTAACCAATCCCTACGCTTTCCTGCCTGTACTGGCAGTGATGATTGTGGGCTGCATCTACAGTTATACGAAAATGAAACAGCACGAACAAAAAATCAAAGAAGTAGAACAAGGACTGGCAGAACTGAAAGAGTTTGAGAGCGAGACTATCAGAACTGGAAGTAAATGAAAGGCTGAATCTCCGTACTCTTCATCTGGATTACCAAGTAAATTAAAGCAAGCATCAGAACCGCCTTTCCCATCAGGGGGAGGCGGATTACTGTTTTACAGCAAGCATTCTCCCAACGGTCGGGGCAGAAATGAAGGAAGAAACCCAATGCCATCAGTGCAAACACTTCCCAATAACCCGCAATCAGTTGTGGGAAAAGTTGCGGACGGAAAGTGGTACAGATCTGTTTTATCATATCCAATGAAGTGGAAAAGTCCGCATTGCGGAAAAATATCCAGCAGAAACAAACAAAGTGGAATGTGATAAGTATACCGAAGAAACGGCGGATGCCGTGGCTTTCTTCCCCTTTCTTTCTTCCGGTCAGCATCATCCAGAATTTATGTGCCGCCAAAGCAATGCCATGGAACAATCCCCAAACGACAAAATTCCAGGAAGCACCATGCCACAAACCACCCAAAAACATGGTTATGATAAGGTTAGCATACTGGCGGATTTTTCCTTTCCGGTTTCCGCCTAAAGATATATATAGATAATCTTTCAGCCAACTGGAAAGCGAAATGTGCCATCGCCGCCAAAACTCTGTAATGGAAGCGGACTTATAAGGAGAATCAAAGTTCTTATTAAAATGAAACCCTAACAGCAAGGCTATTCCGATAGCCATATCACTGTATCCGGAAAAGTCGCAATAGATTTGCAAGGCATATCCATAAACACCCATCAGATTCTCTACTCCGGAATAGAGCGTAGGATTATCAAAAATACGCTCTACAAAGTTCACACTGATATAATCCGAAATAATCGCTTTCTTGAACAAACCGCTTGCAATCAAGAATATCCCCCTTCCGAACATCTCATGGGATACGAACAAAGGGCGGCGTATCTGTGGGATAAAATCACGGGCACGCACAATAGGGCCTGCCACCAATTGCGGGAAGAAAGATACGTAAAAAGCATAATCCAGCAAATTGGTAAGAGGGGTTATATCTTTGCGATAAACATCGATGGTATAGCTAAGTGACTGGAAAGTAAAGAAAGAAATACCCACAGGGAGGAATATATCGTAATGGTGGAACGTACCACCTACCAGCGAAGCGAAGACATCTCCCAGGAAATTGGTATATTTGAAATAACAAAGCAGGCCAAGATTGATAACAAGACTCACTAACACCCACACCTTGCGCTGCCAACGCACAGAGGAGGATGCCATAAGACGGGCAATAAAGAAATCGGTAACCGTGACAAGTGCCAGCAGGAAAAAGTAAGTTCCGCTACTTTTATAATAAAAATAATAAGAAAATGCGGTAACAAACAACAAGCGTGCAGTCAGACGGCGTT
>ERZ773148.2197-NODE-2197-length-15308-cov-8.826723_pt1 | contig 15308 bp, 9 predicted proteins | sample MGYA00580846_ERZ773148 | MGnify/ENA primary metagenome ERZ773148 (study PRJEB29015, sample SAMEA2737879) | human gut metagenome | biome: human gut; feature: human-associated habitat; material: faeces | place: China | collected 2012 ... | reverse complement strand
CTCCGTCACGGCTGCGCCGTGCCACCTCCCTTTACACAAGGGAGGCTTTCGCCGCCAGGCGACCGCCACCTTGGCCTAAAAAGCCTTTTGCCTACTTTTTCATAGAATAGTAACCCCCCGCCGGAGGCGGAACCTTATCACTTTGTCCAATCTGATCCAACCGATCTTGAGAATAGGAGATACTATGAGCAACATCGAACAGGTAAAACAAAGCCACTATGACGAAACACAGATCCAGGTGCTGGAGGGACTGGAAGCGGTCCGCAAGCGCCCCGGTATGTATATCGGTTCCACAGGCCCGCGCGGCCTGCACCACCTGGTATACGAGATCGTGGATAACGCCATAGATGAGGCGCTGGCAGGCTACTGCACCCATATCGAAACCGAGATTCTGGAAGGCGATGTCATCCGCGTCACCGATAACGGCCGCGGCATCCCCGTGGGCATCCACCCCAAAATGGGCATCCCCGCGGTCACGGTGGTTTATACCATCCTGCATGCCGGCGGCAAGTTCGGCGGCGAGGGCTACAAGGTCTCCGGCGGTCTGCACGGCGTGGGCGCTTCGGTCGTCAATGCCCTTTCGGAGTGGCTCATTGTCGAGGTAAAGAACGGCGAGCACATCTACCAGCAGAAATTCGCCCGCGGCGTGGCCCAGGGCGACCTGACCATCATCGGCGATACCGATGAGACCGGTACCCGTGTTACCTTCAAGCCGGATGGCGAGATCTTCGAGGAGCTGGTGTATGACTATGAAACGCTGCACACCCGTCTGCGGGAGCAGGCGTTCCTCAATGCCGGGGTGCGCATGACCATCACTGACCGCCGTACCCCCACGGGCCCCAGCGATTCCATGTGCTACGAGGGAGGCATCCGCTCCTTTGTGGAGTTCATCCACCAGCGCCGCGGCCTGGAGGCCCTGCATGAGGATGTCATCTACATGAAGGGCGACAGCGGCGATAATGTGGCGGAGGTCGCCATGCAGTACAATGACAGCTACAATGAGCTGCTGCTTTCCTTTGCCAATAACATCAATACCGGCGAGGGCGGTACCCACGAGGACGGCTTTAAGCAGGCGCTGACCCGTGTGCTGAACGCCTATGCCCGGAAAAATAACCTGCTGAAGGATAGTGATAAAAACCTTTCCGGCGAGGACTGCCGCGAGGGTCTGACCGCTATCATCAGCGTCAAGCTGCGGGAGCCGCAGTTTGAGGGCCAGACCAAGGGCAAGCTGGGCAACACCGAAATGCGGCAGGTGGTTTCCTCCATCGTTACCGATAAGCTGACCACCTACTTTGAAGAAAACCCGCAGGTCGCCCGCACCATCATCGAAAAGGCCATTACCGCCAGCCGCGCGGCCGAAGCCGCCCGCAAGGCGAGAGAAGCCACCCGGCGCAAATCTCCGCTGGAGGGCGTTGGCCTGCCCAGCAAGCTGAAGGACTGCAGCGAGCGCAATAACGAGCGCACCGAGCTGTTCATCGTCGAGGGCGATTCCGCCGGCGGCTCCGCCAGCGATGGCCGCGACCGCCGTTTCCAGGCCATCCTTTCGCTGTGGGGCAAGATGCTGAATGTAGAGAAGGCCCGCCTGGATAAGGTATACAGCAACGAAAAGCTGCTGCCCATCATCGCCGCTGTGGGCTGCGGCATCGGCGAGGACTTTGACGCCAATAAGATCCGCTACAATAAGATCATCATTATGGCCGATGCCGATGTGGACGGCAGCCATATCCGCACGCTGCTGCTCACCTTCTTCTTCCGTCACATGCGCCCGCTCATCGAACTGGGCCATGTGTATATCGCGCAGCCGCCGCTTTATAAGGTCAGCCGCGGCAAGCAGTTCCACTATGCCTACACCGAAGCCGAGCGGGACGCCTGCATTGCCGAACTGAATCCCGATGGCACCGGCAAGGTGGATATCCAGCGGTACAAGGGCTTGGGCGAGATGGACCCCGTACAGCTGTGGGAAACCACCATGGACCCCGCCCGCCGTGTCATGCTGCGGGTGAACATGGAGGACGCCATGCGTGCCGATGAAACCTTTACCATCCTGATGGGCGATAAGGTGCAGCCCAGAAGGGAATTTATAGAGCAGAACGCCCAGTATGTCACCAATCTTGATGTTTGATGACGCAGAAAGGAGCCGAAAAAATGAGCAAGGATAAAACTCCCAACAATATGGGCGATTTTGATGCCATTAATGAAGTAGTGGATGAGGTAACCGCTGAAAACAGCCTGCACAATGAGGGCCGGATCATCCAGGTGGAGCTGGACCACGAAATGCGTAAGAGCTTTTTGGAATACTCCATGTCGGTCATTGTGGACCGTGCCCTGCCCGATGTACGGGACGGATTGAAGCCGGTTCACCGCCGCATTCTGTTTGCCGCCGATGAGGACGGCCTGACCCCCGATAAGCCCCACCGCAAGAGCGCGACCATCGTCGGTGATGTGCTGGGCCGGTATCATCCGCACGGCGATGCCAGTGTTTACGATGCCATGGTGCGCCTGGCGCAGACCTTCTCGCTGCGCTATCCGCTCATCGATGGCCACGGCAACTTTGGTACCATCGATGGCGACCCGCCCGCCGCCTACCGTTATACCGAGGCACGGCTGAGCAAGATTGCCCTTTACATGCTCTCGGATATCGATAAGGACACCGTAGACTGGAACCCGAACTTTGATGACCAGCGCAAGGAACCTGTGGTACTGCCCAGCCGCTTCCCCAACCTGCTGTGCAATGGCTCAGTGGGTATCGCGGTGGGTATGGCCACCAATATCCCGCCCCACAACCTGCGGGAGGTCAGCGACGCGGTGTGCTACCTCATCGACCACCCCGAAGCCGAGCTGAATGAGCTGATGCAGTACATTCAGGGGCCGGATTTTCCCACCGGCGGCATCATCATGGGCCGCAGCGGCATCCGGGCGGCCTATGCCACCGGCCGCGGCAAGATTACCCTGCGCAGCAAGACCGAGATAGAGGAAATGAAGAACGGCCGGGAGCGCATCATCGTGCGGGAGATCCCCTACATGGTGAATAAGACCCGTCTGATCGAGAGCATTGCCCAGCTGGTCAAGGATAAGCGGGTGGACGGCATCAGCTACATCAATGACGAAAGCGACCGCGAGGGGATGCGCATCGTCATCGAGCTGAAGAGCGGCGCCAATGCACAGGTGGTGCTCAATCAGCTATACAGCTACACCCAGCTGCAGGATAGCTTCGGTGTGATTATGCTGGCGCTGGAAAACGGCGTGCCCAAGGTGATGACCCTGAAGGAAATGCTGGAGCAGTACCTCAAATTCCAGTTTGAGGTAGTGACCCGCCGCACCGCCTACGACCTGAAAAAGGCCAAGGAGCGCGAGCATATCCTAGAGGGCCTGAAGCTGGTGGCGGACCACACCGATGAGGTCATCTCCATCATCCGCCACAGCGAGGACCAGAACGCCGCCAAGCAGAACCTCATCGAGCGCTTCGGCATCACCGATCTGCAATCCGCCGCCATTGTGGCCATGCGTCTGGGACAGCTCTCCGGCATGGAGCGCATCAAAATCGAAGATGAGCTGGCCGGATTACTGGAGAAGATCAGCAAGCTGGAGGAGATTTTGCGGACCCCCTCGATGGTCTACGACATCATCCGCACCGAGCTGACCGCCATCCGGGATAAATTCGGGGACGACCGCCGCACCGACATCGAAACGGTAAGCGGCGAGGTGGATATCGAGGACCTCATCCCCGAGCAGCAGTCGGTCATCACCCTTACCCACGGCGGCTACATCAAGCGCCAGCCGGTGGAGGTCTACCGTACCCAGCGCCGCGGCGGCCGGGGCATTTCCGGCGTCGCCCGCAAGGATGAGGACTTTGTGGAGGATATGTTCATCACCTCCACCCACGATTACGTTCTGTTCTTCACCAACCGCGGCAAAATGTACCGCATGAAGGGGTACGAGATCCCCGAAACGGGCAGAGCCGCGCGGGGCAGCCATGTGGTCAACCTGCTGCCCATCGAAAAGGATGAAAAGATAAGCGCCATGATACGGGTGGACGAGGTGGAAAACGACAGCTACCTTGTAATGGTCACCCGCAATGGCACCATCAAGCGCACCGCGCTTTCCGCTTACCGCAATGTCCGCAAGGGCGGCATCATCGCCATCAACCTGGAGGAGGGCGACGAGCTGGCATGGGTGCGCAATACCACCGGCGGGGATGAGCTGATCATCGCCACCCGCAACGGTGTCGCCATCCGCTTTGCGGAAAGTGACGTCCGCCCGATGGGGCGTACCGCCACCGGTGTTCGTGCCATCCGGCTGGATGAGGGCGATGAGGTCATCGCCATGGCCACCTGCGAGGAGGGCGGCTATCTGCTGACCGTCACCGAAAACGGGCAGGGACGCCGCACCCCGCTGGAGGAATACCGCACCCAGAACCGCGGCGGCCGGGGTGTCCGCAACTACGATTGCGTGGGCAAGGAAACCCCGGTGGCCGGTGTGCGGGTGGTCGGCGAGGAGGACGATGTGATCCTCATTGCCGATGATGGCATCATCATCCGCATCCCCTGCGAGCAGATCGCGGTGCAGAGCCGCTACGGCGGCGGTGTCCATGCTATGCGCCTGGAGGAAGGCAGCCGGGTCGTTGCCCTGGCCCGCGCCCCCCGCGAGGAGGACACCGAAGAAGCCGAACCCGCCGAGGGTGAGGAAATAACCGAGCCGGCCGAACCGATGGCGGAGGAACCCACACCGGAAGAATAAGATCCCGAAAGGAAGCCCCTCCCTTGCAAGGGGAGGGGCTTTTGCCGATACCGTAAAACACAGCTGCTATGGATAAAGGAAAGCACCGATGAAAAACAGCATCCCAAAAAACAGAATCCTCCTGCGGGGGGCGGCGCTGGCGCTGGCCCTCTGTTTGCTGTTCTCCTGCGCCTCCTGCGGCAAGAAGAACACCGCCACCGCCCTGCGCGCCGATCTCTCCGGCCGGGTGTATACCCTCGACCCCCAGTACTGCTCCACCGCGCTGGAGCGCTGCCTGCTGAAAAACTGCATGGAGGGTCTGCTGCGCCGCCTGCCGGATGGCACCATGGCCGAGGGCTGCGCCGAAAATTACAGCGTCAGTGCCGATGGCCTGCGCTATACCTTCACCCTGCGGGAAAATCTCCAGTGGAGTGACGGCGAGCCGCTGAAGGCGAGGGACTTTGTGTTCGCCTTCCAAAGAATACAGCAGGGCAGCGGCAGCGCCGCCGCCCGGGAGCAATTTGCCGCCATCGCCGGGATGGCGGCAGGGGAGCGCGGCAGCCTGGGCGTTGCCGCGCCGGATGACCGCACCGTCATTATCACCCTTTCCCGCACCGATCCGCTGCTGCCGGAAAAACTGGCGGAGCCGGAGGCCTTCCCCTGCCGGGAGGACTTCTACACCGATACCCACGCCCGCTACGGCAATACTCTCGAGAATATGATCTATAATGGCCCCTACACGGTAAAAAGCTGGGAATCCGCCGGGCTTCGCCTGATCCCCAACAGCCGCTACACCGGCCTTACCCCAGCGCAGAATACCGGGGTCATCATCACCCTGGGGAAGGATAACACCATGGAGCGCTTCCTGGAGGGTCTTACCGATTGCTGCCGGGTGGATAGCAATACCCTGGGGCAGCTTTCCGGCGGCAAGACCAGCCTGCTCACCTTCCGCAATGGCACCGTCTCCCTGCTGCTCAATCAGGCCTCCCCCCAGCTGGCGCAGGAGGCCATGCGGCAGGCCTTGTGTTACAGCTTCCCGCTGGCGCAGTATGCCCAGGGCGGTGATCTGCCCGATTCCTACGAATACGCCGGCAGCATCATTCCCGGCGCCGCCCGCCTGTACGATGAAAGCTATACCGATCTAACCGCGAAGGGCTTTTCGCTGGGCTCCGTCACCTACCCCGATGGCAGCTCCACCTCCGACTTCCGCCGCAGCGATCAACTAACCATCACTTATAATGCCCGTGCCGCCGCGGCCGCCCTGGAGCAGGTAAAGGAGCTCCCGCAGGGGCTCACGCTGCTGCTGCCGAAGGGCTCCGCCCTGGAGGGCTTCTGTGGCTGGCTGCAAAAGCAGTGGCTGGACCACCTGGGATTGGTGGTGAACCTGGCCATAGTGGATGCCGATACCTACCGCAGCCGTCTGGCCAAGGGGGATTTTACCCTGGCCCTGTACAGCTACACCGCCGGTGACGAGCTGCATACGGTATTCCGTCACTACGGCACGGGCGGCGGTGCACCGATCCAGTGCGCCGATCCCCACTACGGCCAGCTGCTGGATATGGCCAGCACCAGCCGCAATGTAAATGAAGCGGCCCGCCTCTTTGCCAATGCCGAAGCCCTGCTGGTGGATCAGTTTATTGTGATGCCGCTTTTCTATACCGAAAGCTACTTTGCCATGGCAAAGGGCGTGAGCGGAATTCAAAGCTCCGCCGACGGCGCCGAGCTGTTCTTTGCCACGGCAAAGCGGGAGGGTTAAGTGCAATGCTGCTGCAAAGACTGAATAAAAACGACCTGCCGGAGATCATAGCATTCAACTGTCGGTGCTTCTCCCCCGGCGACCGCTGGAGCGGAGAGGACTGGACGGAGCTGCTGGAGGACGAGCGGGCGCATTACTACGCGCTGCTGGAGAATGGGCAGATCGTGGGGAATATGTTTCTTTACGACTGGCAGGGGGAAAGGGATTTCCTGAAAATTATGAACCTTGGTGTTGCCCCTGATCGGCGGGGGCAGGGGCTGGCGTGCCGGCTGCTGCAAAAGGCGGCGGAGGAGCTGAAGGCTTCGATGCTGACGCGCTGCTGCGGTGAGACACGGGAGAGTAACCTTGCTATGCGGCGGGTGTTTGAGCGCTGCGGCTACCGGCTGAACAAAACGGAAGAAAGCTACTACGAAAACCCGACCGAAAGCGCCTGCAAGTATGTGCTGCGGCGGGAGGAGCTGGAGTAAAATCAAATAACGCCGCCCGGCACCGCCAATCGATAAATCGCCGCCGGGCGTACCGGCTGGCCCTGGGCCTATAACCGCGCACTCCCATCAAACTTACCGGGAAAGGCAGGAGATATTACGATGCAAAAAACAAAGCTCGGCGGCCGGTTCTGGCTGGCCCTTACGGTGTTCTCGCTGGTGGGGCAGGTGGCCTGGGTGGTGGAAAACATGTACTTCAATGTGTTCATCTATAAGATGTTCCACGCCACCGCCGCTCAGATCAGCCTGATGGTCGCCGCCTCGGCCGTTGTGGCCACTCTCACCACCATCCTCATCGGCGCCCTCAGCGACCGGGTAGGCAGGCGCAAAATTTTCATCTGCGTGGGGTACCTGCTGTGGGGTATTTCCATTCTCAGCTTTGCCCTCATCCGGGTGGATGTCATCAGCCCCATGGTCTCGGCGGGCGTGGCGGTCACCACCGTCTGCGTCAATCTCACCATCCTCATGGATTGCGTCATGACCTTTTTCGGCTCCACTGCCAATGATGCCTGCTTTAATGCCTGGCTCACCGATAGCACCGATGATACCAACCGCGGCGCTGCGGAGGGCATCAATGCCATGATGCCCATGATGGCCATTTTGGTGGTATTCGGCAGCTTTATGTTCTTCGATCTGGAAAAGGCCGCAAGCTGGGTCACCATTTTCACCATCATCGGTGTGGTGGTCATCCTCATCGGCATTGCCGGCTTCTGGCTCATCCGGGAGCCCAAAGTCACCCCTTCGCCGGCCGGCAGCTATTGGGGCAGCATCCTGTATGGCTTCCGCCCCTCGGTCATCCGCCGGCATAAGGTGCTGTATCTCACCCTGCTGGCCTTCGCAGGCTTCGGCATCTCCATCCAGGTTTTCATGCCCTACCTCATCCTCTACTACGAAAAATCCCTCGGCATGACAAATTATGTCCTGGTCATGGCTCCGGCCATTGTGCTGGCGGCGGTGTTTACCGCCTTTTATGGCCGCCGGTACGATACCCACGGCTTCCGCCGCTCCATCCTGCCGGGCATTGCTCTGTTGATGGCAGGCTACCTTGCACTGTACTTCACCCGCGATACCCTGCCGGTCTTTTTCGGCTCCCTTTGCATGATGATGGGCTACCTTTCCAGCAATGCCATCTTTGGCGCCATGATGCGTACCTACACCCCGCCGGAGCAGGTCGGCCTGTTCCAGGGCCTGCGCATTGTGGCACAGGTGCTGGTGCCGGGGGTCATCGGCCCTGCCATCGGCGCCGTGGTGCTGAAGAATGCCGAGCTTGTGGTCAATGGCGATGGCACCACCTCCTTCCTCCCCAATGCGAATATCTGGCTGGCGGCCTTTGCGGCCGGGGTGGTGCTGTGCGGCCTGCTGGCACTGCTCTTTGCCCGCCTAAAGAAAGACGCTCCCGCCCGGAAAACCGCCTAAAAAAACGAGCCGTCCGCTGGCTTTGTCAGCGGGCGGTTTTTGCGGTCTTGCGGCGCTTCTCATTATTTTACATTCGATAAATCCACCCATTCGGTAGAGGTTTTCCCCACTTTTCACACAGTTTTCCACAGTCAATGGTCGCTTTTCCCCGCATAAATGCCCCAAAACCCGCCCCTTCCCGTCGGTTTTCCACATTTTCCACCTCATCCGTGGGGAGGCTTCCTTGGAAAAATGGTCTCCCACGCTCGCTCCCTGCGACCCGGGTTTCCATCCCGCCATCGAACAATCGCGCTCCTTGCCGCCTTGCGGTGCCCGAAAAAAATCATCGCGCTGCTCGCTTGCTCGTTTTTTCGACCGCCGCATCAGCAGTAATCCCTGCCGCTCAGCTTCCGCCTTCGGCGGGACAAATCGCAGTCCCGCGCCCCAGCCCCCGCGACCCGCCCCCACCCCCAACCCCCTCCCCCAGGGGAGGGGGCCAAAAGCAAAGCCCCCGAATTTCTCCGGGGGCCCTTGGCCTATTCATATTCGGTTTTAGTCCACCAGCGCGGCCTCCGCCCCGCTGTGCTCTTCTTCGGCAGCATCCACCCCCGCGTTCGGGTCGTTGATCAGCGGATTGGCCACCGCCGGATCCAGCATCACCTTTTTGGGCGGCTCCAGCAGCATGGCTGGGTTCATCAGCAGGCGGCGCAGCATCCGCATCGAGTTGGCATAGTAGTATCCATCGCAGATGCGCTCGTCATTCACGATCTTCATGCCTACCGTCCGGCGCACCGCCGCATCGCCGTTTTCATCGTAAACGGTGTGCCGCTCCCGCTTACCCATGGCGATAAAGGTGCTGTAGGTGCCCAGCTCGGTCAGGTGGTGGTAGATGGGCCCAATGCCCAGCGAGCCTACATTGGTATACATGGCGCTGCAGTGCCAGGGGCTGGCCTGTACCAGTTTTTCGGGCAGCCAGCCGCGGTTATCCAGGAAGTGGATCATCGAAACGGCAAACCGGAACAGCCACGCCGGCAGCTTGCCCAGCAGACCGGCTACGCCGTCAATGCCGGTGCCCTCCTCGTGGTTCATCGCCTCCGCAATGGCTTCGTCCAGCCGCCGCTGCACATCCTGCAGGGTATCGCGCGGGTCAAAGCTCGGCTTGATCATCGTTTCCTCGCCGTCATCGCTCATGGTGCGCTTTATGGCAATGGAAATGGTGATGGAATTGTGGGCGTACAGCTTATTGTGCACCACAAAGCGGTTCAGTGCCGGCCGCTGGCTGATCATCCGCACCATGGCCGCCACAAATATCGTCATCATCGAGATATTGGGCATATCCTCTTTGTGCGCCTTCAGGAAGTCCATCATCGGCTCCACATCCAGCGTTTCCTCATAGTAGTTCTGGCTATCCAGCCGTGTGCGCATGATAAAGGGCACCACGGTAAAAAACAGTGGTACATTGCGCAGCTTCCAGCCGTCCTTGCGGTCGCCGGGCATTTTTTTGTAGTAATCCCTCATCATAGGGGCAGCACCTCTCTTTGCGGATAATATATCGTCAAGGCTCCTCATTTGCAGAATCTTTATCCTTTTACCCCAGTATAGCAATTCTGTCCCAAAATTACAACCATCCCGCGGCATAAAATCACGCATTGGCAACGCCGCCTTTTTGTGGTATGATAATTTATTATAGTATGCACATGGGCCGTTCCGCCTGCCGGCGGGGGGCCGTCCTCGGCCCATCGCAGTCCCGCCCCCCAACCGCCGCGACCCCCCTCTCCATCCAACTTTCTTCTCGCCTGCCGGCGGGGGCGGCTTTTCTGTAGATAAAAGCTATTAAAAGATTTTTGGAGCAGGTCTGTAGTCGCCTTCGGCGTCGCGGAGTCACCGGGAGGTGACGGCCTGTACGGCTCGCCGCCGGGGCGTTCCTTTTGTGCGTACAAAAGGAACCAAAATACGCTTGGGGCTGTGCCCCAAGACCCCCTTGCCGCTAAGCCGCGGCTGGATACGAACGATGCTTTGGCATCGTCCGTACGGCGCCGCAGATACGCTCTCAAGGTGCCTGCGGCGCATTTTTATGTGGGGTTCAGCAGAAACCAAATTAAAATAACACCTTATAAGCGTCGTCTAATCCCGCTCCGGGAATACGAAGTGTTTCCGGGCGGGGTGTACCGATGCGTGGGGGTCTCGGGGTCCTCCCCGAGTGACTTTTGGTTCCTTTTCTTCACAGAAAAGGAACCCCTCGCCGGGCAGGCGTACAAATTTTGATATCTAAAAGGCTCTGCGACGCTGAAGGCGATTACAAACTTGGCCTAAAATTTCTTTTGCTGCTTTTCTGGGGAGAAAAACAGGGCCCAGCGGCGAGATGAAATTTGGTATAAAGGGGGTCGCGGTGCGCGGGTGCGGGACTATATTTTTCCGAGAGGGAATCCCGCCGGCAGGCGGCCACTCCCTCGGCTTTCTACAGAATCCAACAAAAATGCCGCCGGATACAAACAAATGTTTGCAATTTGCGAGGGGATGTGCTACACTGAAAACGAAACCAGAAATATGGGAAAAAGGAGCGTGTGCCATGTTCTGTTCGGTGCAATCCATGGGGCTAAGCGGGATAGAGAGCTACCCGGTGACGGTGGAGGTGGACTGCCGCCGCGGGCTGCCGCGGTTTGATATTGTGGGGCTGCCGGATACCGCCGTAAAGGAGAGCCGGGAGCGGGTGCACAGCGCCATCGGCAATTTGGGGTATACCTTCCCCGCGGGGGTGCTGGTGGTGAACCTGGCCCCGGCCGATACCAAAAAGAGCGGCCCGCTGTATGACCTGCCCATCCTGCTGGGAATCCTGGCGGCGGGCTGCGGGGTGGACCTGCCGTTGGCGGGCAGCGCCTTTGTGGGGGAGATCTCGCTGGATGGGCGGCTGCGCCCCGTCAACGGTGTGCTTTCGATGGTCTCGGAGGCGGCGCGGCAGGGTTATTCCCGTATATACATCCCCTATGATAACGCCGCGGAGGGCAGTGTGGTGCAGGGGATAGAGGTCTACCCCGTGCGCACCGCGCGGGAGCTGGTGGAGGCGCTGAGCGGAGGAAACCCACTGCCTACGGCGCGATCGGTGCCGTACCGGGAGCTGCCCCAGCCGCCGATGCCGGATTTTAGCGAGGTGAAGGGGCAGGAGAATGCCAAGCGGGCGCTGGAGATCGCTGCGGCGGGCGGGCACAATGTGCTGCTGATCGGGCCGCCCGGCACCGGCAAAAGCATGCTGGCCAAGCGCCTGCCCTCTATTCTGCCGGAGATGAGCTTCGAGGAGGCGGTGGAGACCACCAAGATCCATTCGGCGGCGGGTTTTCTGCCCAGCGGGGTGCCGCTGCTGAAAAACCGGGTGTTCCGATCGCCGCACCATTCCATCTCGATGGCGGGGTTGACCGGCGGCGGCAGCACGCCCCGGCCGGGAGAGATCTCACTGGCGCACAACGGCGTGCTGTTTATGGATGAGCTGCCGCAATTTACCCGCCCGGCGATGGAATCGCTGCGGCAGCCGCTGGAGGATGGGGTCATTACCATCAGCCGGGCAGGCGGCAGGGCGACCTACCCCAGCAGCTTTATGCTGGTGGGGGCCATGAACCCCTGTCCCTGCGGCTATTTTGGGCATCCCACCCGGGCGTGCACCTGCTCCCAGACCAAGGTGAGCCTGTACCTGAACAAGATAAGCGGCCCGCTGCTGGACCGGATGGATCTGCAGGTGGAGGTGCCCCCGGTGGAGTACGACCGGATGGCGGACGCCCGGCCGGCGGAGTCCTCGGCGGAGGTGAGAAAGCGGGTGGAGGCGGCCCGGCAGATCCAGCGGCGGCGGTATGCCGGCACCGGGGTGACCTGCAATGCCCGGCTGACTCCGGCGCTGCTGAAAAAATACTGCGTGCTGACCCCGGAGGCCGACCGGCTGCTGGCGGCGGCCTACGAACGGATGGGGCTTTCCGGGCGGAGCTATGACCGGCTGCTGCGGGTGGCCCGCACCATTGCCGACCTGGCGGGGAGTGAACAGATCGGCCCGGACCATGTAGCGGAGGCGATCCAATTCCGGAACCTGGACCGCAAGTACTGGCAGGTTACGGCCAAGGAGCTGTAAAGGCGGGGCAGAGGCCCGAAAAGGCGCCGGCCGCCCGCAGGGCGCCCCGGCGCAGCCGGGGCTGGGGGGCGAAGCCCCCCAAAAACCGTCCGGAGGACGGTTTGCCCTGCGGGCGGCTGGCGCCCTGCAGAAACCCGGATTTTGGCTTGCAATCCCGGCGGCGGCGTGGTAGAATGTCCGTAGAAGGAATACAACTGTGTGCAAGGAGGAAAACGCATGGTCAATCTGCAGCAGCCGTCCCACCGGGAGGGTTCCCGGCTTTTACTGGTGGATAGTTCCGTACTGCCGGAGGTTTTTCTGCGGGTGGTGGAGGCGAAGCGGATGCTGGCGGTGGGCCAGGTGCGCAGCCTTTCGGAGGCCGCCAAGGCGGCCGGGATCAGCCGCAGCGCGCTGTATAAGTACAAGGACTGCGTTTTTGTGCACAATGAGGCGCTGGACGACAAGGTCATTACCCTTTCCGCCCGGCTGGAGGACCGGCCCGGCGTGCTTTCCGGGCTGCTGAACAGCCTTTCGGAGCAGCAGGGGAATATTCTGACCGTGAACCAGAACATCCCGGTGGATGGGGTGGCGGCGGTTTCGGTTTCGGCGCGGCTGCCCCTGCCGATGGCTATTGAAACGCTGCGGCAGAACCTGCTTTCTCTGCCCGGTGTGACCCAGGTGGATATTCTCTCCACCCGGTGAGTTGAGTGAAATAAGATTTTTTGTCCCTGCGTGGGTGCTGCCCGCGCGGGGGCGTTTTTTTGGCTGGGAGGGCTGGCGGAGAGGGAAGGCTGGCGGGGCCCGCAGGGCAAACCGTCCGGAGGACGGTTTTGGGGGCGGGGCGTCGCCCCGCCCCTTAGCCCCGGCGCAGCCGGGGCGCCCTGCGGGCCACGGCTTTCCCTACGAGGGGACTGGGTGTGAGGGGCAGGGACCGCCCCCGCCCCTGTGCTCGCGCAAATTTTCCGAGGGGGAAGGACTATCCCGCCCGTGCGGCGGGTACACTGTACCATAGAGAACAGGAACGGTAGGGGGGAGCGGTGTGCCGGCGGGAAAACGGGCGTTTTTGCAGGGGGTGGCCTTTTGGGGTGTGGTGCTGGGGCTGTGTTACCTGGGGCTGCGGTACGCGCTGCCCTGTTTTTTGCCGCTGGTGCTGGGCGCCGTAATGGCGGCAGCCCTGCACCCGGCCGCGGCCGGACTGTGCCGGCGGCTGGGCTGGCGGTACCGGCCCTGTGCCGTGCTGGTGGCGGTGGCGGCGCTGACCCTGCTGGGACTGATGCTGTGGGGGATAGGCGGGCTGGTGGTACGGCAGGGAAGCGCCCTGCTGCCGCAGATCCCGGCCTTTTACCGGGAGACGCTGCTGCCGCTGGCGGAGGAGCTGCGGGAAAAGTGGCAGACGCTCCAGCAGGGGCGGGCCGGCGGCGGATGGGGGACCTCCCTGGAGGAGGTGCTGCAAAACGCGGTGACCACCCTTTCGCGGCGGGTGGTGGGCTGGCTGGGGGGCATTGCCTCCTCGTTGCCGTCGATTTTATTCACCCTGACCTTTACGGTGCTTTCCACCATCTTCTTTTTGCAGGATTATGCCGGGATCACGGGATTTATTGTGCGGTCGCTGCCGGGGCGGTGGCTGCGGCCTATAGTGGAATCCAAGCGGTACCTATTAGGGGCGGTGCAGAAGGTGCTGTTTGCCTACCTGTGTATTATGTTCATCACCTTTGGGGAGATAGCGCTGGGACTGTGGCTGCTGCGGGTGCCGTATTTTGCGGCCATTGCCTTTGCCATTGCGCTTTTGGATATTCTGCCGTTTATCGGCAGCGGGCTGTTTTTGATCCCGTGGGGGGCGTACCATCTGCTCATCAGCCGGCAGACGGCGCTGGGGGCGGGGCTGCTGCTGCTTTACGCGGTGGTGACGGTGGTGCGGATGTGGCTGGAGCCGCGGATCGTGGGCGGGCGGATCGGGCTGCACCCGCTGGCGACCCTGACGGCGATGTATGCCGGGCTGAAGATTTTTGGATTCTGGGGGCTGCTGCTGGCCCCGCTGGGGACGACACTGCTGCTTCATCTGCGGCAGGGCGGCTACCTGCGGGGCGGGCGGTATAGTCCTTGTTCAGCAGCCCCAGAGCGTTGGCGGCAGAGGCGGTGCAGACGCCGAGGTCCATCAGGCGGGAGAGCAACGTGGTCTCCGTTCCCTTATAACAGAAATCCAGAGCGTCATACATGGATTCCGCCAGATCGCCCATGGAGAGGATGCCTGTTAGCTGGCGGCCGGTGAGCCCGATCCGCCAAGCGAAGGCCGCGGCGTCGGAGATCTCAAAGTCCCCGGTCTTGTCGCTGTAGCCCAGCATCCGCAGCAGCATAGCACACCAGGCGTCGGCGTTCAGGTGACCGTTGGGATCAAACTGTACGTTGCTGACGCCGGAGATCCAGCCCCGGCGGTTGGCGTAGTTCGCAGCGGTGCGGGCCCAGTCCGGCACATCCCGGAAACCGGCAAACCAGCCGTCAGTGTCCGGCTTTTTCTCGCCGCCGGCCAGACGAACCAGCAGCACGGCGGCCTGAGCCCGGGTGGCGGGCTTCGTCAGATCCCGACTGGGATCTTCGGAGAGCAGATGCAGCACCGTCAGGGCATCAGCCCGGCGGGCAGCATCCCCGGTCTGGGCGCTGGCCATGGGGACGGCGCAGATGAGAAGCATCACCGCGCACAGCGCGGATAACAGTCGTTTTTTCATGAAAAAGGCTCCTTTTGGATTTGGTGGCCTACATTGTAGCACCGAATGGACCGGATTGCAAGACACCGGAGCGTTGGGCAAAAGAGGGCAAGCGGCAAAATATCGTTTTTTATTTCGCACCGCCTCTCGTCGACGCGCTTTTG
>ERZ773148.2184-NODE-2184-length-15364-cov-5.224051_pt1 | contig 15364 bp, 14 predicted proteins | sample MGYA00580846_ERZ773148 | MGnify/ENA primary metagenome ERZ773148 (study PRJEB29015, sample SAMEA2737879) | human gut metagenome | biome: human gut; feature: human-associated habitat; material: faeces | place: China | collected 2012 ... | reverse complement strand
TGATATCGATGTGGTGCTCCTTGTTAATCACTTCCCAGAACTTTGTTCCGATCTGCGCCTTAGTTTTCCTTCCCGCCTCCGATACAATCTCCTATACTCCGTATAATGACGATGTAAGGGGGGCTGCTGCATACGGTGCCGTAAATGTTGAACCTAAGAACGACTGACATGGAAAGCAACATCATATTGTCACAATTGAAGGAGTTAAAACTGTTCGGCATGGCGGAAGCCTTCGGTGACATGGCAGCAATGCCGGTACAAATGCGTCCCAGCCTTGAAGGGGCAGTTGCGAGGATGATTGAAACCGAGAGACGGATGCGCGATGACAAACTTGCAGAAAAACTCCGCAAGGCGAGCAAGCTCAAATGCAATGTCTTCGTGAGCGACATCTCTTGTGGCGCTGCAAGGAATCTAACGCAGGATACACTGACCAAACTGGCCGACTGCGGCTTCATGCGCCGTGGAGAGAATCTCGTTATAACGGGCAGGACAGGAACCGGCAAGACATACCTCGCATGTGCGCTTGGCAACCAGGCATGCATGGTAGGGATAAAGACCTTGTACCTCAACATGAACAGGTTCTCCGATGTCATCAAGCAGGCCCGACTTGACGGCACCTTTAATAAGCTGATCAACCGTCTTGACAAGAAAGACCTTCTGATACTTGATGACTTCGGCCTGCAGCCGATAGACCAGGAGACAAGGCTTGGCCTGCTTACGCTGCTCGAAGAACGGTACGAGAAGAAGTCTATGATCATAGTATCACAACTGAAGATAGATAAGTGGTATGACTACCTCCGTGACCCTACACTTGCTGACGCGATAATGGACCGGATCATCGGAACATCACACCAAGTCCATCTGACTGGAGACTCTATGCGAAAACGTAAGACAAAACTGTAACGAGCAATATGCGCTCAGGCGCATCTCTTAACACCGCTCATGCCACCTTCTTGGTAGTGGTACCATGACAGTGATATGGGCGGTACCAACAAAGCGATGCGCACGGTACCATCCGAGTGATACAGCGGTACCATGCGAGCGATTTTATCAACAGCTATAAAAAACAACAATTTTTCGGTCAATGTAAAGAGAAGGCAAAAGTTTTTTATAACTTTGCATGATAATAAATAAGTACTTATGCGCAAGTCAGTAATACTGTTCGTCGTCATTTTCATATTGCAATGCCTTCCCTCTCATGCTGTTCTGAAAGAGCGCGACCTGGAGGGCACCCTCACTATGCTCCGTATAGAACTCACCGAAAACCATAACAAGTTGGAGCGGGAGTCCGGAGCTCAGAAAGAGCAGCGTGCCAACATTATGCGTCAGCTCATGACCACTATGAACAGAAGTCAGCAGAACGCTATTATGCTCTATTCACAGAAGAATGGCTATGTCTTTGACCTTACTTATGCCTGCCATGAGGCTACCGAGCAGTATAAGAGTTTTCGTGAATCGGTGGCGCCTTTCCGCAACTATGTGGAGAATGCCAATGTGGAGATAGCCCGCTACGACTCGCTTATCACGGATCTCAGCTCGATGTATACGGAAGGACTGTCGGAAAAGGCTAAAATAGACCGCAATGTGTGTCTGACCCTCGCTGTGAGTATCCGACGCATCCTCAATGAGAACCGTACGGAGAGTCAGCAGTATATTAATATCTACCGGCGCACAGAGAACAGACTGAAAGGGCTCAACGACTATGCTATCAAACGGTATTCTGAGATTCAGGCCAGTATCTTCACCAATGGTGGTCAGAGCTTCTTCACGATTCTGAAGAATTTTGAGTCGGAATTCAAGGAGACCTCAGAGACGGTAGTGGACAAATATAAGCCCACAAAGCATTTCAATTCCGACTGGGACAGCCGCATCATACTATTCTTGCTCGGCATAATTGTCTTCTATGGATTTTTGGCAGGCGGACTGAGCTACCTTGTCATTGGATTTATCGTCACTCGTCTTATCAGAAAGAATAAGGCTGGTTTTCTGCTCAAATGGCTCTTTGGTGGTGAGGAAGGCACTGATGCAAAAGACAACTTCAAGGCGAAGCGCCTCTGCATCATCCTGGCTGCTACTGTCGTCACCTTTGCCGCTGTTCTTGGTGTCGTCAACGCCACTGTGGCTCAGAACTTCCTCATTATGGCCTCTGGCCTTCTTGTGGAATACGCATGGCTCATGGGTGTCATCTTACTGTCTCTGCTGATAAGGCTCAACGGTAAGCAGATAAGATTTGGCTTCCGCATCTACTCCCCTATCATGGCTATATGCTTTATCGTTATCTCTTTCCGTATCATTCTGATTCCGAACATTCTCTCTAGTATGATCCTGCCACCGATACTGCTGCTTTGCACTATCTGGCAGTGGGTGATATTGCGAAAGAGCTCCAACAAGCTGCCAGCTTCCGACCTTTTCTATGCCTGGGTGTCGCTCTTTGTATTCCTGGCAAGTGATATTGCTTCCTTGTTGGGGTATACTCTCTTCTCTGTCGAGATATTGATTTGGTGGACCATGCAGCTCACCTGTATCCTCACTATCACCTGCATGTCGTCTTTGCTCAAGAACTATGGCAACAATCCCAAGCGCAAGTACTTTGACGACAACACGCCTGTGAGCAAGACCTGGTTCTTCCGGCTCATCTACACGGCGCTGCTGCCTATTTTAGGCACTCTGTCTATCTTGCTTAGCATCTATTGGGCGGCTGATGTCTTCAATCTCAGTGATACCTCATTGATAGTCTTCAACAAGCAGCTCATCGCTACCGACAAGTTCTCCTTCAGTATTATGAGGACTGTTCAGGCCATAGTATTGTTCTTCATAGCCAAATATGTCAACCGCGTATCTCTGCACTTCCTTTACTACCAACTGCTGAGCCGTGAGGAGCGGAAAGCCAAGGAGGAGAAGCGAAAGGCCAGCACACAGAGCGTACAGAGCCACATTACAATGTGGAGAAATGTGATTCAGGTCATTGTCTGGGGGGGATGGCTGCTCATCACCATGACCATCTTCCATATTGACAACTCCTGGATTGTCGCCATCTCGGCTGGCCTGTCTACTGGTATCGGTTTCGCTATGAAGGATATCCTTGAAAACTTATACTATGGCATCTCGCTGATGGCCGGACGCATCAAGGTCGGTGACTATATCTCCATTGATGGTATCAGGGGCACAGTGACTAACATCTCTTATACCTCCACGACGGTTGAGGGGCTTGATGGTTCTGTGATAGCTTATCAGAACTCGCAGCTCTTCTCCAAAAACTATAAGAACCTCACACGCAACCATGGCCATGTGCTCTCCATCATTCCGGTCGGCGTGGCTTATGGCACCAAGGTCCCCGATGTCAAGCAGACAATTACCGATGCCGTCGTCAAGCTCGACAAGCCGGGTTATCTGAAGTTTCTCAAGGTTGTCTTCTCCGGGTTCGGAGACAATAGCATTGACTTTAAAATCTTGGCTTGGGTCGACTCCCGTAAGCAGACCTTTGCCGAGAGTGACATCATGGAGGCGGTCTACAATGCCCTCAATGATAAGAATATAGAGATACCTTATCCACAACGCGATATTCATATCGTCTCTGATACTGCACATCTCGTCGCTCCTGAACCGTCGAAGATTCAGCATGCCGACTCAGAGAGTGAGGCCGAGGCGATGATAAACAACCAATAAAGAATAAGTTTCGATGAACAATATCACACTGATTGCCGGTCCCTGCGTCATAGAGTCTGCCGAGTTGCTCGATACGGTAGCCCGTGATCTCACACGTATCAATGCAATGTTGGGGACAGACATTATCTTCAAGGCCTCTTTTGACAAGGCCAACCGTACCTCCATCCACTCCTTTCGTGGCCCTGGCCTTGACAAGGGATTGGAGATGCTGTCAGATATCAAGTCCAAATATGGGCTGCGCCTGACAACTGACATCCACGAGTCTTGGCAGGCGGCTCCTGTCGGTGAGGTTGTTGATGTCATTCAGATTCCCGCTTTTCTCTGCCGTCAGACCGACCTGCTCGTGGCGGCTGCCAAGACAGGGAAGACGGTGAACATCAAGAAGGCTCAGTTCCTCTCGGGTCGTGACATGCGCTATCCGGTGGAGAAAGCCAAGGATAGCGGCGCTACGGAGGTTTGGCTCACGGAGCGTGGCAACAGTTTCGGATACAACAACCTCGTCGTTGACTTCCGCAATATCCCCGACATGAAGGAGATTGTGCCCAACGTCATCATGGATTGCACCCATAGCGTGCAACGGCCTTCTGCCGGGGATGGCAAGACCGTCGGCGACCGCAAGTTTGTGCCATCCATGGCATTGGCTGCGAAAGCCTTCGGAGCTACCGGCTATTTCTTCGAGGTCCATCCTGATCCCGATAAGGGGCTCTCCGATGCCGCTAACATGCTGGAGCTGGATAAGCTGGAGCCGCTGATAGAAAAGCTCATCAAATAAGTGTTTGTATTCATCAAAGTCTGTCTTAGTTTTTAAGTAATCATAGATATGTCAACGCCAGAGGAAAGATTGGAGTCTTCTAAAAAATATGGTGAGAAATGCCTTCGTGAGGAGGCGCAGGCCATCCTCGATTTAATTCCGCAACTTGATGACAACTTCGAGAAAGCTGTGGATATGATTTACCATTGTCATGGCAAGGTGATTGTCACGGGTGTGGGAAAGAGTGGTAATATAGGTGCAAAGATTGCTGCCACCTTAGCCTCTACGGGCACACCGGCTTTCTTTATCAATCCCCTTGACGCTTATCATGGCGACTTGGGTGCCATGACCTCCGAAGATGTCGTCCTTGCCATCAGTAACTCCGGTCAGACCGATGAGCTGCTGCGATTCATCCCCATCTTGCTCCATATGCATGTGCCCATCATTGGCATGAGCCGCAACCCGCAGTCGCTGCTCGGCAAATACTCAACCGTACACATCAAAGTGTGGGTCGACCATGAGGCTTGTCCGCTCAACCTGGCCCCAACAAGCTCTACGACGGCAGCGCTGGCCATGGGCGATGCTTTGGCAGTGGCCTTAATGCAGGTCCGTGACTTCCGTCCTCGTGACTTCGCCCAGTTCCACCCTGGTGGCGAGCTCGGCAGACGCCTGCTGACGACGGCGGAGGATGTCATGCGCACCGATGACCTGCCTGTCATTCTACAGGACATGCACCTCGGCAAGGCCATCATAGAGGTCTCACGTGGCAAGTTGGGTCTCGGCGTCTCTCTCAACGACGACAAGACCATTGCGGGCATCATTACCGATGGTGACATCCGCCGCGCCATGGAGCGCTGGCAGGCTATGTTCTTCGACCATACCGTTGGCGACATCATGACACGGGAGCCGAAGACGGTATCGCCAGAGACGAAAGTGTCGGATATTCAGCGCATCATGCACAACTACAAAATCCATTCCGTACTGGTCTGCGATCAGGACAGACATCTGCTCGGCATTGTCGACAGCTATGCTTCGTCGTTGATGTAACGGCATCGCATCTGCAGGCAAGGAGACTGCACATATAATAACGATTATCAGAATGAATTTCTTGAAAAGGGATAACAGATATACTATTTTCTTTCAGAGCCTGGTAGCCATTGCCATGGCTCTCTTTTTGTCATTGCCAACCTCTCTCTCTGCGCAGGAGTTGAATTCGACTACGGAGAGCGCTGACTCGCTCATTGTCCATCATCTTGAGAAGTTCGGCGTAAAATTCTCTCACGACAATAGTGTCACGTTGCTGATGAATGGTCAGGAGAAGTTCGACGACCTGTTCAAAGCTATTGACCAGGCTCGGAGCTCTATCCACATGGAGTATTTCAACTTTCGCAATGACTCCATCAACCGCGTGCTCATCAGCCATCTCGTGCCCAAGGTCAAGGAGGGGGTTGAGGTCAGGCTCCTCTTCGACGGCTTTGGCAATGTCTCCAACAACCAGCCTATGCGGAAGCGGGACATTGACAGCATCCGTGCGCGTGGGATAGAAATCTATGAGTTCAACCCTGTACGGTTCCCGTGGCTCGATGACATTTGGAGTCGTGACCACCGAAAGATTGTTGTCATCGACGGCAAGATAGCCTATACCGGGGGCATGAATGTGGCCGACTACTATATCAAAGGCACTGAGCAGGTGGGCTCGTGGCACGACATGCATTGTCGCATACAGGGTAAGGAGGTTAATACGCTGCAAACCATCTTCCTGAAGATGTGGAATAAGGTGTCGGGCCAGAATATCCATGGTGCTAAATACTATCGTGGTTTGGGACTGGATGGATACTTCAAAGGGTTGAAACCGGACACCTGTCAGTCGGCAGGTCATAAAATGGTGGGTATTATCAATCGGGAACCGCATACGTCCAACGAAATCATCCGCGAGTTCTATACCAATGCCATCCGCTATGCCCATGATAGCATTAAGATTATCAACCCCTATTTCACGCTGAACCACGCGCTGAAGAAGGCATTGCGCGATGCTGCGAAGCGTGGGGTGAAGGTAGAGATTATGCTCTCTGTGAAGAGTGACATCCCTTTGACTCCGGATTGTGGATTCTATAATGCCCATAAGCTGATGGAGCATGGCTGCAACATCTATCTTTACAAGCCTGGCTTCCACCATACTAAGATTATCATGGTTGACGGAAAGTTCTGTACGGTCGGTTCCGCCAATCTCAACTCGCGCAGCCTTTCGTGGGATTATGAGGCAAACGCTGTTATCATCGACCCTTGCACGACGCGTGAGCTCAATGACCTATTCGACAGCGAGAAGAAGGACTCCTTCATCCTCACGGAAGAGACTTGGAAGAAATGGCGGTCTAAAGGCGACCGCTTCAAGGGCTGGTTTGCTTCTGTTTTCCTCACGCCCTTCCTTTAAGTGCTTTTGGTGCGCTGGATTTTCTCAAACTCAGCGAGAGCTGTTCCCATGCTGTGTAAAGTTAAATGATGCCCTTTGCTGCCACTTCCACTATTCGCTTGCTGACGTGCTGCACATGAACGGCTTCTCCTTAGCGGTGCATGTAGCGTATGAGCATATATGGAGGTGGCAGAAAAAATGAGAATTTACGACCTCTTTGACAGTATTTGGCATACCTGCATCATAACTTTGCAGAAATTTTAGAACGCATGGAAGAAAAAAAATCAGCAGGAGTAGTTAGAAACTCGTCCAAAAAGTTGCATCCTAACGATATTCTTTGTAAGTTTGCAATCGGAATGACAGTCGTAAGTGGCTGTCGCCAGACTTTGAGGGTGAAGATAATAAGCATCACGCTGCCGTTTGATTCACGTAAATCTCGCAAATTTACAGAAAATCTAGCTGCACTCGGCAATCTGAAAACAACGTTTTCATTGCGCTCGTTGGCAAGATTTTTGAAACGAATCAGTCAATGGATAGCGAGTGGTGCCCATGCTTATAGGGCGTGGGCTGCTCCTGCTGTTTTGTTGATTCGGGTTGTGCGAGAACCTACGTGGGCAAAATATCGGAGAGCATGCTCACGCCTTCTTTTAACTAAAGAATTCTAAAACCCTTCATACTATGCCACAAATTATCAAAACCAGCAGTGGTCTCTTCTCTAAAGGAGAGCTCCTCCGCATCAACCTAAGCAACAACGCCATCGAGGTGTCCACCAACGAGGGCCGTTCCTGGTCTCCGCGCTGCACGAATGCTTCTTACGGTACCTTCCGTGACCTGCTTCTCGTCGGCCGCGAGATCCTTGCCGCCACTTCTCGTGGGCTCTATGTCTCTACGAATGCGGCCCGCAGCTTCTCGCCGCGTTGTACCAACACTTCCTACGGCGAGTTCATCAATCTGCAAGAAGAGGGCAACACCCTGCTCGCCAACACCACCAAGGGGCTGTACTACTCCACGAATGGTGGAAGAGGCTGGGTGAGAAGATAAGTTTAGGACGATAAAGTTTGGAGAATATGAATCAAAAGGATAAAACTACAATCTATGATGCTATCCGCAGCATTGCAGCAAAGTTATGCAAGGATGGTGAGACATACCTCCGTGCCGATCTTGCTTACGAACTGGAGCAGTACGGCATTGACGCAGACTCCATTGACGTAAGCAGACTTGCACTGGAGGCTTACAAGTATTTCAACGATGACAGGAGCATCAAGCAGGCCTTCGTAACCAACGATAGCCGCAGCGCCTTGATAGACGAATATCAACTAACGGATCTTCTCGACAATGACAACCCGGAAGATGCAATGGCGCTGGCCAGTAAGGAGCTCGCCAAGACTTCCGACACGCTCGCCGCTCTTAAAAGAGACATTGATATGAATATGTCACTTGCCGTTGCGAAGGCAGCATCAGGGATGATGGACACGGTCACAGGCACCGGGGGCGTAAAGGCTGTGCGTACAGAGGCTTCTACTCTCTTCGACAGATATTCAAAGATGGTGGGCACTTACCACGAGGGTGAGGATACCGTCCGCAGGAACATTGCTGACTTTACGACGCTTCGAACTGACATCGGCACAACCTACCAGGAGTTTGCCATGCAACTCATTGATATATACGGCGACAATATCAAAGCTGTTGCCCCGAATCTCTTTGACTTCAATCAGGTTCAGTTCCTCGATGTTGACAGCATGCTGAAGCACACGGAGTTGGAATACAACCGTATCAGCGACAAGTGTTCGGCACTTATCGGTGAAATTTCCGACAGCTTCCAAAACTCACTCAAGAGCAGCGTCGCAGCTTACAAGTCGGCTGGTCAAGGCAACAAGGCTCTCGGCCTGGCAATGGCTGGACTTGGAATGCTTAATCACTATATGGAGGCTGGCGAGCGTACCAATCGCCTTCGTTCTGACCTCTCCGTTTTTAAGACAAGCATCAAGCACGACTCAACGCTTATCAAGGCTGACCTCGGACGGCTGCTCGTTATTTATAAGACGCTTAACGATGTCGTCATTCCTAAGGCCGACATCTTTCTCCGCTATGCTTCCAAGCTGATGTCGTCTGACATAAAGGCTATAACTGATTCACTTTATGATAATGCAGAGATCCGCCCATTGGAAGAGCAGCGTCGTGAGTTGCTTGCGCAATTGAAAGTATTGGACGGCGAGATTAACGACCACCTTCAGAACATCGATGTCTATCAGAGCCTCATCAGCGACATTACAACGACTCTTGATTCCAAGGGTGCAAGCTATCGTGATGCAAAGGCTCGTAAGCCTACGAAGCCTTTCTTCCTGCTCAACATCGTAACATTCGGTAAAGCTAACAAGGACTACAACCGCAACTATGCCGAGTGGGATGCTGTCTGCTATCCGCTTGTCCGTGAATATGAGAATTATCAAGTTGACCTGAAACTCGATAAAGATGAACTCACGGCACATCAGAGCGACCTGAAGGCTAAGCAGCAGGAGCAGCATCTTGTAAAGCAGAAACTCGACGAGGTGAACCAGCGAATCCGTTCAAAGATTAATGCGTCAAACGATACACAGCTAAAGATGCTGCCTCACCTCCGCACCGTCATAGCCATGTTGCGTCTCGGCCGTGAGATTATGGAGACGAAACTTGACAAGAAACTTACCGGTACAGTCGCCATCCCAGACTTTAAGTCAACACAGAAGCTCCCTGCCGACATAGAAAACAATCTGTCGTTGTTTACCTCCACACTTGCTGACAACATCCATGCTGACCGCGGCATGGCAGAAGCTTTGCTCAATGGAGTTGATGATTATAGAGGTGTAGACGAAAAAGACCGCAAGTATTCCGAGGAAGATCTTGCACAAGTTACCGAGGCATCGGAACAGACTTTGCAACAGGGCATGTCATTGCTCGATAGTGCGTTGCAGTTGAAGAAGCAACAACTCAACGGCAAGCTGGCAAGTGCAGCATACGATGAAGCGTTCGATAAGATTGCCTCTGACTTCCGCAAGCAGATAAAGGGCATAGACAACAAGAGCGCTTTTGTGCGTGAGGTGATGCGCAGAGCCAATCTCGCCAAGAACGATGACGAGCGTAAGCAGGCACTGCTCATGCTCAGCGAACTCAGCGGACAGAACCTCTCGGAGCAGGAGTTCAAGGACTTCATCAATGGCAAGAAACAGATAAACTTATAACGACTAAACCAGCAACAGATATGGCAAACAGCAGAAGACAACAGGCCCAGGCTGATATGGGCATGAACTTTGAGCGTGAGGACCGGCAGCGTGAGACAGCCCTTGCGAAAGAGCAGGAGCGGCAGGCTGAGAAGGAAGCCAAACGGGATGCGCTGATGTCAACAACGTCCTATCGTATCATGGACAAGACCGCTAAATACATGGATAAATATTGCCTTGACCCTATCATCGGCCTTATCCCCGGCGGTGTTGGTGATGTACTGTCTAGTTTCCTTGCCATTCCGTTCATTTACTTTGCCCTTGTGCAAGTGAAGTCCATTCCTCTTACCCTTGCAGTTATCTGCAATGTCTTGAAGGATGCGTTGCTCGGCTCTATACCATTCTTCATTGGCGACATCATTGACGTGTTCAACCGTAGCTACGTTGCTAATCTCAGGCTCATCACAGGCTACGTCAACGATGATAAGACCGTAATCCATGAAGTAAACCGAAAAGCGACATGGTCTGCCATCTTCATTGTTATACTCTGTGTCCTCATCTATTTTATAGTAAAGTGGGCAATAGAACTTGGAAACTGGTTTGTATCACTGTTTTAATGTGTAATTGATAAAGATCAAGCTGAAAAATTGAGGAATCCACAAAAAAAGTTCGTGATTTTGTTGCAAGTTTGAGGAAACTTCCCTAAATCTGCCATGGATTGTGAAGGACTGGGGCTAGACACAGTCAACGAACTTTCCACGAGTCACGAATTAAGATTGTGCCCTCGTGCAGAAGAACGCTGTTCTGTAGGTTTAAATCTTGTACATTCAAACTTTATAAAAAAGTGTGGAATCCGTAATAGATTAATTTTAAATAATCATTAAATTATGAGTGAAGTAAAGCAAGAAAAAAGTGTAGCAGTTTTCAACTCGGCACTAGAAGTAGCACTGAAAGTTCCCGGGGTGAAGGTAGACAGAGAAGCTTTTCTTAGAAATGTTTTCTCTGATTACTGTACCGAGGATCAACTTACACAAGTAGTTAAGACAAATCCTAGAAAGGTCTTAGATACTGACCTCTTAGATTTAGTTGCCCAAAGTGTAATAAAGAGGGCTCGAATAGAAGTAACGTCAGTTTCTGCAGCTTCTGGTCTACCAGGCAATCCTTTCTTAGCCACGGGTCTTGCAGTAGCAGACTTGGGGCAGTATATGGGTTTCTGTATGAATGTTAGTCAGAAACTTGCATATATTTATGGTTTTCCAGACTTGTTGAAGAACGGAGAACTTACTCCAAATGGTGTCAATATACTTACTGCACTATTTGGTGTAATGTTTGGTGTAGCAGAAGCTGTTAAAGCTGTAAACTATGTAGCAAAAGCATTGGCAGTTCAGATGGTAAAAAGACTTCCTGTAATCGCTTTTGGTCATGCCGCTTGGTATGTATTAATTAAGAAAATCGCAAGATGGATTGGCATCAAGATGACCAAGCAACTTCTTGCTAAGACTGCTGCCAAAGTCGTCCCATTTGTAGGAGCTGCTGTATCAGGAGGCATGACATATGCAACATTTGGACCTCAAGCAAAGAAACTTGCAAAGCAGTTGCGTTATAATAGCAAGTACTTTGTGTCCGAGGAGAAGACTGCTGAGAATACTGTTAAAGACGCTGATTTTCAGGAAATGGATAAATAATGTTTTATAAATATCCGCAAACATATCAAAAATGATTCCGTTCACTTTAAAGTATAGGAACAATCAGGGTGTTTGCGGATATTTAATTATTTCTTAGATTTACGAAAATACACACCATGGGATGGCGGGGTCCGTTCACTCCCGGCATCATCCCCAAGAAGAAGGGACGGATTGCGGAAGCCGTGGGCACGGCAATCAGCGACAATCTCATGAGTCAAGATGTGCTGGAGAAGTATCTGCTGTCGGACAGTATGGTAGGTAAGGTGCGCACGGCTATCGAGGATTTCATTGCCGAGCGGAAGGACAATAGCTGGCATAAGAATCACAACGGTGCTTAAGTTCAAAAATAATCCATAAAAAAGTTAGCCATTTCTTTGATTTATCCAAATATTTCGCCTATTTTTGTAGCAAACTTACGAAAAGTGGCAAAATATTAAGGAATTAGGCTTATGATAAGGAACTTTTGGGTGGAGAACTATTATTCCATCAAAGAGCGTCAAGAAATGAACTTTGAGGTAAGGTTCAAAGAGGACGAGTGGATGCGGGTAGAGCCAACACCAGGCGTGTATCTCTCGAAGCTCGGCATTTTATATGGTGCCAATGCTTCAGGTAAATCCAACATGTTGAAAGCTATGCAGAATGTCTTTGACCTGCTTTTTACTTCTCGCTCCAACAGAAACGACCCCGTGCTGTCAGGTATGCCTTTTGCCCTTACTGCGGACAAACCGACAAAGATGTATGTGTCATTCTTTGTTGAGGGCGTCCGCTACGACTATCTTGTTGAATACACACGGAAACACATTATAAAAGAGTTACTGGAATATTTTCCCAAGAAGGCAAAGTCACTGTTTTATGAACGCACATTCAATGGCGACAACAAACAGGTGAGCATCAAATTTGGTACGAATGTCGGAATCAAATCCAAGACAATAGACACGCTCATCCAGAACACACTCAATAATCATACTGTCTTGTCAACCTATGGCAAGGTGGCATTGCCCGATGATGCGGAGCCGATGGCAAAACTTTACGACTGGATAAGAGACCACGTACATGGTGTATTGAAAATGAATGATGGTGACGTGCTCCCTCAGATGCGTGAGGTTGATGCAGATGCCAAAAGAAAGAAGTTTTATATGCAGATGCTGAAGAAGGCCGACTTCAACATCTCGGACTTCCATGTGTTGTCGAATGGCCGCGATGAGACCGTAGCCTTTGTGAATACGACAAGCAGTGAGGATTTCGAATTGCCCGACAGTACCCAGTCTGCCGGTACCATTCGTTTCATTGCTGACTTGAAGTATCTCTATGATGCGATAACTGGGAGCCATGTATATATGCTTGATGAGTTGGGCGAGGACCTGCACTATGACTTACTCCTATATTATATCAATGTGTTCCTTTACAACTCTGACTCTTCTCAACTTATCATGACCTCGCAGGAAACTTCTCTGCTGGCGGAAGATCTCATCAACGAGCACAGACAGGTCGTGTGGTTCGCAGAGAAATCTCATGAGACTGCGTCTTCGGTCTATACAAGGGCTGACAAGTTTGGACTGCACAAGAACCTCTCTCTTTATAACTCTTACAGAATAGGCCGGTTAGGAGCTAAGCCCGAACTCGGTTCGCCATTTATTGATCTTGACTGATATGGGGAAACAAAGAAATACAACCATCATAATAGGTGAAGGTCCTACGGAGTTCTATTATCTCAACTCGTTAAAGGATGAGTTCCGTATCTTGCAGCACATTAAGCCGGACTCTCCGAAGAATACGAGTCTACGCGAGCTGCAAAGGTCTATCGAGAGTTCCATTCAGATGGGCTACTCACAGGTGTTCTGCCTGATTGATATGGACACCAAGAAGAAGGATGCCAAGAGTATGGCTGAATATCAAAGGTTGAAGAATAAATACCATAATGCTCATATTGTGAAAAAGCGTTCCGGCATAGATTGCCAGATACGTTTCTATGAGACCGAGCGGTGCACAGAGTTATTCTTCATCTATTATTTCAAGTACACGACCCAGAAGTTCCATACCTCTGAGGACGTAGAAGTTCTGCTCAATAAGATATGTGGGTATGAAAAGACACTGAAATTCTTCCGTGGGCATCCGCTTCACCAATTCTTTGAGAAGCAGGGTGGCAATTTCGTTAATGCGATAGCCAATGCTAATAGGTCACTCGTTGATGTGAGAAATGGAAACCGTGATTATACTTACTCAGAGATAGGTAGCATGTTTAACGATTTAGGCATAGAGTGAGTGTGTGAATTATGATCATCACATCTTATATTATCGTGGTGTCATCGGCTACGTCACCAATGATATAGCCATCCGCATGTTGTTCCGTCCGCATACGGCGAAGCACATCATGGGGCGCAGGTACCGTTCACGCCCGGCATCATTCCCAAGGAGAAAGGACGTATTGCTGAGGCCGTGGGTACGGCCATCAGCGACAACCTCATAGGCCAGGGAGTGTTGGAGAAATAAGGAGGCTCTTATCCTGCAAGTGATGAACAAGGAGCTGCGTGCCATCGTGTGGCTCGGCGCCTTGCTCGGCACGCTTATGGGATGCGTAAACTTCTTCTTATATCGTTTTTAATTGCTGATTCAGATGATTTTTCACGAAAGCGGAGATTAAATTTGCTATATAGGAATTTTTGTTTTATCTTTGTAGTACCAATCGATAAGTTTACGATGATAGCAGAATTGAAAGATCCGCAGGTGGCGAGAGTGCTGAGGCTGCTTGAACGTTTGAAGAGCGAAAATATCAGTTAGGGCATTTCGCCAAATATTTTCCCTGTTTTCGTAGCAAACTTACGAAAAAGAGCGGATTATTTAAAAATAAGGCTTATGATAAGGCATTTTTGGGTGAAGAACCCTTGTCTCATTAAAGAGCGTCAGGAAATGGACGTTGAGGTAAGGCCTAAAGGGTATGAGAGAATGCGGATTGAAGCGACGCCAGGCATGTTTCTCTCGCTAAGCCGCTAAGTTCGCCATGTTTTAAATGCACAATGCAGGCAGTACAGCCATTGCTCTGCGTTCTTTGCGGCTTTGCGAGAAAATCTGTGGAAATCTGTGTTATCCGTGAGAACTTTATTTTCTCTTCTGTCATCTTTTGGCACAATGTCGTCGTAACTTTGCATCAGAAACACGTAAAGCTATGAAAGGAAATAAGAAAAGGCTGAATAAACAGGAAGCGGATAGAAAGCTGTTTGCCGTTTCAATGACAACAGCCTTGGCCAGCACGAAGACGACAGGCTTGGTGTCGTTTGGCAAGGATAGCTTGCTACTCTTTGCCAAGAACTATTGTACTGATAATTGTAAACTTTAAACATAGGAGGAACTATTATGCTTAGAGGAATCAAAACATTTGTCTGCGACAACTGCGGACACAAATTCAAGGGATTGGACATCGAGTGGAACGCGACAGTTTTTTCGCAACCACTGAGATGCCCTAACTTGTGGCAGCTACCACACCTGCCCCGACTCATTTTTAGGTCTCAACAAGTCAGTCTACAGGAACATCTGGAAGCAGATGGACGAGGCTCACAAAGCTCCAAACGCTCACCTTTCAACTACTAATTTCTAACTTCTAACTAGTGTTCACTGAATTAAAATTTCGCTCCACACGGGTCTAAAAAATTCGAAGTCC
>ERZ773148.2182-NODE-2182-length-15379-cov-5.589533_pt1 | contig 15379 bp, 15 predicted proteins | sample MGYA00580846_ERZ773148 | MGnify/ENA primary metagenome ERZ773148 (study PRJEB29015, sample SAMEA2737879) | human gut metagenome | biome: human gut; feature: human-associated habitat; material: faeces | place: China | collected 2012 ... | reverse complement strand
GTGCTCAGCGTGTCAAAGATGTGAATTTTGACCTCGGGATGCGACTGGAGATACACGTCGCGCGCGGCCATGGCCGAGGCACAGGTGCCGGACAGGCTGCTTGTGATGGTAATGACGAAAATCTCATCCGCGCCCTCGAACGCCTTGAGCCAGCCGTCGAGGCTGGGGCAGGCCGTGCTGGATTTGCCGTTGTGGGCCGCGAGATAGTCGAGCAGCTCGTGCGTGTCGAGCGTTTCATCGTCCACGAAGTCGCGCTCGCCGGCGCGGATGGTCATGGGCACGCTCTGATAGGTTACGCCCTCCAGCATCGTGAGGTTGGCAGAGGAGTCGGCGATCAGTTTCATCATGGGGAAGCCTCCAAAAAAATAATCGGTTATTCAAAAACCTGTTGTCAGGTGAAATTATCTTTGACTACAATACAACGATTTTCAATAACTGTCAATCGGTTTTTCGAAAACTTATTGACATTTTTTTCACCAAAGTTTAAGATGATGAAAACGCAGTTTGAACGGAGGAGCAGCTATGGACGAAAATATGCGCAGCCGTCTGGCGGAGTCTGTCCGAAGCTTTCATATCCCGCGGCTCGGGGAGATCCCCGACGTGGGGCTGTATCTCGAACAGGTGACGCGTTATGTCAATCAATCCATCACGGGATGCGGGCTCAGTCCCATCACGGCCTCGATGGTCAGCAATTATGTTAAGCAGAAGATCATCCCCGGGCCAGAGAAAAAGGCCTACGGCGCGGAGAGCATTGCGTACCTCATCTTTGTCTCGTGCATCAAGAGCGTCGTCGCGATGGACGACATCCGCGCGCTGATCGGCATTCAGCACGAGACCTACGATCTGCCGACCGCTTATCACTACTTCTGCGAGGAATTTGAAAATCTCATCCGCTATGTCTTCGGCGCGAGCGACCATCTTGCAAGCGTCGGACAGGACGAGTCGGATGAAAAGGAACTGCTGCGCTCGGCACTTTTAAGCGTGACGCACAAGCTCTATCTCGACGCCTATCTGCGGCTGCTGAGGCAAGACGCGGAGCGCGCACAAAAGGAAACAGAGGAAGCGCAATGACCGTTGAACAGTTTGTCATGGCCTACGGCGCGGAGCAGGACCGTCTGCGCGCCCTGCTGCCGGAGGGCTTTGCCTCGCTGCGGCCGGTGCTGCGCATCAACGCGGAGGTGCGCGACGGCAAAACGGGGGCTCTCGAGTTCAACACTGCCGCGGAAAAAGTCGACAATCGCGGCTGGGTCAACATCGGCCGCTGGGACGATGTTCCCTTTACGAAGGACGGCAAAAAGACGACCTTCACGCTGCCGGAGCTGACGATCTCGTTCACCGGCGTCGGCATCGAGGGCGGCTGCCCTGCGGAAAAGGACAACGTAGGCTGCTATTACTTGAAAGACGGTACGTTTACGCTCGTGCCCGCGGAGAAGATCACAGCAAACAAGGAATTCTGCGACTGTGAATTCGCATGGCGCTTTGCAGGCGGCGCGCACGGTGTCAGCCTTGGCAAAACGCTGCCCGCCATCCCCGAAGAGGAGACGACGCACTATGAAAAGGCGGCTTTCACGGTCAAAAATGCCGCCGTCATCCCCTGCATGCAGGTGTTGGGGGCCTATCAGGTGACGTTCGAGCGCTGATTTTTGAAAAAGGGCTTGCATTTTTGCCCGCGCTTTGCTATACTGCGCAGTCGGGAATGAGGTTCTCCCACGGCACTGCCGAAACCGCTTTTTTGAGCTGATGACTTCTGTGATTTTGATCGGTCACAGGGGGCATCAGCTTTTTTTGTGTCCGGAGGAGGAAATTTATGTTAACTTCACTCGCACTCGTCTTTTTGGTTGGCCTTGCGCTGGCCGCGCTGTGTCAGAAGCTGAAGCTGCCGCGCATCATCGGCATGCTGGCGACGGGCATCCTGCTGGGGCCGTGCGTGCTCAACGTGCTGGACGGCTCGATTTTGTCGATCTCAGCCGACCTGCGCAAGCTCGCGCTCGTTATTATCCTGCTCAAGGCAGGACTGTCGCTCGATTTGGGCGACCTCAAAAAGGTCGGCCGTCCGGCGATCCTGATGTCGTGCCTGCCCGCAACGTGCGAGATCATCGGCTATGTGCTGCTCGCGCCGTGCTTCCTTGGCGTCACGCGCGTGGAGGCGGCTGTCATGGGCGCGGTGCTCGCGGCGGTGTCGCCCGCGGTCGTCGTGCCGCGCATGGTGCAGCTGATGGAAAGCGGCCGCGGAACGGACAAGAGCATCCCGCAGATGATCCTGGCCGGCGCATCGTGCGACGATATCTTCGTCATTGTGCTGTTTACAACGTTTCTGCACACGGCGCAGGGCGGCAGCGCCAACGCCGCGGACTTTTTGAGCATCCCTGCGTCGATCGTGCTCGGCGTTGCGCTGGGTGCGCTTGTCGGGTGGTTGCTCAGCCGCTTTTTCGAGACTGCCTATGCCCGAGCGCACTGCATCCGCAACAGCATGAAGGTCATCATCGTGCTGGGGGTCTCGCTGCTGCTCGTCGCGGCGGAGGGCTGGCTCGAGGGCATCGTGCCGGTGTCGGGCCTGCTCGCGGTCGTCAGCATGGCGTGCTTACTTAAGATGAAGTGCACGCCGTTCGTTGCCAAGCGGCTCTCTGAAAAATTCGGCAAGCTCTGGCTGGCGGCGGAGGTCATTTTGTTCGTCCTCGTCGGAGCGGCGGTCGATATCCGCTATATGGCGGGCGTGGGCCTTGCGGCGGTCGGCATGATCTTCTCGGCGCTCATTTTCCGCGCCGTGGGTGTGTGCCTTTGCCTTGTCAGAACGCCGCTCACGGCGAAAGAGAGGCTTTACTGCGTGTTTGCCTATCTTCCCAAGGCGACGGTGCAGGCGGCCATCGGCTCGGTGCCGCTTGCGGCGGGGCTGCCCTGCGGCAGCATCGTGCTGTCAGTCGCGGTGCTCGGCATCGTCATCACCGCGTCGCTCGGGGCGTTTTTGATGGACACGAGCGCGCCGAAGCTGCTGAGTAAAGCGGAGGAATAAAGAAAAGGACTTGGACGATTTCGTCCAAGTCCTTTTCTGTTTTTATCAAGTGCTCACACGTCGAGCGCCATATTTGTGCGCTCCATCACCACCACGAGGATGGGAATGAGGATGAGCTGCAAGATGATGCCGGGGATGGCCGTCGTCACCGCGCCGGAGAGGAAGAGGGCGAGGCTGAACTCCGTGCCCTGAAGGCCCGCGAGCAGGAATTTCACAAGACCCCACACAAGGCGGCCCGCGACCATCGCGGAGATGAGCGAGGCATAGATGCGCCAGCCTGTTTTCGACAGCTTGCGGTACAGAAGACCGGCGATGGCGCCGTAGGTCGCCATTTCAAACGCCATGGCGATGGCGACCCAAACGGGCGGCATGCCGAAGATCATCGAGCGCAGCAGCGGGGAGATAAAGCCGACCGCGAGTCCCCACGGCCAGCCGCACATGAAGCCGCACAGCAGCGCGGGCAGGTGCATGGGACAGAGCATGGAGCCGATCTCGGGGATATGGCCGGTCAAAAACGGCAGGACCATCGCAAGGGCGAGGTAGAGCGCGGAATAGGTGAGTTTTCTCACCGGGGAAGCGGTACGGGCAGTTGCAGTGACAGCGTTGTTCATGGTTTGTTCTCCATTTCTTCGAGCAGCGAACGGATGTGCGCCATGGTGTCGTCCAGAATGGCGGAGGACTTTTTGTCCACGCCCGCGACATACGTGCTGCATAGATTCATCGGGATGAGCACACGGTAGGCATTGCTTGACGCGACGGCGTTTGCCATGGCGGGGGAGATCTCGCCCATCAGCGCATCGGCGATCGCGATGCCGATGGGGCCGACGATGATCTGCGCGCTGCGGCAGGCCACGATGATGGGGTTTTCGCCCGTGGCCACGCGGTCAGCGCCCGCGCGGCGCATCACGTCGGAAGCGGCGCTGTTCGTACCGATCGCCATGATCTCGAGGTGCGGGAAGGACTTTTTGATGTTCTCGACCAAAGTTTTGCCGAGCTTTCCGCCCTGGCCGTCGATGACAAGGATCGTCACGGTGTTCTCTTCCTCTCTTGCGTCTTGTTTTCTGCGCGAAAACCCTTGAAAAGACAAAGAGAAGGCATCAATATTCCCCTTGCAGGGAGATTGATACCTTGGTGATACCTCGTTTGCTTTCAGGGAACGCGCGGAAGAAAAGTTAGCTTGTGCCAACGCTGCCGGCTTGTGCCGACGCAGGAATTTTATCAAAAAAGCGCAGGGCTGTCAATCCCTTGCCCCTTGCGAAAGGGGCGAAAAAGCGCTATGATAAACGAAACTTTTTGGTAAAGGAACCCCGCCGCTATGACGAATTTTACCGATATTCGCGACTTTCTGCGCGCCCACTGCGCGCGCTATCCAGAGCTGGCGCTTCAGGACGTCTTCAAGGCGCTCTATCAGAGTGCCTTTGGCTGCGAGCATCTGATCGCCGGCCCGTCCGCCGCCGCAGACTACATCCGCGCCGAAGCGGCGCGAAGCGGTGACCGTATCTCCAAGCTCGTCGAGCTGCTCGGCGGCGACTACTGCCGTGTGCACCTCGGCATTTTGCAGGACGGCTTGAGCGCGGAGACGTTTGCGCGGCTCTTCGCCCTCTCTGCGCGGCACGAGGAGTGCGGGCGCGAAAAGCTCGAAGCGATGCTCACCGCCTTGCAGACAATGGCCGACGCGGGCGAGCTGCCGTTTTCTGCGCAGGAGACGGCGGAAGCTGTTGAGAGGTGGCGCAAGGACGGCTTTCCGCCGCTGCACCACTCCGAGATATTTCGGCAGAATTACGCGCCCGCGTACCGCGTCCTGCGGCGTGACTTCGCCCGCGCGCTGCCGCTGTTTGCGCGCATCGATCGCCTGACGGCGGAAAGAAGCCGCGTGCTCGTCGCCATCGAGGGCGGCAGCGCCAGCGGCAAGACGACGCTCGGCGAGCTGCTGCAAAATGTTTACGGCTGCCCTGTCTTCCACATGGACGACTTTTTCCTCCGGCCCGAGCAGCGCACGGAGGCGCGCTTCACGCAGCCCGGCGGCAACGTCGACCGCGAGCGCTTTTTGGAAGAGGTGCTGATCCCTCTGCGCGAGGGAAGACCCGTCGACTACCGCCGCTTCGACTGCGCGACGTTTACCATCGCCCCGCCGCAGCGGATTAAGGCGGGAACACTCAACATTGTCGAGGGCGCGTACTCCATGCACCCCGACCTTGCGCCGTACTTCGATCTATCCGTTTTTCTGCCGATTTCGGCAGAAAAACAGCGCGAGCGCATCCTCAAACGGAATGCGCCCGCGCATGCAAAGCAGTTTTTCGACCGCTGGATCCCTTTCGAGCAGCGCTATTTCGACGCGCTCGATGTGCGGAACCGCTGCGATCTCATCCTTTCGGCGGACGATTAAATGAGCGTGCCGCTCGGCGCGATGCCGAGCACATATTCGACCGCAATCGCCACAAGAACGACCAGCAGCGAAATGATGAAGCCGTGAAGCATCGGCTTTGCGCCAGACTTGCACAGCGCCGCGAAGTTCGTATTGAGGCCGATGGCGGCGAGCGCCGCGACCATCAGGAACTTGCTGATACTCTTGAGCGTCGCAGCGAGGCCCGCGGGAATGACGCCGACGCTGCACAGAATGGACATTGCAAGGAAACCGAGGATGAACCACGGGAACACCGACTTCATATTGACCTTGACGCCATGGTCGCCGCTTTGCGCGGCGGCCTTTTTCTTGAGGTGCACGCTGATGGCGGCGAAGACCAGCACCGTCGGGATGATGGCGAGTGTGCGCGTCAGCTTGACCATCGTGGCAAAGTCGCCTGCGGCCTCGCTGAAGGCGTAGCCCGTGGCGACGACGCTCGAGGTGTCGTTGACCGCCGTGCCGGCCCACAGGCCGAACGCCGCGTCGGAAAGGCTCATCGCGCGGCCGAGCAGCGGGAACACGACGACCATGATCGTGTCAAAGAGGAACGTTGCCGACATGCCGTAGGCGATGTCCATGTCCGTTGCCTCGATGACCGGCGCGATGGCGGCGATGGCGCTGCCGCCGCAGATGCCCGTGCCCGCGTTGATGAGGCTGCTCGTCTTACAGTCAAGCCCCAGCGCCTTGCCGATCACATAGCCGAGGCCGAAGCACGTCGCCAGTGTGAAGAGCATGACGGTGAGCGAGAACTTACCGACCGTCAGCACGGTCGTGATGTTCAGGCTGGCGCCGAGCAGGATGATGGCGAATTTCAGAATTTTCTTCGAGGTGAATTTGATGCCGGGCTTCGTCTTGTCATTCGGCGCGTAAAAGCGGTTCACGATCATGCCGATGAACATCGCGATGACCGACGCGCCGATCAGGTGCAGCCCCACGGATTCCTCCAGCTGCTCTAAAAACTTGGCCACCACGGCGATGACGAGCGCGATGGCGCAGCCGGGCAGCATTTTCTTTACGGTTTCGATGAATTTCATGTGATTTTTCTCTCCTCCAATGCGTGTTGCGGGTGTATTATATCACCGACTTATGATATAATAAAATTATAAATAAGAATATGTCGATTCCTGTTTGTTATCGACAAAGGAGAGAGAACATGGACCAGCGGCTTGAGACCTTTTTGACTGTGTGCGCCACGATGAACTACCGCAAGGCGGCGGAGCAGCTGCATTTGACGCAGCCCGCCGTGACGAAACAAATTCAGGCGCTTGAAGCGCTGTACGGCGTGCGTCTTTTTACCTACGACAGCCGAAAGCTCAGAAAAACGCCGCAGGGCGAAACGCTTGAGATCTACGCCATCAGCCAGCGCTATCAGGACGAGGAGCTGCGCCGTGCGCTCAAACGGCAGGAGAAGACGAGCCTTCGCATCGGCGCGACGAAGTCCATCGGCGACTATATCCTGCTGCCGCAGATCATCCGCTTTTTGAAAGAACCGGACAACGAGCTCTTTTTTACCGTCGACAATACGGCACACCTGCTCGCCCAGCTCGAGGGCGGTGAGCTTGACTTCGTCGTGCTCGAGGGCATTTTCGACAAGAGCCGGTACGAGAGCTTTCTGCTGCGCAACGAGCCCTACATCGGCATCTGCGCGAAAGATCACCCGTTTTCGGGCTGTGAGGTGCCGATGGATGAGCTCTTTTCCGAGCGGCTCATCCTGCGCGAGCCTGGCTCCGGTACGCGAAAGATTTTAGAGCGAGAGCTCATGCAGTGCGGCTACACGGTCGAGGCGTTTCGCGCGAATGTCTGCATCAGCAGCTTCAAGCTCATCCGGCATCTGGTGAGCGAGGGCTGCGGCGTGAGCTTCCTCTACGAGGCCGTCGTCAAGAATGATGCGCAGTTCGGGCATTTTTCCTGCCCGCCGCTCACGGGCGTGCACGAGCTGAACGTCGTGTGTCTCAAAAACACCAATGTGCCCGCGCTTGCGCGGCGGTTCCTTGATCTGTAAATTTGGGCAATTCTGCCGATCTGCGCAAAAATGCGGGGAATTGAGCGATATGACTGCGGTTTATGGAATCAGTCAATGGAAAATCCAACATTTTCCTGTAAAATAGAGCTTGGATAAGATAGGTGATGATCGCCGCGCGATATTTTTGCTGCGCGGCGGCAAGCACGCGGTACGCCGCGAAAAGGGAGAGCAGGAACATGAGCGATATCAACGGCAGCAAGCCCACGAATTTCCCTCTCGACGAGAGTAAACTGGATTTCAAAATACCCCGCACGGACGCCCCGCGCGAAAACGTCCTCAAGCTCGGCAGCATGATCACGAACCGCATCGGCCTCAAGGCCACGGCGGACGACCCCGAGTACTGGGGCCTTGCCGGCGTGATGACCGACGAGATGGTCGACGTCGCGCTCAAAATGGGCGTGCGCAAGCCCAAGACGACCGAGCAGTTGATGAAGCTCACCAAAATGGAGCGCGAGCCGCTCGAAAAGCTCCTGACGGAGATGGCGTGGACAGGCATCATCGAGTACAACTGGGAGAACCTGGACGGCAAGAACCCCAAGCATGAAAAGCGCTGGGTGCTGCCGCTGTTCGTCCCCGGCAGCGCGGAATTTCTGAACATGCGCAAAAGCCAGATCGACGAGCATCCCGAGGTCGCGGCGTTCTTCGAGCGCATGACGATGCTCCCGCTCGAAAAGATCACGCCCATGGTGCCGCCGGGAGGCGCAGGCATCGGCATGCACGTCATCCCTGTGGAAAAGGCCATCGAGACAGAGAACGAGTCCGTTGACTTAGAGCACATCTCCTACTGGCTCAGCAAGTACGAGGGCAAGTACGCCAAGAGCATGTGCTCCTGCCGCTTGAGCCGCGCCAAGCTCGGCGAGGGCTGCGGCGACGACGCCGAAAGCTGGTGCATCGGTGTGGGCGACATGGCCGACTACATCGTCGAAACACAGCGCGGCGAATACATCACGAAGGACGAAGCGCTCGAAATTTTCAAAAAGGCCGAGGACAACGGCTTTGTCCACCAGATCACGAATATCGACGGTGAGCAGAAAATTTTCGGCATCTGCAACTGCAACGTCAATGTCTGCAACGCGCTGCGCACATCGCAACTGTTCAACACGCCGAACCTGTCGCGCAGCGCCTATGTCGCGAGCGTCGAGAGCGAGAAGTGCGTCGCCTGCGGCCGCTGCGTCGAAAACTGCCCCGCGGGCGCGGTCAAGCTGGGACAGAAGCTCTGCACGAAGGACGGTTACATTGAATATCCCCGTCAGGAATTACCCGACGATGTCAAGTGGGGGCCGGAAAAGTGGAGCATCGACTACCGCGACAGGAACCGCATCAACTGCTACGATACCGGCACCTCGCCGTGCAAGACGGCTTGCCCAGCGCACATCGCGGTGCAGGGCTATCTGAAGCTTGCCGCGCAGGGCAAGTACCGCGAAGCCTTGCAGCTCATCAAGCGCGAAAATCCGTTCCCCGCGGTCTGCGGCCGCATCTGCAACCGCCGCTGCGAGGATGCCTGCACGCGCGGTACGGTCGATCAGGCCGTCGCCATCGACGAGGTCAAGCGCTTCATCGCCCAGCAGGACCTGAACGCGGAAACGCGCTTTGTGCCCGAAAAGGTCATCCCAAAGGTCGACGGCGAATTTTCCGAGAAGATCGCCGTCATCGGTGGCGGCCCCGCGGGCCTGTCGTGCGCATACTACCTCGCTGAAAAGGGCTACCGCCCGACGGTGTTTGAAAGGGAAGCGCGTCCCGGCGGCATGCTGATGAACGGCATTCCGAGTTTCCGCCTCGAAAAAGATGTGGTGGAGGCAGAGATCGACATCTTGCGTGAACTCGGTGTCGAGTTCCGCTGCGGCGTGGAGGTCGGAAAAGACGTGACCATCGCGCAGCTGCGCGAGCAGGGCTATCAGGGCTTCTATGTGGCCGTCGGCCTCCAGTCCGGCGGCAAGCTGAACATCCCCGGCGGCGACGCGGACGGCGTCATGGCGGGTATCGACTTTATGCGGCAGGTCAACCTGCATGAAAAGAAGACGCTTTCCGGTAAGGTCGTCGTCATCGGCGGCGGCAACATCGGCGCGGACGTTGCACGCACGGCGGTGCGCTGCGGCGCGGAGAGCGTTCACCTCTACTGCTTAGAGGCTTACGACGATATGCCGATGGGCGAGGAGGACCGTAGCGAGTGCGAGCGCGGCGGCATCACCGTCCACGCCGGCTGGGGCCAGACCGAGATCGTGGTGGAGGACGGCAAGTGCGCGGGCATCAGGTTCCGCAAGTGCACGCGCGTCAAGAACGGCGAGGGCCGCTTCGCACCTGAGTTTGACGACAGTGTGAGCGAGCAGGCCGAGTGCACGACGGTTCTCTACTGCATCGGCCAGAAGGTCGACTGGCGTGAGCTGCTCACCGGCACCGCTGTTGAGTTCAACCCCAACGGCACGGTCAAGGCAGACCCCGTCACGTATCAGACGGCGGAAAAGGATATCTTCGTCGGCGGCGACGCTTATACGGGTCAGAAATTTGCCATCGACGCCATCGCTGCGGGCAAGGAGGGCGCGATCTCGCTGCACCGTTTTGTCCAGCACGCGACGCTGACGGTCGGCCGCAACCGCCGCCAGTTCATTGAGCTCGACAAGGAGAACGCTCTGATCCCCGTCAATTACGACACAACGCCGCGCCAGCGCATCGGCTATAACGAGGCGCTGCGCAGGACGTTTAGCGACGAGCGCGTCGCGTTCACCGAAGAGCAGATCAAAAAGGAGACCGCGCGCTGCCTTAGCTGCGGCGCGAGCATCGTCGACCCGAACAAGTGCATCGGCTGCGGCGTCTGCACGACGAAGTGCGCGTTCGACGCCATCCACCTGCACCGCGAGAGGCCGGAGTGCAGCAAGATGTACGCCTGTGAGGACAAGATGAAGGCCATCCTGCCGTACATGATCAAGCGTGAGTTCAAGATCAAGCGTGCGGCGAGAAAGAGCAAGTAATGCACGAGCTGGGCATTGTCTTCCACGTCATCAAGAGCGTGGAAAAGATCGGAGAGGAAAACGGCCTGACGAACGTCGCGTCCGTGACGCTCGAGCTCGGCGAGGTGTCCGGTGCGATCCCGCACGAACTCGAAAGCTGCTGGAACTGGGCAGTCAAGAGGACCGAGCTTTTACCGGAGGCCGCGCTCAAGATCGAGACCATCCCCGCCGTTACGTACTGCGAGGGCTGCGGGCGCGACTATCCCACGGTGCAGTTTGGCCGCACCTGCCCGCACTGCGGCAGCGAAAAAACGTGGCTCAAGCAGGGCAGCGAGATCAACTTAAAGGAGATTGAGGCGATATGACAGAACCCTATAAGATCATCGAGGTGAAAGAGAGCGTCTTCGCCGACAACGACCGCGAGGCCGCACGCCTTCGCACGCAGCTCAAGCAGGACAGAACGTTTCTGCTGAACCTGATGTCCTCGCCGGGCAGCGGCAAGACGACGACGCTGCTGCGCACGCTTGAAGCGCTCAAGGATGAGCTGCGCATCGGCGTGATGGAGGCAGACATCGACTCCGACGTGGACGCGAAGACTATCGCGGACGCGGGCGTCAAGTCCATCCAGCTCCACACGGGCGGCATGTGCCACCTCGATGCAAGCATGACGGAGCAGGGCCTCAAGGAGATCGGCACGAAGGACTTGGACCTCGTCGTGCTCGAAAACGTCGGCAACCTCGTCTGCCCCGCGGAGTTCGACACGGGCGCGGTCAAAAACGCGATGATCCTCTCCGTGCCGGAGGGACACGACAAGCCGCTCAAGTACCCACTCATCTTCACTGTGTGCGACGCGCTCATCATCAACAAGATCGACGTGCTGCCGTATTTTGACTTCGACATGGAAAAGGTCGTCGAATACGCGCACATGCGCAACCCGAAGCTCAAGATATTCCCCCTCTCCGCCAAAACCGGCGAGAGCGTGGACGCTTGGTGCGACTGGCTGCGCGAGCAGGTGCGCGCTTGGAACGGGTGAGAAAAGGGAAAGAGATGTACCGCAAGGTACATCTCTTTTTTTTGTTATGCGTCCAGCCGAAAGACCGACGGGTAAATTTGTCCGTCCCTGAACTCAAGCACGCCGTAGGTCGGGCGGCGGGGATCGCCAATCGAACCGGGATTCATCATCATCGGCCGCGATGCCGCGTCCACGAGCGGCACGTGCGTGTGGCCGAAGAGCAGAATGTCGGCGTTCATCTCGAGCGCGCGGTACTGCGCGCGGAGAAGTCCGGTCTTCACCCCTAACGTGTGCCCGTGCGCGATGAGCACGCGGTGATCGTCCAGAATCAGCACGCGCTCAAGCGCTTCAAAGCGCCCGAAGTCGCAGTTGCCGGGGACCTGCTCGAGCGGCAGGCGAGGGTAGAGCTGATGCAACTCCTCGACATCGCGCCAGCCGTCGCCAAGATGGATGATGCCGTGCGGCTTTACGAGCTCTACCGCGCGCACCATGTTGTCGACATTGCCGTGCGAGTCGGATAGTACCAAGTATTTCATAGCGCTTACAGAAACTTGTCGAGCTCGCGCTCGACCTCATCCATCTTCTTGATCTGCGGCTTGTCGATGCGATAGCCGCCCTTGACGACCATGTCGAGCTCACGCAGCGCGCTCAAATTCTGAAGAGGGTTGCCGGAGCAGACGATCAGGTCGGCCTGCTTGTCCGCCTCAATGCTGCCGGTCAGATCACCGATGCCCGCGAGCCGGGCATTGAGTTTCGTCGCGCTGTAGAGCGCGAACGCGGGCGTCACGCCGCAGTATTTGACGAAATAGTGCAGCTCGCGCCACATGTCGTAATGTGTGATGTACGGGCAGCCGACGTCCGTGCCGAGACCGACTGGCACGCCCGCGGCGAGGTTTGCCTTTGCGAGCGCGACGATGCCGTCGAAGACGATCTTCCCGTTTTCCTGCTGCTCATACGTCGCGTGCGAAATGCTGCGGTCGAAGAGCGCGTAGGGCAGGGCGGGGGAAATGGTCGAAATTTGGAACGCCTTGCGCTGCTTGAAGAGCGTGATCATTTCATCGCTTGGCTGCGCGCCATGCTCGATGGAGTCGACGCCGTTTTGCAGCGCGACCATCACGCCCTCAGGGCTCTCAACGTGCGCCGCGACGATCATGCCGAGCGAATGTGCCTTGTCGCACGCGGCCTTGACAAGCTCGGGCTGCATGCGCAGCACGCCAGGCTCGCCCACGACTTCGGCATCCAGCACGCCGCCGGTGATCATCAGCTTGATGAGGTCGGGCTTTTCGGCGGCGATCTTTTCGACGAGCGCCGCGGCCTCTTCGGCGGAGTGCGCCTCGTAGGCGAGCGAACCCGCCATGTGCCCACCGGGGACGGAGACCGCCATGTTCGACGCCAGCACGCGCGGGGCAAGAATTTTGCCCGCCGCGGCGAGGTCGCGAATTTTTGTGTCGTAATCGGCGACGCCGCCGACTGTGCGGATGGTCGTGACGCCGGAGAGCAGCTCGGTTTTGGCGTAGCCCTCGCACATGCTGACACCGATCCTGTTCGTCAGCGCGCAGGAGGTGATGAGCTTGACGAGCTTTTTGGGGTCGCTCGCCTTCTTCTTGGGCCGGCCCGAGGCGGGCAGGTGCATGTGCATGTTGATGAGACCCGGCAGCACGTACTTCCCGCCGAGGTCGATTGCCTCATAGCCTGCGGGGATATGCTGTGCGTCGACGATCTCATTGATTTTCTCGCCGTCGATGCAGACGGCCTTGCCCGTCTGCGGCTCCATGTGCTCAGAGCCGTCGAGAAGCACGCAGTTTGTCAATGCATACTTTTTGTCGTTGTGGTACATCGGAGTGTGCGCCTTTCCTGTTATCGAATCTGGCCGCTGCCGGTGATGACGTATTTATAGGTGCTCAGCTCGTCGAGCCCCATCGGGCCGCGCGCGTGGAGCTTCTGCGTCGAAATGCCCATCTCGCAGCCGAGGCCGAACTCCCCGCCGTCGGTGAAGCGGGTGGAGACGTTGACGTACACCGCCGCGCTGTCGACCTCGTCGACAAAGCGGTCGGCCGCGGCTTGGTTCTCGGTCACGATGCAATCGCTGTGGTGCGTCGAGTGATGCTGGACATGTGCGATGGCCGCATCCAGATCATCTACGACCGCGACGGCGAGAATGTAATCGAGAAATTCCGTGTCGAAGTCGAGCTCCGTTGCCGCCGTGCCGGGAATGATCTCCGCCGCGGCTTCGTCGAGCCGCAGCTCGACGGGGACAAGGCCCGCTTCCCTACGCTTGTCGACAAGCGCGGCCTTGAGCTTGGGGAGAAATTCCTTTGCAATGTCGCGGTGGACAAGGCAGACCTCCTCCGCGTTGCAGACGGACGGGCGGCTCGTCTTGGCGTTTTCGATGATCTTTACCGCCATGTTGAGATCAGCGTCCCTGTCGACGTACACATGGCAGATGCCCGTGCCGGTCTCGATGCAGGGAACGCTTGCATTTTCCACGCACGCGCGGATGAGCCCCTTGCCGCCGCGGGGGATCAGCAGGTCGACAAGGCCGTCCGCCGTCATCAATACCTGCGCGCTCGCATGCGTTGTATCCTCAACGATGTTGACAATGTCGGAATCGCCGCCGACGGACTCAACGCCCGCCTTGAGCGCCGCGACGATGGCGCGGGCGCTGCGGTAGGCTTCCTTTCCGCTGCGGAGCATACAGACGTTGCCGCTCTTGACGGCAAGCGCCGCAGCGTCGGAGGTGACGTTGGGGCGGCTCTCGTAAATGATGGCGACGAGGCCGAGCGGCACCTGCACCTTGTCGATGACGATGCCGTTGGGGCGCACGACCTCGCTCAGGACGCGGCCCGTATGGTCGGGGAGCCTGACGGTGTCGCGGATGCCGTTCGCCATGCCGGCGATGCGGTTCTCATCGAGCTTGAGCCGGTCGAGCATAACGTCGGTGATGCGGCCGCGCGCGGCGGCCATGTCCTCCGCGTTCGCGGCGAGGATCTCCGCGCAGTGCGCCTCCAGGCTGTCCGCCATGGCAAGGAGCAGTGCGTTCTTTTTCTCCGCGCCGGCGGCGGCAATGCTGCCCATCGCCGCGCGGGTCTTTTGAAGAAGCTCCAGCGTTGTCATATTCTTCACCTCTTGACCAGAAAGCGGGTGCCGATGGGCTTGCCCGCGACGATATCATACAAAAGCTCCGGCTTTTCGCCGTTGGCGATGACCATTTCGCAGCCCGCGCTGACAGCGATCTGCGCCGCCAAGAGCTTGGTCGCCATGCCGCCCGTGCCAAGGCTCGAACCGCTGCCGCCGCCGAGGGCGTTGTCTTTGATCTGACCCGCCTCTTTGACTATGCGGTCACTTTCCTGCTTTGCGTTCTGCTTCACCGCATCGGCCTGGGCTTTCGCCTGCTGGGCGATGGCGTCCGCCTTCTTGTCCGCCTCGGCCTTGATGGCGCTGGCCTGATCCTTCAGGCGATCGGCCTCGGCGTCAGCCTGGCTTTTCAGCGTATCGATTTGCTTATCCGCATCCTGTTTAATTGCCTGCGCTTTATCCGCCGCGGCATCCTTCATCTGCTCCGCATTATCTTTAGCCTTATCCAGTTTGTTATCAACTTTCGACGCATCGTCGCAGCCAAACAGGGTCAGGCACAGGGCGGAAGCGAGTAGTGTTTTATTCCAGAGTTTCATCAGCATTCCCTTACAGGTTAAGTCGTTATCCAGCTTTGTGATTCGTTGCATTAATAGCATTCACATTTTATATATAAACGCTCAGCCGATAGAGTCAAGGCGACAGCGCCGATTGTCAGTCCAGGGTCGCTACCAGCCCCTGCAGCCAGTCGGCAAAGACCCGAACCTTATGCGAGAGATGCCGGTGCGGATAGAGCAGCGACAACGGTCGACGCGGCGCCGGAAAGTCCGGCAAAACTTCCACCAGTTGCCCGCTGTCGATATAAGGTTGCAAAAAGAAACGCATCCCCTGCAGCATCCCCAGCCCCGCCAGC
>ERZ773148.2168-NODE-2168-length-15430-cov-3.437724_pt1 | contig 15430 bp, 14 predicted proteins | sample MGYA00580846_ERZ773148 | MGnify/ENA primary metagenome ERZ773148 (study PRJEB29015, sample SAMEA2737879) | human gut metagenome | biome: human gut; feature: human-associated habitat; material: faeces | place: China | collected 2012 ... | reverse complement strand
CAAGGGTTTGAACTTGGAGTGGACGAGTATATATCAAAGCCGTTCAGCCCGAAGATTCTTGTGGCGCGGGTAAACGCTATCTTAAGACGAACTCTCGGAAATACGGCCGGAGATGTGATCGAAGCGGGAGATATCAAGATTGATAAGGCGGCGCATATTGTTAAGATCAATGACAAGATAATCGATTTAAGTTATAAGGAGTTTGAACTGTTGTCATATTTTGTGGAAAATCAGGGGATTGCGCTGTCCAGGGAAAAAATATTGAATAATGTGTGGAATTATGATTATTTCGGTGATGCGAGAACAATCGATACTCATGTGAAAAAACTCCGTAGTAAATTAGGCGACAGGGGCGAGTATATCAAAACGATATGGGGTATGGGATATAAATTTGAAGTCAATTAACCGGAGGAAATACAAGGATGATAAAGTATTCGATCAGGCGTCAGATGACGGCGATTTTTATCGGATTGTTCAGTCTTATTTTAGGTCTTGTCCTTATTATAAATAACGCTTTTTTAGGACATTATTATCTGTCTCACAAAGCGGATGATCTGATCCGAACATACAATGACGTCAATGCGAAGCTGGAGTCCGGAAGTCTGTCAGATTCTGATTCGGTGAGGGATATTCTGACACAGCTTGAGCGGGCGAACGTTGACCTTGTCGTGGTGGACGGAGGTGGAAATGCGATCCTTACGACACTTGGAGAAAGCGATCCGCGTTTGAAAGAAATGTTCAGCGGCTTATTCGGAATGGAAGGAGTCGATCATGAAAACATACTGAAGCGGAATGAGGACTACACGATTTACAGAGATAAGAGCAGTCAAGTACAAAGAGATGTAGAGTATTTGAAAATGTGGGGAAGATTTATGGACGGCTCATGGTTTATCATGCAGTGTCCTTATGCGAGTATTACGGAAAGTGCATCTCTTGCAAACCGCTTTTTGATCTATCTCGGATGTATCGGAATGGTTATCGGAGGTCTGTTAGTATGGATGTTTTCCCGAAGTATTACAAGACCGATCATGGAACTTGCCGGATTATCCCAGGAGATGGCAAACTTAAATTTCGATACCAAGTATACGCGCGGCGGCATGGATGAGATCGGTGTGCTCGGGAATAATTTCAATAAAATGTCGGAGAAGCTGGAAAGAACGGTGTCAGAACTAAAGCAGGCGAATAATCAGCTGCAGAAAGATATCGAACAGAAAGAAAAGATCGAGGATATGAGAAATGAATTTCTCGGAAACGTGTCTCATGAACTAAAGACGCCGATCGCCCTTATCCAGGGGTATGCGGAAGGGCTGAAAGAAGGAATCAGCGAAGATCCCGAAAGCCGCGAATTTTACTGTGATGTGATCATAGACGAAGCGGCGAACTTCTTTTTCTTCCCAACCGGCCAACTCGAACATCTTCACGATGTGTTCCTGATACTTGGTACGGATCTCTTTACTGTGCTCATCTTCCTTCAGGTAATAATCCCGATCACCCAGCCCCAGACCTCCCTGATAGGTCTGCACCAGATTCATGCTGCTGTTCATATCGTCCGGACCGATATAAATACCAAAATAAGGTCCAAAACCTTGACGGGTCATTTCAGCCACCAAAGTCACCATTTCCTTCGGAGTTTTTACAGCCTTTATTTTTTCCAATACCGGCTGGATAGGAGTACTTCCGTCTCCATTGAGCTTGACGGTATCCATAGCCATATTATACAAATCACCGATTTTCCGGGCAACACTTCCCGGTTCGGACTTCTTAGCTGCCAGTTCTTCGATCAACCCTTGCATCTGCTTCCGGTTATTCTCAGCCAGCAGATCGAAAGAGCCGAACCGTCCATACTCATCGGTCAAAGGGTGTGCCTGCATCCATCCACCACAGGCGAATTGATAGAAATCCTGATTAGGAGTTACCGATCTATCCAGATTAGCAACATCAATCCCTCCGGTTTGGGTAGCTGCTTTCTTGTCGTTACAAGCGGCTACACTTAAAGCCAGAGCTAAAATTGGAAAATAAAATTTTGTGTTCATTATAAATTCACTATAAATTACTTAAATCCTAACCGATGATCTTCCGTATAACTTTCTTATACCGATCATCCTATTTAAAACGAAACACAAAAATAAAAATTAATATCTCAATCCAATCAGAAAACGACACAAAATATACCCACCGTTCCCCCTAACTGTACCGATCCTCATCGTTCGGCAACCATTCAGCTTACAAACCACTTCCCCCTTTTAGACAAAGGGATCACCGATTTTATACCAACCTGTTTTTCAATTCAGAGGGTAATTCGGGCATAGCACCGTGTCGGGTACACACATAGGCAGAAACCTCTACCGCCAATTGATGGGCTTCGTGTACAGAACGTTCTTTCAGAATAGCCGAACAAAAAGCTGCCGTAAAAGAATCTCCTGCTCCGACGGTATCGGCCACCTTAACTTTAGGAGTCTCTACAAATGAAACTGCACCGGGGCTAAAGACGTAACTTCCGTTGATCCCGCAGGTAAGAATTAACATTTTCAGGTTATATTTCCCAAGCAATATCCAGCATTTATCTTCGAGATCGATCCCCGGATATCCGAACATCCGGCTAATCGTTATCAATTCCTCATCGTTCAATTTCAGAATATTACACCGCTCGAACGATCTACAAAGCACTTCCTGAGAATAAAAACCCTGACGGAGATTGATATCGAAGATCTTATAGGAATTTTCCTCAGGCATCGCATCGAGAAAACGGTTAATTGCCGCACGCGACACTTCGTCACGCTGTGCTAACGATCCGAAACAAATCGCCCGGGATTGGCGTGCCAGCGTTTCTAATCCGGGAGTAAAGGGAATATTGTCCCAGGCCACTTTTTCCTTTATCTCGTAACCCGGAATTCCGTTCTCATCCGGTTGTACCTGTACCGTCCCCGTCGGATAGGGAACCCGTTGAATGAAATATTTCAATTGTTTATCGTCAAAACTTTCCAGGATCTCGTCTCCCAGCCGATCATCCCCGACAGCACTAATAACCCGGCTATCGAACCCGAACTGAGAAGCATGGTAAGCAAAATTAGCCGGAGCTCCGCCTAGTTGTTTACCTTCCGGGAGCATATCCCACAGGACCTCTCCCATTCCGACAATTGTATTATTCATAAATGATAATTATTTATCCAATTTAGATAAAATAAGCGTCAAAGCCCCATCGCCGGTCACATTACAAGCTGTCCCGAAGCTATCCTGCAAAGCAAAAATAGTCAACAACAGAGCGGTTCCGGTTTCGTCAAACCCTAATACGGAAATAACGATGCCCAGAGAAGCAATAACCGTTCCCCCAGGTACTCCCGGAGCTCCGATAGCAAAAACTCCCAGCAGAACGATGAAAAGCACCATCGTAGACATAGCCGGCAAAGCCCCGTAGAGAATCAACGATACCGTCATGACAAAGAACACTTCGGTCAATATAGAACCACATAAATGAATGTTAGCAAACAAAGGAACGGCAAAATCGACCACTTCTCCTTTGAGTACAGGACTTTTTTTGGCAGATTTAAGCGCAACCGGTAAAGTAGCCGCCGATGACATCGTTCCCACTGCTGTCAGATAAGCCGGACCATAATACCGTACCACCTGCCAGGGATTTTTCCCGGAAAACACACCCGCAGACAGATATAAAAAGAACAACCAAATAAAATGCGCGGTCAAAACGATTCCCATTACATTCAGAAAGACCGGCAATTGACGGGTGATAGATCCCTCATAACTCAAGGCACAAAAATTTGCAGCAATAAAAAAAGGCAAAATCGGAATCAGAATCCGATTGATCAGCAGTAATACCATTTTTTGGAAATTGTCCAAAATAGTCTCAAATATCTGAGATTTTGTCCAAACAGTAGCCAAGCCAACCATAATGGCCACCACCAAAGCCGTCATCACACTCATCACCGGAGGAATATCCAGTTTAAAAACCAGTTCCGGAATTTCTTTCAACCCCTCGGTAGCCGGACTAATAGTCAGTAACGGGATCAGCCAATAGCCTAAAAACATGGCCATAAAAGCAGCTCCGACAGACGAAAGATAAGCCAATCCTAATGCCCATCCCAGCATCCGTGAAGCATTCCCTTTCATTTTTGCGATAGAAGAAGATATAAAAGCCAGAATAATCAAGGGTACCATAAAAAAAATAAGCTGTCCCAAAATATATTTCAGGGTGACAACGACATTCATAAACCCTTCCCCTACGACAAAACCTAATAAAATACCGGCAATAACAGCCAACACCAATTTAATAATGGTACTGGATAAAATCTTTTTCAGCATAGCTCGAAATCTAAAATAAATTCAAATATAGGAAACTTTAACGAAAAAACAAGGACAAAGTTTTAGAGAAGAGCCATAATTTCCCTTTCAGTTATTTCACTGCTTTCAAAAGACCCGAATAACTAGAATTACACCTTAATCAGAATCCCGCATTGATTTGAGTAATTGCCTTTCCGATCGCTTCGGAATACATATTCACTAATTCGGCCAAATTCATACAAGTGTAGGCTACGATTACAGTAATGATAATCATTAACAGAATCTGGATCAATAATTGGTTACCTCGCGCTCTCATGACTTTTATTATTAAGAGATGACTAAATTATTTTCTTGTCCTAAAGTTAGAAAATTATTTTCAATTTAACAAGAATTTAACACACAAAATACATTTTTTCAGTAAAAATTTTTCGATTCATCGGTTCCCTGTAAAACGCTTCCGGTTTCTATTCTCTTTTTAAGGTTTTTCACTATCTTTACGCCGGTAAGATATGCCCCGAAGGCAAAATTTATGTTTGCCTCCCGGTGTCTCAATCTTTGACCAACAAATTTAAATGCCATGATTAAACACATCGTACTTTTCAAATTGGAAGAAAGTGAGCATAAAAACGTCCGGTTACAGGAAATCAGGGACCGTCTGGAAGCTTTGGTACAAGTGATTCCTGAATTAAAAGAAATGCAGGTAGGTATCAATGTCAACCCGGAAGAAAAATGGGATTTCAGTCTGGAAGCAGTAGTAGCCGATCTTCACGCTCTGGAGGTATATGCCAACCACCCGGCCCATCAGGAAATCGTCAAAACTTTAATCGCACCGGTCAAAGTGGACAGGGCGTGTGTCGATTACCGGTTCTGATCGATCTTATATCCGGTAATACTTTACCGCGTGTGCTTGCTCAACCACGTAAAAAACAAGAATTATGCAAAAAACAGTATCTCTCCCCTTCATGTTATTGGGGATTTTATTCAATGTATGTTTAGTAGCTTCCAATCTACTGGAAACCAAAGTAATTCAATTGGGTCCCATTACGGCTACTGCAGGGTTGATTGTATTTCCGATTTCTTATATTATCAACGACTGTATCGCTGAGGTTTGGGGATTCAAAAAAGCCAGGCTCATTATCTGGAGTGGTTTCGCCATGAATTTTCTAACCATCGGTTTTGCGCGTCTGGCTATTACTTTGCCTGCAGCACCTTTTTGGGAGGGAGAAGAAAGTTTCAATTTCATATTCGGTCTGGCCCCACGGATAGCTATTGCCAGTCTGTTGGCTTTTCTACTCGGATCGTTTCTCAATGCCTATATCATGAGCAAAATGAAGGTAGCTACCCAGGGGAAATATTTTTCTCTCAGGGCTATTTTATCCACGATTGCCGGGGAGAGTGCCGACTCACTGCTCTTCTTTCCACTCGCTTTCGGAGGACTGATTCCTGTTCAAGCTTTACTGGTTATGATAGCCACACAAGCTCTTTTGAAATCCCTCTATGAAGTGATCATACTTCCGGTCACGATCCGGGTAGTAAAATACATCAAAAAGATCGACCAAACGGATGTCTACGACAAAGATATTTCCTACAATATCATAAAAATCAAGGACCTTTAAAACAGGTCCTTGTACGGCTATCCTTTTTTCAAAAAACGCAAGCCCGTCGCAACCAGCATATCGATTCCGACCCGTATAGCCCGCTCGTCGGGTGCCATTCCCGGATTATGCAAAGGACACATTTCCTCTGCTTCCGGTGGCCGCACCCCCAAAGTCCAGAAAACACCCGGCAATTCCTGCAAATAAATAGCAAAGTCTTCCCCTAAAGTCAAGGGTTCCGATTCGACGATCTGCCGCACTTGCGGCAAGCCTGCCGCCAGCTTCTTCACTTCCTTTGTCAATACCGGATCATTGACCAACGGAGGTAATCCATTCCAAGGCATATCGGGTACAAAACGACAACCGTATAAATCACAAATAGCCGGAGATTTCTCATCGATCAATTCAAAAATCCGGTGCCTCAACGCATTATCATGTGTACGCACCGTGCCCATCACCTCTACCCGATCCGGTATCACATTATTGGCTGTTCCCCCATGAATAGAAGTAATCGAAAGCACTGCCGGGATGAGAGGATTACGGAACTTAGTAATAATAGTCTGATAAAACTGGATCAGGGCCGTAGCTGCCAAAATAGGATCGGACCCCAGCTGAGGCATGGCCGCATGTGTCCCTTTTCCTTCCACTGCAAAAATAATATTATCGGAAGAAGCAAAAAAGGCTCCCGGACGTATACCGATCTGTCCAACCGGTAATCCGGGAAATACATGCTGACCGAATATGGCTTTCGGTACGGGAGGTTCCAGCAAATGAGGCAATAATAATCTTGCTCCTCCGGGACGTTTTTCTTCACTCGGTTGAAAAACAAGTTTCAGGGTCCCACCCAACTCTGCCTCTTTACTTTTTAAAATAATAGCCGCCCCCAATAACATAGCAGTATGCATATCATGTCCACAAGCGTGCATCAGCCCGGAAGTCTCCGAACAATAAGGTAATCCGGTATCTTCCTGTACCCGCAGCGCATCCATGTCAGCCCGTAAAGCGACACAATCGGCTCCTTCACCCAAAGTGGCTATAATTCCTGTCCCGTAAGTTTTATAAGGTATTTTATATTCCTTCAGTACGTCGATGACAAAAGCTTGCGTCTGAAATTCCTGGGTAGAAACTTCGGGATGCCGGTGCAACCAACGCCGGAATAAAATAGCCTGCTTATAAATTTCTTCTGAATCCATCGGTTTAAATTTATCGGTACGATAAATTTCAGTTTATAAAATCTGTGACAAAAGTATATATAAATTGCAAATTTTTAATTTTAAACATCCAGGTTATTTTTAGGAAACTTCATTTACCAATGTCTTTCCATCGATAAAATCCTGTATATTTTGCAAGGTAGTCTCTGCAATATTGTGCATTGCTTCCCGGGTAAAAAATCCCTGATGTGAGGTAACGATGACATTATTGAACGAGAGTAAACGGGCCAGGACATCATCATCGATAATTTTATCCGATTGATCTTCATAAAAATACCCCTCTTCTTCTTCATAAACATCCAATCCGGCAGCTGCTATTTTTTTACTTTTCAACCCTTCGATCAAGGCATTGGTATGGATCAATTGTCCCCGACTCGTATTTATGATTATCGTGCCTTCTTTCATTTTAGCGATAGACTGTGCGTCGATCATGTTTTTGGTCTGATCAGTCAGGGGAACATGCAAAGAAATCATGTCTGCTTGTGCATACAGACCATCCAATGAAACATAAGAGATCCCGACCTCCCGGGCATATTTTTCATCCGGATAAAGATCATAAGCCACTACTTTCATACCGAACCCCTGCAAAATCCGGATCAGAATCCGTGCAATCTTCCCAGTCCCGATAATTCCGGCTGTTTTCCCATTCATATCGAATCCCATCAGGCCATGTAAAGCGAAATTACCATCCCGGGTACGCCAATAAGCCCGATGAATTTTCCGGTTCAAAGCCAACATCAGTGCAACAGCATGTTCGGCAACTGCATAAGGAGAGTAAGCAGGTACCCGAACCACTTTCAATTTATCTTTAGCAGCAGCCAAATCTACATTATTATATCCGGCAGCCCTTAAAGCGATCAGTTTGACCCCGTAACCGGCCATTTGCTCAATAATTGCGGTATCCGCCGTGTCATGCACAAAAATACAGATCGCATCCATTCCTTGGGTCAAGACCACATTATTCCGGTTCAACTGCCCTTTGTGGTACAGAATCTCAAAACCATATTTTTCATTCACCTCATCAAACGAAGCCCTGTCATAAGGTTTTGTATCAAAAAATGCAATTTTAAAAGCCATATCTCTTCATTTTAAAATTAAAACAACCTCCTGTCATCTATTTATTACATTATTTACGAAAAATAAAAATATCTGTTATCTTTGTCCTTCATTAGTAATCATACCCATTTATGAGTGATACTTATACCCGATCAGTCATTTTATTTTCTTTAAAGATGGGGCATTTTACATCTCTCAAACGTTATCTTAACATTTCTTACATTTCTCAAATCCAATTTTTATCAAATATTCTTAATACCCGGAAATATTTAAAAGAATTAGCACGAATTATGTATAAAGGAAAGAGTGCAAAAATAAATTTATAATAATACGCAATATGAAAATTGAAAAATTGAAAATGACTCGAATGCACAACTTATTCATCATTGCCTTGAGTGCAATGTGTGTCGCATGTGGAGGAAAAAATCAGGGAAGACAACAAACGGTTCCCGAATTTGCAGTAATCACTTTACAGCCCGAAACGGTAAAATTGACCTCTGCTTATCCGGCAACTTTCAAAGGACGCCAGGATGTCGAGATCCGTCCGAATGTAAGTGGTTTTATTACGAAACTATGTGTAGACGAAGGCTCAAGTGTCCAAAAAGGCCAAACCTTATTTGTTATCGATCCTGTTCAATACGAAGAAGCTGTCAACGTAGCAAAAGCTGCTGTAGAAGTAGCTAAAGCCAATGTTGCGACCGCAGAATTGACGGCCAAAAACAAGCGGCAACTCGAACAAAAGAATATTATCAGTAAATTCGATCTTCAGACAGCAGAGAATGCGCTGGCTTCCAGCGAGGCAGCCCTGGCTCAGGCGAAGGCACAGCTGACCAACGCCGAAAAAAATCTCTCCTATACGCAAGTCACAAGTCCCGTCAACGGAGTCATGGGAAAAGTACCTTTCCGGGTCGGTTCCCTGGTCAGTCCGAGTATGACGACTCCGCTCACAACGGTTTCCGATATTTCAGAAATGTATGCTTATTTTTCTATGACTGAAAAACAATTACTCGACCTGATCCGTCAGGACAGCACTTCCAGTAAGATTTTGGAAAAAATGCCTCCGGTATCTTTAACCACCGCAGACGGCCGTCCTTATTCCCAGCAAGGAAAAATCGAGACGATCAGTGAAGTAATCGACCAAACAACCGGATCGGTAAGCGTACGTGCCACCTTCAGCAACCCTCAACGTCTATTGAGAAGCGGAGGCACCGGTTCCGTTATCATTCCTTCCCAACTTCAGAATGTGTTGGTGGTACCTCAAAAAGCCACCTACGAACTTCAGGATAAACGTTTTGTGTTTGTCGTAGATGCCGACTCGAAGGTAAAAAATACTGAAGTCGAAGTATTCAAATTGGATGACGGTAAAAATTTCGTCGTTACTTCGGGATTAAATCCGGGAGACAGAATCGTTATCGAAGGAGTAGGAACGCTCCGGGACGGCACCCAGATCCAACCGATCACTCCTGAGGCTGCAGCTGCCAAAATCAAAGCTGCCACCCAACCTGTGAATAAATAATCTGCTTTAAAGCTTAAGAAAATGAAATTAGATCGATTTATTAACCGTCCGGTACTTTCAACGGTAATTTCCATTGTCGTCGTTATATTGGGTATATTAGGACTTGTATCCTTACCTGTATCGCAGTATCCGGATATCGCCCCTCCAACCATCCGGGTCACCACAACCTATACCGGGGCCAATGCACAGACTATTCTGAACAGTGTTATCGCTCCGCTGGAAGAGCAAATCAACGGTGTGGAGGACATGATGTATATGAGTTCCACAGCGACCAATACCGGAGAAGCCAGCATAGAAGTTTATTTTAAGCAGGGTACCGACCCCGATATGGCTGCAGTAAATGTGCAAAACCGGGTAGCTAAAGCCCAGGGATTCCTTCCCGCCGAAGTCACCCAGGTAGGAGTCATCACCCAAAAACGGCAATCCAGTATGCTGCTAGGTTTTTCTTTCTATAGTTCCGACGATAAATACGATAACGAATTTCTGGAGAACTACATGAACATCAACATTATCCCTGAAATTAAACGTATTCAGGGGGTTGGAGACGCCATGGTGATGGGAACCGACTATTCGATGCGTATCTGGTTGAAACCGGATGTTATGGCCCAATACAAACTGATGCCCAGTGATGTATCGGTTGCTTTAGCAGAACAAAACATCGAAGCTGCTCCGGGACAATTCGGAGAACGGGGTAATCAGTCCTTTCAATATGTCATGAAATACAAGGGGCGTTTACAAACGCAGGAAGAATTTGAAAATATCGTTATCCGGGCTACCTCCGACGGAGAAATTTTGCGTTTGAAAGATATTGCAACAGTCGAATTAGGCCGGTTGACTTATGGTTTCCAGAACAATGTCAACGGACATCCGGGAGTAACCGCAATCATTTTCCAAACGGCAGGATCCAATGCTACGACCATCATCCAGGACATTCAGGAATACCTTAAAAAAGTGGAACCGACCTTACCTCCCGGAGTCAAAGTCGTAGAATTGTTGAATGCCAACGACTTCTTGTTCGCTTCTATCCACGAAGTATTGAAAACCTTGCTCGAAGCATTTGTACTGGTATTTTTAGTGGTATATATCTTCTTGCAGGATTTTCGTTCCACCTTGATCCCGGCCATAGCAATCCCTGTTGCGCTGATCGGTACTTTCTTCGGTCTGTACCTGATCGGTTTCAGTGTCAATCTGCTAACCTTATGTGCCATGGTATTGGCCATTGCCATTGTTGTCGACGATGCCATTGTCGTCGTCGAGGGGGTTCATGCCAAGCTCGACCAAGGGTATAAATCGGCCCGTCTGGCTTCTATCGATGCGATGAGCGAACTGGGGGGAGCCATTGTATCCATCACCCTGGTCATGATGTCTGTATTTATTCCGGTAAGTTTTATGACAGGAACCTCAGGAACTTTCTACCGGCAGTTCGGACTCACGATGGCTATTGCTATCGGCCTATCGGCAATCAATGCCTTAACGTTAAGTCCTGCATTGTGTGCTATATTTTTACATCCCCACGATAAAAACGGAGAGAAGAAAAAGACTTCTCTGATCGAACGTTTCCACATCGCATTCAATGCCGCTTATGATGTTACCCTGAAAAAGTACGAACGAGGAATCACATTCTTTATCCGTCGTAAATTTTTATCATTTGCCATCGTTATAGCGACTATCGTCGTTATGATCTTCCTGATGAACATCACTCCTACCGGATTGGTTCCCAATGAAGATACCGGAACCATTTTCGCCGTAGTCGATATGGCACCGGGTACCGCCCAGGAGAGAACCGAAGCCGTTATGGAACAGGTAGACAGTTTGGTGGCAGCCAATCCGGCAGTGAAGAGCAGGACCCAGGTAACCGGTTACAGCTTCCTGGCAGGACAAGGTAACTCATACGGGACGCTGATCATAAAATTGAAAGACTGGAAAGAACGGGGTAAAGGGGAAGATGCCAATACGGTAATCGGTACCCTATATATGCAGGCTCAATCTCTGATCAAAGATGCCCGAGTATTGTTATTCGCCCCTCCGATGATCCCCGGCTACAGTGTCACCAACGGTTTCGAGTTCAACTTACAGGATAAAACCGGTGGAGATTTGAATACTTTCTATGAAGTTGCTCAGGAATTTCTGGGGAAATTGAAAGAACGGCCTGAAATCGCTACGGCTCAAACGTCTTTCAACCCCACTTTCCCTCAGTATATGATCGATATAGATGCAGCCAAATGTAAGCAAGCCGGTATCAGTCCCAACGATATCCTAACTACTTTGCAAGGCTATTACGGCGGTATATATGCATCCAATTTCAACCGTTTCGGTAAATTATACCGGGTAATGATTCAGGCAGATCCCCGTTATCGGATCAATCCGGAATCTCTGCAAAACGTCAAAATCCGGAACGGAAACGAAATGGCACCGATCAGTCAATTTATGACGCTGACAAAAGTATACGGTCCCGACAACATCAAGCGTTTCAATATGTTTACCTCCATGAGTGTGAACGGTTCGCCGGCTGACGGCTATAGTTCCGGACAGGCGATTAAAGCTATCGAAGAAGTTGCCGCCCAATCCTTGCCAACAGGGTATGGATTCGAATTTTCCGGAATGACCCGGGAAGAACAAAGTAGTAGCGGGAGTACGACAGCGATGATATTCGCACTGTGTTTCGTATTCGTCTATTTGTTGCTGAGTGCACAGTATGAAAGTTATATTCTGCCTCTGGTCGTACTGCTTTCCGTCCCCTCCGGATTGATGGGTAGTTTTATTTTCGCTCAGATCATGGGAGTAGAAAACAACATTTATATGCAAATCGCTTTGATCATGTTGATCGGTCTGTTGGCTAAAAATGCGATATTGATTACTGAATTCGCCTTAGACCGCCGGAAAACCGGTATGAGCATTACCGAAGCAGCCGTATCGGGAGCTTCTGCCCGGTTACGCCCTATCTTAATGACCTCCCTGGCTATGGTCATCGGATTGCTGCCGCTGATGTTCGCTCATGGAGTCGGAGCCAACGGTAACAGCACTTTGGGAACCGGAGCGATCGGTGGTATGTTTATCGGAATGATCTGTCAGATCTTTATTGTTCCGGCTTTGTTTGTTGTTTTCGAACATATCCAGGAAAAAGTCAAACCGCTGGAATGGCATGATACGGATAATACGGATATCGCCTCTGAAATTGAACAATATACGAAATAAGAAATACCATGAAAATACAAACGATTATATATCCTTTATGTATGGCAGCTCTACTGGGCAGCTGCCATATATACAAACCATACAGCCGTCCCGAAGTAGATACGCAAGGCTTGTACAGGGATCCTGTTTCGGTGAACGATACCCTGGTATCCGATACCGTCAATATGGCCAATCTACCCTGGGAGAAGGTTTTCACCGATCCTCAATTACAAGTGTTGATCCGCTTGGGTCTCGAAAGAAATACAGACTTACAAACCGCTATGTTGCAGGTAAAAGAAGCTCAAGCCAGCCTGATGACTTCGCGTTTATCCTACCTTCCTTCTCTTACCCTTGCCCCCCAAGGCGGAGTGAGTAGTTTCGACCGGATGAAAGGCAGTTGGAGCTGGTCCCTGCCCGTTTCAGCAAGTTGGGAATTGGATCTTTTCGGAAAGATTCTAAATACAAAACGGGCGGCGAAAGCAGCCTTATTACGGAGTGAAGCCTATCGACAAGCTGTGCAAACCCAGGTTGTCGCTGCAATAGCCAATTATTATTACACCTTACTGATGCTCGACAAGCAGTTGCAGATCACAGAAGAAACTGCCGTATTATGGGGAGAAAATGTCGAGACCATGAAAGCGATGAAAGAGGCGGCGATGGTCAATGAAGCAGGAGTTGTACAAAGCGAAGCCAATTATTATATGGTGCTGGCTTCTATCTCCGACCTGAAAAATCAGATCCGGGAAACCGAGAATGCCTTATCCTTACTGTTGCGACAAGCTCCTCAGAAAATCGAACGCGGCAAGCTGGAGGACCAACAACTCCCGACAATACTGCATACCGGCGTCCCGGTACAATTGTTATCCAACCGTCCGGACGTCAAAGCGGCAGAAATGGCATTAGCAGGAACATATTATAATGCCAACGAAGCACGTGCTGCTTTCTATCCGTCGATCTCCATCAGCGGGACTTATGGATGGACCAATCAAGCCGGGAACACGATCATCAATCCCGGAAAAATGATTGCCTCGGCTATCGGTTCACTGACTCAACCTTTATTTTACCGGGGAGCGAATATTGCCCGCTTAAAGATTGCCAAAGCCCAGCAAGCAGAGGCGATGTTAAGTTTCGAACAAGCGATATTGAATGCAGGCGCCGATGTCAGCGATGCACTGAGTCTGTATCAATCGGCTGAAGATAAACGGATACAACGGGTGAAACAAATAAATTCATTGGAAAAATCGGTGGAGTATACACAGGAATTACTAACTTTAGGTACCTCTAATACGAATTACCTGGAAGTACTGACAGCACAACAATCGCTGTTAAACGCTCAGTTGTCCGGAATTTCCGATGAGTTCCAGCGTTTGCAGGCCGTAGTAAACCTATACCATGCATTGGGTGGAGGCACTAAATAACGACACTAACCTTAAAAACAAAAAATATGATCAGTCCTTTAGCGTATGTAGATAAAGAAGCCCGGATCGGAGCGAATGTTACCATTCATCCTTTTGCCTATATCGACAAGAATGTCGAAATCGGAGACAATTGTACGATCATGCCTTATGCCTTCCAATGCTTCACTAATTCGTGAAACAGCGCTAATAAATCGATTTCAATTTCCTGATCTCTTATTGGTTCGTTGTTTTCCATTTTCCTACCCTTTACATATTGTAACATTATTTTTCGGTTTAATCCTATGTTATATTACTACACTTCATTTCTTTTGTCTATTTTTAGAAGTCACAAAAAAATTATTAAGAATATGTCATATTTTGTAAATAATTATGCAATATAATAGAAAAGTGCCGTTTCCGGCACTTTTCTTTGTTGTATTTTCATTTGCTATATTTTATTTGTTCCTGTTCTATTGTTGCTGTTCTAGTTCTGCTGTGGCTGTTCTGATGGTTCAGTCGGTGCCACCGGCTGTGGTTGTGGTTTTGAATTTACTGTAACGGTTATTGAACTGCTTGCGCTATTCCAGCCTGCCATTTCACCTGCTATAGCTGTAATCTGTACGCTACCAGCCCTGTAAATGGTCACATTTCCGGCGCCATCTACTGACGCAATCGAAGGATCACTTGACTGGTAAGAAAGCGCTGCTCCGTTTGAAGCACTTGCTCCGAGAGAAAATGGTGCATCTCCCTCTGTTACAGTTTTATTACCGCAACCTATTGTCACAGATGGTGTCTGGTTTGGCTGTGGCTTTGCATTTACAGTGATTGTAATTGTCTTGCTGCCGGCCTTATAGCTTGTAGTAGCCTCAGACTTGACAGTGATTGTTGCAGTTCCGACACCTGCTATCGTCACATTACCGTTCTCATCCACTCTCACTACACCATTATTATCACTTGAGTATGTGAGCTTTGCATTATCCTCTGCTGTCACACCGAGATTGAATGCTCCGTCGCCCTCTGTCACATTATAAGAGTCAGCTCCGCCAAGACTCTGTGCTTTGCCGGCCACCTTGTCAACACCACCATATACAATTACTTTTTCATCTAATGTTACATTCTCATATAGCTTCTTTGCAGCTGAATAAGGCATATTTATGCAGCCATGGCTGCCGCTGTATAGGTAGATAT
>ERZ773148.2167-NODE-2167-length-15437-cov-3.186842_pt1 | contig 15437 bp, 10 predicted proteins | sample MGYA00580846_ERZ773148 | MGnify/ENA primary metagenome ERZ773148 (study PRJEB29015, sample SAMEA2737879) | human gut metagenome | biome: human gut; feature: human-associated habitat; material: faeces | place: China | collected 2012 ... | reverse complement strand
TTGCCAGTTGCGAGCGGGTAATGGATATCTTACCGTCACGCACCGCAGGCCAGATAAACTGACCTTCCTCAAGGCGTTTGGTGAACAGGCACAGACCATCAGCATCAGCCCACAGGATTTTAATCATGTCTCCCCGTCGGCCACGGAAGATAAACAGGTGACCGGAGAAGGGGTTATCATCCAGCACATGCTGTATCTGCTCCCCCAGACCGTTGAAGGATTTACGCATATCAGTAACGCCGGCAACGAGCCAGATACGGGTACCTGATGGGAGTGAAATCATCGTCCCCTCCCGGTCAGCTCACGGATCAACACCGTGAGCAGCTCTGGTGAAGGATTTTCCAGCATCATTTTACCGTAATGGAATTCCACATGGCAGGAAGCTGCACAAGCAACTGATAATGCCTCCGGAGCAGGAGCATCTGTAGCACAGCGCGGGGTGTCGATAAGTTCCACTGGAACCAGAGTCGGAGAGGCCGGAAAAGATTGTGATACTGTAGGGCCTACAATAGTTGGAGGCATTCTACGAGAAATACGTCCTTCTCTTTGCCAGAGGCGTAGCCATTTAAAAATCAGGTTGTTATCAACGCCATGTTCCCGGGCCAGTTGTGCAACATTGGCATTTGGTTTCGAAGCCAGTTCAACCATATGAAGTTTAAATTCATTAGAAAATATCCGGCGGGTTCCGGAGCGCCAGTCTGTAGGTTTATCCATCAATAGAACTCCGTCTAATTTAGAAGGAGCTCTAATTTAGTCTGCAAGGAGCAGGTGTTACAGACGGCATTGGCTTTACGCTTACAGTTATTACTGAAACTACAACAACATTATCACTATCTTGTTGGGCATCAGCAAGCGAGGCAACAAGAAGATACGAACCTTGCTGGTTCAGTGCGCCAGAGTATTTATACAAAAACTGGAACACCAGTCAGGCAGGTTGGCCGACTGGGTCCGGGAGTTACTGTGCCGGAAAAGTAACTTTGTCGTGACTTGCGCTCTGGCAAACAAGCTGGCCAGAATAGCCTGGGCACTAACAACACGGCAGCAAACTTACGAAGCATAGTGAGAGTTATATCTGTTTAAACAATCACTCATCTGGTTTTGCGGATACTGATTATTGATGATACGAACGGCCCACCGGCCTGTTGAGGAACCTGTGAAACGGAAAGGCTCATTGAAGCCGTATATTTTCTTGAGGTTCATCAGGCGCGGAACTCATCGAGGCGCGGGAATAAAATCCCATTCAGATGCCGGATAGATTCAAGCAAGCCCACTTATCGTCAAAATCGGTGTTGCAAAAACGGGAGTGACCATAGAGTCCGTTTCCCAAACCGCCGTTTCCCAAACCGCCCCCTAAAAAACAAGCCGATGATCGTATTTAGCGATCATCGGCATTGTGGTGAAACTTAATCAGAATAACGTTCGGTTTGAATTGGCTGCAGTTTTTTTCTGCGTTTTGCTAACACTACGCTCTCCATTTTCTCCAGCGAAATGCCTTTTGTTTCCGGCAGGTAACGGCAGATAAAGAAGTAACTGAAGATGCAGCAGATGGCGAATATCCACATTGGAAATGCGCCGTGGAAATGCGAAAGTAAATACGGGTTTTCATTAATCATCGGGAAGAATTGCGAAACTAAAAAGTTTGCCATCCACATAAATCCGACCGAAATACTCATTCCCTGCGACCTCATCCGGTTAGGGAATATTTCAGAAATAAGCACCCATGCACCCACGCCCCAGGAAAGCGCGTAGAAAATCATAAAGAACAGCATACCGAATAGCGCGAAATAACCGGTTGCCTGGCTGTACAGCGCCCATGAGGTGAGCAACAAGCCGATGATGCTGCCAATAGTGCCTTTACGCATCAGCGACAAACGCCCCATCTTATCCATAATCATTGCGCCAATAATGGAACCGATAAGCTGAATCACGCCGATCCAGATTGTCTGGAACAGGGCCTCCTGGGCGCTATCGGTCACATCCTTAAGGACGATTGGCGCGTAATACATCATGACGTTAACCCCTGTTACCTGTTGCAGTATAGCGATCATGCAGCCCAGAATCAGGATGAAACGCACGTTCCCGTCGCGGTAATTAAGTTTTTGATGGGCGTTTAGTTGGTCGTTTTGCAGTGAGGTTTTTATATCGGCAAGAAGATGTCTGGCATGTTCTTCGTTGGATATTTTGGTCAGTATTTTTAGCGTCTCCTCCTCGCGACCAATCATCATCATCCAGCGGGGAGATTCCGGGATTAAAAAGACTAAAATACAGAACAAAATGCAGGGAATAATACCCGCAGCAAACATATAGCGCCAGCCAAGTTCAATGAGCCAGGTATCCGCTGCAATCGATGCTATTTTGTAGTTAACGTAGAAGATCAGAATCTGACCGAAAACGATAGCAAACTGCTGCATACTTAATGCTCTGCCGCGCATGTTTTTCGGTGAGACTTCAGACATATACATCGGTGATACTGTTGCCGCCAGGCCGACTGCCAGTCCACCGATAATGCGATAAATCACAAAATGGGTGAACGTGTAGGAGAGGGAGGTGCCCACTGCGGAAATAGTGAATAACAGCGCTGAAACCATCAATGATTTCTTGCGTCCAAAACGTTTGGATAAATATCCGGCGCTAAACGAACCAATAACGCACCCCACCACAACGCAGGAAACCGCCCAGCCGATCTCAGCAGGAGATAGATGAAAGTAGCTGGTCAGTGAACCAATCGCACCTGAAATAACAGCAGTATCGTAGCCAAATAATATTCCGCCCAGTGCGGCAATCGCGCAGATGCGTAATATGTAACCCGTATTATAACGACTATTTGATGTGAACATAGGTAGATTATCTCCAGAATAAACTTCATCTATATCTATCTGTTTGAATTTAGTGAACAAATAGACAAAGACAAATTCATCTTCTGTCGGTCATTGCCGTAGCTCTGCCGACGATCTTATAGCTATTGAGAACTCTTGTTTCACAACCTATGTTTTAATTTCAAAACGTTCAATAATGAAACTTGTGTTTTGTTATGGGTGTCACATTTCGAATTTCATAATCCTGGCGTTTTTTATCGTTAAGATGCTGCGTTTTGCGCAGTACCCTCCTGTATCTTGATGAATTTAATTGATTTTATTGCTTTCGTGACAGTGCCTGAACTCAATTTGTCAGGGGCTGTACTTTTTGTTCTTTCCTGGAACATCTCCATTTCGTGAACTTTTGCATGGAATTTTTCTTCTAATGAATGCAAAAATAAAATGAATAATTTCATTAGTGTGTTGTTTCCTCAACAGGCAAGGGAGGGATTATGTCTCAGAGAAGTAAGTACAATTCGGCCTATGTGTACGTCCTGTGTTGTATTGCGGCGCTGGCTGGATTGATGTTTGGTTATTCAACGGCGGTGATTACCGGGGTAGTATTGCCTTTACAGCAGTATTACCAACTGACGCCAACCGAGACCGGATGGGCCGTTTCCAGTATCGTGATTGGTTGTATCATCGGCGCGCTGGTCGGTGGAAAAATTGCCGATAAACTGGGGCGTAAACCTGCGCTTCTGATCATTGCGATCATTTTTATCGCTTCTTCCTTAGGGGCGGCGATGAGTGAATCGTTCATGATCTTCTCCCTTTCCCGCATTGTGTGTGGTTTTGCGGTTGGGATGGCCGGAACGGCATCCACCATGTATATGTCTGAACTGGCGCCTGCTGAAATTCGCGGCAAAGCGCTGGGCATTTACAATATTTCCGTGGTATCTGGCCAGGTTATCGTGTTTATAGTCAACTATCTGATAGCAAAAGGAATGCCTGCTGATGTGTTGGTTTCCCAGGGCTGGAAGACTATGCTTTTTGCCCAAGTGGTACCCTCCATTGCGATGTTAGCGATTACGCTTTTCCTACCCGAATCACCGGCATGGTGCGCCCGTAACAACCGCAGCGAAGCCCGTTCGATAAAGGTGCTTACCCGGATCTACAGTGGATTAACGGCCACAGATGTGGCCGCTATTTTTGACAGCATGAAAGAAACCGTACGTCCACAGGACAACGTCGCCGGGGGAGAACGCACCAACCTGAAAAGCTCGCCGGTGCTCCGCTATATTCTGTTGGTTGGATGCTGTATCGCCGTTTTGCAACAGTTCACAGGCGTTAACGTAATGAACTATTATGCGCCGCTGGTGTTGCAGAACAGCAGTACCGAAGTGGTTATGTTCCAGACCATTTTTATCGCGGTATGTAATGTGGTGGGCAGTTTTATCGGCATGATCCTGTTCGACCGCTATGGCCGTATACCGATTATGAAAATTGGTACCATCGGCTCAATTGTCGGCCTGTTGATCGCGTCATACGGTTTGTACACCCATGATACAGGCTACATTACCATCTTTGGCATCCTGTTTTTTATGCTGCTGTTTGCCGTCAGCTGGAGCGTTGGCGCATGGGTACTGATTTCTGAGGTTTTCCCTGAAAAGATAAAAGGTTTTGGGATGGGGCTGGCGGTGAGTCTGATGTGGATAGCCAACTTCCTCATCTCACTGTTGTTCCCGGTCATAAATGATAACGCCTGGCTGCAGGAGACCTTCGGCGGCGCTTTCTCGATGTGGATTTTTGTCGTCTTTAATTTGGTCTGCTATATCTTTATTTCTCGTTATGTGCCGGAAACAAAAGGGGTGCCGCTAACAGAAATTGAACGGCTGGCCGAGAACAAGCTGCGTGAAATTCAGGGGAAACGTCGCGATGTAATAGCCTGATACCTCTCCAATATTAGCGGAGAATATCCAGAGATATTCTCCGCTGGTTACACAACCTTTACTCCCTCCAGCGAGTGCGCACAGGATATACCCTGTTGAAACCTCCCCAGTGTTTACCACCTCTATGTAACTAATTGATCCATAATAATATCGGCAAATAGGGTAAGTCTTCTTCTGCATCATTATTTTATTGCGTATTCCTGGTGGGGGCCGTGCCGTAAATACGCTATATACAAAACAGGGAAATAATTTTAGAGAAGGTGGATAGCGATCTTATGAGCGTGTGTGGCGCAGAGTTGAATAATAAATATCCTCCGGCATAGCCGGAGGTTTTTCTGATGCGCCTGTAAGGCTCTCTTACCAGCCGCGTCCTAACAGGCGCATACGATCTGACATTTGCATCAAACTTCGTTACTTACGGCCCGTAAACGGGCTGCCCGTTTTATCCTCTTCAAGCTGGTGCTTTATGTATTCCCGTATCTTCGCCGTGTTCTTACCCACCGTATCGACATAGTACCCTCTGCACCAGAACTCCCTGTTCCTGTATTTGAATTTTAGATCCCCAAACTGCTCGTAAAGCATCAGACTACTTTTACCCTTCAGATACCCCATGAAGCTCGACACACTCATCTTCGGCGGGATCTCCAGAAGCATGTGAATATGATCTGCACAACATTCCGCTTCCAGAATTCGTACGTTTTTCCATTCACACAATTTTCTTAATATGCTGCCTACTGCCCTACGCTTCTCTCCATAGAACGCTTGTCTTCGGTATTTGGGCGCGAAAACTATGTGATATTTACAGTTCCATCGGGTGTGCGCTAAGCTCTTTTCGTCCCCCATTGGGACCCCCTTTTGATTTCTTGTTTGACACTTGCAGTTGCCAGACCGCAAGGTGTTTTAACAAATCAAAAGGGGTTTTAATAACTGGCTTAAAGCTGAAAGCTTTCCGGCCCCCCCAGCCTAGCTGGGGGGGGGCATAGACAAAAAAGCCAGCCGCAGAGGACGGCTGGCAAAGTACCACTCAACGAAGTGTTATCGCGGGTAGTCTGGTGAGTTAATCCACGCGTGGTTCTCTTCCCAGGTGAAACGCCATTTTCGTAGCGGGCCGGCCATCACGTTCAGATAGTAGTTATCGTAACCCGCGATGGTGGCAACCGGGTGGTAGCCTTTAGGTACTTTCACTACATCCCGGTTATAGACCGCCATACATTCATCCAGGCTGCGATCGTCGGTGTAGACGCGCTGTAAGCAGAATCCCTGAGGTGGATTGAAACGGTGATAGTATGTCTCTTCCAGATAGGTCTCCTGGCCTTCAACTGCCGTATCGTGCTTGTGTGCGGGCCAGGAGCTGGTATCGCCTTCATTAGTGTACACTTCAACGACTAGCAGGCTGTCGGCGAGCTGGCTATCAGGAAGGATGTTATGCACCAGGCGCTGATTGCGCCCTTTTCCCCGATGCTCTACCCCGACCTCTTGTGGCGAGATCAGACGTACTGGAAGCTCTCCGAATCCCGGCGCGCTGCATACGGCCAGCTCAAGGTCGGTTTCGGCTGTCACTTTCGCCTCCGTATGATGGGGGAGGTAAACCGAATAAGCTGGAATGCGTTCAAACGGACTCATGCGCTGACCAATCCGATAGAAAAAACTGTCGGCGGCCTTAACGCTGGCCAGCCCGGCAACCAGCACCAGACAGCGTTCACGCTCATCGGACGGCAGGGTTATCGACTCTCCAGCCTTCAACTGCCAGACATCAAAACCGACATACTCCCAGCCTGCATTTTGAGGGGAAATGTGTTGGATATTTCCCGACTCAGAGGTACAGGTACTCAGCAAGTTGGCCATAATCTTCTCCTTCCTGAAAGCGTATTAACCGAGAGTTGGCATACTGAACTCCGATACGATCTGCTGTCCGTTCGGCCAACGCGAGGTAACGGTTTTCATCCGGGTATAGAAGCGCACGCCATCCGGCCCATGGACGTTCAGGGCGCCAAACACCGAGCGCTTCCAGCCGCCAAAAGAGTGAAATGCCATCGGAACCGGAACTGGAATATTAATACCGACCATCCCGGCTTCAACCGACTGGGCGAATTCGCGCGCATAGTGACCGTTGGTGGTGAAAATCACGCTGCCGTTGCCGAATTCATGGGAGTTTACCGTGCTAATGGCGGTGGCATAATCCGGGACGCGCACAATTCCGAGAACCGGGCCAAAAATTTCTTCACGCCAGATGGTCATCTCAGGCGTGACGTTATCAAACAGAGTGCCGCCGACATAAAAGCCTTCAGGATATCCCGCCACGCTATAGTTGCGGCCATCCATGACCAGAGTTGCTCCCTCGCTAACCCCTTTGTCGATGTAACCCAACACTTTCTGTTGATGAGCACGTGAAACAACCGGGCCCATTTCATTTTCATCTTTGCCGCGCAGCTCTCCCGGGCCGATACGTAGCGCCGCAATCAGCGGTTTCAGGCGTTCGATCAGACGGTCCGCCGTTTCATCGCCCACCGCGACCACTACCGGCAGCGCCATACAGCGTTCGCCCGCGGAACCAAATGCTCCGCCCATAATGGCGTTGACGGTGGCGTCCAGATCTGCATCCGGCATGACGATTGCGTGATTTTTGGCGGCCCCGAAGGCCTGTACGCGTTTGCCATGGGCGCTGGCGGTGGTATAGATATGTTCCGCGACGGCGGAGGAACCGACAAAGCTGACGGCCTGTACGCGAGGGTCGCTGGTCAACAGGCTAGCCGCCTCATTGCCACAGTGAACAACGTTAAACACGCCGTCCGGCAGGCCAGCCTCCTGCAGAAGCTGCGCCATACGTAACGATGCGGACGGCACCAGTGCGGGCGGCTTCAGGACGAAGGTATTGCCGCAAGCCAGAGCAACCGGGAACATCCACATAGGCACCATTGCCGGGAAGTTAAACGGTGTGATGCCTGCCACAACCCCAAGCGGCTGCATTAATGAAAAGCTGTCAACGCCTGAGCCGACGTTAAAGGAGTACTCTCCTTTGCTGAGATGCGGGATCCCGCAGGCAAATTCGACAACCTCTATGCCGCGCGTCAGTTCGCCAAGCGCATCTGACCAGACCTTGCCATGCTCGCTGACGATCAGCGCCGCCAGTTCGTCCCGATGCTTTTCCAGTAATACTTTGAATTCAAAAAGGATACGTGCCCGGCGTAGCGGAGTCATTTTACTCCATGCCGGAAAAGCCTCATGTGCGCTTTGAATTGCCGCCAGCATCTCCTCTCGGGTGCTCTGGGTGACCTGACGAATTACTTTACCGGTGGCCGGATTAGCCACCGGTAGCGTCTCGCCGCTGCTGCTCAGTGTCGTTTTACCATGAATAAAATTGCCGACTGTTTCCATCTCTTTTTTATCCTCTTAAACCGATGTTGACGACGTTCTGACTGAGCGGTCACAGGAAAGCCTGGTTATCTTCAGCCTAAAACGCATACCGTATTCAATGTAAATTTTAGGATTAAAAATTTCAAATCTATTTTTATGAAATTTTATTTTGAAAATTTGACGACTGATTTTTATACGAGGGTATGTGCAGTAAGAAATCAAAAATCCAATTAACTTATTGATTTTTATTGTTTTTATTTGGTGTGATATCAATGGTTGTTTGTTGTGATGAGGAAAGATTTGGAAAAAATTATGATCTATATAGCATTTTTGTTTCATTTGGTGTAGTATAAAAATTCAAATTTCAGGGGTGTTTCGGCACCACAGTTTCGGATATTGGAGGGTAAATCATGCGCTTGTGCTTCTGTCCTTCAGAACGAGAGAATAAGCCCCAGTTGGCGTATGTGAGTCAGGTCAGTGAGAGCAATGGTCCGTATGTCCGGTTCATGCATATGCACCCACAGACCGTTGAACTGATTCTTATCACCGAAGGAGACGGGGAGTATTTCATTGGCGATCGCATCTACCCGGTTCGTAAAGGCGACCTGGTCATTTATAACAGCCAGGTGGTGCATGATGAGTATCTGGAAAGCGGGCGGCCAATTGGCACTATTTGTTGTGGGATTAACAATATTTCGTGTCCGGGTCTACGTGAGAATGCGCTAATACCGGATGATATTGTGCCGGTTATTCCACTGTATCACCATTATGCGACGGTGGAAAAACTGATGAGCTCCGTGTTTACCGTTATTAATCAGCATGCGGTGGAAGGGCCAGCAATGGCGCAGCTATTGACCCAGGTAGTACTCAAATACATTGAGGGAAATGTCTTATTGCGCACAGGTAACGATGCCATACAGCGCCATGAAAATTTACTTGATTCAATAAAATCCTATATTGATCGCAATTTCTATGAGCCAATTCGGCTGGATACACTGGCGACGAAATTTAATGTCAGTCCTTATTATGTTTCCCATGAATTTAAACGCCGCTATGGTTATTCACCGATGGATTACCTGATAAAACGTAGGCTGGGGGAGGCTCAATCGTTACTAACCACGGATAAAGGCGGGCGCGAAAAGATCACCTCTATTGCCTATCGTGTTGGCTTTAGCAACCTTAGTCATTTTCAGAATTACTTCAAAAATAAAGTGGGGAAAACACCCGGTCAATATCGCAAGGACTATCGTAAAGCTAATTATTTATTATTTGAATATTAATGCTTGCTAAAATTTAATCGTCATGAGAATGGTCGCAATACTGCGGCCATTTTTTATTGTTATTCCTAAACCACCTCCTAGGGAGGTGGTGATTGATCCTGTAAGGCTATAGCCTGAAGAATGCCCATGTCGGAATATCTCTGCTTACTCACCACAAGTAAAAGGAGACAAACTGACATGGGACTTTATAGAAGTTTATCACATGTATATTGGCGTTGCAAATATCACATAGTCTGGACGCCAAAGTACCGCTTTAGGATCCTGAGGGATAAATTGGGCAAGGAGCTGTACAGAACCATCTATATACTTTGCGGAATAAAAGATTGCTAAATGTACAGCCAGATCATGTGCATCTTGTCGTAATAGTGCCGCCAAAAATCTCAATATCTACTCTGATGGGGCACCTGAAAGGTCGCAGTGCAATCAGGCTCTACAATCGATTCCCGCATATCAGGAAGAAGTTATGGGGAAACCATTTTTGGTCGCGGGGTTACTTTGTCGATACGGTAGGCGTGAACGAAGAAATTATCAGACGATATGTGAGGCATCAGGAAAAGATGGAACAAACACATGAACAGCAGATGGAGTTGCTAGAGTAGAAAACGGAATATGACATTCGCCCCCCTTATAGGGGGCATTCTGAAAAGCCACCTCCTCAGGAGGTGGTCTTTTACTTGTCGGTATATTTTATGCGTTTATCTATAGCGCGAAAAGTCTGGCAATATCATTAAAGAGTGATGATTTTTTTGTGATACCTGACGCATTTATCCCACTTCTTCAACCAGGATAGATAAAGTTTTTCAGGCTACAAAAAGTAATATGTTGTCCATCAAAGGTTAATTCGCATCGCGGTATGCAGTAAAAGCGTTTCATTAAGTGGGAGCCAGCAACATGTACAATGTAAAAAAGAGCATTAAGTTGGGGATTGCGCCTATCGGTTGGCGCAATGATGATATTCCTGAGATTGGTAAAGAAAATACATATAAACAAATACTTAGTGATGCCGCGCTCACCGGTTTTTCCGGGACGGAAGTTGGCGGTTGTTATCCGCAGGATCCTGCTGAGTTAAATAAAGAGTTAATGCTTCGCGGCCTGGAAATACCAGGCCAGTGGTTTTCTTCCTTTATTATTCGCGATGGTATTGCATCTGCGATGAATGCTTTTGAACAGCATTGTGCTTATTTGCAGGCAATACATGCATATGTCGCCGTTGTTTCTGAACAAACTTATAGTATTCAAGGTATTATCGATAAGTGCGTTTATACAGAGAAGCCTAACTTCAGCGACAGTGAATGGCAGCTTTTATGCGAAGGACTTAATGCGCTTGGGAAGATTGCCAATGCGCACGGGCTGAAGCTCGCTTTCCATCATCATATGGGTACCGGTGTGCAGACTCTGCCGGAAGTGGATCGACTCATGGAGAATACCGATCCGCAATTTGTACATCTGCTGTTTGATACCGGGCATATATATGTTTCTGACGGCGATGTCATGCCGCTACTGAGTAAACATTTTGATCGTATTAAACACGTTCATTTTAAAGATGTGCGTAATGAAAAACTCAAAGCATGTCGCCTCGCGAAGAAATCATTCCTCAATTCTTTCCTTGATGGTGTGTTTACCGTCCCCGGCGATGGAAATATTGATTTTAAATCCGTATTAGCTTATCTGGTCGGGCATCAATATTCTGGCTGGATTGTTGTTGAGGCCGAGCAGGATCCTAAGAAATATAACCCATTGGAATATGCGCAAAAAGGTAAAAAGCATATTGATGAGTTACTGAAAAATTATCTTTAATTGAAAAGGAAACAGAAAATGACTTTAAAAGCAGGTATTGTAGGTATCGGCATGATCGGCTCCGATCACTTAAGACGTCTGGCCAACACCGTGTCGGGTGTAGAGGTTGTTGCCGTATGTGATATCGTCGCGGGTAGGGCGCAGGCGGCGCTGGATAAGTATGCGATCGAAGCCAAAGATTATAATGACTATCACGATCTGATTAATGATAAAGACGTTGAAGTGGTCATCATTACCGCATCAAATGAGGCGCACGCCGATGTGGCCGTTGCCGCGCTAAATGCTAACAAATATGTTTTCTGCGAAAAACCGTTAGCGGTGACGGCTGCGGATTGTCAGCGTGTGATTGAAGCAGAGCAGAAAAATGGTAAGCGCATGGTGCAGATTGGTTTTATGCGCCGCTACGACAAAGGTTACGTTCAGCTGAAAAATATTATCGACAGCGGCGAAATCGGTCAGCCATTAATGGTTCATGGACGTCATTACAATGCCAGCACGGTGCCAGAATACAAAACGCCACAGGCTATCTATGAAACATTGATTCATGAAATTGACATTATGCACTGGCTGCTTAACGAAGATTATAAAACCGTTAAGGTTTACTTCCCGCGTCAGTCCAGCCTGGTGACCACTCTGCGTGATCCGCAGCTGGTTGTAATGGAAACCACCTCCGGCATCAATATTGTGGTTGAAGTATTTGTGAACTGCCAGTATGGCTACGACATTCACTGCGATGTTACCGGCGAGAAAGGAATGGCGGAGCTGCCAACCGTCGCCAGCGCTGCGGTACGGAAAGCGGCGAAGTATAGCACCGACATCCTGGTTGACTGGAAACAGCGCTTTATTGATGCCTACGACATTGAGTTCCAGGATTTCTTCGATCGCCTGAACGCAGGATTGCCGCCAGCAGGCCCAACGTCATGGGATGGTTATCTGGCTGCGGTTACCGCTGATGCCTGCGTGAAGTCTCAGGAAACAGGGAATACCGAGATTGTTGAATTACCCTCAAAACCTGATTTCTACAAATAAACCTTCTGCGTATTAAAACCTTCTGCCGGATAGCGATGCTTAAGCGTCCTATCCGGCATATCACAATTTATTATCTTCTTTTATCCGGAACTTCCCTATGAAAGGCAGACTCATCTCTTCCGATCCGTATCGTCAGCAATTCCTTGTTGAGCGTGCGGTCTCTTTTTCGCATCGTCAGCGTGATTGCAGTGAATTAATCAGCGTCTTACCGCGCCACACGTTACAGCAGATTGACGGATTCGGCGGCAGCTTTACCGAAGGTGCGGGCGTGGTATTCAACAGCATGAGCGAAAAGACGAAGGCGCAATTTCTTTCCCTTTATTTTTCTGATCAGGAACATAATTACACTCTGGCGCGGATGCCAATTCAGAGCTGTGATTTTTCCCTGGGCAATTACGCGTATGTCGATTCCAGCGCTGACCTGCAGCAGGGACGGCTCTCCTTTTCCCGCGATGAAGCGCATTTAATACCGCTGATTTCCGGGGCGTTGCGGTTAAATCCACACATGAAGCTGATGGCTTCGCCGTGGAGTCCGCCGGCGTTTATGAAAACTAATAACGATATGAACGGTGGCGGCAAGCTGCGGCGCGAATGCTACGCCGACTGGGCCGATATCATTATCAACTACCTGCTGGAATACCGCCGCCACGGCATTAATGTGCAGGCGCTCTCCGTGCAGAATGAGCCGGTGGCGGTAAAAACCTGGGACTCCTGTCTGTATAGCGTGGAAGAGGAGACAGCCTTTGCCGTGCAGTATCTGCGTCCGCGCCTCGCCCGGCAGGGTATGGATGAGATGGAGATCTATATCTGGGATCACGATAAAGATGGCCTGGTAGACTGGGCTGAACGCGCCTTTGCTGACGAAGCTAATTATAAGGGAATTAACGGGCTGGCATTCCACTGGTATACCGGCGACCATTTTTCGCAAATACAGTATCTGGCCCAGTGCCTGCCGGATAAAAAACTCCTGTTTTCCGAAGGCTGTGTGCCAATGGAGAGCGATGCCGGTAGCCAGATTCGCCACTGGCATACCTATCTCCATGACATGATTGGTAATTTCAAATCGGGTTGTAGCGGGTTTATCGACTGGAATCTGCTGTTGAACAGTGAGGGTGGGCCGAATCATCAGGGTAATCTGTGTGAAGCGCCCATTCAATACGATGCGCAAAACGACGTGCTGCGGCGTAACCACTCCTGGTATGGTATTGGCCACTTCTGCCGCTATGTGCGTCCGGGGGCGAGGGTCATGCTTTCTTCAAGTTACGATAATCTTCTGGAAGAGGTGGGATTTGTGAATCCCGACGGCGAGCGTGTGCTGGTGGTGTATAACCGCGATGTCCAGGAAAGGCGTTGCCGGGTGCTGGATGGCGATAAAGAGATCGCGTTAACGCTGCCGCCGTCAGGCGCCAGTACGTTGCTATGGCGGCAGGAGTCGATCTGAATGATGAAGCTGGGATTTAATGAAGCGACCTGTATGCGAAACTCCACGCTGGCACAGGATGTTGTGTTGGCGGAACGTTTTGGCTATGACTACATTGAAATCCGTCTGGATATGTTGCAGGAGTGGTTGCAGAAACATACGTTAAGCGAGCTGGCAGACATTTTCGCCGTCGGCCATCTTAAGCCCTGGGGCTACAATTCGCTGGAAGACATTACGTTTTGTGATAGCGAAAGCTGGGCGGAGAAACGGCGGCAGTTGGCTTTCGCCTGCCATGCTGGCTCAGTGGTGGGGGGGGATTGTCTGGTTGTGGTGCCCACCATTCGTCAGGGGGGAAATTTTCCGCCAGGGGAAACGGTGAAAGATTCAGTGAAGCGTCTGCGCGAGATGGCGGCAGTGGCGGAAGAAAGCCAGATGCGGCTGGCCTTTGAGCCGATCGGTTCCGCAGGATGCTGTGTGCGCAGTCTTGCCATGGCGATGGAGATCGTAGATGCGGTCGATCGCAGTAACGTCGGGCTGGTCGTCGATGCCTTTAATCTTTACCTGCACGATCAATGGCGGGATCTGACCACGCTTCGCCAGATCCCTGTGGAAAAGATCTTCGTTTACCATATTGATGACGCCGATAATCTGCCGCTGGCAACGCTGGAGCATTGCCATCGTCTGTTTCCTGGCAATGGCGTGATCCCACTGCATGAGATCACGCATGAGCTAGTGCAGAAGGGCTATGAGGGGATCTGTTCGCTGGAACTGTTTAACCCTGGCTACTGGCAGATGGCGGCCAGCGAAGTCTTTGCGATAGGGGCGGAAAAGACTCGCCCCTTCTTAGCAGCTTAATGTTGCCGCAGCAGGAGATGGACAACCGCCGCGCCCAGCAGCGCGCAGGCCGCGGCCAGAAGAAAGACCTGCTGATAGCCGATAAACGGCGTCAGCAGGCCCGCTATTGGTCCGGTAAATCCGTAGGCCAGATCCTGAAACGCTGACCAGACGCCGAGGGCCGTACCACGAATCTCCGGTGGCACTCTGCGCACAACCTCTACGCCCAGCGATGGGAACATCAGCGAACAGCCGCAGCCGGTAATCGCCGCGCCAATCAGCGCAGCGCCTGCTGACGGAGCGGACCACATTACCGCCAGTCCGGTCCCCTCTACCAGTAGTGAAAAGGTTGCGACCGTGGCGCCGCCGTAACGGTCGGGAAATTTGGCGCAGAAAAAGCGGACAGCGATAAACGCAATGCCAAATAGCGTCATCGCAAAACCGGTGTTATCCCAGTGACGCTCGTTGAACCAGAGGGCGGTAAACGCGCTTAGGGTGGCAAAACCAATGCCCTGGAGCACAAGCCCTGTTCCGGGCCGCCACACCAGGCCGACTACCCGTAGCACTGGCACGCGGGGACGGGCTGTTGGGATATTCCCCGGAATGCCATAGATGACTCCTCTGGCGATGATCGGCAACAGCACGACGAGGAGCGCCGGAAGCGCCAGGCCGGCCCTGGCGTAAAGCGACAGCCCCAGCGGCGCGCCGATAGCCAGCGCACCGTAGGTCGCCATGCCGTTCCAGGAAATAACCTGACCCGCGTGGGTCGAGCCCGCCAGCCACATCCCCCAGGTTAAATTACCGGTCAAAATGAAACTTTCACCGATGCCCAGCAGCACACGACCAACAATCAGTATGGCCCATGCGAGCAGCGGAACCGGGTGAGCGATTAGACTGACCAGCATCAGCAGACCTGATGCGGCGCAGTAGAACTGACCGGTGATAACCGTCCGACGTCCGCCTGACGTGTCGGCTTTTC
>ERZ773148.2165-NODE-2165-length-15451-cov-10.189205_pt1 | contig 15451 bp, 15 predicted proteins | sample MGYA00580846_ERZ773148 | MGnify/ENA primary metagenome ERZ773148 (study PRJEB29015, sample SAMEA2737879) | human gut metagenome | biome: human gut; feature: human-associated habitat; material: faeces | place: China | collected 2012 ... | reverse complement strand
AAAGGCTAATACAAAAAGAAAAAATATTGAAGAAGTAGAAAATGTAGAGATAGTAGATAAAGAAGAATTAAACGTAGTAAAAGTAGAAGAAAATATGAAAGAAGATAATGTAGTAGGAATATTATTGAAACAAATTAAAGAAAAAGATATCCAAATAAATAGGCTTCATGATCTTATAGAGAATAATCAAATATTAATTAAAAACTCCCAAGAAAGAGAAAAAGAGCGAGTAGTTTTAGAAGAACATTTTAAAGATATAGATAAAAATTTAATAGAAATTAGAGATAAAAACAATAACAAGAAAGAGTCAAATAAAAATAATTGCAATATATTCCAAAGGTTATTAAGAATACTATAAGTAAAAAGCATAATTAAAAAACATCACAAAATGCACGCATTATTTCTGGATGAGAAATATATTCATAAATAAAACATCACAAAACATACTTAAAAACGTAAGGCTAAATGAAAAATCTTAATAAAACATCACAAAATATACGTAAATGCACTTGATTTTATAGCAAAACTCATTTATAATATAAAATATCAGCACAAAATATACGTAAAATATAAATAAGAAGGAGAGAAATTTATGATAATAGGATTAGATTTAGGGAATTTAACAACAACTTGTATAGGGGAAGCTACTGAAATAACATTTGAAAGTAGGTTTAAGGAATTTCAAGATATAGATAATTTTTCTGACAAAGATATTTTTGAAATTGATAACAAAAAATTTATAATGGAAGAAGGTTATTTTGAAAATAACTTAATAAAGCACGATAAAGATAATTTTTTAAATTTAGTTTATTATGCAATTGGGAAGACAACAAATGATCCATCAGTTAAATTAGTAATAGGGATTCCAGCTGGACAATATAATTATGAAAAAGAAAATTTAAAGAAAGTTATTTTAAAAAATAATTGCAAGAGCATAAAGATAAATGGTGAGATTAAAACTATAACAATAGAAGATGTATTTGTTGTTCCTGAAGGATATGGAATTAAGATTGAAGCTTTACAAGATTTAAATAATAAAAATAAAACTTTAATTATAGATATAGGTGGAGGAACAACTGATATAGCTGAATTTAATGAACATAATAAATTTATTGGTGGTAGAAGTATTAAAACAGGATTGATAGATATGTATAAAGAAATTGCTGATATTATAGATAGTAGATATAAATTAAATATTTCTCTAGAAGATGCAAGAAAATATTTTGATGGAGAATTAGTTATAAGAAATGAAAAATTTGAAGAAGAAACTGAATATAAAAGAGAAGCTTTAAATAATTTAATAAAATTGCTTATTAATGATATTAGAGGTGCTTATAAAAATATTAGTCAATATAATATAATTCTAAGTGGAGGAGGAGCGAAAGTTGCTAATCCAACATTTATAAAAAAATATCCACAAACAAAAGCTATAGAAGATATAAAGGCAAACGCAAAAGGGTTTAGAAAGGTTGGGATTGCTAAGTGGCAAAAGAGATAAGAATAACATTTAAAGAAAAAGAAAAAGAGTTATATGATTATATTCAGGAAAAAAGCAGTGCAAGTGCATTTTTGAAAAATTTAGCAGCAATAGAGAAAAAAAGAGAAGAAATATATATATACGGCTTATCAAAGAATGTTGAAAGTAATAATAAAATAAACAAATCAGAATATGAAATAGATATAAGTGATTTAGACCAATAACATAACACTCCTAGTTATTATTACTGGGAGTATTTTTATATTACTAAAATATGAATTCTGGTAAAGTTTATATAATATAAAAAACACCTATTTTTATAGTTAATATAATAATAGGTGTTTTTTATGTAGATATACTAATCCCATCCTAAGAGTTTTTTTTCTAATTCATCATAATCATAATCTCGCCCATTGAAATTATTGAATTTGGTTTTAGCAGTATTTTTCTTTGGCTCTATGAACTCACCAGGTTTGACCATTTTTATCATAAGAGCAACAAAATTATCAGCATTTTTATTTTTAAAATAATTATATATTTTGGTTATATGTTTAAGATCACCACAAGCACTATTATATATTTTTCTTGCTTCTAAAGCTGATATATTGTGATCCTTCATCATAAGAATTATTAATTTTATTTCATCTTCATGATCCATTGGAATTTCTTCTTTATAATTCGAGACTGTAGCAGCTATTTCATCAGAAGCTGAATTATTCTTATGAGCTTTATTTTTATTAGAACGAATATAAAACTTTAATGAGGTAACTTTTCTACCAGTTTTAATTTCTTCAAAGTCAAAATATATATCACTTAATTTTTTTAATTCTTTTTGTGTAGGGATTAATAATTTTTGTTTAAAATTAGCGTATAATGGATAAATAGTTTCAGCTTTTAAAAGTTTTCTTAAATCATCAATAGTAATCTCAATATAACCTTGTTTTTTAAATTCATTACACTTTAAAATTTCATATATCCTAGGTGAATATTTACTTTTCATACTTAAAACATTTGCCAATTTATATTGAGTAAACATACTCCCAAGCTTCAACATATAAGGTTTTAAATATGAACTAAAAGTTAATTCTACCTCACCACTACCTCTTTTATACTTAGCACCACTAAGCCATGCAGTTTGAATTAAAGTATCTCCTTCTTGTATTTCAAAAACTTTTTTCATAAGCTCCTTTGTAATTTTAGGTATCTCCGTATATTTAGTTTGTGTTTCAACACCTAAAAGTTCCATAAAGTCAGCTATTCTAAATTTATATGGTTTAAATTCTTCATCATCTGGTTGAACCATACTAGCAAGAGTAAGTATAATTTTTTGTTCTTCTAAACTTAGATCATAGCTAGAGTTCATAATAAAATAATTAGATTTAGTAATTAAATATTCTTTATCCATTAATATCCCTCCTTTACAATATTATACCGATAACTATAACTCGTGTCAAGTTATAGTTATCTACGCAAAAGTTATATTAAACTACGCAAAAGTTATATTAAACTACGCAAAAGTTATATTTAAACTTTCAAAGCCAATAATATCAATGCTTAGAAGCTAATCTAAAACATATAAAACAATTAAAATATATAAAACAATTAAAACAACTACTGTTGTTGCTTTAAATATAATAATAATTCTGAAATCTATGGTAAAAGATTTATTTAAGCGTAGTATATTTTATTATTTAAATAGCTTTTATAATAAAAAATATTTAAACATTATTACAATCTATAATTTAATTATCAAATAATGAATTAGCATGTTTATTAGAAGATACTTTTGATAACTACGGAAAAGTTATATTTGTCAGCAAATATTTACTTTTTCATAAATAGAATTTTGAAATTAAAGGTATATGTATTAATTGAAAAGATTTTGGGTATAAAAAAGTCGTAGTTAGGTACGTAAAAGTCGTATTTAAAGTTTTAATTTTAGTTATATCAATGGTTAGAAGTATTTCTAAATTATATAAAACAACAACTATCGGTTGTGGTAGTATTTTTAATATTGGGAATATTCTGTTATTTTATTGACAATAAGAACATAAGTTCTATAAAATGGATAAAAAATGAGTTTGAAAAATATTGTTGTTAAATAAACTGAGTTAAAAATGAAACAAAATGAAACGAATATGAAATTAAGCAAAGAGAAAACAGTTTAAAATAAATATATAAATAATTTAGAGGAAGTGATACAAATGAAGCCACCAATTAGTAGAATGGGCGGAAAAAGCAAACTTAAGAAAATAATAACGGAGAAAATACCTAAGGATCATTTATGTTATGTTGAGCCATTTTTCGGAGCTGGGTGAATATATTTTGAAAAAGAAGAAAGCAAGGTAGAAGTTATAAATGATAAAGATAGAGAGCTTATAAATCTTTTTAGGATGATAAAAGAACATCCAGGAGAAGTCGAAAGATTATTAGATTTTGAGTTCATAAGTAGAGATAAGTTCACACAATATAAGTCTATAGATGTAGAAGGATTAACTGAAATACAGAGAGCAGTACGCTTTTTATATTTAATCAGTAATAGCTTTGCATCTAGGGGAGTATCCTTTGGATATACAGCTATAGGAAAGCCTTGTCAGAAGATCTATGATGTTCAAAATGAATTGATGCTATTAAGAGATAGATTAAAAAATACAATAGTTGAAAATAAAGATGCTATAGAGATAATAAAAAAATATGATAGGCCAACAACTTTTTATTTTTGCGATCCACCATATTTAGGAACTTCAGGATATGGAGCAGAAGCTAAATTTACTTTAGAAGATAATATAAGATTAAGAGATACATTATCAAATATATCAGGAAAATTTCTGCTTACAATAAATGATTGTGAAGAGATTAGGAAATTATATAAAGACTTTCATATTCAAGAAGTAATGGTGCATTATTCAGTTTCAAGACAACAAGCAGCAAGAAAAGAATATGGGGAGTTGATGATCACCAATTATGAGAATTAGTGATAATGATAAGATGTTAATAGATTATTACCAAAGATTAAAGAGAAGAAAGCAACTGAAGAATGAAATAGATATATTAGAAAATAGTAGAAAACAGCTAGAGTGTTATTCGATGGGAGTATATAGGCAGAGTATAATAAATAGAATTAATGCCAATAAGGAGTTATTAGCAAAAAAGAATCTAGAATATAATATTTTACTAGAAGATACTCTAAAGATTGAGTTAATTATTTTAGTACTCGATGAGGAAGATAAAGAAATATGTGATATGAGATTTAACAAGCAAAGAGATTATCAAGCAATAGGACAATCTCTTTGCCTTAGTAAATCTACAGTTTGCAGAAAAGTAAAAAGTATTATTAATAAAATCAGCAAAGAATTAGAGTAAGAAGATCCACCTTACTTACTCAGTTCTTCAGCTTTATCGTAAAGTTCATTAACAGTACAAATGAATTTACCTTTGATTTCTAGAGTCTTAAATTCCTTACAAGTATAAGTAGTTTCAATAAATTCAGGATCAGTGCTATGAGGTTTTAATGTAACCATATCATGATTACTGTTTAAAATTAATTCTTTTAAGGTTAAACAATTATCAATAGAAATAGCCAATATATCACCAGACTTAATATCAGAGCAAGATGCTTGTAATGACATTAAAACTATTTTCTCTCCATTCTGGCATATTTCATTCATAGATTTTCCTGAAGCAGTAACAACAAAATAAGATGATATTTTATCAGGATTTAATGGTGGAATTAAAGGAAGATCAATGAAATCTTCAATATCATTTTCTGGCTCTATTGGACTACCACAAGCGATACAACTAAATTCAGGAATAGAAATATATTCAACTTCTATTTTAGGTGAATCACTTAAATCTTCAATTCCTATAGAAATATCTTTTTTTATATCTAAAGAGAGACTATTTATTATTTCTGTAAAGTCATCTTCAGATTTAGATACTCTATTAATAGTTCTTTTTAATTCTTCATACATAAGATCATTACGCCTTTTAGACATATTAAGTTCTTCAAACATTCTGTCAGTACGTCTTTTAGACATATTAAGTTCCTCAAAGGATCTTCTATATCTTTTTATTAAATTATTTAAGATATTTAATTTTTTATTTAATTCTTCTTGAAGTTTTAAAGTGTTATTATCATCTAGACTATTATATAGTTTAACTTTGTTTTCAGGAGAGTTAATTCCTACTAGTTCATCAAGAGAACAATTCATTATTTTTGCAGCTCTAAAAAGTACGTATAATGTTGGTTCTTTAGTTCCTTTTTCATAAGAAACTACTGTTGTCCTAGAAACTTGAAGCATATTTGCAAACTCTGCTTGAGAAAGATTATTCTCTTTTCTGAAATTTTTTATGCTTTTAGAAAAAGAAATTTCAAACATAATTTATCACCTCCCGTTAAATATAGTTTAACTTAATGCGAAGAATTAAAGGAATTAAGTCACCTTATTATAAAATTTTATAAAACAAAAAAACAAAAGTTTAAAACTATTGACAAAAATGTGGAGATAATATATATTTTTAATATGGCATTAATTTATAAACTAAATAACAAGTAAGTTAATTAATTTTATAAATTAATTAATGAATGAATTTACCCTAAATGGGTAGGTATTCTATTCAAAGATATATCTTATCTTTGATGAAATCATATTTTTAACATAGGAAATATTAAAAAAATGTCCATTTTGGCAAAAAACTGAAATGGTTGATTAAATTCACCCTTTTTTAGGAGGTTTTCAGATATGGTGCGAAAAGAACAAGTCTATGATCTGTATATAGCAGGGTATGAGATTATAGAAATTTCTCATATTTGTAATTGTAGCGAAAGAACTATAAGAAGAAAACTTAAAGAAATAAGAGATGAAAAACAGGAAGAAGAATTAAATAGACTTAAGTTATTAGGAGTTAGTATAGAAATTATAAACGATAATAAAAATAAGCTTAGATATAAAAGAGTTTATAATAAAAACGAAATAATAAAGTCTTATTTAGATGGATACACAGCAAGAGAAATTGAAGATAAGTATGGATACTTTAGAGATGAAGTTTATAACATAATAAGAAACCTAAAGAGAAAAGTGGGATTTAGTAAATTTAAAGAACTTTATGAGAAAATACACAAAAAGAATAGAGAAAAATTACTGTTAGAGAGAGAAAAAGAAAAGTATAATAGAGACATATTAAAATTAACAAGATTAGAAGTTAATGGCTACATAGGTGATGAAGCCCTTTTTTCTTCGGTGAAAAGTGCATATAGGATAAGGGGAAAAGATTTAGTTTTAACCAATGATTGCAGAAAAATTGCAACTTGGGATCTACCAAGAATATATAAATAAGGAGTGTTTCTTATGAATTTTGATAAAATTAAAGAGTTATTAAAAAATAGAAAGGTACAAGCTATATCAGCTTTGGCTATATGTGGGATAATAGCAATTGGAACATCTATTTTTATGTTAAATAATAAGAATACAAAAAATAGCACTAAGGTAGATAAGATTGTAAAAGTAGAAAATAAAAAAAGTAAAGAAGAAGCTAAAAAAGAAATAGAAGATTTAAAAAAAGTAGACTTATCTAAACTATCGGAAGAAGAAAAGAAAGCTATAGAAGAAAATATAAAGAATATAGAAAATATGATAGAAAATGATAAATACTCAGAAGCAGAGAAAGAAGTAACAAATATTAAGAAAGAAGTAGCTAGTAAGTTAAACACTGAAAAGAAGGAAGAAGAAACAACAACTTCTACTGATGATAAGAAAGAAGAAGCTTCAACGAATTCAAGTTCTTCATCTAAAACTACTTCTTCAGAAGGATCAAGTAGTTCTAGTAGCTCTAGCAGTTCTTCTTCAGGAAGTGCAGAAGCAAGCAAACCTTCTGAAAAACCATCTGAGCCAGTTAAGAAGCATACTCATAATTGGGTAGATGTAACTGAGAAAATTGTACATGCTGAAGAAGGACATTGGGAAGAAGTAGTAATTAGTCCTGAACAAGTTAAGGAAGTACCAGTTTATGAAAGAAAGAATTTATCAATTTGTAATGGTTGTGGTGCTGATATAACAAATGATTTAGATCATTTAGAGAGAGAAATGTTAAAAGGCAATATGAAATGCAGCGGGTATCATGGAGAATGGAGAGAAGTTCAAACAGGTACTAAGAAAGAAGTTATTCCAGCAGTAACTGAAAAGAAATGGATAGTAGATAAGCCAGCTTGGACTGAAACTAAAGTGGTAGGTAGAAAGTGTAAAGAATGTGGAGCTAATGAATAATTAAATAGTAAAGTAAAAGAGATATCTATTATAAGATGTCTCTTTTATTTTGCTATTTTTAGCAAGATATAATAATTAAAAAGGAGGTATTCTTATGAAAAAAGCTAGAACGTTCTTAGGACTATTTCTAGCAATTATTTTATCAGTATCAATTTTTCCAGGTGATTTAGCCAGAGCAGATACTGTTACAAATGATAAAGTAGATAGAATTGTTAATGAATATCTTAATGGTATTTATGATTCTGAAGAAGCTTTAAACTTTAGAAAGGAGCTTACCGATAAGTACAATCTTAAAGATAAGGTAGATGAAGACTATTTTTACGTAGATAATGAACTAGATAGCCTTATAGATGATGCAAGTATTGGAGATAAAATAGCTTTAGTTAAAATTTCTAAAAAAGACTCTGCACTAGAAGGTACTGAGAATTCTGCAAATATATTTATAGCAGATAAAATTAAAGAATCTATAGGTGAAAATACTAATTCATCTAATAATGAAGCACATGTTAGAAGAGCTAGAAGTTTAAATTATTTCTCTGCTAACTCTGTTTCGGCGGGTATGACTGTTACAAATGAACAGGATAATATAGTGTACTACGAAAATGGAGTATTTATGGGGAGAACAGAAAAGTTTAATATTAATGGAAAAATGGCTTTCTGTATGGACCATTCAAAAACTCCACCAGGATCAGGGGTAGTGATAACTGGAGTTAGAGAGGAAACAGATTCTATTATAAGAAAAATACTATACTACGGTTTTCAAGGACCAGGACAAGTATCAGGTTGGGATGCTAATGGTTTAAGGGCAGCTACATCTATGGCAATGTCTGAATATAGACATGGAGATGGTTATAATCTAGGAAAAAGGTTATTAAATCAGGTTAGAAATTTAGCTGAACCTCCAGCTGAGTTTAAAGCTTATGTAGCAACTCTAAATGGATCTTGGTATCAAGAGTTAGCTTTTTCTGAGATACATCAGATTCCTAAGAAGGGTAAATTAAAAATCTTCAAAGGAACAGCTAACTTAGATGTATCTAAAAATAACAATTACTATGAAACAAGAAACGCAGAATATGGGGTGTATTCTGATGCAGGGTGTACTAGTTTAGTAGCAACTTTAGTAACTGGAGATGATGGAAATTCTCAAGCAGTTGAATTAGATGCTAGAAGATATTATATCAAGGAAATAAAAGCACCTAATGGTTTCCATATAAATACTCAAGTTTACGAGGTTGATGTAGAAGTAAATCAGACAAAAAATATAGATGTTTATGATAATCCTATATCTGACCCAGTTGCTTTACTTATTCGCAAAGTAGATTCTAGAACTGGTCAGGCTAATCCTAGCTTAGCAGGAGCTGAATTTACTGTTAAGTTTTATGCAGGGCAGTATGCAGATGGGATTGATCCAGCTGATTTAGGGATTCAACCTACTAGAACTTGGGTTTTAAGAACAAATGATAATGGTTTTGTCTTATTAGATGACGATCATAAAGTATCAGGAGATGATTTTTATAGAACATCAAGTGGTGACCCTACTCTTCCTATGGGTACTATAACAGCACAAGAAACTAGGTCTCCAAATGGTTATAAGATAAATTCAGAAGTTATAGTTAGAAATATTAAACCAGGAACAGGTGCTACAGGAACAACGGTTTACCAAGTACCAACAATTCAAGAAGATAGCCTAGATTTTCAAATAAAGAAAGTACAGAAATACTCAGATATTCCTTTACCAGGAACTAAATTTAGGCATACAAAACCAGATGGTAGTACAGAAGAGTTGGTAACAGGTGCTGATGGCTATATAAACATATATGGAGTAACTAGAGGGATTCATAAGGTTGAAGAGATAGAAGCACCACAAGGTTATATATTAAATTCTAATGAGTTTATATTTGAAGTTACTCAAGATAATAGGATAGAAGTTAAGACTGATATTAATGATAAAGATATGGTTTATTCTGAGAATAATGGTAATGGTCATTTAACAGTATCTAACATGGTTAGGGACTATAAATTCAAGGTAATAAAAGTTGACAATGAAACTAGAGCTAATTTACCAGGAGCTGAATTTACTTTATATCGTGATAGGACTTTACAAGATGTAGTATCAACAAAAGTTACTAATGACCAAGGGGAAGCAATATTTGAAAACTTAACTCCAGGTACTAGATATTATTTAAAGGAAACTAAAACTCCAGATGGATATCGAGAAATATTATCAGAGCCTAGAGAAATTTATATAGATTCTACTCCAATACAAGACTTCTTTGAATACTCTGTTGATGGTGGTAAACATACTACTTCCAATGGAAATGTTTTAGTAGAAGGAGATAAACATGATAGGGTAGTAGGTTTAGTAATTGAAAATGATGATGTTGAACTTCGTTTAAAGAAAGATCAGTTAAATACAGGTATTCCTTTACCAGGAGTAAAGTTTAAGCATACAAGTCCAGATAATACAGAAAATGAAGTAGTTACTGATGCTAACGGTGAAATAGTCTTAAAGGCATTGAAGAGAGGTATTCATAAATTAGTTGAAATTGATACTATTTCAGGCTATATCCTTAATGATAGTGAATTTGTATTCGAGGTTACCAACGACAATGTTGTTGTATCTAGAACAAATTCTGCAGTAAATATGTACTATGAAGATAGAAATCGTGATGGATATTTAGCAGTAGGAAATTTACCTAAGAATTATAGCTTTAAGATAACTAAGGTAAATAATCATGGTGCTTTATTAGAAGGTGCTGAGTTTACTTTATATTCTGATGCAGGTTGTACTAATGTTGTACAAACAGTTACAACAGATGCTCAAGGTATTGCAACATTTACAGATTTAGTTCCAGGAGTTAAGTATTATTACAAAGAAACTAGAGCTCCAGATGGCTATCCAACACCTTTAAATCAAGATGGAAGCGAAATAATAACTGAAATATATGCAACATCTACTCCAATACAAGATAAATTTAGTTTATTTATAAATGGTGTAGAGCATACTGCTACTTCTCAAGATGGTAGCGTTATTATCAACGGAGATAAAGATAATAGAGTAGCTGGTATGACAGTAGTAAATGAAATAGGAATAAAACTACCTGAAACTGGCTCAGGTGCAATGATCCCATTATTATTAATAGGATCTTTTTTAATGCTTTCTTATGTGTATTTAGATAGAAAATTAATTAAAAAAGTTAGATAAAAAAGGAGATTAATATATGAAAAGAAAAATAGTTAAAGTACTTTGTGCTTATGCTTTAGCAGTTGGAGTTATTTCTTCTCAAGTAGCTCCATATATAGTTCATGCAGATACGAATCCAGGAGCAACAATAAGAGCAATTACAGCTAGTATAACTCAAGGTGGTGTTGTTAATTTTGGTGCTGGAACAGCATCCATTACAATCAACGGAAATCAGGGACAGACTCTAGCTGGCAAAAGGTTTAATGTATACAAGCTCTTTGCTGCAGAGAATTCAAAGAATAATGAATCTATAAATTATACAATGAATCCTGAATATGCAGATGCTTTAAAAGCTGTAGTTGGACCTAAAATAGGTAAAGCAGCAGATCAAGTAAAAGAGTATGAAATAATTGATTATATTCAAACTTTAAATAATAACAAAGTTGAAGGAGCTCAAGCAATTCAGAAACTAGAAGGATCATATAGTGATTATAGATATTTTGTTGAAGAGTTAAGAAACAAGATAGAAGAATTAAATATAAATCCTGATATTGTTGAAGTAGTTGATACAAAGGCAGATAATAGTATTTCTCTAGAAGGATTAGAATGGGGCTATTACATTATTGACGAAGCTACTGATGTTACTGGAAGTCATTCAGCAGCATCTCTTTGCATTGTAAATACAGCTAACCCTACAGCAGAAGCTAATATAAAATCAGATTATCCTTCAATAATCAAGAAGATTTTAGAAGATGATAATAAAGACCAAATAGGGAATGAAGGCTGGAATGACATAGGAGATTATGAAATAGGACAAACTGTTCCTTATAAATTTACTTCTAATGTACCAAATATAAACGGTTATGATATGTATTTCTATGGCTGGAGAGATAAAATGAATGAAGCTCTAACTTTCCATGAAGATAGTGTTGTTATAACAATAACAGGTACACTTGGTGGAGCTCCTAAAACTTACACATTACAAGGTAATGAATATGTTGTGAATACTAGTCCAGCAAATGGTGATACTTTCAATGTTGAAATTCAAGATATTAAAGCTATTGTTGATAGAGAGTTTGATAATAAGAATGCCTTAAATGAAAATATCTATGGTCAAACAGTTGAATTAAGATATGATGCAACTTTAAATGATAAGGCAGCTTTAAAGACTGGTAGACCAGGTTTTGAAAATGAAGTGAAGCTCGTTTTTAGTAATGATGCTGATGGAAATGGTGCAGGTAAGAAAGGTGAGACTCCTTGGGATACTGTTGTATGTTTCACTTATAAAATAAATGGGTTAAAAATTAATAATTATGATGCTAAATTAGAAGGAGCTAAATTCAGACTTTATTCAGATGCTGATTGCACTAATGAAGTATATGTAAAACAAGGCCCAAATGGATATATTGTAATTAATAGAGATTTAATAGGTGGTACTGATCATACAGGTGGAACAGCTCCTCAAGATGCAGTAGAAATGGTGTCTGATGCTAATGGTATATTCAATATAATTGGTTTAGATGGTGGTATTTATTATTTAAGTGAAACAGATGCCCCTCCAGGATATAGAAGATTATTAGATCCAATAGAAATTACTGTAGTTCCTACTTTTACAGATGCTAGAAATGACTATATTAAAGGTGATGGAGCCACAGATAAAACTTTAAAAACTTTAGAATCTACAGCAGTAGTTAAAGAGTTTTGGGCAGGCGTACTTGGAACTCAAAATTTAGACTTAGATACAGATATTGAAGAAGGATCTATTAATTTAACTGTTGTAAATAAAGTTGGAAGTAAGCTTCCTGTAACAGGATCTGTAGCTACAATAGCTTTAGTAGCAGTAGGAAGTGGTTTAATGATATTTGCAATATTCCATAGTAGAAAAAAATCTAAAGAATCTAAGGCCTAATATTTAGGTATTTATATGAAGGATAGAAAAGTATTAAAAAAGGTATATGTTATAAATATGTTATTTATAATAGGATTTTTAATATGCTTATATCCTATAGTAAGCAGTTTTATAGGTGGCTATTATCAAAGAAGTGTAATAGCCACCTATAAAGATTCTATTAATAAAATAGAGTATTCAGCTTTAACGGAAGATCTAGTTAAAGCTGAAGAATATAACAATACCTTATATAATTATAACAATATTTTAGGTAATAAAACAAATTTATCTATACTACAAGAATATAAAAATATTCTTAATATAGGTGATGGAATAATGGGTAGCATAGAAATACCTAAAATAAGCGTTAATTTGCCTATTTATCATGGAACTAGTGAAGAAGTATTAACTCAAGGAGCAGGCCACGTAGAAGGAAGTAGCCTTCCTATAGGAGGTACTAATACAAGAAGTCTATTAAGTGCTCACACAGGGCTACCAACATCTAAGCTCTTCACTAGCCTAGATGAATTAGTAGTAGGTGATTTATTCTTTATTAGAATACAAAATGAAACCTTAGCTTATAAAGTAAGAGATATTAAAATTATAGATCCTGAAGATATAGAAGTATTAAAAATTGAGGACGGAAAAGATTTAGTTTCATTAATAACTTGCACCCCTTACGGACTTAATACACATAGGCTAATAGTTACTGGAGAAAGGGTAGCTTATGAGGTAGAAGAATATTCAAATATAGAAAAGAAAGCTATGTCTACAAGAGAAATGGCCTTTACTATATTACCTTTTGCATTTTTAGGGATAGTGATTATTTTAAAAATAAAAGATAAGAGAATTAACAAAAATATTCAGTAAAGATAGGTGATGAATAAATTGATATGACATGATAATTTAGATTTTATGTTTAAGATGTACTTTGTAACTATTGTGAACTAAAACATAAATAGGAGGAAGAAATTTATGAGAAAAGAAATAGAAATTCAACAAGAAAATTTAAATAATTTAGCAAAACTTATGAGTAAAAATCCAACATTGGAAGTTAAGGTAATGGTTGATAGTGAAGTTGTAGGTAGTGATGGTTATAGTTGGTGGCTTGGAAAGTTTGGAGAAGCTGAATTAGACGAGTATTATTGTAGTGATGAAAGAATTTATTTTAGGTCTTGGGACGAGGAAGAGTTAATAGACGATATTTTAGATGGGTACGGTTCTGAATATAATGAATTATCTGACGAAGAATTAGTTAAAAAAGCAGAGAAAGAAGTAAATCATCTTGCTTGGGAAAAAGTTATTTTAGTGAAAATAAATTTACCTTAATAAGCCATTCAGATATAAGATGTGATTTGTTACTATTACAAACTAAATTGGAGGATATGAAATGAATAAGTGTAAATGGATAGTTTGGGATAATGAAAATGGAGATGAAATTATTACAGATAATTATGAAAAAGCATTAATAAAATATAGAAAGGAAAGTGATTAAATACGGATATAGAACAAGCATTGAAAATTATGTATGAAGGTGGAACAGTAGAGTCATTAGTTTCTAACACCACATATAATTTTGAAAAGCTCCAGGATAGATTTAGATTATGTGCAGAAGGAATTCCAGTAGATTTAAGTTATTTAACAAAAGATGAAGTGCAAGGAGAATTTAAAGAAGTTAATATAGTAAAATCAATAGAACAATTAAATTGTTTAACAGATGAAGAAAGAAGAAAACTTATGGCTGAAACTTTTAAAAGAGTGAAAAATAAGCGTAAGTTTGATAAGGAGATTAGAGCTATAACTGATTATTAAAAAGTTTAGTATATTGAAAAATTATGTAAATATAGAAAGGAGAAGATATGTGTGAAACTAGGGCTTAAATGTTTAATTGCAACGGTTTTAATAACATCATCTTTATCAATAGTAGCAAATGCTGAAGTTAATAACAAAAGCAATTTAGAAAACAATTCTATTGTAATAGAAAAAGAAATAAAAGATAAAGATACTTTAGTTCCAATTAAAGAAATACTTAAGGATGTAGATAAAGAATACAAGGGAAGTATTTCAATAGAACTTGAAGATGCAGAAAAAGTAAAAGATAAAAGCAATGTGAAGCTCTCTGTAAATAAAGTAGCAGATGTAATAGATGGAGAGTATAAATTAACGGGAGATTACAGCTCCTCAGAATTAGATTTAAACTCAATAACAAAAGCCAATGATTTAGAGTCAGCTGCAAATAAACTAGCGACTTTATCAAAGAGTATTGAGAATACTTTAGTTACAGATTCTGAAGGAAAAGGAAAAATAGAAAATTTAGAAGTTGGTGTATATTTAGTAAGTGCTGTAGATATAGTAAATTACGAGAATATAACACCTTTTTTAATTTCAATTCCAACTTGGAGTGAGGTAGATAAAAATATGATTTATGATGTTAATGCAATACCAAAACATTCACCAATTCCTGAAGTAGAAACGCCAGGAGTACCTGATACAAGCTATAATAATAAAACAAATATTTATTTAGGTTTAGCTGCAGGATGTGCTTTACTTGCATCAGTAGCTTTTCTTATTAAAAATAAGACTAAGAAAAAAATAGAAGAAAAATAGGATGGCTTATGAGGAAGGGAATTAGTGTTATA
>ERZ773148.2156-NODE-2156-length-15492-cov-4.475611_pt1 | contig 15492 bp, 11 predicted proteins | sample MGYA00580846_ERZ773148 | MGnify/ENA primary metagenome ERZ773148 (study PRJEB29015, sample SAMEA2737879) | human gut metagenome | biome: human gut; feature: human-associated habitat; material: faeces | place: China | collected 2012 ... | reverse complement strand
CGGCAGTCTGCTGATCTACGAAGCCCATGTGGGCATGGCCCAGGAGCGCGAAGGCGTGGGAACCTACCGCGAATTCACCGAAAAGATACTCCCGATCATCAAAAAGGACGGCTACAACGCCGTGCAGCTGATGGCCGTGGCCGAGCACCCCTACTACGGGTCGTTCGGTTACCACGTGTCGAGTTTCTTCGCCCCCTCGTCGCGCTGCGGCGCAGCCAAAATCGATAAGAAAGACGTGGCTTACATGGCCGGTCTCGTCGCGCTGCGGCACGCCCGAGGAGCTGAAGGAGCTGATCCGCCGCGCCCATGAACTGGGGCTGGCGGTGATCATGGACCTCGTGCACGCCCACTACGTCAAGAACCTCAACGAGGGGATCAACTCCCTCGACGGCACCGACCATCTCTACTCGCCGCCGGGCGACGCGGGCTACCAGCAGTACTGGGATTCGAAACTCTTCGACTACGGCAAGGAGGAGGTGCAGCACTTCCTGCTGTCGAACGTCAAATACTGGCTCGACGAGTTCCATTTCGACGGCTACCGCTTCGACGGCGTGACGTCGATGATCTACCGCCACCACGGCTACGTCACGTTCGATTCGCGCGACCGTTTCTTCGACGAGGGGGTCAACGGGGACGCTCTCACCTACCTCACCCTGGCCAACCGCCTCGCGCACGATTTCCGGCCTTCGGCCGTGACCATCGCCGAGGACGTGAGCGGCATGCCGGGGATGTGCATCCCGATCGCCGACGGCGGCATCGGATTCGACTACCGCCTGGGCATGGCCATCCCCGACTTCTGGATCAAGCAGCTGAAGGAGGTGCCCGACGAGCAGTGGGACATCCGGGAGATGTGGTCGGTGATGACCGACCGCCTGCCCGAAGTCAAGACCGTGGCCTACGCCGAGTCGCACGACCAGGCGCTCGTCGGCGACAAGACCATCGCCTTCCGGCTGATGGACAAGGAGATGTATTTCCACATGGACCGCGCTTCGGAGAACATCGTCATCGACCGCGGCATGGCCCTGCACAAGATGATCCGCCTGATGACCATCTCCACGGGCGGTCAGGCCTACCTCAACTTCATGGGCAACGAGTTCGGGCATCCCGAGTGGATCGACTTCCCGCGCGAGGGCAACGGCTGGAGCTACGCCCACGCCCGGCGGCAGTGGTCGCTCGCAAAAAACGGATTCCTGCGCTATGCGTGGCTGGGCGATTTCGACCGCGCGATGATCCGGCTGGTGAAAAAATACAAGGTTCTTGCCGACGGTTACCCGTGGAATCTGCTGATGGACGAGCGCAACAAGACGATGGCCTTCTCGCACAGCGACCTGCTGTTCGTCTTCAACTGGCATCCTTCGGCCTCGATCCCCGACTACGAACTTCCGGTGCAGGCCCCGGGCAAGTACGTCCCGGTGCTCTCGACCGACGAAAGCCGCTTCGGCGGACAGGAGCGGCAGTCGATGGCGGCCGAACACTTCTCGTTCGACGCCGAAAAGGGCGACGGACAGCGGCAGCCCCATATCCGCATCTACAACACCTCGCGCACGGCGACGGTCTACCTGCGAAAAAAGTAGTTACGCAACGACTATATTTTCCTTTTTATTCACCAAAACAGATTTACCATATTTCTTTAAAGGAGTTGAGAGAAGGATTCTACCAATGCCGGCGGTTCGAAGCCACGAACCTGTGGCGGAGATCGTTCCTTCTTTCCATTTTTCTGGTCTTTTGTTTCGCCGTCTACGGAGCGCTGGCGTCCGAAATCCTGACCGCCGGACCCGGAGCGGCCAATTTCCTGGCGCTGAACGAAGCCGCCTGCGCGGTGGCGCTGCTCGGAACGTCGTTCGCCCTGATCTGGATCATGATGGCCAAGGGGTCGAAAGCCTGGTACGAGGTCTACGAACGCTACATATTCGAGATCGAACAGGAGGAAGCCGAAGGACTGAAAATTCCGGAGCGCTATCGGCTGGGAGCCTTGTGCCGCCCCTGGGAGATGAACGGCAACCTCTTTTCGAAGAAGGCGGGCCGCTACTCCCCCTCGCGGCTCAACATCACGATCGGGTCGGTGACGCTGACGGCCTAGCTGACCGTCGGACTCATCCACTATGCCGCCAGTGTCATCCTTTACGCCGAAGGCCCTGCCCTCTGCTGGCAGCCGCTGATCCTCGCGCTCATCCCCGCCTCGTTCCTCGCCGTTCTCGTCACGGCGGCTCGCAACATGTGGGGCCGGAGCCGGTCGCTGGTGAAGCCCTGACCCCGGATTTCCGGAAATGACAAAAGCGGACCCGAGAAAGGGTCCGCTTTTTTTCGGCCGTCCCGGCGGCTTACTTCGCCAGTTCGCGCGCCACGGCCAGCGCCTTTTCGTAGTCGGGCTCGTGGGTGACCTCGGGCACGTACTCCACGTAGCGCACCACGTCGTCGCGGTCCACGACCACCACGCCGCGCGCCAGCAGGCGCAGGGAGTCGATCACGAAGCCGTACTTCATGCCGAAATCCAGCTCCCTGTAATCCGAGAAGACATGCACGCGGTCGATGCCCTCGGCGGCGCAGAAGCGTTTCTGCGCAAAGGGCAGGTCGACCGACAGCGACACGACGACCACGTCGTCGCCCAGTTTCGACGCCTCGCGGTTGAAGCGGATGTTCTGCAACGAGCAGACCGGGGTGTCGACCGACGGAAAGACGCTGTAAATGCGCACCTTGCCGTGGAAAACGTCCGACGACACGGGTTGCAGACCCGCATCGGTGACCGTAAATACGGGGGCCGTCTCCCCCACTTTGCAGCGATTGCCGACAAGCGTCACGGGCTTGCCGCCGAAAGTTACCTTGTGATCCATAATTCGATAGTTTTTATAATCAGGTGGTTCAACGCAATTCCGATGCCACCCGGCTGCGAGCCGGATCTGCGGGACGGGACGCCCCGCACCGCGCCCCTCCGCATCTGGTCATCGGCCGGCTTTAATTCGCGCGACGGCCGCCGCAACCCCGGCATAGAGCGCCGGCAGGTCGACGCCCGCCACGCAGCGGTTCTCGACGACGATCCGTCCGTCGACGACCACCGTATCGACATCCGAGGCCTTGCCGCAGTAGACCAGATTCGACACCACGTCGTTGACGGGCTGCAAATGGGGTTTCTGAAGGTCCACGACGATCAGGTCGGCCAGCGCGCCCTCGCGGACGACGCCCAGTTCGCCTTCGGCATAGCCCATCGCCCGCGCGCCGTTCGCCGTCGCCAGCCGCAGCGCCTCCCAGGCCGGAAGGGCCACGGGATCGCCCGTCGCGGATTTTTGCAGGAAGGCCGCCGTGCGCACCTCCTCGAACATGTCGAGATCGTTGTTCGAACAGGTTCCGTCCGTGCCGACCGTCACCAGCGCACCCGCGGCGCGCATCCGCTCGACGGGCGCCACGCCGCTCGATATTTTCATGTTGCTCTGCGGGTTGTGCGACACGGCGACGCCCCGCGCGGCGAGTGTCTCGATGTCGCTGTCGGTCACGTGGATGCAGTGCGCGCCGATGGTCTTCGGCCCCAGCAGTCCCAACCCGTCGAGGTGTTCGACCGAGGTTTTCCCGTACTTTTCGCGCACGATGCGCACCTCGTCCTGCGTCTCCGAGATATGGATCATCAGATGCAGGCCGTATTTATCCGCCAGCCGCTTGCCGCGCAGGAGGTTCTCGGGCGACACGGTATAGGGCGAATGGGGCGCCAGGGCGATCTGCACCCGGTCGCATCCGGCGGCCAGCCGCACGGCCTCCTCCACCTGGGGCATCACCTCGTCGACATTCGAATCGAAGTAGTTGCAGCCCAGCATGGCGCGGATGCCCAGCCGTTCGACCGTCTCCACGCAGCGGTTTTCGAAATAGTACATGTCGACGAACGACGTCACGCCGCCCAGCAGCATCTCGACCACGCCGAGCGTCATGCCCAGCGCCACATCGTCGGCCGTCTGACGCGCCTCGAAGGGCCAGATATAGTCGTGGAGCCACTCCATCAGGGCGATGTCGTCGGCAAGGCTGCGTTGCAGGGTCATGGCCGCATGGCAGTGGGTGTTCACCAGCCCCGGCATCACGAGTTTGCCCCGGCAGTCGAACTCCCGAAGCCCGGGGTACGCCGCGCGGAACTCCGCGGCGGCCGTTTCCGACTCCGTGACCAGCGCGATTCGGTTGCCGTCGACGCCCACCCAGCCCGCAAAGGTGCGGGGGGCGTTCCCGACGGCCGTCATCGGCAGCACCGTCGCGTTTGAAAAAAGAATTGCCATATTTCGGTTCATTATGTCATTCGGTCCCGGGCAGCGCCCTGCCATAAGCCCCCGCCGAGGCGGGGGGGGGGTGGGGGGGGGCAGACTTGCCAACGACGCCAAAGGCGGCGAAAGCGGCAGTCGACAGCACTGCGGGATGCCGATGACTCGTTCATATTCTTACTTATACTTCACTTTCACCTTTTCGGTCTTGACCTTTCCGCGGGGCTGCCCCTCGATCGAGTTGCCCTGCACGGTGATCACGTCGCGGCCGTCGACCGAATTGGAATAGACCTGGATCACCTTGTTGAAGGCTCCCGGCTCGCTCTTGTGGGGTTCGTAGATGATGCGGATCACCCCCGAATCGGCCGGCTCCACGGGACGCTTCGAGAACGACGCCTTGAGGCACGAACACGAAGTGATGACCCGCACCAGCACCAGCGGGGCCGTACCGTCGTTGACGAACCGGAATTCGCGGACCAGGTCGCCGCCCTTACGGGGCACGTCGCCGAAATTATAGGTCGCGTTCTCCAGCCGGAGGTGCGCCCCCTTTACGGGTTTTTCGGCATAGCCCGCAGCGAACGCCAGGCAGGCGAGGATTGTCAGCAGTAGTATTTTCATCGTTCAAATTCTATTCCGCAGTTAACTTAAAAATATATGTTATCACGCCGCCTTCAATCACAGTTCGACTTTCGGTAAATCGCGTTCTAAGCGCAGCTTTTCGCGCTTCGGCCACTAACTCTACATCGGATGTTGTAGATCCTTTCGGCTCATAAGCTGCACTTGTAACCCGCCCCGAAGCATCAACCGTCACACGAATAAGCACCACACCGCTCTTATTTTCAGGCTGTTCCGGCAGAGGCAGCACCCCTGCCAGTCCGCGCTTTTTCAGCCCCTGATCCAGCTGGTCCAGTCCGTCGGGGTTCAGTCCCGGGCCCGTGCCGCTGGCCTTGTCCTCGCCCTCGGGAGCGCGGGGATTGCCCGCATTGTCGGGTTCGTCGGCCCCGCCCTTGTTCATCTTGAACAGCGCCTTGGGGTTGGGCGTCTGCGTCACAGGGTCCTTGCCCGCAACCTGCGCCGTCTGCTCCACGGGTGCCGCGACATCGTGCACGCGCGGCTCGTTGGCCACCTTCACGGGCGGTCTGGGCGGCTCGGGAACGGGCGGCTCGGTGAAGTCGACGAGAATCGTGTCGCCCGGCTTGTCCGTCACCGGCGAGAAATCGAACGACACCAGCGCGAACGAGCCGGCCAGCAGCACGCCGTAGACCGCCGTCGCGATCATCGCCCACCGTCGCGGGGATTTATTATCGGGATCGTAGTAATACATTGGTTTCCCAATTAAAAATTAAGAATGAAAAATTAAAAATTGCCCCTGCGCCAGGGTGGCACGGATTTCATTTTTAATTCTTAATTTTTCATTTTTCATTGAACTTATTTCGGCGAAGTCGCCAAAATAAGTTTATAATTATTGTCCTTGGCGATATTCATAACCTTCACCACCTCGTCCACCGCAACGGTCTTGTCGCAGTGGAGCGAGACGGTAGCGTCCTTCTGCCCGTCGAGCCGCGCCTTGAGCGCCCGCTCCACGCCGCCGATCGAACCCACGTCCTGCAATTCGACATAGTAACGATACTTGCCGTGGCCCGCATCCTGAACCGACACCGTGGTCATCGCCTTGTCCTTCAACTGGTTCGAACTCTTCGGAAGCATCAGTTTCAGGGCGTTGGGGTTGATCAGCGTCGTGGCGATCAAGAGGAACAGCAGCAGCAGGAACATCAGGTCGGTCATCGACGAGGCCGAGAACGATTTATCGACTTTCGATCCGTGTTTGATTGCCATAACGCGCTATTTTTGAACGGGTTGATTCAGAATGTCCATAAACGCGATCGAGTTGGCCTCCATCTGGAACACCAGCTTCTCGATGCGCGCCACGAGGTAGTTGTAGCCGAAGTAGGCCGGAATGCCGACGATCAGACCCATCACGGTGGTCACCATCGCCACGTACATGCCGCTCGACAGCAGCCCCAGGTCGACCGTGCCGCCCGCGGCGGACATGTCCATGAAGGTCTGCACCATACCTAACACCGTGCCGAGGAAACCGATCATCGGCGCGCCGCCGGCGATCGTGGCCAGGAACGGAAGGCCGTTTTCGAGTTTCGAGACTTCGAGGTTGGCGACGTTCTCGATGGCGGTCTGCACGTCGCTCATCGGGCGTCCGATGCGCTCGATGCCCTTCTCAATCATGCGTGCGATGGGCGTGTCGGTCTTCTTGCAGAGGTTCACGGCCGTCGAGATCTTGCCGTCGGAGATGTAGTCACGGATGCGGTTCATAAAGTTCATGTCCAGCACCGAAGCCTTGCGGATGGCCATGAAACGCTCCACGAAGATAAAGATCGTCACGCCCCCCAGCGCCAGCAGCGGCCACATCAGCCAGCCGCCTTTGGTAAACAGGGTCCACAAGCCCATACGGGTCTCCTCACTTACGGCCACCGCCTCGGCAGCCTGCAAAAATGTTGTCATAATGGTTTAGAAATATTTAAGTTTACAAATTTTATCCTTCCAATTTCGTTTCCGAGCGCCGGTTTTGCAGTCTGCGCCCGCGGGGGCGCACGCGCCCCGGCCCCTCCGCCCGCGCTTTTAGTCGGGTCGTTGTTTCACGGCTCCGGCATCAGGTCGGATTCAATCACCGCAGGGACATCTTTCACTTTTCAAGCAGTCTCTGCTCTCGCTTAACCGCAAAGTTCACCTTCTATTCATCCTCTTCCTCTTTAACGTATCCGAACGGCGAAAGCGTATCCGCCGGTTCGCGCAGACGGCTCCGGTCCGCATCTTCGGCCGCCTTTTCGGCCGCGCGGGCCGTACGGCGGGCGATGCGCCGCGCCTTGCGCTTCTTGTTCGTAAAACGCTCCTTGATCCGCTGCCGCAGGTCGCGCAGGTTGTCGAAATCCTCCTTGAAGTAGACGCCGATGCCGGTCTCCTGCAAACCCTGGTTCTCGTCGAAGCGGTCGATGGTCTGCGTGAAGGCTTTCAGCTTGAGCGTCCCGGCCCGGTCGATCAGGTAGGTGATGTAGGCCTCGCCCATGAAGTTGGACATCGAACTGTTCACGGCCTGCTTGTTGTCGATCAGGTAGTTGCCCTCGACCTCGACGAACAGCCGGTTGTTGATCAGGCTCTTCGACAGCCCGAAATCGACCTCGTCGCTCGTCAGTTCCGACTTGGGCCGGTAGCGGATCACCACGTTGTAGTCGGACGACGAAAGCCAGTTGCTGACCATGTTCGACACGAACTCCAGTCCCGTGGCCGCCGACACCGAGCTGCCGATGTTCGACGAGGCCTGCGACGAGTTCTCGGACATGAAGCTGTTGAACAGCAGCAGGTAGAGGAACTGCGTGTCGACCGTCTCGGGGGTCGAGAGAGCATTGGCGATCAGGCTCTGCGTCTCGGGATCGGAGCCGGGAACCCGCACGTCGAAGGTGATCGTGGGGTTCGAAAGCCGCTCGCCGAGGTGAATGACGCACTCCACGGGAACCGAACGGTCGCCCCCGAGGTCGGCCGTGCCCTGCAGGAGGGGTTGCAGCGACGCCTTGACCTTGTACACGGCGTCGATGTCGAGCATCGCGTTCATCGGCGACCCGGTCCACTGGATCGACGAACCGCTCTCGATGGTGAAGCGTTTGTTGATGATCTGCTGGAGCGACAGCATGAAACTGCCCTCCGCGATCGTATAGTCGCCGTAGATCTCGAAAATATTGGCCTTGGGGTTGATCTGGAGGTTCAGCGCGCCCGCGCCGCGCCCCTTGACCGTGTTGCCCGCCACTTCGAGTTCGACTTCGGCGTCGGGCCGCACGTCGAGCGCGAGGGTGATCTTCATCTGGCTCCCGGCGTCGGATTTCTGGCGGTGCTTGCGCTCGAAGGAGAGTTTCTTGCGCGCCACGTCGTCGAGCGTATCGGCCTGCTCGGGCTGCTCGAAGACCACGAAATCGGCGTTCGAAATGTTCGACTTGCTCGACAGCGGCATCACGAACGAGGAGTTGCCGTCGGTCGAGGCCGTTATATCCATGTTCACCGCCCCCTTGTCGCCCGAGATGCGGGCCGCGCCCGTGGCGAAGACCCTGCCGTAGAACATGTCGTTGTCGTCGGAGTCGGTGTCGAGCACCAGCATCTGCTGCGGGGCCACGCGCACGTCGTAGGAGATATTCGAAAGGTGCTGGAGGTTCATGTCGAAATCGAACCGCCCCCGGTTGCCCCGTGGGTCGAAAATCGGGACGTTCGAAGCCCTGAACCGGTTGTTCTTCACGTTCAGCACGGCCTCGGGCATCGAGTAGGTCACCTGCGTGAAATCGACCGTGGTTTTCAGCCCCGCGACCCGGATTTCGCCTTCGAGATCGGCCTTGCGGCCCTGGCCCTGCAACGTGAGGCCGGCCGAGGCCATGCCCTCGGTCGAGGAGACGACACCCGCGAGGATCGGGTCCAGCAGCGCCATGTCGAGACTGTCGACGTCCAGCCGGGCGAAATAGCGGTTGCGGTCGGGGGCGTAGAAACCGCGGATCAGCGTGTCGCGCCTGATACGGTCGGAGACCGTCACTCCGGCGCGGCTGCGGGCGAAGTCCCAGCGCGAGGCGAGGCGCATCGGCGGCGCGGGAATGTCGTTGACCTCCACGCTGTCGAGCAGGATGTCGGCCGTGATCTCGCCGCCGCGCAGCACCGACTTCATCGCCGCCGAACCGTTCGTGCGCCCCTCGATGTAATAGCCCATGCGCTCGGCGACCTGCGCGAAGGGTGCCAGATCGAAATTGTGCAGCGAGAGCGTCACCGAATCCTCGCGGCTGCGCGAGGCGACGCCGTCGAGCAGCAGCTCCTGCTCGCGGTTCATCACGTAGAACTTGTCGATCACGACCTGCGCGGTGTCGAGCAGGATTTTGCGGGCGAAAATCTGCCACGTCTTGTCGCCGCGGGTGATGTGCGAGGGAAGAATCCGCAAATCGACGACGCGGCCGTTGGGTCCGTGCTCGTCGGCCACCGCGGCGCGGAACCCGACGAGCCCCGAGACGCGGCGCAGGGTGTCGTCGAAGCCTGCCGAGAGCTGCACGCGGTTCTGCCGCGCGCCGCCCGTCAGCGAGAGGCGCGGAAGGTGCAGCACCCCTGCATAGAGATCCTCGGCCGAGGCGTAGACCGCCAGCGAGTCGCCGCGGTTCGAGGCGTTGACCGAAAGGCGCGTGGCGAGCATGCGCCGGCGCTCGATGTATTCCGACGCTGCCTTAAGCGACAACTGGTCGCTGGCCGGATTGAACAACAGTTGCAGCGACGAGCCGTCGGCGATCTGAAGTCCCGTCGACACGGCGTCGGCCACGGGGTTGAAATTGCGGATGTTGACCGACAGCAGCGAGAAGTCGTTGGCCACGGCGGCCTTGCGTTCCGAAGGCGTCTCCTCCCACTTTTCGCCGCCCAGCATCGGCAGGTATTTCCACGCGCTCCGGCGCAGGTATTCGAAGACGGTGCGGTAGCTGGTTTTCGACCGGAACGTGACGTCGGCGAAGTCCGAGCGCAGTTCCACGAACTTGCTCCGCTCGGAGTTCTCGCCCGTGACGGTCATGCTGGCGGCCGCGATCTCCTTGTCGTTGTAGCGGTAGCGGGCGTCGGTCACCTGAATGCGGCCGTTCAGATCGTCGAGCGAACGCCCTCCGGCGGCAGCGACGATGCGGCCCGAGAGCTGCGACACCGAGTCGCGGCGGTTGACGTGCAGCCGGGCCAGATCGGCGTGCCGCAGGTCCATCGTGAAGTCGTAGCGCGGCACGGAGTCGTTCAGGTCGACCGTGCCGAAGAAGTCGAAGTCGAGGTTGGGATCGCGGGCCGTGATGCGTCCGTCGAACTCGCGGTTGCGCAGGCGGCCGTCGAGCCGCAGCGAGTCGTAGATATAGTCGTTGAAGCCCAGCTGCGTGACGTTGCCCACGACGTTGGCGTCGGCCACGCCCCTGCCGATCACGCCGTCGACATAGGCCGTGAGGGTGGCGTTGCCCAGCAGATCGCGGCGGTCGAGCAGCTCGCCCAGACGCAGGTTGCGCGTCTCGACATCGCCCCGCACGCTGCTCAGCCCCCCTTTGACCGGGGCCATTTTCAGGTTGCAGGAGACGTTGCCCACGCCCGTCGCGGCGCCCAGCTGCATGTCGAACGACGAGAGCAGTCCCCGGAAACGGGCATTGAGGTCGATCTGCCCGGAATTGCCCAGCACGCCGACCAGCTTGTCCGAGAGTTTGCGGCCCGCGATGCCGAGGGCCAGCTCGTCCACGGCCCGGGCCGTGGAGCGCAGGCGGGGAACCGACAGGTCGAAACGGGTCTTCCGGATGTCGGGAAGCCCCTTCACCGAGGCGTCGGCCACGAGCGTCGTCCCCTCGCCGATCTGCATGCTCCTGATCCGGCCCGTGAAATCGGACACCACGCCGGCGACCTCGACGTTTACGTCGGTGAAATCCACATGCCAGTCGCGCAGCTTCGGGGCGAAAAAGGCGATGTCGTCGGTCGAAACGGTCGTATTGCGCATCGAGGCGTCGATGCGCACCTCGCCGATGAAATCCTTGTACTGCGCCCACGAGTCGCCCGCCAGCGAGACGAACGGAAAGTTGACGTTCGAACGCGGCGTGATGATCGAGGCGTTCTCGAAGCCCAGACAGCCCTGCGTCATGTAGAACCGCCCGGCCAGGTGGTTCAGCACGAAGCCGCTGCGTTCGCGGGCCGAAAAGGCCGCAATGGAGGTGTAAATGGCCTGCCCGTCGATCGTGAAATCGTCCACGCGGGCCGTGATGCCGTAGAGGTGCATGTGCGAGAAGTCGATGCCGTGCTCCGGATCGCGATGGTCGAGCCGTTCGAGGCAGAGGTCCATGTTCTCGATCGAGGCCTTCTTCAGCGAGAGGCGGAAATTGCCCTTCTTGGGTTTGTCGGGGTCGGAAATGCGGTCGACGATCTGTTTGATGTTCATCTCCCCGCCGGGCGTCTGCCGCAGGTAAAGCCTCGCGTCGGCGATCTCGCCGCGGCTCAGCTCCAGCCCGCCGCCGAAGATGCCGAAACTCGTGATGAAGGCGTCGAGCTTCCCGACGTAAAGCAGCGTGTCGCGCTGGTAGTCCTCGACATAGAAGCCCTTGACCCTGACCTTCGAGAAGATGCCGATGTCCACGCGGTCGATCGACACGGTGGTCTCCAGCTTGCGCGAGACGAAGCGCGCGGCCCTGTGCACCGCGTAGTTCTGCACGGCGGGAATGTCGAGCAGCAGCGAGAGCGCCACGGGAACAATTATCAGCAACAAAACCGCCGCCGAGAACACCTTTCCCAATATTTTTATACCTTTGCGCATCAGGACTCCTATATAACCTGCAAATTTAGCGAAAATAGTTAAAAAACAATTATAATTCCGGATGGATATTACAATTCTCGGCATCGAATCCTCGTGTGACGACACCTCTGCCGCCGTGCTCCGCAACAACGTCCTGCTGTCGAACGTCATCGCCTCGCAGGCGGTTCACGTCAAATACGGCGGCGTGATCCCCGAACTGGCCTCGCGGGCCCACCAGCAGAACATCATCCCCGTCGTGGACACGGCGCTCCGGGAGGCCGGGATCGACGCTTCGCAGCTCGACGCCATCGCCTTCACGCGCGGCCCGGGGCTGGTCGGATCGCTGCTCGTGGGCGTGTCGTTCACCAAGGGGCTTTCGATCGCCCGCAACATCCCGATGGTCGAGGTCAACCACCTTCAGGGGCACATCCTCTCGCACTTCATCGACCTTCGGGACCGCACGCTGCCCCATCCGGACTTTCCGTTCCTGTGTCTTCTGGTGAGCGGCGGCCACACGCAGATCGTGCGCGTGGACTCCCCGCTCGAAATGGAGATCATCGGCACGACGATCGACGACGCCGCAGGCGAGGCCTTCGACAAGTGCGCCAAGGTGATGGGGCTGCCCTACCCGGGCGGTCCGGTGATCGACCGTCTGGCCAAGGAGGGCGATCCGAAGGCATTCCGCTTCGCGCATCCCCGCGTCGAGGGCTACGACTATTCGTTCTCGGGCCTGAAAACCTCGTTCCTCTACACGCTGCGCGACGCCGTGGCCGCAGACCCCGACTTCATCGAGACGCACAAGGCCGACCTCTGCGCCTCGCTGCAAGGGACCATCGTCGAGATTCTGCTCGACAAACTCATCCGCGCCTCGAAGGAGACGGGCATCCGCGACATCGCCATCGCGGGCGGCGTCTCGGCCAACTCGGGCCTGCGCGACGGCATCGCCGAAGCGGGCCGCCGGCGCGGCTGGCGAACGTTCCTTCCGGAGTTCAAGTTCACGACCGACAACGCGGCGATGATCGCCATGGCGGGCTACTACCGCTACCTGCGGGGCGACTTCTCGTCGCTCGACGTCTCGCCCGTGGCGCGGCTCGAGGAGTTGTAAGCTACTCACTCACAAAAAAAATAATTTATGCAAACATCCAGATTCATGCGGGTCCTTTCGGGGCTGCTGCTGTCAGTTTTCGCCGTCACCGGCCCAACCGCCTGCAACGACAACAACGACAAGAACACCGCGACGCTGACCGTCAGCACAGACGACCTCGTACTGGGCGGCGAGGCCGGGGAGTCCGAAACCTTCACCATCACTACGACCGCCGCGTGGAAGGCCGTCCCCTCGGGCGAAGGCTTCACGCTCGACAAGACCGAGGGCACGGGTGACGCTACCGTCCGCGTAACCGCCGCCGCGGGCAACTGGGACGGCTATGTGAAGCAGCTGGGCAGCATCGAGATCGCGGCCACGAACGTCGACGGAGTGAAAACCGTCAGCGTCAGCCAGGACGAAATCACCCCGGTGCTGCCGTCCGAGGTAACCCTGGTGGCCGATTTTACGCTGGGAGCTTCGGTCGCCACCCCCGAGCTGCCGCCCTATTCGACGGATAACTTCACGACCGGGCGCCATGAGTACACGATCGGCGGCTACACATTTGCCATTTTCGTCGATCCGGACGAGGGCGGCAAATTCTACTGGCTCGACAACAAACAGTTCAGCCCCTCCATTCCGGATCCGGCCCAAGGACTGTTTTTCAGCAAATTAGGCGCATACGTCGAATTCCCGGCCATCGCCGGCAAAGTTCTTTCGGAGGTTCACTACCTGCCCACGAGCCAGCAGAACGACGTCAGCCTCGACCTGTTCGGCGCCGACAATTCGGAACCGCAGTATACGCTCGATTACGGCGACGACGGCACATGGTCCTACACACTGATCGACGCCCGGGAGAACCTGCGTTACCGCATCGAGATCACCAACAAGAAAAACGCGCAACTCGCCAAACTCAAACTCGTCTACGCCGCGGCGAAATGACGCACGACATCCGGCAAAGACAAACCCCTCCCGGCCAAATGGCCGGGAGGGGTTTGTCTTTATTGGGAGGCGGCGGATCACTTCGCGCCGAAGAGTTTTTCCCGGAGCGAGAAGCCTTCGCATTTCGCGGCGAAGCTGTCGTACTCGGTGCGGAGCGATGTCATCAGCTCCCGGACCGACTGAATCTTCTCGGCACGCCAGGCGTTCGAGCCGCAGAAGGCGTAGCCGTTGCGGAGCTTGCCCTTGAAAGCGTTATAGAGGGCCAGCATGATGCAGTAGGGGCTGTGCGTCACGTCGCACGTCTTGATGCAGTCGAACGGGCACGCCTTGGGGACCTTCAGGCCCTCCTTCACGCGGTCGAGGAACGAGTTGCGGATGGCCCGGCCCGGCATGCCGACAGGGCTTTGGATGATCTCGATGTCCTCCTCGTGCGCCTCGATGTAGCTCTGCTTGAAAGCCGGATCGGCGTCGCACTCGTCGGTGGTGACGAAGCGCGTCCCCATCTGCACGCCGTCGGCGCCCAGCGCCATGATGCGGTAGATGTCCTCGCCCGTATAGATGCCGCCGCCGGCGATCACCGGAATGCGGCAGTTGTGCTCGGCCTCGAAGGCACGGACCTCGGCCACGATCTGCGGAACGATGGCTTCGAGCGAATAGTGCTCGTCGGCGATCTGGTCGGCCTTGTAACCCAGGTGGCCGCCCGCCTTGGGACCCTCGACCACGATGGCGTCGGGGATGTACTTATATTCCGAGAACCATTTCTGGCACAGTACCTTCGCGGCGCGCGCCGACGAAACGATCGGAGCCAGTTTGGTCTTGGCGTCTTCCGTGAGGAACGACGGCAGGTTCAACGGAAGCCCCGCACCCGAGAAGATGATGTCGGCCTTCTCGGCGATGGCGGTCTTCACCATGTCGGCGAAGTTGGACATGGCGACCATGACGTTGACGCCGATGATGCCCTTCGTCGCTTCGCGGGCCTTGCGAAGCTCCTCCTTCAGCCCCCAGATCGAGGCGGTGCGATAGTCCTTCGAATAGTTGTTATAGATCGCCCCGAGACCGGCCGACGAGATGACGCCGACACCGCCCTGATTGGCCACGGCCGATGCCAGGCCCGCAAGGGAGACGCCTACGCCCATACCGCCCTGAACGATGGGCATGGAGGCGCATAAATTTCCGATTTTCAATGATTTCATGCTGTTTACTTAAAAGAATAAGTGACGTAACGGGGTACAAGGTACGGAAAATCGGAGCGTTTGGTTCCGCGCGGGAACATATTTAACGCAGACTTCACATTGTCCGCTCACAAAAACCGGATGCCGCGGACCCGTTTCTGCCCCCGGCCGGCGGCCTCGCGCTCGACGATGCCCGTCACGACATCCGCCGCGTCGTGCCATCGGTTGGCGCGGAACTTCCGACGGTAGGTCGTCAGGTGGGCGTAGAGTTCGGGCCAGCGGAGGTTCCAGCCGCGGGGAAAGCGCACGAGGTGGAGCGCCGTGGCCGAATTGGAGAGGATGCGCGCCTCCTTGTTGCCGCTCTGGTGGAACCACTCGACGCGCACGCCCGGCGCAAGCGCCTGCACGGCCCGGGCGAAACCGCGGCCGCCGTTGTTGCTCTCGATGGCGGCCTGCCGCGTGTCCGAGCGCACGAGCATCTCCCCCACCAGCGGCTCGGTCGCCTCCATCGGCTCGCGCGAGTAGACCGCGTCGGTAATGTAAATCACCCCGTCGGCATCGACCGCATAGGAGAGCGAACAGAGGTAGTCGTCGCCCGTGTCGGCGGTGTCGGTGTAGTTGGCGCGGCGGACGATCTCGCGGGGAAGATCGTCGTACTCGGCGAAATTCAGCCCGTACAAAAGTCCCTCGCGGGACGAGGGGCCGCGCTTGGTGAAGCGGATGACATCGTCGCCGTAGTTGGCG
>ERZ773148.2154-NODE-2154-length-15500-cov-19.568598_pt1 | contig 15500 bp, 14 predicted proteins | sample MGYA00580846_ERZ773148 | MGnify/ENA primary metagenome ERZ773148 (study PRJEB29015, sample SAMEA2737879) | human gut metagenome | biome: human gut; feature: human-associated habitat; material: faeces | place: China | collected 2012 ... | reverse complement strand
TTCGAGAAAGGAGGGAATCGGACGAATTTCTCCGTAAAGATATGTAAATAGAGATAAGAGGTTAGAGATTAGGGGTGACACATTATATAGTAACTTCATCCATGTCTCGCTGGTCGCTCATGTGTAGCCCTGAAAAGAGCGATTATAATGCGTCAGCCCTGTAACCCGGACTGACTAATGCGAAAGATGTAGCACTCTATGAATGATTTTTATATATTTGTAGGTGTAATAACCTTGACACTAGACAGCCACAAACTAAAACCCTATAACAATGATGAAGCCCATTACCTACATGAGATGCATCGCTTCTCTTCTTGCACTTTTGCTGCTAGCCACTTCTTGCAGTCACAGTGAGCCACCGACTCCTCAGGAGCCACAAGAGAACACCTTCAAAGCCAAGTTTACGGCCACGCCCAATACCTTCTCAGGCTATGGTGGCTATGGGAAGGTTCACGGAGTGCTACAAGAACTATCTCCCAGTGGCGAGCTACTCCATGAGACCCCGCTGGAGAACTCAGAGTTTACGCTACACTTTGAGAAGTATTCTTCTGAGATAGAGCCTTGTGTGTATCGACCTAATGAGTTTTTTGTCCGAGAGGGTATAAATGCTAAGACCTTTAAGATTGAAGCTGAGGTCACCAGTGGCAAGGGTAAGGGCTGTAAGCAGACCGTCCTCATCATGCGTGGTGGCAACAGGTTCTCCTTCAAAGCCGAGCCAAGTCAATTTACCTCGAAGGGCGGGTCTGGTAAAGTGATAGGGACGATGTATATTACAGACTTTGATGGTAACGTCGTTGATGAGCGCGATCTCGGTGATTGCAACTTTGGACTCAATGTAGTTGGTAATCCGGAGGGCATCACGATTGACGACCTTGCGAAGACCTTCACGGTCGCAGCGGGTGGCTCGGCGACCTTCGAACTACGGGCTTATACAGGTTATGGACAGCCATATCTCATCGAGATAAAGCGTGAAGGCTGATAGGCTACGAGAGCATCAAATCGATCTCTTGTGACGGTTCCACCAATGCAAAACTCCCTCGGTGGGGATATTTCATTCTTTACCGAGGAACGGAAAAATTCTTCCGAAGTTTGATCTCATTCTTCCGAAGAAATTTCCATTTCTTCAGTGGAGAATTTTTATTTTCCAGCGAACTATTGAGAATTCCACCTGGAGAATAGAGGTTAGAGGGCAGAGCTGGCGACATAAAAGAAGAGCCTGCCACGAGATGTGTCGTGACAGGCTCTTGTGTAGTGTGTATCAGGTGCTAGCTGCTGCTTGAGCGGCTAGCTGCACCATGTGATTAGCGGAGACCGCGGAAGCGTAGGAGTGGCTCGATGTCGACCTCTTAGCCTAGAGACCTACCACTACATAGTTATCAATAATATACTCCTCAGGAAAGTCTACGAGAGGGGCTCTTTGATAGATCTTTTCTAGCCCATAGGTGCCGATGAATCTCTTGTCATATATAGCAAATGCATACCGTCTGCCTTTACCTCCGTCATACAGAAGGAAATCCATCTTGTACCCCTGGTGATAGCATTTAGTCATCTTCATCTCATTCATTCCATAAAAAGGAATGTGAATAAAATCGTAGTGAGGATTTAAAAGCTCAGCTCCATCAGGCTTAAATGTTAGAGGGTTCAATATGCCTGGAAAAACCCTCTCTATAGGAGGTCGATAATAGGATACGATTTCGAGATCGTATCGATCTTTCAAAATATTCGCAAGTTCCTTCGCTTTAGCATTTAGCTCTTCTTCGCTTTCTACAGTCCACCATTTGTCATCGTCAGCGTGGATTGGTCTCAGTAGGATGTCGTCTCCGTAGCGTGTTTTTAGAGTGACGTATAGTTCCTTAGATCCACCTGGAAAGCGATATACATTACTATGGCCGTTTGTAATGTATATCTTAGGCTCTCTAAAGTCTTTATTGAAGTCTTGCTTTTCAATACGTTGTCGAAAGTTTTCCTCGAAGATATACTCTGACAGTGGCTTAAACTGCTCAGTTCGAGTAATAGTAAAGTCCTCAGGACCTTTCAAGCTGGCAAACCAAGGTGAAAAGTCGACACTGAAGTCCTTAATGCTTTTGGGATATGAGAATGGAACTTGAAGTCCATTGCCATTTGTTCTAACGACTATGTTTATACTCGAGAAATCAGTCTCGACTAAAACCCGTTTATTCCAACTAAACCCAGTGCTGTCCTGAGAATTCGCTCCTATAGAGCTATCTTTTAGGGGAATCTTTATACCTGCATGGATTACTTCATTTAGCGCTTTTTCTTGAGATGCCTGCGCCCTAGCATATTTTGACGTACCATAGAAAACAGCCTCGGCATTAGCTCCAACAAGAAGTTGGTCTGCTATTAGGCTACCATATCTTGAACCAAAAGTTTCAGCAAGAGGACTGCCATATAGATCATTTAGAAATCTCTTGTTTAAGTAGTTCCACCTAATCTCACGTCGTGTAAACGCATCAGAAGAAAACCAATAGCGACCATAATCATAATTTATGGATGCGATGCCATAGACGTTTGTATTTGATTCAGTATAATCTTCATTGAAGGAATTGGATATTGTCTTTTCTGTTCCGATAGTGAATAGTCCTAAGATGTTTACAGAGAGCCCTGTCGTATTCGAATGGCTTTCCTTTAGGTGCTTTTCGAAGCTCTTTGTATTTGTAAAAGAGAAGTAGCTAGCTTCCATTCGACGAAGAGGGGTAAAGGCTAAAACTTTAGAGTCTTTCCTTAGAAGTCTTTCAACGTCAAAAATGGGCTTTCTAAAGCAATCCAAAGAGTTTGAAATTGCTACCTCAGGAGCATAGCTTTTCGCAAAAAATAGATATGGCTCTAGATCCTCATTTGTCGCTCTTAAAGATCCATCCTCAATTGATGGCAGTGCTAATATAATAGGAGCATCTGTACGACGAGGGTATAGAGTGTTTTTTACGATAGAAGGCTCTTCTTGATTAATAGGATTATCGCTTAAATCCGTTCGTGTACAGCCTAATGATATTAAAATAGTTACAATTAGGGCTGTTAGTCTTTGTAGTGTAGTATTCTTCATCGCTCAATTTGTTTTAGTGTGATTATAGTCTCAGATCGAGGGTCTCGGCAGAGAATGATTTCGTCGTTTGTGGCTTTTCGAATAAACCACTTACCTACAAGATATTCTTTACAAGCAGAGATATATTCATCATGAACTAACTCAGGCAAGTTTGTTGTAAATGAGATTTCATAACTATCGACTTTATACTGAAAGTATGCCGTAACCGTGAAGTCCTTTCTATCAATAGGAATAGCTTTATCAATAGGAAAAGCTACTTGACCACGAGAGGGAGTGAAGAATGCAATCTCATAAGGGCCTCTGTCTATTCTGCTGCCGTTTAGGTCTTCTTCTACGACTCTTCCCGCCCAGCGAGTGCCAGCGAGCTGTAGAGAGTCTAGTTGATCTTTTGCGTTGTTGCTGCTAGGCTCTTGATTGCAAGAGATCGTGCCGCAGAGGATCAGGGCTGTTAGAGCCATTGTTGCTAATGCGCGTAGGTAGGTCATAACATGTTTGCTGATTAAAGGTGAATATACAAGAGCCCCAGCGATAAAGCCATTGTTTATCGCTCGGGGTCCTAGATTAAATGGATTAGCGGAGACCGCGGAAGCGTAGGAGTGGCTCGATGTCGACCTCCTTGTGGCCAGTGAACTGCTCGAAGAGTACCATCAGGTCCTCGCTGTTACCACGAGAGAGGAGGATGTCGGCAAGGCGCTGTCCGTTTTCACGGGTCATGCCTCCGTGTGCCTCAATCCAAGCGTAGACCTCATTGTCTACGGCTTCGCTCCAGAGGTAAGAGTAGTAACCTGCTGAGTATCCGTTGCTCCAGATGTGGCGGAAGTAAGGTGAGCGGTAGCGAGGTGGTATCTGTGCATTGAGCATGCCGTACTTCGTGAGTACCTCCTGCTCAAATGCCTGAACGTCATCAACCTTGTCACTTACGGTGAGTGCGTGCCAGCACTGGTCGATGAGTGAGGAAGCGATGTTTTCGCCAATAGAGTAGGCCTGGTTGAAGTTGCCAGCAACTATCATCTTCTCACGTAGCTCGGCAGGCATCTGCTCGCCTGTCTTGTAGTGCTTAGCATAGTTGGCAAAGACAGTAGGCTCAGAGGCCCAGTGCTCGTTGAACTGTGAGGGGAACTCGACGAAGTCTCTCGATACGTTGGTCCCAGAGATGGAAGGGTAGGTCTGCGTAGAGAGCATGCCGTGTAGAGCGTGACCGAACTCGTGGAAGAGTGTCGTCACCTCGTCCCAAGTCATCAGACAGGGCTGACCAGCAGCGGGCTTCTTATTGTTGCAGACGTTGTAGATGACGGGCTTGTTGCCTAGGAGGGTAGACTGCTCGACGAAGTTGCTCATCCAGGCACCACCACTCTTAGAGGGACGTGCGTAGGGATCGAAGTAGAAGAGTGCGATCACCTCGCCCTGCTCATTCTTGACATCGTATACCGTTACGTCCGGATGATAGACGGGGACGTCGGTGCGCTGCTCGAAGGTGAGACCGTATAGCTTGTTGGCAGCGTAGAAGACACCATCATGTAGGACGTTGTCTAGGACGAAGTACTCGCTGAGCTGCGCCTCATCGACATCGTACTGCTCCTTGCGCATCTTCTCTGCGTAGTAAGCCCAGTCGTAAGCCTCTAGCTTGAAGTCTGGGCCCTCGCTCTTCTGTGCAAACTCCTCTAGCATCTTAGCATCCTCAGCAGCTTTAGGCTGGTAGAGCTTAGCGAGACGCTCGAGGAAGTTGCGAGCTGTCTCGCCATTCTTAGCAAGTGCGTCCTGAAGTGTCCAGTCAGCAAAGGAGTTGAAGCCTAGTAGCTGGGCCTTCTCAGCACGGAGAGCTGCAAGACGCTTGATGATCTCCTGCGTGTCGTACTTGTCGCCGTTGTTGCAGCGGTTGATGGAAGCCTCGAGGATAGCCTTGCGGCTGTCGCGGTTGTTGAGCTTAGCCATGACGGGCTGCTGGGTCGTATTGACTAGGCGTATAGCCCACTGACCCTCTTTGCCCTCCTCCTTAGCTAGGTCGGCAGCCTCTTGTAGCTCGCTGTCGGTGAGCCCGTCGAGCTGAGCTTTGTCGGTAAAGAAGACAGGTACGTTCGTTGCGTCGGTCAGCATATTGCCAAACTTAGCGGTGAGCTCAGCCTCTTCGCCGTTGAGCTTCTTGAGCTTCTCCTTATCCTCAGCGGATAGGTTAGCGCCAGCCTTGACATAGTTGTCGTAGTACTGCTTGGTGAGGCGTACCTGGTCGGGCTGTAGTCCCTCTAGACCAGTCTCGTAGACGGTCTTGATGCGAGCGAAGAGCTTGTCGTTGAGCATGATCTCGTCGCTATGTGCGGTGAGCTTAGGCACGTACTCAGCCTCGATGGCGCGTAGCTCATCGTTGGTGTCGGCACTGGTCAGTGCGAAGAAAACGGCGGAGGTGCGCTGGAGTACCTGTCCAGCACGCTCGAGAGCCTCGATAGTATTGGTAAAGGTGGGTGCCTCAGCATTGTCTACGATAGCAGCTATCTCCTCGTTGTGCTGACGCATACCCTCGTCGAAGGCAGGTGCAAAGTGCTCTACCTTGATTTTGTCAAAGTCGGGTGCATTCATGTAGGTTTCACTTGGATGAACGAATGGATTGTCAGCCAGGTCAGTCTGCTTCTGCTTGTTACAAGCGAGTAGCATCGTGGCGATGGCTAAGAGCATAATTACTTGTTTACGCATAGTCTTGGTTCGTTTGGTATGATATATATAGTTACTTTTGCATAGCAATGAGATATCCTAACGGGATACTACACGAGACAAAGATACTAATAATAAAACACATACCCCATGACAGACTCTAGCAAGACACATGCGGAGGAACCCCAGCAGACCTACCAAGAGGCGATAACACGTATTCAAGAGATCGTGCGGCTCCTCGAGACGGGAGATATAGAGGTGGACGAACTGACTAAGCTCATCGAGGAGGCGACAGGCTTGATACAGTTTTGCTCCACACGGCTCACCTCTATCGATAAGGAGGTCTCACAGCTCCTTCAGCAGCTCGACGAGAGTCAGGAGTAGTAGGCTGAGCGAGAAATGAAAAATCCACGGAGGGTGTGGCAGGACACCTCCCGTGGAGTTATTGTTTTGTAATCGTAGTGAGGCGACTAGCCCTTACCGAACGATGCTGATGGGGCGGTCGCCCTCGAAGTAGCCGATGATGCAGTTGCACAGCTCACGTGCCATAGCGACACGCGCCTCGTAGGTCTGCGTGCCGACGTGTGGTGTCATAGTCACCTGCTCCATCTCGTACAGCTCGGGGAGCGGGTTGTCGCTATGCTCGAAGACGTCCAGTCCCGCAGCAGCTATCTCGCCTGTCTGGAGCGCATGCACGAGAGCTGCCTCGTCGACGACTGCTCCACGCGCTGCATTGATGAGGATAGCTGAGCACTTCATCTGTGCTAGGCGGCTAGCGGAGACTAGGTGGTGCGAGTCTTCGTTGTAAGGGGTGTGGAGGGATACGACATCACACTCCGTAAAGATCTTGTCTAGGTCGGCATAGGTGACCCCTAGCTCTTTCTCGGCCGCAGCATCAAGTGGGTGTCGCTTGTTGTAGAGGACGGTCATACCGAAGGCTTGTGCCATGTGCCCCACGGCACGACCTATGTTGCCATAGCCGATGATGCCGATGGTCTTGCCACAGAGATTGGTCGCCATGCCAGAGCTGTCGGAGAGTGACTTGCTACTGCTCTTGGTGCGACGCATGTGACGATCCCACATAGCGATCTTGCGACTGCAGCTCAGGAGTAGTCCCATGGTTAGCTCAGCGGTAGGCTGGATCACGGCACGAGGCGTATTGGTCACGGTGATCCCTTTGCTATGCGCATAGGCGACATCGATATTGTTGTAGCCGACACCATAGTTGGCGATCAGCTTGATATTTGGAAAAGCGTCGATCAGCTCACGATCTACGGGGAAGGTGAACTGCGTAGCGAGCGCATCATACTGTGCGCCTATCTCCATCATCTCCTCACGTGTGAAGCTCTCGCCCTCAGGGCGACGGGTCATATCGGCCCACTCGGCCAGCTCCTCGAAGCCGGGGCGTACGGTGTCAAAGGAGATGAGTACTTTCTTTTTCTTGTCCATAATGTTGTATATCAGGTTAGGTGTTTTGTCTTTAGATGCGCAGGCGGTACGGCTTAGGGTATAAGTTGTTGAGCCGTGTACCTGTGCTGTGTGCCAGCCCTAAGGGGATGCCCCGATAGGTGATGGTGGTGAAGCCCCGCTCTGTCGATGACTCTGTCGTGAGTGCCTCGCCCCGCAGATAGCGCAGTGCTTCTTCTAGGGGCAGCTCTAGCGAGGGTAGCTTAATAGCGTCATATAGTTTATGGTGTAGCAGGGCAAAGGAGGGTTCGTAGCCCTTCGCCTGGTGGCGCATGGAGGCTATTTCCAGTCCTGGTGTGGCAACGGCGAGATGCTCTCTGTATGCCGTGGCAAGGAGCTGAGCCGCCTCAGGTGTGAGCTGGTAGATGCGATCACCGATGGTAAAGTAGTCGGCGGATGTTGGTTCGCTGAGCCAAGAGAGTCCAGCTAACGCCTGTCGGCTGGTGTGTGTCAAGCCTTTGGCTTTGCGCGCTTCGCTCGGGGTCTCGACGATGTCGGTGAGCCGTAGCGCGGCAAGGTATTGTCCCTCTCCTCGTACGATGCCTGGCCAGAGGTGTAGGCCATACGAAGTGGCGTAAGCTCCAGTGATGCGCTCAGCAAAGCGGGAGAGGTCGATGAGTTCGCAAGGGTAGTGGTCTAGGAGCCACTGAATCATCTGATCGTTTTCCTCCTGATTGAGGGTGCAGGTGGCATAGAGGAGTATACCCTCGGGAGCTAGCATGCGCATCGCCTCCTGTAGGATCGCCCGCTGGCGGGTCACGCAGTCGGCAATGAGCTGTGGCGACCACATACGTCTCGCCTCCTCGTCACGGCGCATCAGTCCCTCGCCACTGCAGGGTGCGTCAACTAAGATGAGGTCGCAGGCACCGAGCAGTAGGGCCGTGAGTCGCTGTGGCTCCTCTTGCGTGATGATCATTTGGTCGGCACCACACCACTTGACCATATTCTCTACAAGGATCTTGCACCGCTTCGGAAGTATCTCATTGCTCACGAGGAGCGTCTCCTTGGGGAGTAGGTCGCGGAGCAGCGTGCTCTTGCCACCAGGTGCTGCGCAGAGGTCTAGAGCTAGCCGAGGAGGTGTGTGCCAGTCGAGTTGCTCCCAGATAGTGGCGAGCGTCATAGCACTAGCGTCCTGTACGTAGTAAGCACCAGCGTGCCATAGTGGGTCTAGCGCAAAGAGAGGCCGCTCGCTGAGCCAGTAACCCTCCAGTTTTGCCGGTAGCCATGGTATAGTCCCATCCTCTAGTTCTGCCAAGGGGCGTGCCGATAAGGTGCGAGCTGGGTTAAGCCGCAGAGAGACCGACGGGGGCGTCTCTAGAGTCTCGACAATGCGAGAGGCATGCTCGGGGTATGCTTGCGCTAGCTTGGCTATTAGGTCAGACGGGACGGGAGTCTGCATCGTGTCGACGGGGTTAGGGCAGGAGCTTCATGCGCTTGATGATCACATCTCGCTTAGGACGGTTGGCACTGTCGGTTGGAAGGTCTTCGATCTTGGTAATGGTGCGCATACCATCGATCACTTCGCCAAAGACGGTGTACTGCCTGTCCAACCACGGGGCTCCGCCCAGCATCTTGTACGCCTGGCGTTGCTCAGGCGTGTAGTCCCACTCACGCTGAGCTGCGATGTCATCTAGGTCGAAGTCTGTGTAGTAGGTCCCCGTGACGATGTAAAACTGACTGCCAGAGGAACGCATCTCGGGGTTCTCCTCGCCAGCAACTCGTGCTGCTGCTAGGGCACCTCGCTTATGGATATGGTTGGGTAGGATCTCCGCAGGAATGGTAGTCGAGAGCGTATCTATGGAGACATCCGTCTGGCGTGTCGCTCCACAGGTCGAGAGATTGCCTCCCTGAACCATAAACTGCGCTATGACACGGTGCATCAAGACTCCTTCGTAGTCTCCTCGACGTACATGCTCTAGGAAAGCTGCTTGGTGTAGAGGTGTGTCATCATAGAGCAGGAGTGTAAAGTCTCCCTGCGAAGTCTCCACGAGTACCCGTCGCCCTGCGGGGAGAGCCTCGGGCTCAGTCTGAGCTGTCAGCGAGGTGACGCAGAGTGCGCAGAGGAGTAAGAGGGTGGCAAGCTGTTTCATAGACTAGATAATCTTGGGGGCCGTGTCGTTGGTTGCATTGGTCGTTGCGATAAAAGCTTTGGGGTCAGCCTGGAGTACCGCTTTCTTGAGCTTGCTGACATATTTGCGCTCCACAATCATAAAGATAATGTCGCGCTCGGCACCCGCATAGATACCGCTACCATGGAGGAAAGTACCCCGCAGGTTAAGCTCCTCGATGATGAGTGTGCGTAGCTCAGCGGTGTGGTCGGAGACGATGAAGATCGCTTTGTTGGGATTCTCAGGTTGCAAGATGTCAACGACCTTGCCATAGACGAAGATGGTGATCCAAGAGTAAAGCGGCACGCTAAAGTCTCCAAAGGCGACTAGTCCGAAGAGGACCACGGCCGAGTCTACGGCTATGATCATGTGACTAGTCTTAAGGTTATTGCCCTTAGAGAGTACTCGAGCGATGACATCGGTGCCAGCACTGGTGCTGCCCGCCTTGAAGGTGAGTAGCACGCCCAGCCCGAGGATAGCGCCGCCATAGACGGAGGAGAGAAACTTATCGTTGCTCACGATGACTATGTCTCGTGTCATCGAGGTGATCAGGTCGGTGCAGATAGAGATGAGTAGGAAGGTGGCAATCGTCTTGCCCCCGCTGCGCAGGCCGAGGGAGCGAGCCGCTAAGAGGAAGAAGGGTACGTTGAAGCAGAGTGCCACAGCACCGATGGGTAGCCCCTCGGGAAATGCCTCAAAGGTCCCCTGTGTCAGATAGTTGATCGTGATACTGAGTCCATAGCATCCTCCAGGGACAATGTTGGCGGGAGCTATGAAGCAGGCGTAAGCGAGAGCCTGACAGATAGCACCGAGGACGAGGTAGAGTATCTCCAGGGCTAGCGGAGAACGTCTCGGGGTGAAGGTCTGTCGCTCGTGTGGCGGTATAGCTCTCTCTGTAGGAGTAGATAGAGTGGAGCCGGACGTAGATGTAGGCATAGGGTGCTAATGAATAATGTATCCAAAGCTAAGCCGGGCGCACGAAGCCTCGTAATGGTAAGGCTGTACCCTCAGCAGGCTCACAAAGATACTCAATCTTGTGGACTCTACAGGCGTGTGATACTGTACGGACTAGAGCTCACCTATTTTGCTGCGGGGCGGCGATGCTTGACGGCGACCATCTTGCCACGAGCGGTGATGCGCTCGCCACAGTGCAGCTCGAGCGATAGGATGACCTTGCGGTCGGTCACCTCTACGGGGTAAGCGCGAACCTCTAGCTCGACACCCATCGGCGTCGGGGCGAGGTAGTCCACCTCTAGATGAGCGGTGATGAAGCGCTGGAGGCTCTCTGCCGTCAGCTCCTCCTCGTGAGCTGCTAAGTAAAGAGCGGCAGCTGCGGCTGTGCCGTGGCAGTCGAAGAGCATGGCGATGAAGCCTCCGTATAGGTTGTCGGGGACCCCGCCTGTGTAGACAGCATTGGGCGTGTGATGACAGTAGCAGTAAGCGTGGTCTTCGCTGAGGTAGCTCTTGAGATGTAGTCCGTAAGGGTGCGCAGCACCACAGCCCCAGCAGTGGCTGTACTCGGGAGCGTAGAGGTCTTGGATGGCGAGCATACTAGACTTTAGAGATTAGAGGTTAGAGTTATTTTGGGATCTTGAGGCGTTGTCCAGGTCGAAGTTTGGGGTTGCGACCTTTGAGTCCGTTGGCGCGCTTGAGGGCAGCGACAGAGACACCGTGTTGCTTGGCTATCTTAGAGAGAGTATCGCCACGACGCACTTTGTAAGTCTTGTAGCGACCTTGGGGAGCTTTGCTTTTTTGCGTGGGGGCGGGTGCTTGCTTGATCTCTTCTTGCGCTTCGGCGATCTGCTTGGATAGCTCCTCCTTATGGTTGCGCCGCAGGTTGATGAGCGCATCGTCGAGCTTAGAGACCCCTCTCAGTGGTAGTCGGATGGTGTAAGGCGTCGATCCAGCAGCGGGTATGACTCCTCGCTTGTATTGCGGGTTGAGTGTGCGGATCTGCTCGGTGGGTATGCCTGTGCTTTGCGAGATCTGGACGAAGGTGAGCGGTATCTGTACGGCTAGTGTGTCGGTCGCAAGGGGCATAGACTGTGCCTGTGGACAGATGTTGTGCTCGTTGTGGTAGTAGCAGGCATAGTAGGCTCCGATAAAGAGCGGAATGTAGTTGCGCGTCTCACGGGGTAGGTAAGGATAGACTCCCCAGAAGGTGGTCTTCCCCCCAGAGCGTCGGATCGCTTTGGTGACATTGCCTGGGCCACAGTTGTACGCAGCGATAGCTAGGAGCCAATTGTCAAAGAGCCCGTAGAGCTGCTTGAGATAGAGTGCTGCCGCCTCACTACTCTTGTAGACGTCAAAACGCTCGTCGACAAGGCTATTGATCGTTAAGCCCAAGCTGCGTCCCGTAGGGAGCATCAGCTGCCAAAGTCCCGAGGCACCAGCCCGTGAAACGGCAAAGGGGTTGAGCGCAGACTCGACGACCGTAAGGTAAATCAGCTCGACGGGTAGCCCGTGACGGTCGAAGATCTCCTCCATAATGGGGAAGTAGTAGTCCCCAAGTGCGAGGATGACACGTATCAGCCGCGGACGATCAGTGATGTAGGTGGCTATGCCCTCCTTGACCATCGCGTTGTAGGGGATCGGTATGACGGTGGGTAGAGCCTTCAGTCGAGAGATCAGCACGGAGTCACTCAGCGAGCGAATGTTTTCAGCCTTGTAAGAGCCACACGGCACCTCAAAGCGTTGCTGCGTTGCATAGCCCGTGCGCCAAGCCTCCATGAGCAGGCCTAGGTCGGTGTCTAGACTCTTCGGCAGGCTCTCTCGTAGCTCTTTGCGAGCCGTGACAGCGTCCAGCTGGATGGCTCCCTCCGTGTCTACACTGTCTAGGGACTGATACCAAGGTGCCGCTGCTAGGAGTGTAGGCAAGCAACAACAGAGTATTATATAGGTCGTGATTCTGACACAAGCGTGTCTTAGTCTGGGAATCTTCATAAGGAGTTTTGTCTAAAAGCGCACCGAGGCACCGACCATCACGCTTTGAGGTCGAGGCCCTGAGGGCTTGTCACGTAGCCCCTCGCCCATATCGATCGTGAGCTGAGGAGATACATTAAAGTAGTATAGCTCCGCATCGACATAAGCGTCGAGTGCTGAGAGGAGATAGAGTGCCACCGTGAGGACGATGCTTAGGTCTCTGCTCTCCTTGTACTGCTTGGAGCCACGCTCCAGACGCGAGCGGAGGTTCCCGTCGGAGACATATTTACTAGGGTCTGCTCCAGCCGGTATAAAAGCTTGCCAGGAGGTGTGGTCGAGCGGGTTCTCGCTCAGCAGATCGGCGTAGGCGGTGTGGTACTCGTGGTAGAGTCGCTGATTCCACGTAACGGCATAGACACCCGCCGTCATGGCCGAGAGGACGATAGGTATCTTCCAGTAGCGCTGATTGTAGAGTTGCCCGCCGCCTGGTACGATGGAGCAGATGAGTGCCACATTCGAGTTCGGGTAGCGAGTGAACCATCTAGCCATTTTATGGATAAAAGGTGCGCCACCCGATCGCCCCTTCACCTGCGTCGCTGTGGTACGCTGCAAAGCTTCAGGCGAACTCGCCGGCACCTTTGTCGTTGCAACTGAGTCTCCCACCACTTGATGCTCCGTCTGGAGTGCTGTTGGTGCGGAGAGCAGCTCGCTCGGCTCCTCTGTGCGGATAGTGTCGGATAGGCTCGTGCCCAACGTGTCGGCCACCACCGCCAGTGCAGTCGTGTCTTGTGGCACTACGGGCGCAGTCGCATAGAGAGCTGTGCCGCTATAGTAAGCTATAGCGCAGCTCATCACGAGGAGGAGTAGTGATCGAGTCAAGGCAGTGCGGGGCATCTCTGTAGCGTGCTGACTAGTGGTTAGCACCGCCCTCTAGTATCGAGCAGATCTCTATGAGCTGCTCCTCAGAGCTAAAGGGGATCGTGATGCTCCCCTTACCATTCTCCTTACAGCGTAGAGAGACCTTCGTCCCGAAGAAGCTACTCAGCTGCTTAGCTAGAGGAGCGTAGTCATTGCCATGGGAAGCGAGCTTGGAGAGCATCTGCCTCTTCTTGTTCGCATTCGTCGGTTCCTCGGTCGGCTCTCGCAGTTCATTGGCCAAAGCCTCGACCTGTCTTACGCTCAGATGCTCCGAGAGCGTGGTTTGGTAAAGCTTCAGCTGCTGTGCCGGATCGGTTAGGCTCAGTATGGCACGAGCGTGACCCATGTCGATCTTCTTCTCCGTCAGTCCTAGCTGCACCTCTGCGGGCAGGCGCAGGAGACGCAGGTAGTTACTGATCGAGGAGCGGGTCTTGCCCACTTTCTTGGCGAGCTCCTCTTGCGTCCCCTCTGAGTGCTCTAGGAGGCGCTTGTAGGTGAGTGCTATCTCGATAGCGTTGAGGTCTTCGCGCTGTATGTTTTCGATCAGCGCCATCTCGACCACCTTCTCGTCATCAGCCTTGACGATATATGCTGGGATAGAGGTCAGGTTGGCGAGCTTAGAGGCGCGCCAGCGACGCTCCCCCGATATGATGAGATGGCGTCCGTCTGTCAGCTCCCGCACCGTGATAGGCTGCACGATGCCGAGGGCGCGTATGGAGGCGGCCAGCTCCTCGAGACTCTCTGGGTCGAAGTGTGTACGAGGTTGGTCGGGATTAGGCTCGATCTTGTCGATGGCTATCTCGCTAATGCTAGAGGAGTTGCTCACATCGCCGAGTAGAGCGTCTAGTCCTCTGCCTATTACTTTGTTCTCTTTCTTCTTGTTTGTCATGATGATCGTAGGGGTAGGGTGTGGTTATAGCGCAGCGCGCTGAGCTGTGCGACGGATCAGTTCCTCGGCCAGCTGCAGGTGGTTGATCGCTCCCTTGCTGTCCGCATCATATAGGAGTGCAGGCAAGCCGTGGCTAGGCGCCTCGCTTAGCTTGACATTGCGCTGTATGACCGTGTCGAAGACGAGCTGCCCAAAGTGCTCCTTGACCTCGTCGTACACCTGATTAGCCAGTCGCAGACGACTGTCGTACATGGTGAGGAGAAAGCCTTCGATCTCCAGTGCTGGGTTGAGCCGGCTCTTAATGATACGTATCGTGTTGAGGAGCTTAGAGATACCCTCCAGTGCAAAGTACTCGCACTGCACGGGAATAATCACCGCATGGCTAGCGACCAAAGCATTGACCGTGATGATGCCGAGCGAGGGCGAGCAGTCAATGAGGATGTAGTCATACTGATCCACGACAGGGCGTAGCATCTCTCTCATCACGGTCTCGCGGTCCTTGAGCTGGAGCATCTCTATCTCCGCTCCGACGAGGTCAATGTGAGAGGGGAGTATGAAGAGGTTGTCCACATGCGTGGGGCGCACCACCTTGTCGAGCGGTAGTCCACCTATGAGACACTCGTAGATAGTCTCGCTGAGGGTCGTGGAGTTGACGCCCAGTCCCGACGAAGCGTTTGCCTGCGGGTCGGCATCGACGACGAGTACCTTCTTCTCGAGTACAGCCAGAGAGGCTGCGAGGTTGATCGTAGTGGTTGTTTTGCCGACTCCACCCTTCTGATTAGCAAGAGAGATGATTCTACCCATGATACATATCAGTCATAAATAACGCGTCAAAGCTACTGAATAATCTAGACATAGACGCTTAACTGTTGATAACTTAACACCCGTAAGATCTTGGCAAAGCGAGTCGCAGAGCGGTTTGTAGAGGTTCCGATGCGAGCAGCGAAATGTAAGGACGCACTGGGAGTGTCTAGCGGGAGGGCGTCCGTTGTGTCCGTTAGCTTTTGGCTGTTGGGCATTGGCCTTTAGCTGTTGGCTTTTGGCTGTTAGCTGTTGGCTTTTGGCTGTTAGCTGTTAGCTTTTGGCTGGTGTTACTACGCCTTGTAGGGGCGGACCTATGTGTCCGCCCGTCCCAGTTAAAATCACGACGCTGTAACCTTTGATACAACGGACGCACAGAGACGAGTCCTGTAGGGACGCACGATCTGTGCGTCCGTTGTCGAACGACCGTGACGTCGCTAGCCGTGACTTCGTCCCTACAGGACGACGTGGGGATGACGGGGACGGGCGGACACATAGGTCCGCCCCTACAAAGGGCTACTCGTATCGCGCTGTTTGTGTGATGGATACGAGTTCCAAAAATTGTTCCTCGTTTGGAACTAAAAAGTTCCAAGGGAGGAACTCTTTAGTTCCAGCAGAGGAACTTTTTAGTTCCAACGGAGGAACTATTAGGGGGAAGGGCATTAGGGAGAGGATTGCGGGTAAGTAAATG
>ERZ773148.2142-NODE-2142-length-15551-cov-4.808660_pt1 | contig 15551 bp, 10 predicted proteins | sample MGYA00580846_ERZ773148 | MGnify/ENA primary metagenome ERZ773148 (study PRJEB29015, sample SAMEA2737879) | human gut metagenome | biome: human gut; feature: human-associated habitat; material: faeces | place: China | collected 2012 ... | reverse complement strand
ATCACTTCGTCCGTGATTTTCTTCATGCGGGCCTCGGTGTAACGCATGGCGGCAGGCGAGTCGCCGTCCATCGAACCGAAGTTACCCTGTCCGTCGACCAGCGGGTAGCGCATCGACCAGTCCTGCGCCAGGCGGACCATCGCGTCGTAGACCGACATGTCGCCGTGGGGGTGGAACTTACCGAGCACGTCGCCGACGATACGGGCGGACTTACGTGTGGGTTTGTCGGAGTAGAGGTTAAGCTCCGCGCTCATATCGTAGAGGATGCGGCGGTGCACGGGCTTCATGCCGTCGCGCACGTCAGGCAGCGCACGCGACACGATGACCGACATCGAATAGTCGATGTACGCCGATTTCATCTGCTCTTCGATATTGATGGGGATGATACGCCCCGTCAAACCGGCATTCTTTTCTTCTTCAGTTAACATATTAATACTTAATTCTGTTATTCTTCGTCTTTCCGTTTCGAAGCGGGCTTTCGCGGCGTCCCGCCGCGTTTACATACTTGGCCCGCTCCGGCGCCCGACAAGGCGGGAGCCTCGTCGCATCGCGACCGGAATTTCGACCGAATTATCTCCAATTCAAATTTTCAACGCTCACAAGCGCCGCAACCGGCCCGTCGACACCCGTCGAAAATTACCGTTCTTTTAACGAACAAAAATACGATTTATTTCCGGTTTGAGCAACTTTAGGGGAATAAATCTGCTTCGTGCGCGCGATATTTTCAGCGGACCACCCCGTTTTTGCCCCTTTTCCGGCGATCTGACGGCCCGAAAAAAATCTCCCGGCAAACTGCCGGGAGAAAAGGCCGAAAAACACGATGCCGTCCGACATTCGAAAATTAGATAAAAAAGCACTTCAAACCATAGAAATTATCGCCTTTTTTCGCTATATTTGATTCAAATTAAAATTTATATCCATTTAGTTTAATTAAGTAAAACAAAACGGCAACACCCATGAAGAAACTTTTGTGTGTAACTATTGCTCTCTTGTGCACCGCGACCATGCAAGCACAAGACGAAAAAGCAGGTGTGACGAAATTTCTCGGCATTCCGGTTGACGGATACAAACCCGCCATGATTGAAAAGCTGAAAGCCAAAGGGTTCACACCCTCCATAGCGGTCAAAGATGTTTTGGAAGGCGAATTCAATGGAGTTGATGTCCATGTGTACATCGCAACAAACAACAATAAAGTCTGGAGAATTATGTTGGCAGATCAAAATACTTGCGGTGAAACAGATATTAAAATCCGCTTCAACAGACTCTGCCGACAATTCGAAAACAATCCGAGATATACGTCCATGACCGACGAACAAACAATCCCCGACGATGAAGACATTTCCTATGAAATAACAGTCAACGACAAACGCTATGAGGCTGGTTTTTACCAAACTCCAGATTCCATAGCCATATACAACGAATCGAAAAAATCATTACTATCTAAATATACACAGGAACAACTGGACAATCCGACAGAAGAAATATCAAAGGTAATTCTAATTCAATATATTGCCAATAAAATAAACTATCGCTTTAATAATAAAGTTTGGTTTATGATCGCAGAATACGCTAGGAAATATTACATTTGTATGTATTACGACAACGGTTATAATAAAGCCGACGGCGAAGATTTGTAATAATAGTCAGACCGAAAACACATCGGGCCGCCATGTACGCAATCGCATAGCGGCCCGGTGTTTCATTTCATCAAAAATTACCGAAAATCTATGAATTCATATCCGGCATAGGCATTTTTATCGAACCGCCGGACGTGCCCAGCGAGGGGCGCGACCTCCAGCACGTTCACCAGCACCTGTTCGCCGTCGTAGTCGTACGAAAGCGAGCGGGGGCGCATCGTAGCGGTGTCGACCGTCAGCGTGACATCGCCTGCCGGGGAGTCGTTCCCGGCGGCGGGCGTCAGCCGCACGACGGCGCGGCCGTCGGCTTCGGAGACGAGCGACGGCGTATATTCGCTGCCCAGAAAATCGAAGGCCCGGACCGGATTGTTCAGGATGTTGCGGCTCGCGGTGTCGACCTCCGTAACGGTCACCTCGCGGCGGCGGTTGTCGACCTCGCGGCGCACGGCTCCGTCGGCGAAAACCTCCGCGTCGCCCAGCACGAGGTAATAGCTGTCGCCTTCCACGACATAGCTGCCGCGGGCTTCGTAGTCGCCCGAGACGACCCCGAACTTCACGCCGTAGCCGTCCATCGCACGGAATCCCGCCGCAAGGCGTTCCAGTATCTCCGTGGCACGAGGCTGCGCCGCATTGCCTTGCAATATGCCGCAAAACAATACGGCAATGAAACAATGAAAAATGAAAAATTTTCGTCTCCCCATAGCGTCAGCTCCCGCAATTTTCAATTCCTAATTTTTAATTCTTAACCACAGGAACTGGGATTGTTTTAAGCCGAGGACTTAAAACAATCCCAGTTCCTGCAATTTCGCCTCCAGCGAAGGCAAGTCGTGGTAGAGGATGTCGCGCGGTTTGGCCCCCTGCTGGCGGCCGACGATGCCGGCCCTTTCGAGTTGCATCATAATGCGGCCGGCGCGGTTGAAGCCCACCTCGTAGTTGCGCTGAATCATCGAGGTCGAAATCTGACCTCCGGACACGGCGTCGCGGGCGATCTCGGCAAAGAGCGAGTCATATTTCACGGGCGCCGAGGACTCCTCGCTGCCCATTTGAGCGTCGCCGCCGTCGGGCGTATAGTCGGGCAGCGTGTAGGCCTCGGTGTAGCCCTGCTGTTTGGAGATGTATTCGCAGATACGCTCGACCTCGCGGGTCTCGACCAGCGCACACTGAATACGCGTCAGATCGCCGTCCTTCGAGAAGAGCATGTCGCCGCGTCCGATAAGCTGATTGGCCCCCGGCTGGTCGATGATCGTGCGCGAGTCGATCATCTGCATCACGCGGAAGGCGATGCGGGCCGGGAAGTTGGCCTTGATGCCGCCCGTGATGACCTTCACGTCGGGACGCTGCGTGGCGATGATCAGGTGGATGCCGATGGCGCGGGCCTTCTGGGCCAGACGCATGACCGGTCCCTCGACCTCGCGGGCCGTCATTATCAGGTCGGCAAACTCGTCGACCACCACCACGATATACGGGAGGTAGCGATGTCCGTTCATCGGATTCAGCCGCCGCGAGGTGAATTTCTCGTTGTACTCGGCGATGTTTCGCGCCCCGGCCTTCTTACACAGTTCCAGACGGTTGTCCATCTCCGTACAGAGCGAGTTGAGCGTATAGACCGCCTTCTTGGGGTCGGTGATGATCGCGTCGTCCTCCGACTCCATCTTGGCCAGGAAATGGCGTTCGATCTTGGCGTAGAGCGAGAACTCGACCATCTTGGGGTCGATCATCACGAACTTCAGCTGCGCGGGGTGTTTGCGGTACAGGAGCGAGGTGATGATGGCGTTCAGCCCCACGGACTTGCCCTGTCCCGTGGCTCCGGCGACCAGCAGGTGCGGCATCTTGGCCAGGTCGAAGACGTAATTTTCGTTCTGAATCGTGCGCCCGATCACCACCGGAAGCTCGGCCTTCGACTCCTGGAAACGCAGCGAACGCACGGCCGAATACATCGAAACCACCTGCTTGTCGCGGTTGGGAACCTCGATGCCGATGGTTCCCTTGCCCGGAATCGGCGCGATGATGCGGATACCCAGCGCCTTGAGGCTCTGCGCAATATCGTTTTCGAGACCCTGCACCTTCGAGATCTTGATCCCCTGCGCCTGCACGATTTCGTAGAGCGTCACCGTGGGACCCACCGTGGCCTTGATGCGCTGGATGGGAATGCCGAAGTTCTTGAGCGTCTCCTCGATCTTGGTCTTGTTCTCGAAAATCTCCTCGTCCGAGACCTCCGAATCGGAAATGTAGTCCTCCAGGAGCGTCACGGGCGGCTTGCGGTAGTTCACCAGGTCCTTCAGCGGGTCGTAGCTCTCCGTGGGGATCGCCTTCTCGTCGAGCAGTTTCGCCTCGTTGGCCTCGACCGTCACCACGACGCCCTCCGGCTCCGCGGCGGGCGCATCGTCCAGCACGGTGATCTCGGTAAAGGGCGCATCGGGATCGGACTGTGCGGCCTCCCTCTCCGGAACCTCCTCCGGGGCAGGCTCCGCAGGCACGGCGTCGCGCACCGCAGGGCGTTCCAGCTCGACCAGCCCGCTGCGGCCGATCACCACACGGCCCTCGGGACGCGAAAGGTCCACCTCGATGAACTCCCCGTCCTCCGCGGGAGGGGGCGTCTGCTCCGCGGCAGTCTCCCCGGCGACGGGTTTCCCGTCGGGCGTCAGTTCGAGGAAGGGATTTTCGTCCTCTTCCAGCACGGACTTCCGAGCCGCAACGGGCTCCGACGGACGTTCCACACGGATCGGGGCGGGTTTTTGCGCCGCGGGTTCCGCCGCTTTCGACGGCGCGGGCTGCGGTGCGGCCGCCTTCGGCCCGGGTTTCGGAGCCGGTTCGGGAATATCCTCCGCAGCCCCGTCCTCCCCGGCCGCACGTCCGTGCAGCACGACTTTGTGCTTGAGGATCTCGACGACCTTCCCGCTCTTGTCGACCACCACGTTGCCCGCCTCGTTGACCTTGTTGATGAAGTTGCGGTTGATGAAAACACCCGTCAGTATCCAGCCGCCGACAAGCAGGATCAGCGTTCCGAAAGCCCCGATATGCGTGCGCAGCAGGGCCGAAGAGGCGATGCCGAAAGCGCCGCCCCACCCCGTCGAGCAGCAGAGGCTCCAGCGGTTGGCGAAGGCGAATCCCAGCGTCAGCGACCCCAGGATCATAATCAGAAACAGCGAAAGGATCGAATGGTTGAACAGCAGCGGCCGCTGACGGACGATCCGCACGCCGACCAGCACGATCATCGCGGGAATCAGGATGCCGAAAAGCCCGAACGAATGATCGACCAGCAACATCCCCAGCCGCGCTCCGGCCCAGCCGCAGAGATTTTCCGGTTCGATGCCGAGCGTCACCCGTTCCTCGACCGATTTTTGCAGCCCGCTCTGGTCGGCGGCCCAGCTGAAAAACGAAAAGAACACCGCAGCGGCGGCGAACAGACCGATGAACAGCAACAGCAGTCCGGCGATCCAGCGCGCACTGTCGCTGTTGGAACGCTGAACGGCCTGCCGGCTGTTGGAGGATGTATTTTTAGATGCCATTCCAGAATGTCGCTATTATCGAGCGAAGGTACGAATTTTTTCCGACAATTCCGAAGGTGCCGCAAACTTTTCAATCGCCCGGAGCGATTCCGGCCGGAAGCGTTCCCGCCCGCGAATGAGGGGGAGGGTATGGAGCCGGGAGCGTCTTACAGGTACGCCGCAACCTTCCGTTCGAGACGCAGGCGGTAAAGCTCGTCGGCGAAGGTGCGGAACGTGAGCGCGGGGCGGTTATCCGCCGAAGCGCGCAGGCCGTAGCGGTCCAAAAGCTGCCCGACGCGGCGGGCGACGGCGGGCGACGGGTCGACGATCGCGGCCCGTCCGTCGACGATGCGTTCCATCACGGGCGTCAGAAAGGGATAGTGCGTACACCCCAGCACGATCTGGTCGGCGCCCCGCGCCAGCATCGGCTCCACGGCGGCGCGCACCGCGGCTTCGGCCTCGGGCGTATCCTCCCGGTCCCCCTCGACCAGCTCCACGAAACCCGTGCCCGGGTAGGTCAGGACTTCGATGCCGCTGCCGTACCGGGCGGCCGTGCGGCGGAACAACTCGCCGTCGAGGCTCCGTTCGGTGGCCAGCACCCCCACCACCCCGCTGCGGGTCGCCAGGCAGGCCGGTTTCACGGCCGGCTCCATGCCGACGATGGGCATACCGGCGTATTTTTCGCGCAGGAAGCCGATGGCCGCGGCCGTGGCGGTGTTGCAGGCCACGACGACCATCTTGCAGTCCAGCTCCACGAGCCGCGCCACGGCGGCGTCGGCCAGCGCCTGCACCTCCTCGCGGGGCCGCGAGCCATAGGGGCAGTTGGCGCCGTCGCCGAGATAGGCGAGCGATTCGCCGGGCAGCGCACGCCGGACCTCGCGCCAGACGGTCAGTCCGCCCAGCCCCGAGTCGTAAATGCCTATGGGTCTGTTGTCAGCCACGGTCGGAGAAAGTTTGCACGATATGTTCGACCAGCTCGTCGTCGGACATCGGGTCGCAGTCGACGACGAGCGAAGCCTGCGCGTAGAACGGTTCGCGGGCCGCCATGTCGCCGCGCATGAAGGCCACCAGCTGTTCGTCGTCGAGACCTTGCAGACGGGGCCGCTTGCGGCGTCCGTAGGGGCTTAACCGCCGGGCGATCTGCTCCGGCGAGCGGCGCAGGTAGACCGTATGCCCGACGGCGTTCATGCACGGCATGTTATCGCGCCACGTGGGCAGCCCGCCCCCCGTGGAGACCACGGCGAAGGAGGCTCCGGCGATCACCTCGTCGAGGACCCGGCGCTCCGCCTCGCGGAAACGCTCCTCGCCCTCGTAACGGAAGACGTCGGCCACGGAGGCGCCTTCGCGCTCCTCGACCAGCGCGTCGGTGTCGATGAAATCGACGCCCAGACGCCGCGCCAGCTTACGTCCGAGGGTGCTCTTGCCGCAGCCCATATATCCGACCAGAAAGAGAGGTTTCATCGCAGGCGGTTCGTTAAAACAGGTTCAGCTGTTCGGGGTCGATCATCTCGCCGGCGTCGCCTTTCGGACGCTCCACCTCGAACTCCACGCCTCCGACGATCGTTCCGGCCGAGGGCTGGCCCGCCGAAGCCTTTCCCGGGGCGGGCTTGGCGCCGAGCGGCTCCTTCAGGGCGGATTTTTCGGAAGCTTTCCCCTCTGCCGCAGCGCGTTGCGCCGCGTCAGCTGAAGCGTCCGTCAGCTGACCGTCGTCAAGCGACTCATCCTCCGAAGGTTCCGGTTCGGGAGGCAGTTCGGGTTCGATCATCCGCAGCCGGTCCACGTCGTAGGTCGTCAGGCGTTTGCCCTTGGCGCGGTGGCTCTTGACGCCCACGAACTCGTCGACGTCGATCACATCCGCGGGCCGCGAGGCGTGCGCCCCCTTGTAGGTGATCTCCAGTTTGGCCCCGGCGCGGTCCGTCACGCAGATGAAATCGGCGTCGGCGTCGAGGAAATCCTGAATCTTGTCCGACATCTCGGCCGTGAAACGCTTCATGTAGTAATACTTCTGGCCGCGGTCGTAGTAACACAGGCTGTAAACCCGGTCGGACTCGTAACGCGCCACGAGGACCGTGTCGTCGGGGAAGTGCTGCATCAGGTCGTAGCCCGTGATGTAGTACTGATTCTTCGAGGTCCAGACGATCAGGCGGTCGTCACCCTTGAACTCGCCGAGCAGCTTGCCGCGCCCGTCGGCGTTCAGCCGGCGGACATCTTCGTCGAACCAGATGTCCTGCCCCCCGAGCGTCGAGGTGCCGCGCTCCTTCAGCACGATCTTGTGGATGCCGTAGCGCGAGAACAGATTGCCCTGGCTCTGGCGCCCCTTGATGGCGAGGGTCGAGAAATCGAGATCGACGATCACCTTCTTTAGGCGCGGACGGGGCTTGAAGTAAACCTTTAGCACCTCGGCCTCACCGTTCGGATTGACAGACATATACAGTATCTCGCTCTTGGCGGTTCCCTTGGTGATGTCGTACTCCTTGTCGCGCGTGATGCCCTTGATGGCGCAGCGCTTCATCATAATCGCGCCGTTCTTGCCGTCGCGGTAAAGAACGTTGTAGATCGTGCGGTCGTCATTGCGTTTGAAGACCCCGATATAGTAGATGTTCTTGTCGAAGAAAGCCTTGTCCGAAACCTTGGTGATCACGTAACGCCCGTCTTTCGTGAAGACGATCACGTCGTCGATGTCCGAGCAGTCGCAGACGAATTCCGCGTCCTTCATGGATTTGCCGATGCCGAAGAACCCTTCGGCCCGGTCCACGTACAGCTTGGCGTTCGTGACGGCCACCTTCGTCGCCTCGATCGAGTCGAATTCGCGCAACTCGGTGCGACGCTCCCTGCCCTTGCCGTACTTGTCGCGGATGCGCTCGTAGTAGGCCACGGCGTATTCGGTGAGGTGGTCCAGGTCGTACTGCGTCGACTTCAGGTCCTCCTCGATCTGGCGGATCTCGTTGTCGGCCTTCTCGCTGTCGTAACGCGAAATACGGATAAATTTCAGCTCGGTGAGCTTCTGCACGTCTTCAAGCGTCACTTCACGTCGCAGCCGCATCTTGAAGGGTTCCAGACCCTTATCCACGGCGGAATAAGCCTCCTCGCGGCTCTTGCACCCCTCGATCAGCTGGTAGAGCCTGTTCTCGATGAAGATGCGTTCGAGCGAGGCGGCGTGCCATGCCTCGCTCAACTCGCCCAGCCGGATTTTCAGCTCCAGCCCCAGCAGCGACTTGGTGTGCTCGGCCGAGCGGCGCAGGATCTCCGAAACCCCGAGGAAGTGCGGCTTCTCGTCCCAGATGACGCACGAGTTCGGGGCGATCGACACCTCGCAGTCGGTGAAGGCGTAGAGCGCGTCGATGGTCTTGTCCGACGACTCGTCGGGCGAGACCTGAATGACGATTTCGACCTTGTCGGCCGTATTGTCGTCGACCTTTCGGATCTTGATCTTGCCCTTGTCGTTGGCCTTGATGATCGAATCCTTGATCGACTCGGTGGTCGTGGTATAGGGAATCTCGGTGATGGCAAGCGTCCGTTTGTCGATCTTCGAAATCTTCGCCCGCACCTTCACCGTGCCGCCGCGAAGGCCGTCGTTATAGCGGCTCACGTCGGCCATGCCGCCCGTCGGGAAGTCGGGGTAAAGCTGGAAATCACGTCCCTGGAGGTGCGCAATGGCGGCGTTGATCAGCTCCACGAAGTTGTGGGGCAGGATTTTCGAAGCCAGTCCCACGGCGATGCCGTCGGACCCTTGGGCCAGCAGCAGCGGGAACTTGATGGGCAGCGTAACGGGTTCCTCCTTGCGGCCGTCGTACGACAGCATCCACTCCGTCGTCTTCTTGTTGAAGACCACGTCGAGGGCGAATTTCGAAAGACGCGCCTCGATATAACGGCCCGCGGCGGCCTCGTCGCCCGTGAGGATGTTGCCCCAGTTGCCCTGACAGTCGATCAGCAGGTCCTTCTGCCCCAGCTGCACCAGCGCGTCCTTGATCGACGCGTCGCCGTGCGGGTGGTACTGCATGGTCTGGCCCACGAGGTTGGCGACCTTGTTGTAACGGCCGTCGTCGACGACCTTCATCGCATGAAGGATACGCCGCTGGACGGGTTTCAGTCCGTCCTCGACATGCGGCACGGCGCGTTCGAGGATCACGTACGAGGCGTAGTCCAGGAACCAGTTCTTATACATGCCCGTGAGCTTGCGGACGCCGCCCTCCTCCTGCGTCAGGCGGTCGAATTTGCCCGCCTTGGCCGGAGCCTCGGCCACAGGCGTTTCGTCCGTCGCGTCGTCCGCGGTTTCGGGAGTCGAGGCGTCCTCGTTGAGCGCTTCGTCGCGCCCCGTCTTATCGTTCTCTTCCGCCATGAAATCGGAATTTTTAATTTTTAATTCTTAATTTTTAATTAATCGCAAGGTCCTGCTCGACGATGTCCTCCTCGATGCGCAGGTTGTCGATGATGAAGCCCTGACGCTCATACGTATTCTTGCCCATATAAAACTCCAGCAGGTCGTGGATCGGGTCGTCCTTGGTGATGCGGACCTTGTCCAGGCGCATGTTCTCGCCGATGAACTCCTTGAACTCGTCGGGCGAAATCTCGCCCAGACCCTTGAATCGCGTGATCTCGGCGTTCGCGCCGCACCGGGCCACGGCCTTCAGGCGCTCCTCCTCGGAATAGCAGTAGAGCGTCTCCTTCTTGTTGCGCACGCGGAACAGCGGGGTTTGCAGCACGAACAGATGCCCCTGGCGGATCACCTCGGGGAAGAATTGCAGGAAGAAGGTCATCATCAAGAGGCGGATGTGCATGCCGTCGACATCGGCATCGGTGGCGATGACGACCTTGTTGTAGCGCAGGTTGTCCATGTCCTCCTCGATGTTCAGCGCCGCCTGAAGGAGGTTGAACTCCTCGTTCTCGTAGACCACCTTCTTCGTCAGCCCGTAGCAGTTCAGCGGCTTGCCGCGCAGCGAAAAGACCGCCTGCGTACGCACGTCGCGGCTCTTGGTGATGGAGCCCGACGCCGAGTTGCCCTCCGTGATGAAGATCATCGACTGTTCGGCCAGCTCGTTGCGGTCCGTGCGGTGGATCTTGCAGTCGCGCAGTTTCTTGTTGTTCAGGCTCACCTTCTTGGCCGTCTCGCGGGCCTTCTTCTGGATGCCCGAGATCGCCTTGCGCTCCTTCTCGTTCTCGACGATCTTCCGCTGGAGAATCTGCGCCGTCTCGGCGTGCTTGTGCAGGTAGTCGTCGAGGTGCTTGGTGAGGAAGTCGGCCACGAAGTTATTGACCGAGACCCCCGGTTCGACCTCCTTCGAACCGTACTTGGTCTTCATCTGGTTCTCGAAGATCGGGTCGGTGACCTTGATCGAAATGGCCGCGATGATCGACGTGCGGATGTCCGACGGGTCGTAGTCCTTGTGGTAGAACTCCTTGACCGTCTTGGCGACGGCGGCGCGCAGGGCCGTCTGGTGTGTGCCGCCCTGCGTGGTGTGCTGGCCGTTGACGAACGAGTCGTAGCTCTCGCCGTAGCCCGTGCCGTGGGTGAGCACCACCTCGATGTCCTCCCCCGTGAGGTGGATGGGCGGGTAGAGCGGGTCCTCGGTCATGTTGTCGTTCACGAGGTCCAGCAGACCGTTTTTCGAAACGTAGCTCTTGCCGTTGAAATTGAGCGTCAGACCCAGGTTCAGGTAGCTGTAATTGCGGATTTTCTGCTCGACGTATTCGAGGTTGTAGGCATATTCGCCGAAAATCTCCTTGTCGACGCGGTACGAGATGAACGTGCCGTTCTTCTCGTTGACGCCGCTCTCCCACCTGTCGCTCACTTCGAGACCCTTGGCGAAGGTCACCGTACGGGCCTCGCCGTCGCGGACCGAACGGGCCGTAAACTCTTCGGAAAGCATGTTCACGGCCTTGACGCCCACGCCGTTCAGGCCCACGGTCTTCTTGAAGGCGTCGCCTCCGTACTTGCCGCCCGTGTTCATCTGCCCGACGGCCGCCGCGAGCGACTTGAGGGGGATGCCGCGGCCGTAGTCGCGCACCGTAACGACGTTGTCGGCCAGCGTGATGTCGATCTGCCGGCCCGCGCCCATGATGAATTCGTCGATCGAGTTGTCCACGACCTCCTTGATCAGCACGTAGAGCGCCTCGTCGGGCTGCGAACCGTCGCCCACCACGCCGACGTACATGCCGGGGCGCAGGCGGATGTGCTCCCTCGGCGAGAGGGTCACGATGGCGTCGTCGCCGTAATTGTTTGCGTTCGAGTTGGTATTATTGAGTAAATCTGCCATAACTTAATTAAGGTGAAAAGTGAAAGGTGAAAGGTGAGAAATTAAAAAATCGGCGGGAAGTTCAACGCAACTTTTTTTGAATTTTTCGTGTTCCAACCTTTATTTGCGACATTTCACTTTTGATCTTTCATTTTTAACTTTTCGTTTCTCACTTCTCCCAGCGCCGTGCACATCCGTTCATGCACCTCCTGCATCAGTTCATGCGTCTCCAGCGCGGCGACCCGTTCGGCCGGAACGGGAGACAGCACGCGGACGGTGATCCGGTTGCCCCAGTTGAATGCCAGGTTCTTTTTGATCAGCGTCTTGGTTCCGTCCAGCACCACGGGAAGGATCTCCGCGCCGGCCTCCTTGGCCAGCGTGAAGGCCCCGGCCTTGAAGCGGTGGATCTCACCGTCCTTCGAGCGCGTGCCCTCGGGAAAAATCGCCACCGAAGCCCCGCGCGAAATCCACTTTTTCCCGTCGCGGACCAGCTGTTCCAACGCCTCGGCGGCGTGGCCGCGGTCGATGCAGATGTCGCCGTGCAGCAGGAGGAACTGGCCGAAGAAGGGCGTTTTGAAGACCTCGCGCTTCGACACCCAGCGGAAATTGAGCGGAATGTAGTAGAGCGCCGGGATGTCGATCACCGTGTTGTGGTTGATGACGATGACGTAGCGCTTCTTCCGGTCGATCAGTTCGCGGCCGATGACCCGCTGCCGCCAAAAGGGCGGCAGGAAGAAGAAAATCCGCACCAGGATGCGCGACAGTTCATGCACCGTCCGGCGCCCCCGGTCGAAGGGATAGCAGACGACCAGCGCAAGGGCCGACAGAATCATAAAAAGCGTGCACAAAAGCACCAGCAAAAGGTAGTATAAAGCACTTAACATACGATCATCGTTCTATTACAGCATTTGCAAAACAGACTGTCCGAACCCGCGGCCGCGGGCCGCGTCCACAAATCCGGCCCGCCCCGGATTCCCGCCTCCGGGAGGGACCCGGCAAAGGGCGCAGCCGGTTGAAAAAAGCCCGTATCAGACGTCCGGGGACAATTAGCCACATTAATTCAATTTGCAAATTTAGGAATTATTTCCCGGGATTCCTACCCCGCCAGTCGGCGAATTTTCAACAAAATATTCACTGCACCTGTTTTCAGGAGGCGAAAAAGCGGGACCGCGAAAAAAAGTTACGGAAAAATTTGGTTCGCAGCCGGGGGGGGGTATCTTTACACCCGGAAAACACCCCCGCAAGAACCGCGGGCCTCCATATACATAAGTATCGAAAATTTTCTGAAATTTACAGTACTATGTCTTGCATAGTATAAATATTATTACATATCTTTGCACTGACGAATAAAGTGCAAAACAGAATATTATGAAAAGACTGATCCTCCTTATCGTAACGCTCGCAGCGGCCGCGACCCGGCTCTTTGCGGCGCATCTCTGCCCCTCGACGGGCCGCGTGGTGGACGAACAGGGAAAAGCCGTCGAATACGCAACGGTCGTCCTGCTGAAAGGAACCGAACAGGTGGCCGGCATGGCCACCGACGCCGAAGGACGTTTCGCGCTGAAAGCAGCTCCCGGCGAATACACGCTCCTGATTCAGTACCTCGGATTCGACCCCGTGAAAAAGCCGGTGCGCGTGGAGCAGGAGAACCATCTGGGCGATTTCGTGATGCGGACCTCGGCGACCGGCATCGAAAGCGTGGAGGTAAAGGCCCGGCTGGTGCGCCGCGAGGCCGACCGGTTCGTGGTCGACGTGGCGAACGCCCCGGCGGCCATCGGCAAGGACGGCATCGAACTGCTGGAACGCGCCCCCGGCGTATGGATCGACGGGGAGAAAATATCAATCAACGGCAAGAGCGGCTCGAAGGTCTACGTCAACGACCGCGAACTGCGCATGGAGCCGGAACAGCTGCTGACCTACCTGCGGTCGCTCCGGGCCGAGGAGATTCAGAAAATAGAGGTCGTGCCCACCTCGGGCGCCGACTACGACGCCGACTCGGCGGGAGGCATCATCCGCATCACGCTCAAAAAACGCCGCGAGAACGGCGTCAACGGCTCGGTGGCGTTCAACACGACGCAGGGAGAGATCGTACACAGGTACAATCCGTCGGCCAACATCAACCTGCATTCGGGCCGCGTGGACTTCTACGCCTCGGCATGGGGATCTTTCGGAAAGGACGAGACGACCACCGGCGAGCAGACGCGCTACGAGGCCGCGGACAAGGAGCTGAACGCACATTCGTCGATGAAAGGCCGCAACCGCAGCCTCGGGGCCAGCGCCGGCGCGGTGGTCGAGATCGACAACAGGAACAGCGTCGGCGCGGAGTTCGAGTACTGGCGCAACCGGAACGGGGAGCCGAACGACACCTACACGGATTTCCGGAACGCCGGCACGGTGACACGCACGGACAGCCATTTCGACAAACTCGACATCCGCAACAACTACTCGGCGACGTTCAACTACATCCGCAAGATCGACACGCTCGGCTCGACGCTCAAACTCCTTGCCGACTACACGCGCCGCGAAACCGACTCCGGAAACGACAACTTCAGCCGCATGACGGCTCCGGGAGCGACGGCGGATTCGACCTACCGCGACAACACCGAGAGCGTCTACAACATCGCCACGGCGACGCTGGCACTCGAAAAGAGGTTTTCGCCCCGCTGGACGCTCAAGGCCGGAGCCAAATACACCTACAACGACATGCACAACGACGCGCTGTACGAATACCTGAAAGACGACGCATGGGCGCGCAACGACAACCAGAGTTTCACGATCAACTACACGGAGAACATCGCCGCGGCGTACGGCATCGCGTCGGCCAATCTCGGACGCTGGAGCTTGGTGGCGGGAGTGCGCGGCGAGTACACCCGCACCGAAGGCAAAGGGCACGGCATCGCGCAGAATTATTTCAGTCTGTTCCCCAACGCCAACGTCTCCTATGCACTCACCAAGGACGGCGCCTATTCGCTGATCGCACAGTACGCCCGCACAATCGAGCGGCCTCGGTTCTGGACCCTCAACCCGCAGCGGTTCCAGATTTCGGACTACACCTATCAGACGGGAAATCCGGAACTCGATCCGGCCTACAAGCACGACGCGAGCCTGACGCTGGTGCTGAAACACAAATACACGCTTACGGGCGGCACCGTCGTCCAGACCGGCGAAATACAGCAGACGATGCGTCCCGACGCCGACGACCCGAAGCGGCTGTGCATAGCGTGGGTCAATTACGACACGACGAAGAGTTATTACGTCTCGGCCAATGCGCCGTGCCAGTTCGCCAAATGGTGGACCATGAACCTCAACGCCACCTACATCCGTCAGGGCCAGCGCGTCGACCAGCATACGCCCGAAGCGCATTACAACTTCTATTTCGCGAACGCTTCGACCACCTTCACGCTCCCCGCGAAGTTCTACATCGACCTGTCGTACCGCCTTCAGGGCCGCATGGACTTCGGTAACTGCTGGGTGGAGCCGATGCACTTCCTCAATGCGGGGATCAAAAAACGGTTCGGCGACAAGTTCACCGCCGCATGCTCGGTGCGCAACCTGATCGACCGCCCGCAGCACGTCGGCGCACGCGGCGAAGGATTCGTCCGCAGGGTGGATGTGTCCCAGCAATGGAACTGCCGAGAATTCCGCATTTCGCTGAGCTACAACTTCAAGTCGGGCAAGGCCTTCAAGCGCAGGGCCGTCGAGGCGGGTTCGGCCGACGAGAAGAGCCGGTTGTAGATCGTCCGCGCGGCAACCACCCCTGACGACCATGGCGGACAGGAAAAAGAGAATGCGGCTTAATGCCGCATTCTCTTTCATACTCCGCCACTACCCTACCGCGCCCGGCGGAACCGCAGGTGCGGGAAAGGAATGTGCAATGACCGACCGGCGATGATGAGCGTCACGGCAACCAAAATCAGCACCACGCCCAGCACGATGCGCAGCGTGAGCCGTTCGCCGAAGACCACGACGCCGAAAAAGAGGGCCGTAAGGGGTTCCAGCGCACCGAGGATCGCCGTGGGCGTAGAGCCGATAGCGCGGATGGCGGCGGCCATCGTCACCAGCGACACGATCGTCGGAAAGAGCGCCAGCGAGACGGCGTTGATCCAGAGTCCGGGCGTGGGAATCGCCTGCAGGTCGGCCATTTAATATATGAGATTTTCGACTCCGATAATAACTTTGCCATCATTCCGTAA
>ERZ773148.2128-NODE-2128-length-15617-cov-3.107955_pt1 | contig 15617 bp, 10 predicted proteins | sample MGYA00580846_ERZ773148 | MGnify/ENA primary metagenome ERZ773148 (study PRJEB29015, sample SAMEA2737879) | human gut metagenome | biome: human gut; feature: human-associated habitat; material: faeces | place: China | collected 2012 ... | reverse complement strand
CCCATCCATCAGCAAAGGCTTCTGGCAGCTTATCTGGCTGTTTCCGTTCGTTTCGTCCGCGATTGTGGTGTGGTGCATGCCGGCGGACAATTCCACGCTGCTGGACTCGCATATGCTGGAAATCGCGTTCACCGTGGCGGTGGTCTATTCCTGTTTCATGGTGTTGGTGTATTTCCTCATCTGGTACATGATTCAGCAGTCGGACCGTCTGCTCGCGGCCCGCAGGCGACAGCATTATGAGGCTTTGCAGACGTTGCAGCTGCAACACATGAACGAGCGGATCCGTGAGGCGCGTCAGATCAAGCACAACGTGCGTCACCACATCCACTCACTGCAGGCGTTGGCCGCGGCTGAAGACATGGATGGCATCCGCTCATATCTGGATGAGATGTCCAAACACCGGCTGCTGCAAACGGCACCAATGCAGTATTGCGAGCATGCGTCGCTGAACGCGGTGCTTGTCTACTATTGCGATTGGGTCCGGCATTTGGGTGCGGATGTGGACGTCAAAGCGGCGGTGCCGCAATACATCAACATCAACAACGCGGAATTATGCTCCATGGTCGGCAATCTGCTGGAGAACGCCACGGAGGCCATCACCCAGCAAACGCAGGGCGAGAGGCGGCTCAAAGTGCGCATCCGGTATCGTTCCGGCCCTCCGGCGGCCCTGTTCATCACGGTGGACAACACGTACGGCGAAGCCGATACCAGCATCGAACGGATCGACAGCGATCTCGTCTCGACCAAACATGGTGGCACGGGGCTGGGCACCGCCACCGTACGAGAGACGGCCGAACGGCACCATGGCACGGCCTCCTTCGAGCACAGTGACGGCATGTTCCGCGCCTCCGTCATGCTGTGTCTCGGCGACTAATCGCATATGCCGTTGCCATGCGGTATCGATAGGCGATACGGCATGGCGGGCGATACGGCATGGCGGGCGATGCGGTATGACGGGCAAGCGGCGAGTCGCGCGGCTTTCGTAGGGTAGAAGCATGACGATTACGGTTTCAACAGACGGTTCCGCGCTTGGCAATCCGAATGGTCCGATGGGTTGGGCTTGGGCCGACCACGAGCCCGCGGCAGGCGGCAGGCCGGGGCACGAGCATGCCGGCGATTGCGATGCCGGCGGCGCGACGAACGGCACCAACCAGATCGGCGAATTATGCGCCGTGCTGGAGGCGTTGCGAGCGCATCCCGGTTCCGAAGACCTGGTGATCGAGACCGACTCGCTTCAATAAGTCTCCTCCCCTGCGGAATTCTTCCATGTGGTGATATTCAAAAGTAAGTTTCGAATAAGTCGTTGTTTTCAGGAACGAACGGAAACCAATTGTCTGACCGTGCAATTTGGGTATTTCGGAATATCCGTCGCCGTCATGGTCATACGCAGAACGGTGGCGGTTCTGACCGAAGATATACAGACCTGCACGCTGGTCGTCCGTCACGAGAGACGCATTCAATGCCGTACTGTTGTCGAAAGCGTCGCCATCGCCAATTCCCGTAATCGTATGAGATAACATACCGGAGTTGCGCATCGGTTCTTTGGTGATGATATTGATTGTACCGGCAATAGCAGATGAGCCAAACAGTGCCGACCCACCTCCACGCATCACTTCCACACGTTCTATCATGCTGGCAGGGATCTGCTCGATACCATACACACCGGAAAGCGCACTAAAAATGGGACGGGAATCGAGCAGGATTTGCGTATAAGGACCATCCAGTCCATTGATACGCACTTGCTGGAAACCGCAATTCTGACAATTGGACTCTACACGGACACCCGGCTGAAAGCTCAAGCCTTGCGCCAAAGTCGTAGAATTGGTATTCTCAAAGATTTTCAAATCTACTACATTCACCAGTGTCGGAGCCAGACGGCGGGTGGTTTCATTACGATTGGCAGATACGACTACGCCATCCAAAGCAACCGCATCTTCTTCTATCTCGAAATCTTCTTCCAATGTACGCCCTTTCTTCAGCGTCACATTCCGTCTGACGGTTTTATATCCCACCGAACTGACCTCCAGCACAAAATTACCTTCGGGAAGATTCTTCAAGAAATAATGCCCGGTAGCATCGGTCACAGTTCCGATGGTCGTACTTTTCAAGGCGACTGTAATATAGGGTAAATGCTCTTTTGTATTTTTATCAAGAATATGGCCAACGATATTGGCATCTGACTTACGTAATTCAGGATGATTAGGATATTCATGAGCTTGTCCTTCAAGGGCAGGCAACAATGCGCAGCACAAGCAGACAAGCGAAAAGATGTATTTCTTCATTTTTCGTTTGTTATTCGTTTTCGATAAGTATTCACATGGATAGACAGATAATGCCCTACCTCATGCAAGGTACGGTATCATCATTCAAAGAATGGAGAAACGAATAGCCGGAGGTGCTCTAAGTCCCACTACCCCATGATACGGACAGTGATAGTGAGCATACGGCGAACGGCCGAGCAACAAATACAATAAGAAAGGAATAAAAAGGGAAAGAGCAAAAACTACGGCTGCACCGTCTGCCGTTAAATGAGACAGAAAATGAATCAGTAGCAGTTCGACTGTAGAGTGTTTATGTGCCGCCCCTTTCTTAAATGGGTGTGAATGGACGATTGTCACGCCATTGACCACATGCACGTGGGCAAAGAATGTAAAGCTTACCAGATACGATACAAATAGTATCGGCAAGAAGTAGCGTGTAATATTCAATAACAATCGTTTCACCTCATTTTTTCTTTGAGGCGGCAAAGATACGAACTATTTATTTAACAATCAATTATTATATAAAATTCTGTTAATATACAGCCGAGGCTATTACTTGAATAAACAGAATCAAGAATACCATGGCAATCGGATAAACAGTTGCGTAAGCTACGCTCGGAATATTGCTATCCACCATCGAGTCGGCGGCAGCGAGTCCCGGAGTACTTGTCATTCCTCCTGTAATAGTTCCCAGTAAATCGAGCAGACTGATTTTAAATACGAAATGTCCGACAATGGCTGCAACAAGCATCGGCACCAATGTGATGGCGGCTCCTACTCCGAACATCAATAATCCGCTTTCCTGGAAGGTAGCTACCAGATTCTTACCGGCAGAAGTTCCCACTTCGGCAAGGAAAAGAAGCAGACCTAACTGGCGCAACAACTGGTTGGCAGGTCCGGACATAGACCAGATAATGGGTCCTGTCTTACCTATCGCACTCAACACAAGAGCTACCATCAAAACTCCCCCGGTCAGTCCCGGTGAGAATGACAGGCTATCAGAGAAAGAGATATTTATTTTGCCGAACAACACGCCCAATACAATACCCATTGCAATGGGGAAAAAGTCCGTATCGGATAGTTTCTTCGCATTGTTTCCCAACAGGCGGGCTACTCCTTTAAGTCCTTCTTTCTCACCGACTACCATCAGTTTATCACCAAACTTCAAGACTAGATCGGGAGACGGAGATAAGTCAATACCGCTTCGACGAACACGAGTCACTGTACAACCAAAGTTTTTCTGTAAGTTCAAATCACCCAGTTGTTTGTTTATCATGTCTTTTTTAGTCAACAACAAAGATTCTATTTCCTGCGTTTTATCCAAAGGCAGTTCACCTTCTTCTCTCTTGCCTACCAACACTGCCAGTTGATCCAGTGATTCTTCGCTACCTACGGCTTGTATGTAGTCTCCTTCATGCAATACCGTGTGGGCTGTGGGAATCGAGATTTCATCATCATGCTTCAGACGTGAAATGACAGCACCCGTCATACCGCGCGCATTAATTTGCATCAGGCTGCGATCGAATACATTCGCATTAGTGACGCGATAAATGCAAGTTGTCAATTCAGGGAATTGTCCGCGACGTTCTATCTCCAGACGACGGGCTTCTTTATCTAAATCTACCCGCATAATTTTAGGCAACAGCTTGACAAACAGAATCACGCCGATCACTCCAAACGGATATGCGATACCGTAAGCAATGGATGCCAAAGGAGAATTAGTACTGTCGATGGCAACGGCCAAACCCGGCGTACTGGTTAGCGCTCCGGCGATCAGACCGACAACACTCGGTGTATCGATATCAAATGCATATTTCAGCCCGACTGCGGTAAGGCAGGCGGAACAAATAATAAGCATAGTGATGAGAATAAGCGTCTTTCCTTTGCTACGGAAAGAGTCGAAGAATCCGGGCCCTGCCTGAATACCGATGGTAAAAATGAAGAGCACCAAGCCGAAGTTTCCTAATTCTTTAGGAATGATAACACCAAAATGCCCGAAAAGAAGGGCAATGAAAATAACTGCCGACACATCGAGAGATAACCCCTTAATTTTAATTCTTCCCAGCATAAATCCCAATGCGACAATCAGGAAAAGGGAAAAATAAGAGGAATGCAATAAGTCAGTAAACATAAAAAATAAAGGTTAGTTAGTTTAAGGGCGCGAAGGTACGGATTTTATTTAATCCTCACAACATTCCTTGCAGCAAGTAGCCCTTTCGTCTTCAAACTCCAAAGTGGCATGATGGATGCCTGCCTCTTCGAGTGCTTCTTTTATATGATGTTTCACTTCTTCCAACTGTGTGATATTATCAATGACAATATGGGCAGTCAAAGCGGTTTCCGTTGTGCTTAACGCCCAGATATGCAGGTGATGGCAATTCTCCACGCCGGGTTGTTCCATGATAAGTTGCTGTATCTTTTGAGCGTCTATCCCCACCGGTACTCCATCCAACGACAACCGGAGACTATCGTGAAGCAATCCCCAAGTAGAGACAATAATGATAACAGCAATACCAAGTCCGATAATCGGGTCAATAATGCTCCATCCTGTATAGGTGATGATAATGCCGGAAACAACTACACCGACAGACACCAATGCATCTGCTGCCATGTGCAGGTAAGCCCCTTTCACATTCAGATCCTTATCTTTATCTTTCATAAAGAGCCAGGCAGTAAGCGCATTGATGACCACTCCCACCCCGGCTGTCCATGCGATGGCAGAACCATCTACGGAAACCGGGTGGAACAATTTATCTACACTCTCGGCAATGATTATGCCCACGGCAACCAATAATATAACTGCATTTAATAAAGAGACAAGAATCGTACTCTTCTTATATCCATACGTGTAACGGCTATTGGGATGAACTTTCTGCAACCGGAAAGCCAACATGGCAAGCACCAGACTGGCTACATCACCCAAGTTATGCCCGGCATCAGAAAGCAATCCCAGAGAATTATAATAAAACCCTACTCCGAATTCTACGATAACAAAAGCAATATTCAAAGTAATACCTATGATAAAAGCCTTATTGAGCGATGTCAACTGATGATTATGTTCGTGGTGATGATGAGGTTCCATATTATATATTGTTATTATATCTAATATACAAAAAACATCTTACCCGGAGATTAGTTCATCCTTTTCCACTTTTGGCAGTATTAACGACTGGTTAGTTTTTCCATAAACTTATTCCGGTCTACCACATAACGTATATGTGTTCCTTCACCAATTTTACCCTGTGAATCAGAGGCTACTACGGAAAATGTTAACTTTCGTCCCTCTACCTCAAGAAGTGTGGCTGTTACAAGAACCGTGTCTCCCAATGCAGTGGGTTTAAGATGTGTAGTCTGAATCATTGCTCCTACCGTTGTATTGCCTTCCGGCAGTTGATCTTCAACAGCAGACAAAGCTGCATTTTCCATGAATGCTACCATAGCGGGAGTAGCAAGAACAGGGAGATCACCCGATCCCATTGCCACTGCCAGATTTTCCGGTTTGACCACTACTTCCTTTATAAATTGCAATCCTTTTTCTAACATAATTTCTGATTCTATATTTTAGTTATGACTATTCTTCTTTTTAGCAGACTGGTAGAACAGAAATGCCAACAGAGCTAAAAAAGCCAAAAGTATCGTAATCATCTCTGTTGTATATGCCATTGGTTCTACCCATATTTCATGAAAGATATTCCAGCGTCCCAATACTTCTACAAAAGTCCAGAACACTACTACCGTAGCAATAGAAAAGCGCATGGCATATCCCCATTGAGTGATTTTCAACAGGCGTTTAAACATAAAAAATGAACCTGCCAGACAGCCGAAAGCAACTATAGCAGTAACAGGGCTATGCTCGCCGACAAAATTCTCATCATAACAGAAGAGTAGCACGAGATAGCTCGCCCACATGATGAGATTTAACTCCATAAAAGTAACAATCGAGGTATGACGTGTCATCGGCCGTACTACAATCGTGGTGGTACTCTTACGGAAAAAGACTTTTTGAAGATAGGTAAAGAAGTCGCATCCGCTTTTTATACTGAAAATGTAAATCAGCATAAACATCACCCAAAAGCCGAAGGAGGAAGGCATGATTAAATATTCCGGTTTTGTCACGACTTCACCGGCAGCGTTCAGCAATGGTTGCACTTCATAACGATGTGCATAATATACGTAGATAAACTCTACCCATCCGGTCCAGAAGAGTAGTCCTCCGAATAATCCCCATAATGTCTGTCGTGTATCTCCTTTTGCAAACACTCCAATAATCACCATCACCAGACCTACTGCTCCCATCGTGAAAGCCGCATAGTGAAGAGCTGTGGATGAGAGCACATGCTCCATAAAAATCATTAATGCATGCCCCAACGGCATAGTAAACAATACAATCAGGAAAGAAGTAATCCCTGTCAATACACTTTTTCTACTGTAGCCGCCTTTCATTTTCTTCTCATTTTAATTTTTTAATCATCAATTTAGTAAAAGACTGCAAAAATAACGAGTTAATCCACTCCTCCCAATACCTACATATAATTAAAGCCTCTCATTTTTTCATTTCTTTTAGGTATTTCCCCCGTATATATATCCCCGTAACTTTGCAGCTGGAAATTTAATTAATCATTATCTATCAAAATTAAGTATGAAAATCTTAAACTTTTGGATGGTTGCCCTTATGGCACTATCTCTTTCTTCTACTTTCGTTTCTTGTAGCGACAACGACGACGATGAACCTAACCTTGCCAAAGAAATAGCAGGAGCTTATAAAGGTTATTCAGTCGGCGCATGCAATATGTTCTCTGATTATTTGTTGGGTGATGAATCCACAGCAACAATCACTGCCAACGAAGATGGTACCATCAATTTGGTATATAAATCCGGATCTGGAGATTTCACTCTGAATAATTTAAAACTTTCTTCTAATAAGTCTTTCAGCGGTTCCGGTGAAGTTGCCATGTCTATGGGCGGCAGCACAGGCGGTAGCTACGACTACACATTAGAAGGTAGTGTAGATGGTTCTAAAGTGTTAAGTTTGAAAGCCAATGTTGATATTCCTGTACCTATGGGAAAAATGGAGATTGATTTCATACAAGGAGAAACTCCTGTTGGTTATTATATAAAAGACACTTATAAATACCAAACTAATTTGAGCCTTAAGGTACAAGGAGGAGAAGTTGGCTCTACTACAGATTGCCAAGTAAAGATTGAAAACCCAACAGGTAGTACCGTAAATGTTACAATCAGCGGGTTTAATAATGCAGGAGGTTCAATGAGTAACTTTGAAAAATTCACTGCTACCGGAGTCAATGTTACTAAAGCAAACAATGGTAGTTACTCGCTCAGTCTGGGTGCCTTTGAAGCAGATACCCAAAAAACTACAGGTGAAGCTCTTGCTATTAACGGCACAAGTCTGAACGGTACAATTAATGCAGACGGAACAGCCACTGTTAGTATCGTTTTCTCACCGGGAAGTATGCCAATGCCAATTACAGCAGAATTTACGGGAAGTAATACTCAAAGTAGCGCACAATAAACGATTAAATAGCAATGAAAAGAAGCAGGAACGCTATTTTCAAATATACTATAGTACTGGGAGCGGCAATGTCGCTCTCTGCTTGTAATGGAATATTTGAAAATATTTATGATGCCCCCATCGAAACGGAGATGGAAATCAAGGAAAATAGCTTTTCACAAGTCAAGACTGTTGAATATACAGAATGGGCCTACATTAACCTCTCGGAACGTACGGTTACTACCGTTAAAATCGGAGAGGAATATGAGAGTCAAATTCCTGACAAGTGGGATTTCGCTATTCATCGTTATGATATAAAAACCAACGAGGGTGCTGCCTACAAAACAACTTACACAAGTATCGACGAGTTTAAAGCAACAGGTAAACTGCCTAAAGCGGAAGATTTTGTAGAAGATGAATGGACAACCGATAAAATAGCCATTGACATGTCGGGCATGATGGACGGAAACATTATCTACACAGAGTCTTACCGTAATGCTGTTCTTTCCAGCTGGCTGGACGTTAATACCGCAACGATGCCTCCGGTATACACCATGTCAAACCAAGTTTTTTTGATACGTTTGAAAGACAATACATACGCAGCGATCCGTTTTACCAACTACATGAATGCCAGAGGTATAAAAGGATATATTGACTTCAATTTCCAGTATCCGCTTGAGTTCGAGGACAACAACAATGAAACCAATCAACAAGAATGAAACCTACATTTATAATATTATTATTTTCCTTTATAGCAACTTGCTCCACATTTGCACAACAATCCAGTAATTATGTCAGCGGACGTGTAACTGATACAGAAGGGGAACCTCTCCCCGGTGCAACGATTTCCATCAAAGGTAAAGGAACCGGAGCCGTCACATCCGTCGACGGCACATATACATTACAACTCCCCGGAACCGGTACATACCTCATCACCGCCTCGTATGTAGGCTATCAGCCACAAGAGAAAAGACTAAGTTTCCGCTTATCGGAAGATCAGTTTGACCTGGGAACAGTGGTTGTCACAGGTACACGTACTCCCAAATTACTGAAAGATGCTCCTATCATCACTCGTGTAATCACAGCAGACGATATTAAGAAGGTAGATGCAACCAACGTAGGACAATTATTACAATCGGAACTGCCGGGCATTGAATTTTCCTATTCAATGGATCAGCAGGTTTCTATCAATATGCAGGGATTCGGAGGAAACTCTGTACTCTTCCTGGTAGATGGCGAACGTCTGGCAGGGGAAACTTTAAACAACGTCGACTACAACCGATTGAACCTCGATAACGTGGAACGGGTAGAAATTGTAAAAGGGGCTGCCTCTACTCTCTATGGTTCCAGTGCAGTAGGTGGCGTAATCAACATCATCACCCGTGATTCCGAGGACCCATGGAATTTAAATGTAAACAGCCGCTTCGGTGAACATAACGACCAACGATATGGCGGAACTTTCAGTTTCAAAGCCGGTAAATTCAACAGCCAGACGAATGTGCAACATACAATGTCCGATTCTTACGACGTACCGGAAGGAGATGTGACAACCATCTTCGGAAACCGCACATGGAATGTGAAGGAACGTCTTGTTTACAGACCGATTGAACAGTTGAAACTGACTGCACGCGGAGGTTATTATTTCCGCGAACGGGATAAGACCGGAGACAGCAAAGACCGTTATCGTGATTTCAGCGGAGGTCTGAAAGCCAACTATGATTTCAACATCATGAGTAATCTGGAAGTTGCCTATACATTCGACCAATATGATAAAAGTGATTATCTGACCTCATACAAATACGATGTCCGCGATTACAGCAATGTGCAACATAGCGTACGCGCACTCTACAATTACACCTTCAACGATAAAAACATTCTGACCGTAGGAGGAGATTATATGCGTGACTATCTATTGTCTTATCAATTTACCAACAATGGAAGTTATACCATGCACTCGGCAGATGCATTCGGACAGTTCGACTGGAACCCGACCGAACATTTCAACGTAATCAGCGGGGTACGTTTCGACTATTTCTCACAATCTAACGTACGTCATATATCTCCGCACATCGGACTGATGTACAAAATAGCCAACTGCTCCCTCCGTGGCTCATACTCACAGGGATTCCGCTCTCCTACCCTCAAAGAAATGTATATGAACTTCGACATGGCAAATGCCATGATGATTTATGGTAATCCCGACCTGAAATCGGAGACGAGCCACAACTTCTCGCTCTCGGCGGAATATACCAAGAACCGTTACAATTTTACCGTTTCAGGATATTACAACCTTGTCAATGACCGGATCGACCTGACTTCATTCCGCGACACTGACGGAAGATGGGCACAGCTATATATCAATACAGAGAAAGTAGACATCGCCGGTGTGGATATCAACGCCTCCGCCAAATATCCTTGTGGTCTGGGAATACGTGTTTCTTACGGATACCTCCACGAGTTTATGCGCGACGGACAAATGAAATTCTCCAGTACCCGCCCACATTCAGCGACCGCACGTATCGAATACGGCAAATCATGGGATAATTATCAATTCAATCTTTCCCTGAACGGACGTGCGTTATCCAAAGTAGAAACCAATAAATATGTGGGCAATAATCCGGATGAAGGGACTACCGGAGTGACTTATCCGGGATATACGATGTGGAACCTGACGTTGACACAAGGGATCTGGAAAGGAGTCAGCCTGAATATGGCCGTCAACAACATATTTAATTATGTTCCAAGCTATTATGATGCAAACTCTCCTTATACCCGGGGAACCAACTTCTCCATCGGACTTGCATTAGACGTAGACAGGTTCTTCAGAAAATAGAAAAGATAAAACTACATACAAAGCTAAAAATAAGAGAAATGAAAAAGAAAAGTAAAATCATCTTAGGTGTGTGCATCGTTGCAGCCGTCCTGATAGGCATATCTATCTGGAATGCCTGGTTCAGCGCCACAAAGATTGCTTTCGTCAACTTCCAGACCATACAGCAGGGAAGTATATCGAAAGCCAACGACAATTTATCCATCAAACTCAGTGAAGTATCGCTCGACAACCTCGACCGTCTGACCGGTTACGACATGGTATTCATCAACGGAATGGGTCTGCGTATCGTCGAGGAACAACGTCAACAAATACAACAGGCTGCCGACAAAGGTATTCCTGTATATACTTCCATGGCTACCAACCCGGCCAACAACATTTGTAATCTGGACAGCGTACAACAGAATCTGATACGAGGTTATCTGACCAACGGAGGAAAGACCAACTACCGGAATATGCTGAATTATATCCGTAAAGCTATTGACGGTAAAATCTCTTCCATACCGGAAGTGGAAGACCCGGCAGAAAGACCCAGCGACATGCTCTATCACGCCGAACTCACCAACCCGGATGATGAACTGGAGTTCCTCACCGTGGCAAATTATGAGAAATTCATGAAGGACAACCGTCTTTATAAAGAAGGAGCACGTAAAATCATGATAACCGGACAAATGGCTGATGCCACCGGACTTATTGAGGCTCTTGAAAAAGAAGGTTACAATGTTTATCCGGTTCAGTCAATGACGAAATTCATGTCATTTATTGACGAAGTGCAGCCAGACGCAATCATCAACATGGCACACGGACGCATGGGAGACAAAATGGTGGATTATCTGAAAGCTAAGAATATCCTCTTGTTTGCTCCGCTCACCATCAACAGCCTGGTAGACGAATGGGAGAAAGATCCGATGGGAATGGCAGGAGGATTTATGTCACAAAGTATCGTGACTCCGGAAATCGACGGTGCCATCCGTCCTTTCGCTCTCTTTGCACAATATGAGGATGAAGAAGGATTGCGCCATTCGTATGCAGTACCCGAACGCTTGAAGACTTTCGTATCCACAATCAATAATTATTTGAATCTGAATACTAAGCCGAACAGCGAGAAGAAGGTAGCTATCTACTATTATAAAGGTCCGGGGCAAAATGCATTGACCGCTGCCGGTATGGAGGTGGTTCCTTCCCTATACAATCTTCTGGTCCGCATGAAACAGGAAGGATACAACATATCCGGTCTGCCTGCAAATGCTGAAAAACTGGGTAAAATGATACAGGCTCAAGGCGCTGTGTTCAACTCTTACGCAGAGGGAGCCTTTAATGACTTTATGCAAAAAGGACATCCCGAACTTATCACCAAAGATCAATATGAAAGTTGGGTGAAAGAGTCACTCCGCCCTGAAAAATATCAGGAAGTGGTGGATGCTTTCGGCGAATTCCCCGGCAACTATATGGCGACTAACGACGGTAAATTGGGTATTGCCCGTCTGCAATTCGGGAATGTAGTCTTAATGCCACAAAATGCTGCCGGAAGCGGGGACAACTCCTTCCAAGTGATTCATGGCACTAATATGGCTCCTCCTCATACTTATATTGCTTCCTATCTATGGATGCAACATGGTTTCAAGGCTGACGCACTGATCCATTTCGGTACACATGGAAGTCTTGAATTTACTCCCAGAAAACAAGTGGCATTGTGCAGCAACGACTGGCCGGATCGCCTGGTTGGAGCAGTTCCGCACTTCTATATCTACTCTATTGGTAATGTTGGTGAAGGAATGATGGCTAAACGCCGTTCGTATGCCACCATACAGTCGTACCTCACTCCTCCTTTCCTTGAAAGCAGTGTGCGTGGTATTTATCGGGAGCTGATGGAAAAAATCAAGATTTACAATAACTCTCACAAAGAGAATAAAGATCAGGAATCATTAGCTGTCAAAACGCTGACTGTGAAAATGGGAATTCACCGTGATTTAGGTTTGGACAGCATTGCCAACAAACCATATACGGAAGATGAAATCGCCCGTGTAGAAAACTTCGCAGAAGAACTGGCTACCGAGAAAATCACCGGACAACTCTACACAATGGGAGTTCCTTATGAAGCGGAACGGATCACTTCTTCCGTCTATGCAATGGCTACAGAACCTATCGCATACAGCCTGCTGGCTCTTGACAAGCAACGTGGTAAAGCGACAGATGCCGTTAGCAAGCACCGCAGCCTCTTTACACAACAGTACTTGACTCCTGCTCGCCATCTGGTAGAAAAGTTGCTCGCTAATCCTGCACTGGCCACAGATGAACTAATTTGTCGTACAGCCGGTATCACCGCACAGGAACTAGCCAAGGCTCGTCAAATAGAGGCAGACCGCAATGCTCCGAAAGGTATGATGGCAATGATGATGGCTGCATCGGCAAAGAGTGAACAATCCGACGAAAAGAAAGCAGGTAAAGGACATCCGGCATCTGTCTCCAAAGAGGGTTCTCCTCATGGTCAAATGCCCGAAAGCATGAAAGAGGCCATGAAGAAAATGGGCGCCAACATGGATCCTGAAAAAGCAATGGAAATGGCTAAGTCTATGGGAGCAAGTCCGGAAGCATTGAAGAAAATGGAAGCCGGAATGAAAGCTAATAAAGAAAAAGCTGCCGGATCTTCTGACAAACAGGGAAACAGTGGAAAGCAAGAAAAGCCTCAAGGTATGGCTGCCATGATGGCCGCTATGGGAAAAGCTCCGAAAGAATACAGTAAAGAAGAAATCGAACTGGCACTTGCCATCGCTGAAGTAGAGCGTACAATCAAGAATGTAGGCAACTACAAGAACGCACTTCTGACAAGTCCCGAAGAAGAGTTAAGCAGTCTGATGAATGCATTGAAAGGTGGATACACCGCTCCTACTCCCGGAGGTGATCCGATTGCTAATCCGAATGCTTTACCAACCGGACGTAATATGTATGCTATCAATGCCGAAGCAACTCCTACAGAATCCGCTTGGGAAAAAGGTATCGCTTTAGCCAAACAAACGATTGATACTTACAAGCAACGTCACAATGATTCAATCCCACGTAAAGTGAGTTATACTCTCTGGTCTTCCGAATTTATAGAAACCGGTGGGGCTACTATTGCTCAAGTACTGTATATGCTGGGAGTAGAACCTGTTCGTGACGCATTCGGTCGTGTCAGTGATCTAAAACTGATTCCTTCAGCCGAACTGGGACGTCCACGTATCGACGTAGTAGTTCAGACTTCCGGACAACTCCGTGATATCGCCGCTTCCCGCCTCTTCCTGATTAACCGTGCAGTAGAAATGGCTGCGGCAGCGAAAGACGACAAGTTTGAAAATCAGGTAGCTGCCAGTGTGGTAGAAGCTGAAAGAGTGTTGACCGAAAAAGGTGTCAGTCCGAAAGATGCCCGCGAAATGGCTTCTTTCCGAGTATTCGGAGGTGCTAATGGCATGTATGGTACAGGAATTCAAGGAATGGTGGAATCCGGCGACCGTTGGGAGAATGAATCGGAAATCGCAGATACTTATCTCAACAATATGGGAGCCTATTACGGCAGTGAAAAGAATTGGGAAGTATTCCAGAAGTTCGCTTTCGAAGCCGCACTGACCCGAACGGATGTTGTAGTACAGCCACGACAAAGCAATACTTGGGGAGCTTTAAGCCTCGACCATGTATACGAATTTATGGGAGGTATGAATCTTGCCGTACGCAATGTTACCGGTAAAGACCCGGACGCTTATCTTAGCGACTACCGGAACCGCAACAACATGAAAATGCAGGAACTTAAAGAAGCAGTCGGTGTAGAAAGCCGTACAACGATTCTGAATCCTACCTATATCAAAGAGAAAATGAAAGGCGGTGCTTCTGCAGCAAGCGAAGTTGCCCAGACTGTAACCAATACGTATGGCTGGAACGTGATGAAACCTGCCGCTATCGACAAGGAACTTTGGGATAATATATATGATGTATATGTCAAAGACGAATACAAACTGAATGTAAAAGACTTCTTTGAAAAACAGAATCCCGCAGCTTTACAGGAAGTGACTGCCGTTATGATGGAAACTGCCCGCAAAGGATATTGGAAAGCTTCTCCGGAACAACTCTCCAATATTGCCAAACTGCATACAGACCTTGTCAGACAATTCGGTCCTTCGGGCAGCGGATTTACCGGAGACAATGCCAAATTACAGCAGTTCATCGCCTCTCAAGTAGATGCGCAAACCGCAGCCAACTACAACAAGGAACTGAAACAAATGAAACAAGCCACCCTGGACGGAGAAGCGACCAAAGGAGGCATGGTATTGAAGAAACAATCGAGCGATGCCGTACAAGGGGCACAGGAAGAACAAAATTCTTTGAATGGAGGCCTTATCGCAGGTATTGTTCTGGTAGCATTTGTTGTCATGTTGCTAATACTTAAAAAGAAACGGAAAAAGTAATGTAATATGGAGTTAATTATTCACATATTAATGCTGTTTATCGTGATTAACTGCAGTTTCAAACTCAGTTTCTGGAAACTTTGGCAAACCGTAATATACAGCCTGATAGCCGGTCTTTTTGTAGCCGGCACCTGGCAGTATGCTATTCTCCAGTCAAAGACACAGATTGCTGATTATCTGCAGAACACGGAAGCATTGCAAAACATGGCTATTATCATAACGCTTGAGTCAGCACTCTGCTTCGGCTATTGCGTGGCTTTCCTGCGCGGACTTTATGGTAAGAAGAATTTATGGTGGGCGGAATTACTTCGCTGGTATCCCAGCTTGTTGCTCTTCCCCGTATTATTCTACTATCTCACAGAAGCTATCTTCCGGTTACCTGGCGTAGACTTTTCAGTGACAGCCTGGTCACTTGCAGGGATAGTGGTTATCGCCATCCCATTATTAAGCCGGCTGATGAAGTATCTTGTACCCGAAGACGATCTCCGGTTGGAAGTTCATTTCCTTGTCAGCTTATTCATCTGTATCATTAGTATTACCCTTATACTTGAAGCGAACATCTATTCCTTCGGCTTTCAAGC
>ERZ773148.2127-NODE-2127-length-15627-cov-4.060172_pt1 | contig 15627 bp, 16 predicted proteins | sample MGYA00580846_ERZ773148 | MGnify/ENA primary metagenome ERZ773148 (study PRJEB29015, sample SAMEA2737879) | human gut metagenome | biome: human gut; feature: human-associated habitat; material: faeces | place: China | collected 2012 ... | reverse complement strand
TGGGAATGGAAAATTTGGCTTTGACAAAAAATTGACAAGTGGAAAATTTTTAAATAAAATACAGCAAAGTGTAGGAAAGAAGGGAAGTGAGAATACGGAGGAATTATCGAAAGCGCTGATGGAAGAACTTAATTGTGAGACAGCATTCACGATTCCGGTATTTGGAGGTATTCCGATTGCCGAATCAGTGGTAGTGACATGGATCATTATGGCAGTTCTTTTGGTAGCAGCATTTTTCTTAGGAAGAAACCTGCGTGTAGAGAACGTAGGAAAACGTCAGCTGGCAGTGGAGACAGTTGTTGGTGGACTGCATAACTTCTTTTACGATTTGCTTGGAGAGGAAGGAAAACGTTATATTCCTTATTTAATGACAGTAGGAATTTATATTGCAGTTGCTAATATGATCGGACTGTTTGGACTGAAATCCCCGACAAAGGATGTCGGTGTTACCGGTGCGCTTGCATTGATGAGCATTGTACTGATCGAGTATTCGGGAGTACGTGCAAAAGGAATGAAAGGTTTTCTGAAGAGTTTCGCCGAACCGATTCCAATTATGTTACCAATGAATATATTGGAGATATTTATCCGTCCATTATCATTGTGTATGCGTCTTTTTGGGAACATTTTAGGGGCATTCGTCATTATGGAGCTGATCAAGATCGTGGCACCGCTTTTAGTACCGGTTCCACTCAGTCTTTATTTTGACTTGTTTGATGGATTCATTCAGGCGTATGTATTTGTATTTTTAACATCCTTATTTATTAAGGAAAGCATCGAGTAAAAAAAGTAAAAACAAAAAAGGAGAAATTTATCATGACATCATTAATCGCAATTGGAGCAGGAATCGCAGCATTAACAGGTATTGGAGCAGGTATCGGTATCGGTCTTGCAACATCTAAGGCAACAGACGCTATCGCAAGACAGCCGGAAGCAGACGGAAAGATTACAAAAGCATTATTACTTGGTTGTGCACTTGCCGAAGGTACTGCAATTTTCGGTATGGTTGTAGCTATTTTAATTATTTTATTCTTAGGATAAGAAAGGATTTGGTAGAGAATGCAGTTATTAAGAATAGATTGGAACGTTGTATTTACCATCATCAATCTAATTGTACTTTACCTTGCACTTAGAAAGTTTTTAATCAAACCGGTAACTAATATTATGGAACAGCGTAAGCAGATGATTGAAGGAGAGATTGCTGATGCCCGAAAAGAAAAGGATAAAGCGTATGACTTGAAAGCTCAGTATGAAGATAAGCTTACACAGGCACATAAGGAATCTTCAGAAATCATCGAGAAAGCTAGAAAGAGTGCGCAGACTGAATATAATAACAAGGTTTCTGTGGCAAGTGCAGAGGCAGACAGAATTATAAAGGATGCACATAAAGCTGTAGAACTGGATAGAGAAAAGACAGTACAGGATTTACAGTCAGAGATTGCAGGACTTGCTGTTGCAGCAGCAGAAAAAGTATTGGGTGAATCCGGTACAAAGGAAAGCAATCAGTTAATGTATGATCAGTTTTTGGCTAAAGCAGGTGGTGTAAATGACACAGACAGCGAATAATTATGGAGAAGTTCTTTTTGAATTAGGCATAAAGAAAGGTACAGTTGAAGAGAGTAAAAGAATTTTTTCTTTGACAGAGCAGTTGCATAGAACTTTGGAAAGTCCCATTATTTCAAAGAATGAAAAATATTCTATTATAGAAAAAGTTTTTCCAAAAGAAATAGAGAATTTTTTAAAGGTTGTATGTGACCATGAAAAAATGTCTTATATAGATGAGATTATAGAAGCTTACTATAAGAAATATAATGAAGCAAACAACATTTTAACAGCTACATTATCTTACGTAGTAGAGCCAAATGAAAATCAGTTAAGTCAGATTAAAAATTACCTTGCAAAGAAGTACAATAAAGAAACTGTTGAACTTACAATGGTTGAGCAGCCTGAACTTATTGGAGGCTTTGTTTTGAAAGTTGGAGATATTGAAGAGGACAACAGCATTAGAGGAAGACTTAACAGGTTAGAGAAAAAACTAACATGGAGGTGATAACGTGGGTTCCATTAATTCGGAAGAAATTATTTCTATCCTTAAAACAGAGATAGAAAACTACGATACAGTATGTAAAGACCAGGAAGTTGGAACAGTCATCTGGGTTGGTGACGGAATAGCAACAGTTTATGGTATTGAACATGCTATGTATGGAGAAATCGTTATTTTTGAAAATGGTGTTAAGGGAATGGTACAGGACATTAAGCGTGACCAGGTTGGATGTATTATTTTCGGTAAAGACACTGAAATAAAAGAAGGTACAAAAGTAACAAGAACAAAGAAAAAAGCAGGAATTCCTGTAGGTGATGCTTTTCTTGGAAGAATAGTTAATGCATTGGGAGCACCTATTGATGGAAAGGGTGAAATTAAGGCAGATGACTATAGAGCCATTGAACAGGAAGCCCCGGGTATTGTTGACAGACAGTCAGTAAATCAGCCTATGGAAACAGGTATTTTGGCAATAGACTCAATGCTTCCTATTGGTAGAGGACAGAGAGAATTAATTATCGGCGATAGACAGACAGGTAAGACTTCAATAGCAATTGATACAATTCTTAACCAGAAAGGTAAAGATGTTATTTGTATTTATGTAGCCATAGGTCAGAAACCAAATCGGCTGCCGATTCCGGCTGCCATGATAAGTAATGTTGTTTTCATATTTTTTCTTTCCTATTTTTTAATTAACTAGCATATTATATATATACTGATTAGAACGATTTCTCAATATATTTAATGTGTGTTCCACCTGTATATAATCAATTTTTCTGTTACCATTGGTTTCTCCATAATTCCTATTGCTCAACCCACACCAATTTAAAATATTATCAATTCTATCGTCTTTTTTTATTTTACCAGTTTGACTCATTGCTCCTACTCGATAAAACTCTTTTTTAAAAATAATGGAAAACGCAATCCCATGAAAAGAGTTGGAACATACACATTCTGCATTTTCAATCAGATTTAAAAAAGCGTCTGCCACGAACCTGCACCAGAACGAGCGGACCATCAAGTCCACCAACCTCATGCTGGACCTTTATTGCACTATATCCCGTAAAGGGAGTTACAATTTTGCACCCCCACCTCTCAGCTACTCTTACTGTCTGTTTTAATGCATCTTCATCATAGTTGATCGTATAAAGGAATATATACTTTTCTTTTAAAATACGCTCTTTATCGTATAGTCCCGAATAATCTTCTTTTGTAAGCAAAAATGTAGGATCCAAAACGGTCTCAATGCTTCTTTTTGTATGCTTTTCAAGAAATTCTCTTGTGTCAATTTCTCTTACTGAAACATTCTTAAATGCCTCCATAGCACTACAAATTCTATCACAATCAACTTCATTTAAATGTGAACCACAGCTTACAGCATATGTAGACTTCTTGGAAATACCCGGAAGAAAAAATGCCTCTGAAAAATCTCTTGCAGTCGTATTCCAAATCTGATCACTTCCAGCTATAACTAAATCATAGTTACCAGCAATTTTTAGCGCTTCCTCTGTTGTAGTACAACGCTTCGTCATTTTTAAATATTTTTCACGCATTTCTGAGAAAGCCAAAAATCTCTTAGATAACGCTTTATAATGCCAGAACGATATTAAATTTCTTAATATATCCTTTTTAGAATGAATTTTTCTAAAAATAGCATATTGCTGTTGCTGTGATTCTGGTTGAAAATCAATAATCTCATTTTCAACGTTATCAAAATGAGTTGTTATATATTTTTGTAGTGCATAGGCTTGAAGAAATGAGCCGTTATTATTAGGCGCATGAAATGTTATAGTTGCTGTTTTCATATTATTTAACGCCATTAACTATGGCATTATCTCCTTTCATTTTATTAAAACCGATTCATTACACTTTCAGGCAACAATTTACACAGATGAAATAACAATTTCCCCATATGCCATTTCAGCATATAGAATGGGAGTGCTTTCACTGCTACAACCGGCGGATAGTTTTTTACCGCCTTCTGGACATCGGGATTATTAAGATACTCGACATAAACAGCATAATTTTCTTTTGAAGATGCTTTTGAATTATGGGAAAGCCTCAAGGCAAGCTGAACCGCTGAGAAAATCAAAGTTCCCTGCCAAAATTCATTTGTATTGACTCCGCCTTTTATTGCCATCGAATCAATTTGTTTACGAGCACCAATTAATTTGATTTTATTTCTTGTCATTAAAATCGGATTTTCATTACTCGTAACATTAGCACTTCCTTCTCGAATCGTCAGATAATAAAGGGTACGTTCCTGAACTCCAATTGATTCAGCAAAGAGCAAATAGGTATTGATAAATTTAGTATCTTCTCCCAAAGAGAGAGAAGCATCAAATTGAAGGTTATTCTTTTTTATCGTTTCAACATCCAACATGATTCTCCAAAGTGCCGTATGCTCTTTTCCAGCGCGCAAACCTCTTTTTCCTTTTAACCACTCATTTACATCCTCGTATGAATGTCCCAGAAAAGAAGGAATTACCTCTTTTGCAATCTGATCGTCCCGGAAACTTCCATGTAACTCAAAGACATGTTCATTTTCTTTTTTTCCTAACACTTTATCTGCATATCCATACAGTACAGCATCCACGCTCTGAGCAATTGCAAAATTCACACAGCTCTCGATCAAATCATTTTCAAATGTATCATCCGAGTCAAAGAAAAATAGTTTTTTTCCTTTAACCCTTTTAAGGCCATTGTTTCTGGCTATAGAAACACCTTGGTTCTTTTGATAATAGTACTCTACACGATGATCTTCACTCTGATACTCTTTAATTATCTCTGCCGTACCGTCGCATGAGCCATCATCAACAAAGATAACCTGCAGATTTCGATACGTTTGTGCCTTTAATGATTCAATCATTGGTTTTATATATTTTTCTGTATTATACGCTGGTATTACAATGGATACCAAATCACCTTTCTCTAACATCTACTTCCTCCAGCACTTTACTTATGCAACAATTGTTTGATTTTCTGTCTGGTTTCTTTTGGCAAAACTCTTCTAACAATACTTTTCGCTTTCTGTTTCGGAATACGACACCAGAAATAAAATTCAACCGTGCCATACCCCCATTTTCTATACATTTCTAATACTTTTTTTCTTGCTTTCGTAAGTTTCACCGGATGTACCAGCTGCGTATTTCGCTTCGCTGCTTTTTCAAAGGTTGATTCGTAATAATCAAATTGCTCTTTTATTTCATCAAAAAAAGCAATTCCCTTATCGCTATTGATCAAGCTAACGGAAATACCATTTTTTTCGCTCAACCGGCCTCCATTCTGTTCCAATGTCTCTGGATGTTCATCTTCAATTCCCCAATAATCACCAATCGTAATATCACCACATCGATTACTTGTAGCATAAGGACACTTGTAACAATTTTCTCTATATATCTTTGCACTTAAAAATAAATCATAGTAAGACGAATCCAGATATGAAACGCTATAATCCGCATTTTCTCCCTTATCATTCGTATACTTTACCTTTGCATTTAATCCCCAGCCTGCGGATTTATCCCGGAATTTAAATTCGCTAATTTCTCCACCAATTTTTTTCTCTGTGTAGTGGATATAATCATTAAAAAATTGTTCACTTGGAACGCCATGACAAATAATATCTACCGTCAGCAGATTCGGGTAATCTTTCCTAAGATACGATTTTAAAGCATCCACCTGACAAGGAGTGCCTGAAAATAGAACAAAAATATCATTCTTTAATTTCTTCTGGACATCTTTAAAAATATTTCCTAAAGAACTCTGTACATACTTTGAACCTTGCAAATGGTAGAGTTCCGCTTTTGTCTCGCAGCAGACATGTCGAATATGCAGTTCATGTTCTTCATGCTGCATAACCGCTCCATATACACATCCACCTTGTTCCAGCACCTGCACTGCCATCGTACCAAACAAACCACCCGAAGCAGATTTTTTTACAAGATCATTATTCTTACTTACAATCGCGTATACTCTCTGTGGCTGTCTTCTGGTTGGCTCATTTTGAAATGCACATACTTTTTTACAGGCACCGCACTCGACACATTTTTCTGTATCAATTTTAGGGTATACAAATCCGTATTCATCTTTTCCCATGTGGATTGCAGTCTTCGGACATATATTCATACACGCCCCACAGCCACAACAATCCTTCTTTTCCGCAAATAATTCTATCATTTTTATATCCTTATTTCTTCTGAATTCTTTGAACAAATTTCTCAATATGGAACATTCTTGCAATTAAAGAAACCGCATCTGAAAATTCTGGTATTTTAAACAACATCAAAACAACTACAATATTTGATGCCAATACGCACACTGCTGCTTTTACAATAAACCCTATCCATCCCTCTCCTGGGATAAGCCCAATTACCAAATTTGTAATCAGTGTTGCTATTACTGCCGTCAAAAAATAATAGCCAAGTCTCACAACATAATCTTTAGCACTCCTTTTGAAAATCAATCTAAAAATATTTGATGTAATCCACGGAGCACTAATAATAGTCATACTGACAATTGTTGAAAGAACGATTCCATAAAGTCCAAGAAACCTCACCGTCAATAGATTCAAGCCTAAATTTGTTATTCCGGAAAGAAGCGGCCTGAACCTGTCTTCATGCCAAATACCGCCTGCATCCTTATAGACACTAGCCATCATAATATATTCATATATCCAAAAATAGGCGCACATGAGAATCACTAACGGATACGGCAGCAACAAGTCTTTTCCCATCCAAAGTTTCATAAAAGGTTGAAACAATCCAGAGAAACAACTAACACAAAATGCTGTAATCCAACATGCCAAAAACGTGAAAATCTGATAATCGTGGTAGTTCTTTTCAGTATCATACACGATCATACTATTTCCAACGCCTGCGGTAATAGACGAATAAATGATTGCAACAAAACCCATGACCGCATTAATGATATAATAGTAATTCTGATATATTGCAAGTGCTTCCAATCCCAGAAAAGCTGAAATAACCACTGTATCTGCCGAACTTACAATCGTAAAGCCCAATTTCGAAGTAAACAAATCTTTGATTTTCTGGTTGATTTCTTTTACGCTTTCTTTCGGAAGTTTTCCTTCTGCCTGATATTGTGGATACAGCTTATTTGACACTATTGCAGTCAAAATATTATTGAATATCTGTGACAGCAACAGCACACACACATAGTAATAATAATTGTGAAATGCAAAAAGCGTTCCAATCTGCAGAATATACTTGCATGTATCTGTAACAATCGTCACCTTGCTGACAACATCCTGACGCTGATGAGCCTGTAAGATACTATTCTTGTACGCAAAGAGCCAGTATGTGAATACTGTTGCCATTAAGTTCAACAGATACAGTACATAAATATTAATGCCATCCGGAACATCGCCAGCAATCAGTTTCGGAATAAACGGAAGCAGCACCATGCCTGCGGCAAACACAACCAATCCAATTGCGCGATAATAAACTTTATACAGCCTCATTAACGCACAAATCGTTTTTGAATCTTCTTGTGCAATAGGCTTATACATAGAAAACACCATTGCGCTTCCTACACCTAACTCCGCCAAATTTAATACCTGAAGAATTGAGGTAAACAAGCTATTTAGTCCAAGATATTTTACCCCTAATTCATACATAATAATTGTGCGCATGGCAAATGGCAGCACAAGTTGATATATTTTCAAGATAACTCCAAATATTATGTTGCGTGTAGCATTTCTGCTTCGGTTCATTTCCATTCTCTAGTCTCCCAAACGATTAGTCTTCAATCGCTTTTGTTATGTCCTTTATCGCATTTTCTGCAAGTTCCAGTCTTTTGCCAGTTACAGCCGTATAATCAATCTCTTTCTGAAAATCAAGATTTTGTATATCTTCCTCTTTAATATATCTTTCAGAAATTCCAAGTTCACCTAATATGTTACGAATACGTTCATCATCTACATATTTTCCATTAATGTAATCATTTAGCGAAAAGAATTTTTTCTCAAAAATTATAGAGAAAGCCGTTCCATGGAAAGAATCTGAAAGAACAAAATCCGCGTTCATAATAAAGCTCAAAAAATCTTCCGGACGATTTCTATCTCGGATAATTCTAATACCCGATTTCTTTAATTTTGCAATTTGCGTTGCCGATCTACATACAAGAACTGTATAAACCGGCTTCTTTAACAGCTTCGACATCTTTTGCGCCGCTCGAATTGTAGACTCCTGATAATTTGCGCAGTACATAAAAATATATGGCTTTTCTACAATACGCTTTGAGGCAATCGCAGCAAATACTTCTTTCGTTTGGAGCAAACTGGGATCCGGCTGCACTTTAACTTGCTTGTCTGTGTTCAGAAAGTGTGAAATCTTTTTTGCTCCGCTGTGTTCCCGAATCGATATATAATCAAAATCCAGTATGTTCTTACGGAGTTGATCATCACATATATCTTCGTTATATGTCGCAGTATTCACGCTTGCAGCATATGCAATTTTCTTATACGATTGTTTTCCCGGCAAAAAGAAAATCAGGTCGCAGTCTTTGGCCGTCACATTCCAAATCTGATCACTACCACATATCACAGCATCATAGTATTTTGAAAACTCTTGTGGAGATGAAGCCTGTGTAAAATTGTAGGCACTCAATGGGAGATATTCCTCTCGAAATTTCTCGAATCCTTTTTTCTGCTTCCACAGAATATCAAAAACGGACAATCTGCGAATATTGGCGGCAACATTATGAACACTTGTATTTTTTTCAAAGATCCGATACTGTATACTATATGATGCCGGCTCATAATCTATAATTTCAACAGCATAGCCTCTTTTGCTCAACAAATCGCTCAGCGCAAAAGCCTGAAGTACTGATCCATAGTTAATTGATTTATGAAATGTCAGTATTCCTATCTTTTTCACACAATCACACTCACTTTCACCTTTCATTTTTATACAAGGCAATATGCGATCATCATTCCCTTAAATTTTGTTGGAAAGTCAGATTTCAATACATATTCTTTCACATATTGTCGACATATTTTTTTCGTTTTTTCCTTTATATACTTATCCTCTAATGTTCCCCTTTTCAATGAGCCATTTCTTATGGCCTTGGTTGCATCTCGACGGATAAAAATTGCTTTTTCTACCAGCAATTTCTTCGCAATCTCCAAATTCACTTTATCGTTATTATCCAGTAATACACAAACAATTTTTTCGAGCGCATCAAGTTGTGTCACCTTCTTCATTGAAAATGCAGCGCTTGTCAATCCATTCGGCTGAACATCATAATTGTACAACTTCTTAGGAACTACAACACAATTTTGAATCCCACTCGCATATTGGATCACAAACAAGAGGTCTTCACAAATAAAGATATCCTTTTTAAATCTAATTTTGTCAGTTTCAATTATCTTGCGCAAAAACAGTTTATTCCACAGATATCCTCCAATCTCCGGATTTGTCAAGAACTGGAATATTGCTTTTTGTTTATTCAGATAAACAACCTCATTATTATTACAATTCGATGTATAATAGCATGCACATAACTGAAATGAAACGCCGTTCATAAACGTTACCATTATCTCTAGTGCATTTTCCGTAAGCCAATCATCCGCATCACAAAAAGCAACCCATTTCCCTTTTGCATGCTCCAAAGCATAATTTCTTGCTTGTGCCGGGCCAGAATTTTCAATTAAGTAGCCCTCTATTCTACTATCTTCTCTACACTTCTGCTGTATAATTTCTTGTGTAGCATCTTTTGAACCATCATTTACAATAATAAGCTGCCAATTTTTATAAGTTTGTTTCTGAATGGATTCAATTGCTCTTGTGATTGTTTTTTCGGCATTGAAGGCCGGCATAATAATCGAAATACTGTCAGTAGATAGCATCTTCATCTCGCCTCTCTTCTTTGGCATTGGTTGCACAATTTATAAGTGCCAAAAACACATAAAAGAAGACACCAAATGTAATTTCTATGATGCCTGCCACAATAAGGGCAAAGAGCCAAAATTCACACCATTCAACTACATCCTTATTTCTTTTATATCGATTTCGTGTAGCTATGTAGCATAGTAATACCAATGTCGCTGCACCAAGCATGCCAAACTGCACTATAATATGTAGCATTCCATTTTGTGCATTACTATACAAACGTTCTTTTACTATTAATGTGTTATATCCATACCCAATCCAATAATTTTGGGTTATAATGTTCATCAGAATTTCATAAATTCTAACGCGTGCATTCATTGTTGCAGTTTCATTGATAGAAATCAGTAGCGCATTAACTCGTGGAATACTAAGTATCGCTGTCATACTCAGTGGCAAAGCGCCTGATAAAACAGTCGCTATTGCAATACTCAGTGGTTTTTCTAATATCTTACGGATTGGGAGCACCAGCATTAAAATAAGAACAGTCAAATAGCAGACTACACCTGTTGTACAGTATAAATATGCACTAAAGGCCATACCAACAACACAAAAGGCAATTACTTTAACCTTTGCTTTTACAGTATTCTGTATTTCCTCTATATGAATAATGCCCCAAGAGCAAAACATTACCAAAAAATAATAAGTCAGTAAAAATTTATTTCCTACAAAATACGGTTCATACCAACCTGCATCTACCCTTCCAGCTAAAATTACAGTAGCCATTGTTGGAATGAAATATACATACGAACATCTCAAAAAGACTTTTGCTACTTTGTTTATCCCACTAGCTTCCGTCACAATTAACGGAATAATAAAAATAGCTAGCACACTAAAAGGATGCAAGAAGTCGTTCATTATCGCAGAAATCCCCCATATTCCATAGTTATGAACTGAGGAAATCAATGTAATACCCGCGTAAATCCAAATAAACCATGTTTTTTTTAGAAGTTCCGAATTAAAATGACTTATAATATAAATCATACATAAAATCGAACAGAAGAACCGCATTCGCAATGCTGTTTGATATCCGAATGAGTATATCGGAACAATTACAATCCACAAGGAAATCAATGCGAGTGTACTTATAGTTATTTTCATTCCATGATTTTCATTCATTATTTTCTTCTCCCCGCATTGTATAGCCTATACGCTTTCTTATAAACCTCCGCATATCCACTTATCAACCAATATCCAAATTTTCGCTGAATTGATATGGATTCGGCCCCTTTCCACAATGTTTTATTTTTACAAAAAATCTCTTCTATCTGCTTGCATACTTCATTTGCAATTTTAGAGTTTGCCTTAACAGCCAAATTATAATTATATGCAAGCTGTTTAAATAGATGCTTATACATTTTGTCTTTATCTTTTTCTGAAATATTTGCGACTGATATGAACTTACAATCCATATCTATTACTTTAGCAATATCTTTTTTGGGAATAATCTTATTTTCTCCCATAATACTATCTGTGCGAATTCTGTAATTATATCTTCCATCTAAAGAAAAAACCACCTTATTCGCCATCAAAAAAGACCTCGGTGTGTTCTCAACATCCTCGTAAATCAGTCCTTTGGCAAATGGGCAGCTTTTTGCAATATCACTTTTAATTAACTTGCCCCATGCAAACCATATCTCTCTTTCGAAGGCAAATTCCAACATTTCAATGCCAGTTCCCTCCACTATTTTATTGGTGAGGAGATCTGGAACATTTTTATTGTTGGTCCGCTTACATGTACATGCAACAATTTCCGCATTGTGAGTTACTGCACAAGATACCATCCATTCAATCGTGTCATCTTCTAAGTAATCATCACTGTCTACATAGAGTATGTATTCTCCTGATGCCTTAGATAGCCCCGCATTTCTTGCATCGGACAAACCACCATTTTTTTTATGGATAACAGTTATTCTATCATCTTGATTCTTCCACGCATCGCACATTATCGGGCACGAATCCGGAGACCCATCATCTACCAAAATAATTTCCAAGTTTTGATATGTCTGATTTACTATACTACTTACGCACTCATTCAGATATTCTTGGACATTATATATCGGTATAACAACACTGACTTTATGTATCTCTTTCATCTAATTGCCCTCCATTATCTCTCTACTCTAAAAGTGTTTTTAGTTTACACGTGGCTGCCTCTATAGAATAATTTCTTAAAAAGAAGTCATAATTTTCGGGGCAAAATCCATTTCCAAAATCAAGATTATTTATTGCTTTTGCAAATTCTTCTTCATTATTACAAACAATAATGCTTTTTCCAAGTAAGTTTCCGGCTAATTCTTTATAACCAATCAAGCTTTCATCTGTTCCTATAAATATCTTTCCATAGGATAGAGCTTCCGCTGTTTTCACTTTCATTCCTGCCCCCTCAAAAATAGGGCCAACAACAACATCTGCATCTTCATAGTAAGGTGACAAATCTTCTACTCGACCAAGAACCTTCACATTACTATTGTTACTAAATTCCTCCTTCAATAAGTCCATTCGGTTACCAACCAATGTAACTTCATAATTAATTTTAATAAGAGGCGTCACATTTTTAATAAACCATCTGAACCCGTTTACATTTGGATAATAGTATCCTCCTACAAACAAAATATTACATTTATCTGAATCAATTCTACTGCTCAGTTTTGGTGTTGGCAAAATAATGGGCAACAACATTTCTGGAGATTTATGATAATATTTTTGAAAGAGCTTTTCTTCCCGTTTGTTTAATACAATATTGACATCTGCATATCGGGCAGTTTTTCTTTCATTACTAACTAACGATATCTGAACCGGTATGGACTTAGGATTCTTTTTCGCCCACTCAACTGCAAGATATCTTTTTATATCATGATAGAATGATGCAACTTTGACTTTAGGACAGTATTTCTTTATGATCCTAATTGCATTTCCATAAATCGAGTCATCTAAGAAGAACAACTCTACATTTTCTCTATTAATCGTTTCTATAATTTCAGAAATAATTTCCGAATTAATTTTTCCTGTATTACCTTTTAATAAATTTATAAGTCTTATAGGTAGTTTATTTACGACTTTTTTTACCTGAATATCTTTTTGATCTGCGACCTCTTCTGTTCCGACCAGTGCAAAAACTATCACATTTTCTTTACCGAACGCTTGGTACAAGGCCTTAACATGCGTTCTGGCCAAGCTTTGTGCTCCACTTGCACTTCCAAACAAAAAATTTGCTACACACAGTACCTTTTTCATTTGAATCTCCACTACTATCTTTTCTTTAACACCGCTGGGTTCCCATAAGCGACACAATTATCTGGGACATCCTTAGTAACAACACTTCCAGCACCAATCACTACATTGTTTCCTATTTTAATTCCACCAATAACGGTGGCATTTGCGCAAATTGAAACATTATCTCCAATTGTAGGCGTAATCTCACTTCTTGAACCATTGCCTTTATTTCCAATAGTAACCCCTTGATAAACCGACAAATTTTTTCCTGCCTTATATAAATTCACAACTGTTCCATGTCCATGATAAATAGTGAGCCCCCCCCCGATTTGTCCGTATATTTCCAAGTCTTGCTTGATTGGATATAAAATCTGAAATATCAAAGACAGACCTTTATTTTTGTCATGAATCCTATAATACACAATGTTTCTAAAGCACTTATTTCTCAGTAAGTTCTTATTTAAACTGCTCAAACTTATATCCGCAGAGCCTATGTACCAAAGATTTCTTTTCAAATCTTCTTCAATTATTTCATTTATTTTCAAGGCCAAACAAATTAGCAATACCGGAATGGTTCTAATATAGTTTATAAGATAAAATCCCCTCATCATGTTCCTCGCTCATTTCAATTAATTATATTCTCTGCTTATAAAAATCCAAAACATTAGCTTGAAATACACTAAAATCAAATTTTTCCTTGTATGTTATGTAAGCATGCTCTCCCATTTCTAATCGCTCTTTTTCATTTTGCGCCAATTCTATTACCTTTTCCGCAATTTCCTGTGCGCTACGTGGTGCAATCAAAAAACCGTTATTCCCATTTTCAATTATTTCTTTTGTTCCGTCTACCGCCGTTCCAATTACAGGTCTATGAACTGAGAAAGCTTCAATCGGTGTTAACGGAAGACCTTCCCACAGCGAACTTAGTACAATATAATCCATTTGGGCAATGATGTTTTGAATATCAGAGCGATATCCTAAAAAAACAATATTGTCTTGATTATATTCTTCTTCAACTTTTCGCTTCAAAGACTGTTCATCTTCGCCCTGTCCAACAACAACATACTTCAACTTATCTATTGATTCGTGCACCTTTTTATATGAATCAATAAAATATTCCATACCTTTTTGTTCGGAAAGTCGCCCTATATTTCCAACTATAATATAGCCATCTTCTTTTAACTTTTTCAAATAAGCATCCGGTTTAATAGATTCCATATAAGGTTTGACAGCATTATGTATTACTGCCACTTTATCTTTTGACAGATGGTAGTAATCAACCAAATTAGTCTTTACTTCTTCACCACATGCTATAACACTAGCATTTTTGTATGCAAATCTTGTAAGTCCATTCTTATCGGTAAATGTATTATGAGCCGTGGCAAAAAATTTCAAGCGACTATTCTGCTTTTTCAACAATGCAGTGTAAAATGCCGCCATTCTATGATGCACATGAATAATTGTAATTTCTTCTTTTTTTACAATTTTTTTTACTTGGCTCAGTGTTGAAAAAATTGTTTTTAAATCTTTTTTCTCTATATCCGGTATCGTGTAGTGTTTAATCCCCATAGTTTGTAAGCGTTTTTCATTTACTCCACCACATGAGCAAACCACAACTTTATTCACTACTGGATTTAATATTTCACAAAGCTGTAATACTACATTTTCAGTTCCACCAAGTCCCATTGTTCTTGTAAACAATAAAACATTTTGATTCTGTAGTGTTTCCATGACTCGCTCCAATCTAATACATTATTTTCTATACTTAATCGCTAGACCAAGAATCTTTCGATCATCCACCAAGTAACGTTTTGCCATCCGTTTGGGATCTTGAGTAATCCTAAATAGCCACTCCAACCCATGATTTGCCATCCAGCGTGGAGCCCTCTTAATATTTCCGGCCTCAAAATCGAAACTAGCCCCTAGCCCAAAAGAAATGGGAACTCCAAGCTCTGCACAATGATGATACATAAACTTTTCTTGCTTCGGACATCCCAAACCAACAATCAAAATATGTGGGGTTGCCTCTTTTATCATGGATTTAATTTTATCCATTTCCACAGGGTCTTTTTCAAAGCCGAATGGAGGAGAGTATGTACCAACGACCTGTAGGCCCTTAAATCTATTCATAAGATTTTCTGCCGCTTTTGCTGCCACGCCCTCTGCCGCACCCAAAAAGAACATCTTATATCCTTTTTCAGCAGCCATCTCGCAAAGAAGAGGAAACAAATCAGATCCAGATATCTTCTCCTTAATAGGTGTGCCGTACCAGTTAGCAATCCACAGCAGAGGTTTACCATCTGTCAGAATTAACGATGCATTCTTGTATACTGCCTGCAGTTCCTTATTTGTTTCAAGCTGCACAATATGATCCACATTAGGTGTCACCACATATGCGCTTTTTTTTTCCTGAATCAGCTGATCAATGGCCCGCAATGTTTCCTGCATTGTCAGGTTATCAATCTC
>ERZ773148.2125-NODE-2125-length-15627-cov-19.761945_pt1 | contig 15627 bp, 8 predicted proteins | sample MGYA00580846_ERZ773148 | MGnify/ENA primary metagenome ERZ773148 (study PRJEB29015, sample SAMEA2737879) | human gut metagenome | biome: human gut; feature: human-associated habitat; material: faeces | place: China | collected 2012 ... | reverse complement strand
TCATTCTCCCTCTTAAGATCACAATCAGCTTGTCATTTATAATGCGTCAGCCCTGAGAGGTTAGAGCGAGACGAGTATCCCTTTGTAGGGGCGGACCTATGTGTCCGCCCGTTCTCGTCAGAGCGTTGTATGCTATGTGGGCGGACACGCAGGTCCGCCCCTACACAAACCACATCAACACGAAAAGTTCAGCCATCAGACGCTGTAGCAGCAGTATTTGTAGGGACGCACGCTAGTGTCTAGTAGGAGGGCGTCCGTTGTGTCCGTTAGCTGTTGGCTTTTGGCCGTTAGCTCTTGGCTGGTGTTACTGCGCCCCCACAGGATGTCGTCACGGCTAGCATCCCCACAAATAGTTCTTCGTACTGCGCTGATTCCATAGCATATACGAGTTCCAAAAGTAGTTCCCTCCGTTGGAACTTTTTAGTTCCAACGGAGGAACTCTTCAGTTCCAGCGGAGGAACTTTCGATTTCCTAGGGAGGAAAACTAAATTTCCAACGGAGGAAAAATAGTTTTCCAACGGAGGAAAAGAAAGTTTCCAGCGTTGGAAATTTCTTTTTCCAAGGCTGGAAAGTTTTTGGAAAGTTGTGGGGGCGGCACTTTTGCAACGGAGTTGCACCCAGATAGCTCTACCTTTGCCTCCGTAACAGTACATCTATATCTTATGAAGAAGAAACTAATACGTATCATACTCACAGCTCTGCTGCTCATCGGGGCCTATATCGTGGAGCGCACCTGCGCGCTCCCGATGTGGCAGCTCCTTTTGGTCTACCTCGTGCCATACCTTATTATAGGGTATGACGTGCTCGGCGAGGCGGTCGAGGGCGTGGCGCATGGCGAACTCTTTGACGAGCACTTCCTCATGAGCATCGCCACCGTGGGCGCGCTCTGCATAGGCTTCCTGCCGGGAGCCGAGGCGCAGTTCCCCGAGGCGGTCTTTGTGATGCTCTTCTTCCAGCTGGGCGAGCTCTTCGAGGGATACGCCGAGGGCAAGAGCCGTCGTGCCGTCTCCCACCTTCTCGAGATACGCCCCGACACGGCAAACGTGCTACGCAACGGTGTCGAGCAGACGGTCGCACCTGAGGAGGTGGCCGTGGGCGAAACGATCATCATCAAGCCTGGCGAGCGGATTCCACTGGACGGATTCGTTATCGAGGGCTCCTCAGCTCTTAACACGGTCGCACTCACGGGCGAGAGCGTACCCCGCAGCGTTACCGTCGAGGACGAGGTCATGTCTGGCTGTGTCAACCTATCGGGTCTGCTCACCGTCCGCGTTGCCAAGACAGCGGGCGACTCCACCGCCTCTAAGATCATCGAAATGGTCGAGCACGCCACCGATCATAAGTCACGGAGCGAGACGTTCATACGTCGCTTCGCCCGTGTCTACACCCCTGTCGTGGTGATCGTGGCGCTGCTACTCGCCTTCATACCACCCCTCCTGACAGGGAGCTTCACTGACCACTTCGCCACCTGGCTTTACAGGGCGCTGACCTTCCTAGTCATCTCCTGTCCCTGCGCTCTAGTCATCTCCATCCCGCTCTCCTTCTTTGCCGGTATCGGAGGTGCTTCACGAGCTGGCATCTTGGTCAAGGGAGCCAACTATATGGATGCTTTGGCCAAGGCACGTGCGGTGCTTTTTGACAAAACAGGCACCCTGACGAAAGGCACTTTTACCGCCAATGCGGTGCATCCGACAGCCTGCGAGACGAACCACCTGCTGCACATGGTGGCTCACGTGGAGCGTCACTCCACACACCCGATCGCTGCCTCGCTGCGTAACGCTTACCCCAACGAACAGGACGACTGCTCTATCGAGGAGGTCGAGGAGCTTGCCGGGCGAGGGGTCAAGGCACGTGTCAACGGCTCCGAAGTGTACGTGGGCAACGTAGCGCTGATGGAGTCTATCGGGGCTCAGTGGCAACCTTGCGACCATGCCGGCACGATCGTCCATGCGGCTATCGACGGCAACTATGCGGGACACATTGTCGTCTCGGACACGATCAAGGAGGAGTCTAAACAAACGATCGAAGAGCTGAGCCGCCTAGGCATCCGCCAGCTGGTTATGCTGACAGGTGACCACGAGGAGGTAGCTCGTGAGGTGGCACAGCAGGTGGGCATCACCGAGTACTATGCGGATCTGCTGCCTGCGGACAAGCTGTCACGCCTCGTGACGATCCTCGAGCAGCCGGCTCGTGGCACCGTTCTCTTCGTAGGCGATGGTATCAACGATGCGCCTGTCCTAGCGCGTGCCGATGTGGGTATCGCCATGGGCGGACTAGGCTCTGATGCTGCCATAGAGGCGGCCGACGTGGTCATCATGGACGACAATACGCTCAAGATCGCTACCGCCATACGCATCGCACGCCACACGGTCAACATTGCCCTTCAGAACGCTTGGTTTGCCATAGGTATCAAGGTATTGGTACTGCTCCTGGCTCTGCTCGGTGTAGCCACTATGTGGATGGCCGTCTTCGCCGATGTAGGCGTCACAGTCCTCGCCGTGCTCAACGCGATGCGCGCCTTACGCCCAGTCAAGTAAGCCGAGCTTCGTCTCGCCCCTAGGACTGAATAGCCCGCTGCCAGGATGCACGACGAGTGCACTCCAGCAGCGGGCTTCGCGCTTTCTAGAGGACCGATCATTGTTGGAGACTTTTGCAACAGTCTCTGTTGGACTTGCAGGGCTTGGATTAGTGACGTTATCGTTTATCCAGCTATTTGTCGTATCTTTGTCGTAGAGTATCTAGAGGAGTACATAGCCTCTTCTATTATACAACAGTGTTCTTCCCCATCCTCAGCGAACGTGAGAGTTTACGAGACACCAACCGTTACGACCGTAGGTTGTTAGATTAGAAAAATGTGTACCCTCGACTCTCAGCCGAATCCACTTCTCGCCTAGAGCGCTTGAGACGAGCCCTCTCCGAGAAATGCTATACAGCCCTAGAGCTAGATACATAGCCCCTCTCACCTCCGTTGGCTTGATAAGCTTCAAGAGACTAAGCGAGTCGCTTGAATCGTCCTAAAAAACAATTTGTCTATGAGAAACCTTTATAAGACTTTGCTCGTATGCCTGGTCCTCACGCTCGCTGGTCATCTGTCAGCGCAGCAAGTAGGTGCCAAGGTCAATACGCTATACCTAGCCACCTCGACACTCAATGCGGGTGTGGACTTTCGCATCGCTTCGCAGTGGAGCGGTTCGATCCTCGTGGGGTACAACCCATGGCAATTCCCCAGCGACCGTCAGGTGACGCTCTCCAATGGGGCTCAGGTCAATGCTAACCCTAAGGCGATGCACCTACTGGTCATGCCCGAGGTCAAGTGGTGGCCCTGCAAGACCTTCGAGCGGCACTTCATCGGCCTGCATGGGATCTATGCTACCTACAACGTGGGTGGGCTACCTCTCCCCGAGCAGCTGAAGGATCGTCGCTATGATGGTGACCTCGTGGGGGTGGGTCTCTCGTGGGGCTACCAGTGGGCGTTTGCTAAGCGATGGGGCGTAGAGCTATCACTCGGTGCTGGCTACGTCTACACACGCTACAAGCAGTATGAGTGCGGAGCCTGTGGCACCCTACAGTCTCAGGGTAGCAAAGGATCCTTTGCTCCTACCAAGGCTGCTCTCAACATTATCTACTACCTGAAGTAATACACGCCCTATGAAGACATTTACGACCTATATAATAAGTTGTCTCAGCTCTCTGCTACTCGTCGCTACCCTATCGTCTGTGACGCTGACGGCGCAGAGTGGCTTCCAGACCGATGCAATACAGTATGAGAGCCTGCAGGTGCGTAACCGCGCTGGAGTCCTCTCGGTATCTTGTCAAATAGTCATTCCCCAAGACGCTACCCCTCGGAGCAAAGCACTCCTCATACAGCCTGTCTACAAGACGGCTCAGGCTGAAGAGATACTTCTGCCACACTTGATCCTCAATGGTAAGTGGCAGGCGCCTTACTACGAGCGCGAGGTGGCTCTCCAGAGTCACGAGGAGTATATGAATACCCGTCCTTATGGTGTCGCTACCCTCTCGGGGCAGCACAATGCGGAGCCGCTCACTATCAACTATGAGGTCACGCAGGCACTCCCTAAGGGTGCTACTGGAGCGCTAGAGATGCGCTACTACGGCATGGACTGTTGCGATACCGACCCGCTGGGGCTCCTCGCCTTGACACCGGCTAAGCCTGACCGCATCACCATCACTGAGGACAATCTCTCCCCGCTCCTAGCAGCTCAAGACGAGCCGACGAAGAGACGTCAGGAGGAGATCGAGCTACGGATCAACTACCGCTTTGATCGCTCTGAGGTTTTGCCTAACTACAGACAAAACAACGAGCAGCTGACAGCACTGAGCAACGCCTTGGCTCCTATCCTGAAAGATCCGACGAGCTACAAGGTTGTCCTCGGAAGCATCACGGGCTACGCCTCTCCTGAGGGGCCAGAGCTGCACAATAAGGGACTCTCGGAGCGTCGTGCTCAGAGCATCAAGCAGTACCTCATAGCCCAGTATGGCGAGACGCTCTTTGGCAATCTCCAGGTGATCGGTGCGGGTGCTGACTGGACAGGGCTACGCGAAGTAATCGGCCGCTCTACAGGTCGTGCAGACCAAGAGGATGTCTTATCCATCCTGAGCGCTGACTATACACCGGAGCGTCGTCAGGAGGAGCTGGCCAAGCTATCCACTTATGGCGACTTGCTGCGCAACGTTTACCCACCGCTGCGTCGCTCTACGCTACGCCTAGAGTATGAGGTGCGCGCCTTCAGCCTAGAGGAGTCGATAGAGGTTATGAAGACCAGACCGAAGGATCTATCTGTCTCGGAGCTGAACCGCATAGCACACGCTTACGAGCAGCAGGGACTCAACGCTGACGAGGTCTACCGTATAGCAGCAACCTGCAACCCGACCAACGTCGGCGCACAGCTTAACTACAGCCGCCGGTTACTTCTAGCGGGTAAGCTCGCGGAGGCGTGGCAGATCCTACAGCCACTCCAAGCGGAGCCGGCCGCATACAATAATATAGGAGTCTACTACATGCTCTCGGGCAATGAGCAGCTGGCGGAGCAGTACCTGCGCCAAGCTCTTACCACGACAGACGCTGCAGTAGCTCGTCATAATCTAGAAGCCTTCGCTCTGTAATGCAGCGTATGACTAGTATAATGAGTATAACGCAAGGGAAGCCCCCCTTCCTTAGCTTAGCTAAGCAACACTCCAGGGTGCTATACCAGAGTGTCGTGCTAGGTCTGCTGCTCCTCTGCGGAGGGTTGCTGACTAGCTGTGTGCCACAGGACCCGCGCGACATCTGCTGTAGCAAGGTCACCCTCGAGTATCGCTACGTGCGTCAGAGTGTGGACGAGTACCCTACCGAGGTGCAGCAGATGAGGCACTTCCTCTATGACGCTCACGGCAACCTACTCAAAGAGGTGCCACAGAGCTCCGCTACCCCTCAGACGCTCTCCCTCTCGGGACTGCCTGTGGGTCGCTACACGATCCTCACCGTGGGTAATGCCACTGAGGAGCACACGCTACTCGATCCTCTAGCTAGAGGAAGCAAGCTGTCTGACATGACGCTCACGCTACGCAAGCTCGCTGATGGCAACTACGCTCCGCAGGGTGACCAGCTCTTCTGGAACTATAAGACGATCGACATACAGCCAGGTGCCAACGATCACTACATCTGTGATCTCGCCAACATACATACGCACCTTTACTATAGTGTCATCTGGGAGTCTGTACCACCCTATGCTGATGGCTACAGCGTACGCCTCTCAGAGTTGACGGAGCAGTACAGCCTCGACCCAGCGAAGTCGAACCTTCATCTACCGATCAACGCTGAGATGCAGGTCACGCACGACTTCCCGCTACACGCGCCACAGCTCATACAGCTCGAGGAGCAGCCCAAGCTCTTTAACCACACGCTAGAGGGCAGCTTCATCTCGCTACGCTATCTCAACGACCGCATCCCCACCATTCAGGTGTGGCACGGCGATGAGGCAATCACCAAGCCGATAGACTTGACACGCGCCTTCCGCTCCTTTGGCTGGATACCAGACCAGAGACCCGAGCAGATCTACCGCATCTTACTACGCATCAATGATGATGGTAGCGTCACCCTATTCCCCTATTTCAAGGGAACCATCGCAGACTGGGTGCCTGGTGGCACAGTCACGCAGTAACATAAGACAACAATTAGAATATATAACGACAACAACAATAATTAGAGTATGAAAAAGACAATTGCAATAGTGCCTCTACTCTTACTCGCCTCGATGCTCACACTGCTCGTAGGCTGTAATAGGAGTACGGGTGCCGAAGAGCCAACCCTCACAGAGGGCAAGCCCTCGCTCACCTTCACGCTGCAGATGCCGCAAGGAGAGCCTGTCACCTACCGCTCAGCTATCCATGATCAGCCTGAGTGGACCGTCAAGTCACTAACCATGTATCAGTTCAACGCTGACGGCTCCAAGCTCCTCAGCATTGACAAGATTGACATAGCAAAGCTTCAGCCGACGGGCGAAGCCGAGTATAGCTATACGAAAGACTTCGACCCCGACAAGGTTGGTACCACCAGCCGCTTCCTCTTTGTCGCTAACGATGACATAGCTGGCGCCGCTGAGGGCATGAGCCGTGCCGACTTTGAGAAGCTCCTGATGACCAAGCAGCTTAATGAGAACGGTACCTCAAAGGACATCCTCACAGGCACCGACCCCAACTACACCATCCCTATGTCTGGCGTAGCTAAGCAGGGAAATACCGAGCTGATCGCACTAGCTGGTACCAACAAGGGAACCACAGTCGTCCTGACTCGTGCCGTAGCTCGTGTCGATGTATCGAACCACGTGCCTAACCTAACCATCACCAAGCTTTACGTCGAGAACACCTACGACCGCACCACCACCTTCCCCACGAAGGATACGGCTGGTGAGCCAACCTATCAGGCTCCCGCTGGTGCTCAGAAGGTAACAATGAGCGCAGGCTTTGCTCCACTACCCGATCCCTTCACCGGTATCGCAGGTGCTGAGGGTAAGGAGCTCAAGAAGGCTATCTACCTCTACGAGGGTCAGCAGCCTGAGACGGCGGCTGAGGTAGCAAACGCCACGACAATCATCGTCGAGGGCAAGCTCGCCAACGGCAAGGAGGTCAAGTACCGCATCCCCTTCGTTCGCTCTAGCGAGACCTACACACCAGTCACTGTCAAGAGGAACTATCTCTATCGAATCATCCTTGGTGACAACTCTCCCCTAGAGCCAGGCAGCAAGCTTGTCTTCACCATCGAGGATACACCGTGGAATGCTGTCCTCCTCAACCACCACATGCCTGCTATCGATGTAGAGCTAATAGGTCATGTCACCAGCTCTACTCTGAAGTATGACTACCTCCACCACACGCTCTACATAAGCTGGTTACAGTCTGAAGAGCACTACACCTTCAAGCTCTCCACACGCTTTAAGGATCACACAGCATATAGTGTGACACCAATCAACGATGTGGCTAGAAGAGTAAAGTATGAATTACTCCCTGAGGATCAACTGCAGGTTGACATGCGCTATCAGGACGACTTGGACAACAGAGACGAGGCACGTGTAGCTCAGTTCGCAATCACCAGTGATGCGGCTCCCGAGATCCAGTGCATCCTCACGATTGTCTACGACAAGAATTATAGAAACCCAGACTTTAAGAAGTAACCATGAGACATACCATAAACTATATAGCAGCCCTCCTAGTGCTGTCGCTCTCCCTCCTCTCTTGTAGTAGAGAGACGGGACTCAAGATGGACGAGGGAGCAGGCAATACCGTACGCTTTACCATTGAGTCTTCGCTCCGTGCTGTCGGTGACGAAAACGTAACACGCCCCACACCAGCACTAGAGCGTGAGCGCAAGATCGTAGACCTCTATGCCGTCGTCTACAAAACTTCGTCAGGTATACACTACAAGACCATCAAGTGTACAGACAAAGGTAGTGGTCAGTTTGAGTTTGACAATGAGAAAAGTGGTGACTTTTATTTCTTCCTCGTTGCTAACCCAGACGCTGATCTAGTTGCCAAGCTAATGGCTGGGCCCACGACTCCCGAGGATCTAGGGATGCTCGTTGCTACCCAGACACCTGGTGAGGATAAGCAAGCAACAAACTTCCTCATGACCTCTGAGCGTCAGAATGTGACCGTCCAGTCCAAGCAGTCTACCGATATAGGTACGATCAAGCTGGTACGTGTTGCTGCTCGCTTTGATATCTACAACACCATCGATGGGTTGGAGATCCAGAAGGTAACCTTCGGCAAGCGTCGTATCCAGTCTCACCTCTTCGCACAAGTTGGCAAGATGGACGGCATTGAGGCTACGGAGAATGAGAAGGTCTACGACGGCTCACTCTTTGAGAACAATACCCTCGCAGCCACTATCTACGGCTACGAGACTGACGTGCGCAACGAGACCTTCTTTACCATCGAGGCTACCTACAAGGGCAAGCCACTCAAGCCTGAGACTGTCCGTCTAGAGAACTTTGTCATCAAGCGCAACCACCTCTACAACATCTACCTGCAGGATGTAGGTGGCGCACACGAGCCTGCAGACCCAACGATGAAGTTCGGTCAGTTCCAGTACCAGGTCAAAGTGGTCGACTGGAACGATAGCGAGAAGGGGCTCAACTACGCAGAGGACGATGTCCTCAAGCCCTTTTATGTAGATTACGCTGTCCAGATCTCCAACGCTCCCTACATGACCCCTTACCTGGTCAACTCTCCCGAGGAGGTCTACACGACCACGCAGGGAAAAAGTGAACTCACCTTCACCATCGGTGGTTACACAGAGCCGGGTAAGCTCGAGCTAGCTGAGGGTGAGGAGACCCACGGAGCAACGCTAGAGAAGGTAGGCAATCCTACGACCGACCCCAAGACGGGCAAAATCTCACAAGACTACAAGCTCACGATCCCCGCAGTGACTGAGTTCATTCCACTAGTCAACGGGGCAGGCAAACCTACCCTACCAAAGTATCAGGAGATAAAGCTTGTCGCTAAGAACTACACTGGGGCTACGGAAAAGCCTCTAACGATCAAGCATGGTCGCTTTAAGATGCCTCTAGAGTATGTCACTGAGCACTATCTAGCACCTCATCCCGAAGCAGCGAATGGTGACAACTTCACGTTTGCCACAAACGAGACCAGCGTCGATGGTATTGGATACTTTCACGTGCCGACCTTCCTGGAGAAGCACAAGCATGTAACCATTGACGGCAAGGGCTATCACCTCCCCGACTTCGTCTATGAGCTAGCTAGTATTATGCCTCTTAGAAACCAAGTCTCCCATGGTATTACCGAGTATAGTGTAGGAGAGTCCGCAGGTTCCATAGAGAATGCTGGAGAGCCTACCACATTCCCCTGCTGGGCATACATAGATAACGGCAAGAGCCACCGTTTCTTCTTCACGGCAGACTACCGTACTGACAAGGCCAATAGGGTCTCCTACGGACTGCGCCATAAGAGAGTGAGTGACGGCTTCAACAATATGTTCGTCACGGCTTACCGCTACGAGTGGGTAGGCGACTTCAAGGGTGATAAGACAGGCAAGATCTCATCTTACTACAAGATCACCTCTCGCTATCTAGGTCCTAATTGGAATGGTGGCGTCGATGGCATAGCCAACGAGGCTTTCTGGAATAGCAACAAGGAGAACGATATCACCCGCACCTTCTACGCTGCTGGATATGTGGATCAGATGTACCTACATGACCCAGGCAATCCTAACTCTCCCTATGCACATGTCGGAAATTGGGCTATCATCCTCACAAACACAACTCAGGGTGACCGTGTAGTTTGTGGCACTTTTGATAATAACCATATCACTGGCGCAACGGGTATGTTTACTCGGTCTAATGATCCAAGACCTGAGTACGTAATATGGTACCCCGTACGACTCTTCAGTGACAAGTAGTCGCCGAGAGCGTTAGTCTCCGAGCGAGGCTACACGAAATAGATACAGTGAGGCGGTGTCTCCCCAGTGTGGGGTGGCACCGCCTCTGCTATATGTCGAGACTGTTGACTTTTGCAATAGTCTCATGTCAGGAGATGCCCTCCCTAGGAGCCACATTTTCCCCAAAAGTGCTGTTCCAAACTGATGGGAAGTTTTCGTTCCACCCCGCTTGGGAGATTTTCGTCCCTCCCTAGGGATCGTTTCGTCCCGCCCTTGGGATTTGTTCTTCCCGTCCTTGGGATTTGTTCTTTCCGACAGTTTGCGCCCCTATTCATGGTGCATAGCTTACGTGTAGCCCTTTGTAGGGACGCTCGGTCGAGCGTCCGTTGTGTCAAAGCAATATCGCGTCCATCCCCATTAAAGGACACATCGTCTAGATTGTTCTACAATGGACGCACAGATCGTGCGTCCCTACAGGATGTCGTCACGGCTAGTGGCGTCCGTTGTGTCAAAGCAATATCGCATCCGTCCCCACTGCGTCCCTATTGAACGCAGTAACACCAGCCAATAGCTAACGGCCAATAGCCAACAGCTATCGGACACAACAGACGACAAGCATCGCTCATAGCTTGCGACTTTTGTCTACCTTTGTAAGCGATGAGATCACTTTACCACATCGTCTTACTGCTCTGCCTCCTACTACAGGGTAGCGTGCTGGCTCTACACAGTCAGACGACCGACACGACGGCTGTCGCGACGCCCCGCCGCGTGGCGCTCACGGGTTACGTTTTAGATCGTGACCGTGAGCCGATCGAGTTTGCCTCGGTGCGTGTCGAGGGTACGAGCATCGGCACCTGGAGCGACTTGACGGGTGCTTACCGCTTGGAGCTGCCCCCGACGACCGACAGCGTGGTGGTCACCTACAGTTCTATCGGTTATCAGACGGTGCGCCAAGTGTACCCGCAGGGTATCTCACGAGACATGCACTTTAACCCGATGCTGGGTGAGAGTGCTATAGCCTTAGGTACCGTGACAGTGCGGGGCGAAGCGCGTCCGCCCAGTATGGAGCGGATCACGACTCAGACGCTCGCCATGGAGGCTTCGCCGACACGTAGCATCGAGTCGATGGTGGCTACCTATGCGGGGGTCACACAGCACAACGAGCTGAGCACGCAGTACAATGTGCGTGGGGGTAGCTTCGATGAGAACCTCGTCTACGTCAACGGTATCGAGGTGTACCGTCCGCTATTGGTGCGCTCAGCGGAGCAAGAGGGCTTGAGCTTTGTCAATACCGATCTGGTGGAGCGGGTTTACTTTTCGGCGGGAGCTTTCGATGCGCACTATGGCGACCGGCTTTCTTCGGTCCTAGACATACAATATAAACGTCCCACGAAGCTCGAGTGTGCTGTCACCCTTGGCTTGATGAATAATAGTCTCTACGTGGGGGGCAAGCATGGGCGTTTTACCCATGTCACGGGCATCCGCACGCGTACCACGCAGCAGCTGCTCTCTAAGATGGAGACCCGCGGGGAGTACAACCCTTTCTATGCGGATGCGCAGACCTATCTGACCTACACCTTTAATGATCGCTGGCGCATCGAGGGCATCGGCTACTACTCCTGGACGCAGTACCGCTTTCGTCCGCAGCAGCGTGAGACAACTGTCGGGTCCCTGCAAAATGCGAAGCACTTTACCGTCTACTTCGACGGACAGGAGCGGGATCGCTTCTCCACCCTTTTTGGAGCCTTGACGCTACACTGGCGTCCCAGCAGTCGAGGTGCACACAGGCTAGATCTGAGCCTCTACAACAGCAACGAGCGGGAGAGCTACGACATAACGGGCGCTTACTATCTGCAGAAGGAGGCTGACCCAACGACTGGATCGGATAAGCAGGAGCTCCTCGCCACGGGTGTCAACCATGAGCATGCCCGCAACCTACTCCGCTACTCAGTCGCGGCTCTCGCTTATAGTGGCAATCAGCGTCTCAGCGAGACGCATCGCCTCATGTGGGGTGCGGAGCTACGAGGCGAGCAAATAGCGGACTACATCTCTGAGTGGGTCAAGCTCGACTCGGCTGGCTATAACCTGCCGCGCGACCCCAATCTGATCAAGATGCAGAGCAACCTCTACTCCAACGTCTCGCTACGCTCGGCACGTGCCTCGCTCTACCTGCAAGATGAGATGCAGTGGCAGACGCCCTCGGGGAGCTATCACCTGACGGCTGGCGTGCGGGGAAGCTTCTGGTCGTTCAATAAGAAGGCGGATTTCTCGCCTCGTCTAGTCGCTTCGTGGCGACCGAAGGAGCTATCCGACCTCTTGGTGAGAGCAGCTGGAGGACTTTACTACCAGAGCCCCTTTTACAAGGAGATACGTATCATCGAGGCTGACGCTATGGGCAATCAGTCCGTACTGCTCAACAATCAGGTGCGTTCGCAAGGATCGGCACAAGCCTTGGTCGGTGTGGACTACAACTTCCTCGTGGGGGGACGCAAGTTTCGCCTCACCGCCGAGGGATACTACAAGCATCTCTTTCGCATCAATCCCTACTATGTGGACAATGTCAAGCAGCGCTACCTAGGTCAGAACCTGGGCACCGGCTACATCGTGGGGCTAGATGTCAAGCTCTTTGGAGAGTTTGTTCCCGACGTCGACTCGTGGCTTACCGCCTCGCTGATGCGTGGCCGTCAGACCATCGAGGGGTATGGCGAGATGCCACTACCACACGTGCCGGACTACAACTTGTCACTCTTCTTCCAGGACTACTTCCCCGGCTACAAGCGTATCACGCTCAGCTTGCGCGGCGTGCTAACGGGAGGACTTCCTCAACTCAATGCTGCCGAGGGCTTTGGTCGTCCCCTCTTCCGTGGCACGGCTTACAAGCGTGTCGACATCGGTATGCAGTACACGCTGTGGGATCGTGCTGAGGCAAAGCCCGGTGCGTGGCGCTGGCTACAAGCACTTAGCAAGGTTTCGATCGGGGTGAATGTCTTCAACCTCTTTGACATGACCAATATCGGCTCTTACTACTGGCTCTCGGACGCTTACCGCAACCAGTACGCCGTGCCCAACTACCTGACGGGACGCCAGTACGACGCCTCGCTCATCGTCCGCTTCTAACCAGAATGGTAAAGACGCAGCGAGGCGGACGTGTAACGATTTGTAGGGACGCTCGGTCGAGCGTCCGTCCCCGTTAAAGGAGACGATATCAATACTTGTCTTGCCGTTCTACAACGGACGCACGACCGACTAGACACTAGCCGTGACGGATCCCTGTAGGGACGCACGATCTGTGCGTCCGTTCCCATTAAATCACGATGCTGTAACCTTTGACACAACGGACGCCCTCTCGCTAAACACGATCGTGCGTCCCTACACGACGACGTATCACTTTGACATAATGTCGCAAGGAATAGTTTTGTGGCACAATGTTTGATACCTATGTGATGTAAGCGTCTGACCTACGGACGAACCAGGTCAGCCGACAGAGACATTAACAAATAAGAAATCAACAAACAACACAATACTATGGGTAAGATAATTGGTATAGACTTAGGAACTACAAATTCATGTGTAGCAGTCATGGAGGGTGGCGAGAGCAAGGTCATCCCCAACAGCGAGGGACGTATGACGACTCCCTCAGTAGTAGCATTCGTAGAGGGCGGTGAGCGCAAGGTGGGTGACCCCGCTAAGCGTCAGGCTATCACGAACCCGACGAATACGATCTACTCGATCAAGCGCTTCATGGGTGAAACCTATGAGCAGATAGAGAAGGAGGCTGAGCGCGTTCCCTTTAAGGTAGTCAAGGGTGATAACGACACCCCACGTGTAGACATCGACGGACGTCTCTACACACCACAGGAGATCTCGGCGATGATCCTTCAGAAGATGAAGAAGACAGCTGAGGACTACCTCGGCACAGAGGTTACGGAGGCAGTCATCACAGTACCCGCATACTTCAACGACTCACAGCGTCAGGCTACTAAGGAGGCTGGCGAAATCGCCGGACTCAAGGTACGCCGTATCGTCAACGAGCCTACGGCTGCTTCGCTAGCTTACGGCCTTGACAAGAAGGGCTCCGATATGAAGATTGCAGTCTTCGACCTCGGTGGTGGTACGTTCGATATCTCTATCCTAGAGCTAGGTGATGGGGTCTTTGAGGTGAAGTCCACAAATGGTGATACACACCTAGGTGGTGATGACTTTGACCATGTGATCATCGACTGGCTCGCTGAGGAGTTTATGAAGGACGAGGGTGTCGATCCCCGCAAGGACAATATGGCACTGCAGCGTCTCAAGGATGCTGCTGAGCGTGCTAAGATAGAGCTCTCAAGCTCGACCTCGACAGAGATCAACCTACCTTACCTGATCCCTGTAGATGGTATCGCTAAGCACCTCGTTCGTACGCTGACACGTGCTAAGTTTGAGCAGCTAGCTGACAAGCTGATCCATGCTTGTGTAGCTCCTTGTGAGCAGGCACTCAAGGATGCAGGTCTCACGGCGAGCGACATCAATGAGGTGATCCTCGTAGGTGGCTCGACACGTATCCCCGCTATCCAGGAGATCGTCAAGAAGACCTTTAACCAGGAGCCCTCTAAGGGTGTGAATCCCGATGAGGTGGTCGCTTGCGGTGCAGCTATCCAGGGTGCTGTCCTAACGGGCGAGGTAAAGGATGTCCTACTCCTCGATGTGACGCCTCTGTCACTCGGTCTGGAGACGATGGGTGGTGTAATGACTCGTCTGATCGATGCAAATACAACGATCCCAACGAAGAAGAGTCAGATCTTTACCACAGCTGTGGACAACCAGCCTTCAGTAGAGATCCACGTCCTACAAGGTGAGCGTTCGCTAGCTAAGGATAATAAGAGTATCGGTCGCTTTAACCTAGATGGTATCGCACCGGCACCTCGCCAGACGCCGCAGATCGAGGTCACCTTTGACATTGATGCAAATGGTATCCTCAACGTCACGGCGGTCGACAAGGCTACTGGTAAGCAGCAGAACATCCGCATCGAGGCTTCGAGCGGTCTGAGCGATGACGAGATCAAGCGTATGAAGCAGGAGGCTGAGGCAAATGCTAAGGCTGACGAGGAGGCTAAGGCTCGTATCGACAAGCTCAACCAGGCAGACAGCATGATCTTCTCTACGGAGAAGCAGCTCAAGGAGCTAGGCGACAAGATCCCTGCTGACAAGAAGGCACCGATCGAGGCTGCTCTAGAGAATCTGCGCAAGGCGCACAAGGCGGAGGATATCCCCGCTATCGACAAGGCTATGGAGGAGCTGAACACGGCCTTCCACGCAGCTACAGAGCAGATGTACAATCAGGCTAACGCTCAGCAGCAGGCTGGTCCTCAGCCAGGTGCTAACGCACAGCCTAATGACAATTCCTCTGCAAAGGGCAACGACACTGGCGATGTAGCGGACGCAGACTTTGAGGAGATCAAGTAATCTCCGATCCCTTACTAAACAAGCGGGTGGGTCAACGATGGTTGGCTCACCCGTTTGTTTTATTAGAGATTAGAAGTTAGAGATTAGAAGTTAGAGGTTATAGATTAGAGGGGGGGAAGGAGGCTAGTGGTCCTAGTGGCACTAGTACACCTAGTAGGTCTAGAGCTCCTAGAGTCTAGAGTCTAACTTCTAACCTCTAATTTCTAATCTCTAGCCTCTAATCTCTAATAACATACATTGCTGTCCGGTAAAAGTCAGAAAGGGCTCATCAAGGGGGCTCAACCGCAGAA
>ERZ773148.2119-NODE-2119-length-15688-cov-6.186656_pt1 | contig 15688 bp, 9 predicted proteins | sample MGYA00580846_ERZ773148 | MGnify/ENA primary metagenome ERZ773148 (study PRJEB29015, sample SAMEA2737879) | human gut metagenome | biome: human gut; feature: human-associated habitat; material: faeces | place: China | collected 2012 ... | reverse complement strand
CTGCCATCGTGGTCAACGGACGCATCCGCAACCGCGCCATCCGGCGTCAGGAGGCTCTGACGGGACAGCCGGTGTATGAGAACGTCAGCACGACCGTCCGTCGGAAGAACGGCGAGGCGCAGACCGTCAGCTACGAAGCCACGGCACCCTTTGCCCGCTGGATGTATGACAGCCGGCTGGAGGTGCGCGAGGCAGTGACAGGCTGTGCAGAGTGTGGCGAGGGTGGCGAGACATCGACGCTCGACCCGCTGGTGCTGGCACGCTTCGTGCCCAACTACCAGGTGGCTCTGCAGGAGCCGGCACCCGAACCGGTGAAACGCCGCGACGAGGTGCGCAGTGCCCGTCTGCAATACCGACGCGCCAGCTACAAGACGGAGCCGGGCTATGGCAACAATGCCAAGGAGCTGGCTGACGTGCAGGCTTCGCTCGATGCCGTGAAGGAGAACCGCGACCTGACCATCACGGGCATCTACATCACGGGATACGCATCGCCCGAAGGCTCGGTGGCATACAACATGACCCTGTCGGAACGCCGTGCGAAGACCTTCACCGACTACATCAAGCGTCAGAACAGCAACATCGACGCCTCGCTGTGGCACGTCGACTGGAAGGGTGAGGACTGGGAAGGCCTGCGCCGTGAGGTGGAGAAGCATCCGGGTCTGCTGAAGCAGGACGAGGTGCTCGCCATCATCGACGGCTGCGACGGCAACCAGGACGAGTGTGAGAACCAGCTGAAGGCATTGGTTCCGCCGACCATCTACGAGCGTCTGCTCAACGAGATGTACGTCCCCCTGCGCCGCAACGAGTACCGCATCGAGTACAACGTGCGCAACTTCAGTCTGGAGGAAGCCAAGCAGCAGGTACGCACGAACCCGAAGCTCGTCAGCCTGAACGAGATGTATCAGGTGGCTGGCAGCTATGGCAAGGGGACTGCGGAATACAACGAGGTGATGGAGATTGCCGCCCGCACCTATCCTGACAACCCCATCGCCCTGAGCAATGCCGCCGTGACGAAGATTTCGCAGAAGAATGCGGCTGGGGCCATCGCCCTGCTGGAAGGCAAGCGTCTCGACGCGACTGCCAAGAACACCCTGGCTGTGGCATACGCCGAGACGGGTGCCTACGACCAGGCAAAGTCGCTGTTTGAGGAGGCTATGCGCGAGGGGAACGCTGACGCGAAAGGCAACCTGGAGCAGCTCGTGAAGGTGATGGAACAACTGTGATTTGCCATGAACAAATGAAGAGATAAGTAAAAATACTAATTAACCGATTGTTTAATTCTAAAATTTAAAGAGTATGAAACTGAAAAGTTTAATTATGTTCTCAGCAGCTGCTCTTGCGTTTGCTGCTTGTAGTAATGACAACGAGGCTGTGAATGGCAGCATCGAAGGTAATGGTGTCGTAGAAGTGAAGCTCACAGCTCCTGTAAGCCGTGCGGTTGATGCAACGACAGGTAAGAATGGAGACAAAGTAACAGTCGAAGGCGACATTACGGTAACATTGTATTGCGCAGGAGGACCTAAAACTGAGACTATTTCAACTGAGGATGCCGCAGCCGGTAAGGTTGTAAAGTTCTGGGATGTTACGGGCCCGACGAAAGTTACGGCTTCTGTGAATAACGGTGGAGCCAGCTATGCAGAAGTTCCGGTAACCTATTTTGCGAATACTATGCCTGAATCTATTCCGGCATACGGTGAAAGCAGTATATTCACACCTACCGGTACAACAGAAGTTAATAACAACAAGACTTACGAGATGTACAGTGCCAGCGTAGCAATGAGTATTCCTGTTGCTCGTTTGGAGGTATCCGGTATTACCCACGTTGATGAGGGTACATGCAAATATGCTGCTTTGACAATCGATGGTATCTATTTGGATAAAATCAAAGAGACTCAAGGTGCTACAAGTGTAACAGACTATCACTATCCTGTTGTAGGTGAGGTAGGTGAAGATGGTTATATCCCCGCTCCGATTTTGTGGGAAGCCATTACTGCTCCCAATAACTTCTTGGCTGACGGTGTAGTATGGCCGGCTGCTGTAGGCGAAAAGGAGCAGGCTTACGCTTTCAACTTCTATCCTAATGGAAACCTTCAGATGCCTATCGTGAAGATTTATTTTGAGAAAGCTGAAGGAAATGGTGTTGCAGTTGCTCAACCGCGTTATGCTATGATTAAGTCTTACAACAATCAGGAGAACTTCAAGTTTGAAGCTGGTAAGATCTATCGCATCAAAGACGTTGAGTTGGCAGATAAGAACATCATCGGTGACGAAGAAGGTAATACCTTGTGGGGTGTTAACGTTACGGTTATAGAAGCTGAGTGGACCGTTGTTGACTTGGATGCTGAGTGGGTGTCTGAATAAATCCATTCTAGCTTTTGAAAGCTATAAACCATGATAATCTCAACCCCGGCAGAGCCGGTCAGGTTTCTGTCGGGGTTGCTTACTTAAAATCACTCTCTTGCTCTGCTGGAAGAGTTAAGAAGAAAGGACATACAGTTTAACAAAACCGTACTAAGTGATGAAACATATTATATATAAACTAATGCTGTTGCTGGCCGTTCCCGTCCTGACGACCAGTTGTATAAAAGAGGATTACGACGATTGCGACAATGTGACCATCTACTTCCAATATCTGGCGGATGGCAATACGGATGTGCTTTATCAATACATGAGTAAGGTAGACCTGTATGTTTTCGATGAGGGCGGGCACTTACTGAGCAGCCGCCAATACAACAAGGACGAACTTTCGAACTTTGCCAAACCGTCGTTCAAGCTGCCTGCCGGTGTACGCTACAAGGTGGTTGCCGTGGGTAATGCCGGCGACAATACGGAGTTGACAGACATGAACGCTGCCGACTTTGACCGTATATTCATCCAGAATCCCGACTGGGGAGGAGGAAACAATGAGGTGGCCACACATGACCACAACTACTTGGGACAATCGGAGTTTTTCGTCGCTTCCGGTGATGGCGTGATGAACCGCGACACCGTGACGCTCCGCAGCTCGCACATCAACCTGAGCGTGGAGGTGAACGGATGGCCGTCGCCTGACGAAGGCATGCCGCTCCGTCTGGTGATTGAGAATGCCAACGCACAGACATCACTGACAAACAAGGTCAATGACGAAAAGGAGACACTGGTTCCGGCACTGGAGTGGAACACGGAACTGGGCTGCTACACCACGGGCGAGATACCTGTCTTCCGTATGGATGCCAACGGGGCACTGGATGCCGACTTGAGCCAGCACCTGCTTCGTCTGTATGGTCCCGACGATGAACTCCTGGTGGAAACATCGCTCTATGACTACATCATGGAGAACGACATCACCCGCGATGTCATCCGGCAAGAAGCCAACCTACCGATTGCCATCAACTTTAAGCAAACTAACATTGAAATCAAACTACCTGCCTGGTACATCGAGGATGTAACTCCCGGCTGGGAATAACTATATGCAGAAAGGAACAAGCCTTATGAGAAACAATTTATTGAAATACACCGGCGCAATGCTCCTGCTGCTGGCCTGCTGCCTGACCTCCTGCATCAAGGAAGATTACGCCGTGGCTGACAAGGCGAGCGTGACGCTGACGTTTACGACACGTGCCAATGGTACAACGGACTCCAATCTGGAGGCGGGCGAAGGCATGAAGCATCTGCGTGTCCTTGTGGTCGATCAGGCGACGAGTGAAATCCGTTTCAACTACGAACGCGAGTTTCAGGCAAATGAGATCTCCGCAACCGTGACCTTCGGCGACCTCTATGCCGGACACACGTATGACTTCTATGCCATTGCCAACGAGGAAAGCTTTGATGGAGACTTCAGCGGAACGCCCGATTTGAAACAACTCTATGAAACCCTTTTGAATCAGGAGGCCGGAACGCTGATTGACGCGTCAGCCGGGAAACACCTGCCTGCCGCTGCCAAGCGTTCATTGACAATCACCGGGAATGAAAACCAACAGCTCGAGATTGAGATGCAGCGCGTGGTTGCCAAAGCGAGAGTCAACTTTATCAACCAGACAGGGGCAGAGCAACAGATTACAGGCATCCGTCTGGTAAAGGTGGGAGCTGCAAACACGTATCTGTTCCCGACAAGCTATGATATGAACTATACGCCCAACGACGCCGGTTCCGTGGATTTGGCTTTGGGTGATGTCACCGTGTCTGCACCTATGGATAAGACAGCTTCGACTGCATTGGGCTATTTCTATGAGAGCACAGCTCCCGAAGGCGGTTATGCGCTGCAAGCTACTTGGAACGGGAAGCAGAAAACATTCCCGTTAACGGAGATGGGTGGCGGCAACGGTTTGTCACAAATCCTCCGCAATGCTTTCATCAACATCACACTTACGCTGAAACAGAATGACTGGAAGCTGGAATACGAAGTTCTCGAGTGGGAAGATGCTCCTGAAATCAATATTGACTTTACAGATGTGCTGAGTTACACCAGCTACGGATGGCAGCGTGACACCTATTTGGATTTGCTGCCGAACAATACGGTCTGGATGAATCCGGATGAAGAGGCAGTCTTGTCATTCGCGATTGAAGCTCCCAGCGGAACATTATGGCGTGCTGCACTCGAAGGGGATGTCAATGCATTCCAGTTCGTCGGTGCCTCTTCCGGTTCTGCTTATACTGAAGATAGCAACACTCCGGTGACACAGAGTATCCGTGTGAAAGTGACGGATCCGGAATCGAACGAGCGTCATGAAGTCACATTGAGGGTATATGCCGACATCGGCGGAAAGACGTATGAACTTGATTTGACTGACCCGGACACTCAGAAAGAGCCGGGTGGGGTGATTAACCGATTTACATTACTTCAAAGCAGATAAACACCATGAAACTTAGAATTTATACGATTGCTTGTACGGTGCTTGTGGCACTGGGTTGCTTGTGTGCCTGCCAGGAAGATTTTGACAATGGCCCGTTGGCGGGTGATGAAAATACGTGGGTGCTGAATCTGGAAGCTACAGCCATACAGGCTTCCCGTTCAGCAGGCCAGGATGAATACAATGAGAACAAGGTAGCGTCAGCCGACGTGTTCTTCTTCACGGAAGCCAACGGTGCATGTATCTACGCACAGACCGGGCTGGTTCCCGACGGTACACAGCTGCGCGTGACGCTCGATAATGAAAAGGTGAAGTTCGGAGGCAGCTATTTCGTTTATGTGATTGCCAACGGACGTGCCTATTACTCCGACATTGACAATACAACGGCTGTCGGAAAAACAGTGGCAGACCTGAAGGACGTGACTATCCGTACGACATGGAAAGACGGATATGAAGAATCAAACGGTGAGATAGAAGAATCCCTCCTGATGGATGGTGCTGACAATGTGCTGATTAGTCAGAACACACCGGGCAAGGTGCAGTTGACCCGTGCGATGGCAAAGGTGGCTTTGTTCCCGACCGTGGAAGCTTCTGTGACTTCGGAAGCCGGAGTTGAATATACACCGGTGCTGAAAGACATGACGGTGACGATGGTTTATGGCGTGCAGGCTACCAATCTGGGAGATGACTACGCTGTCCAGACTACGGATTATGTAGACCGTATCCGTCGGCATTATCAGGTGAGCGAAAACGCGAACACGGGTGTCCATCCTCCTTTCTATTCTTATCCCAATCCGGAGAGTACGGTTGACCGGAAGAATACTTACCTGATTCTCTGCGTACCTTGGCGGATGAAGAGTGAAAGTGGCGATGTACAGGCTGCCAACTATTATTATCGTGTGCCTATTGCCGGTAAGGACGATGTTCCTGTCCTGTTGGAACGCAACCATTATTATAAGGTAAATGTCCATGTGGGTGTGTTGGGTAGTCTGAATCCGCGTGACGCTGTCGAGCTGACAGGCAATTTTGCCATCTACGACTGGTTTGACATGGAGATTTCTGCCGACATGCAGCATTACGAATACCTCGTCCTTGATGAATACAGCTCCGTCATGAACAATGTGAACGAGCTGCGTATGCCTTACGTCAGCAGCAGTGCACTGACGATGAGTAAAACCCGGATTACAAAGGTTACTTATCCGAATTACAATGCAAAAACGGATGATGATAGCCATACAGACACTGTGGAATTGGATACTCCGGAGGCAATTCAGAATGCCGGCTTCTTGCTTTCATGGAATAACGACGAGTTGATATTTACCCATACGGTAACTACAGAAGACTATGTTCCTTATACAATTACGGTTGAAGTCTGGAACGAGCAAGGGCTGGATGCCACTTGGGAGATTACACAATATCCTGCGATTTATATTGTGGGAGATTACAATCCGGACGGAGCAAATAATCGTTTTGTGTATGGACGTAGTAAAGAGACAAGTATAGGATGGTGGAATGACCCAATTGAAGACGATGCTGGCAATGATTTAGGTGGTGTTAATGATCCAAGAGGCAGTGCAACGAATGAAAATTTGAACCAATATACTATCTATATTACCTCCTTTGACATCGCAGGTAGCAATTACGCCATTGGTGATCCGCGTTCTTCCACAGTGGATAATTTGGATGAACTGAAAAATACTTTCAATGGAGAGACTTTGAGTCACTATTATCCGACACGTAAGAACGATGTGCAGAATGTGATTGCTCCGGCATTCAAGATTGCTTCGTCATGGGGAGTCGTGAATTCTGGTTCTTTGAATTATGTAACGGCTAAACGGCGCTGTGCATCCTATCAGGAAAACGGTTATCCTGCTGGTCGCTGGCGTGTCCCGACAGAAGCTGAAATTCAGTATATTGTGAGTCTGTCAGACCGTGGGGTGATTCCGGTGCTGTTTGGAGGTGACTATTATGCTTCGTCTGGTAGATACTATGACAATGAGTCTTCTCCGGCTGGTTTCCATGACGATTCTAGTGGTAGTCACGCTGTCCGCTGCGTTTACGATGTATGGTATTGGGGCAATGAAAAGATGAGTGAGAAGGGTGGTTCCGATACGCAATTCGTGTGGGGTGATGAACCGATGCGATAAACTTATAAAATGAAATAAGTTATGAAAAAGATATATACCTATATAAGTATGTTGATGCTCTTGCTGGCAACAGCTTGTCAGCAGGACGAATTAGTGAGTTCACCGACGCTGCAACCGGGTGAGTATCGCTTTACGGCAACTATTCCGGAACCGATTGTGGCTTCCCGTGCCTTGGGCGAACAACCGCAAAACGTAGAGGAGATGCCGATGCGTGTGTTGGTGTTCGATGCAAACGGATTCTATATGGCTACGCAGGTTGCGTCGGTTACTGCCTTTGACGATGCTAAGCAAACGGGTACTTACACTGTCAATTTGCCGAAATCGGATGAAAAGACCATCTTGCATTTCGTACTTGGAAATGTGGCTTTGGAAGAGTATTCGCCGAGTGCCAGTGAGGTCAGCATCTTCAGTAACCTGACAGTGAAAGATGGCGAGGATGCCTATTGGCAGCGAATTGAAATGGATGAGGGTATTCAGGAAGGAACGGTTCTGCCATTTGTCAACTTGATACGCAACTTTGCCAAGATTTATGTAAAGCTGGGTGAGGGCGACCATGCCGGATTTGAATACCTGGGCTTCGCCTTGGTCAATGAAACGACAGCCGGAACGGTGGCTCCTTATATGGGGAGCCGTTTTGCCCGCTTTGAAAATCTGGGCGAAGGGGATGTCTATACCAATTTCCGCAACGTCAACGACGGTTATGCCGGGATTACAGTGCCCGAAACGGTCGACCGTACGGCTCCTGTAGATGCCGATTTTACGACAGCTGCCAAGTATGTGTACGAGCGCAATCAGGACAATGCCGAAAGTCCGGCATACGTGCTGGTGAAAGCCCGCTATGACAATGAAGATTGCTATTACAAGCTCGACATTGTGAAATGGGATGAAGATACCTGGGTGACGTCGTACCTCAACCTGTACCGCAATTTTGCCTATACCATCAGCATCGGTGCGGTGAATGGCAAGGGATATGAGTCAATTGAAGAAGCGATGCGCGCCGTTGCCTCCAACAACATTTCCGCTTCGGTGGAAGTGAGTGAGGTGAACAGCATCCAGGACGGTGACGGCCGTGAGCTGACGGTGGACAACCTGGACATCATGTTGGTGTCGACCAAGCCGTATGAGTTGGGCTTCAGCTACACGGTCGATGATGGAGACACTCCTGCCAATGACAAGGTGAAAGTGATTCCGGTCAATGGGGAGGATGAAGGCGGTTACAACCACGATGCCGTGCAGTCGGTGGAAATCACCAGTACAGCTGCGGAAGGTGGCATAATCACCATTACTCCGGTCAATCCCTTGCCCGACATCATGGAAACCCAGGAATTCATCGTCACGACCGAAAACGGACTTTCCCGTCGGGTGACCGTGAATGTGCGCAAGCCTTTCGAGTTCGATGCCGTGGATTGCGATGACTATGTCGAGAGTATCATCGGTTCCGAGTTGACGGTGGTCGTACGTTTGCCGGAGAATATGCCGACATCGGTCTTCCCCTTGACGTTGAACATAGAGCCTGACAAGAAGTCCATCTATCCGGATGTGGCAAAGAATCGTATCCCGGTCGTGTCTGAAGGAAACTACACCTTCAAGTATCAGACGACCGTGACTTATGAGGAATACCGCAAGAACCATACGCTCTTCTTCCACTTCAAGACCAACATGACTGCGAGTGCGACGAGCATCACAGTCAGCAATCCCTATTTCGAAGCGACTGCCGAGCATCCGAATGTTTGTTCGTTCGCTAATGGCGATGAGGTAAGAAAGGATTTCGGAAAAGTGACCTTGAATGGTACGGAGGATATCTATAAGTTTGGCAGCTATAACACAGAAGGACAGCAGCTGACTTTGGCCTTCGGCCTTCCTTGCGGCAGTGCAGATCACAAGGATGCCTCTTTGAAGCCGATTGAAATCTATGCCGATTACCTGGATCTGGCAAATGCAAAGACCACAACCGGAACATTTACGCTCCGTGGCGATGGCGAATGCATACTGTACACGGCGAATGATCCGACCGAGCGTCAGGAAATCACATTCACCGTCACACGCGATTATGCAAGTGAAACCGTCCAGATTTCTTCTTTCGACCATAAGACGGCAACGATTGATTACACCACTCCGGCTTTGGATATTACAGTGCAGTATCGTTATCTGTATAGGGGGCGGTGGCAGACAGATCCCCTGCCTAGTGGAACAGAAGTAACGTGGTATAAAGATGCCAATTATTCAGAGGAAATAAATTCTAAAACGGCAAATAATAATGGAATAATCACGATTGATACCTTTGTTGGTTTCTCTGGAACAGATAACATCTATTTCCAGGCAAATGTAACTAGTGGACGAGGCAGAGGAACCTATCGGGGATACAAAACTGTAGCCGATTTTGTGCGTGATCCAACGATTACTTTGCAAGAAGCAGATTGATGCAAGTTATTTTCCTTTTAACTTCTCTAGCAAGCATCACACAAACATAATTATCATTCAACTAGCGAACGGGGGCAGTCCACAACAAGGGGCTGCCCCCTTCCTTATGTCCCCGTCAGGCAAGAAACACCCGACATGAACACCGTTCGAATGCCGTTCAAACGAGAAACGGACGACAAAACCTTCCCGCAAAATGTTTTGAGCCTGGATATGACGTTTCTTTAACCTTTCAAAACATTTTGGAGCTGGATATAGCGTATCCTTAACCTTTGAAAACACTTTGGCGCTGGATACGGCATTTCCAGCGTCCCGAAAAATAGTTTGGTGCTGGATACGACATTTCCAGCGTTGCGAGAAACCAAATGGAGGCGGAAAACATGTTTCTTAACATCTTTCTGACGCGAAATGCCAGAAAAATGGCTTCCGCGAAAAAAATCCTCCTAAGAAATTGGAATAATTATGAAAACTTCTGTAATTTCGTGCCTGTTCCGATGCAGGCACGACGCCTGCACCTAGTATTAATCATAAAAATAGTTTGTGTATGATGGAACTCAAAAACATCACATTGGAGCGCATGAACAATGGTGCGCACTATCTCTACGTAAGCAACATCTTGGCTAATGCCGAGAAAAATGCACAGTTGAAAACCAAGGCTTCCGCCCAACTCGCCGCCCTCAAGACAGCTCTCGCTGCCGAGGATGACGCGCTGAAACTCTCGCAGAAGAGTCTGCTGACCGACGACATCATGGAGGCGGACCGGCTGCGCGACGCCCTCTACAACGGCTACAAGAAGGCGGTGAAGGGCTTCCTCAACCTCCCCGACGAGGCGATGGCGGCGGCTGCCCGGGTCCTCAACCAGCACATCATCGACTACGGCATCTCCACGACCGACCAGCTCGACAAGGAGACGGGGTTGCTCATCAACTTCGTCACCGACCTCGAAGGGAAGTATGCCACACAGGTCAGCACCCTCTCGCTCACCCCGTTCGTCACCGCGCTGAAGGACGCCAACGAGCAGGTGCGCACCTTCACCGCACAGCGCACGCAGGAGCGGATGCTGCAACCCGTCGGCGCGCTGAAGAAGGCTCGCCGGGCGTCCGATGAGGCCTACCGTACGCTGGTAAAATGGGTCAACGCCCTGGCGCTCATCGAGGGCGAGAAGGACTATGCCTCCTTCATCGACTACGCCAACACCGAGGTGACACACTACAAGCGCGAGGTCATCGGGCAGAAGGCGGACGCCACCGCGACGTCGGGCAGCACCGGCGGCACACCGGCGGAGGACGGAGGAAAGCCTTCCGGTGGTGGCAGCAGCGATGACACGGACGAGGGCATCTGAGTGTAAAGAAATGTAATGTTGGAATTTTTGGGACGGGCGTCGTGGCTGACAGGCTGCGGCGTCCGTCTGTTTTTGTGTTCAGCCGATGTCGCCTTGCGCGTTTGCCGTGCGGCATGGCGGAAATATCAAAATCACGTTAAAAACGATGGACAGATGCGCACATTGTAATATTCTTCCTACCTTTGCTACAACTAGTTAAACGGAATCACTAAATACATATTATTATGGTAAAGATAACGAGAGAAGCGGCCTTGCTCTATCATTCACAAGGAAGGCCCGGAAAGATTGAAGTAGTTCCCACCAAACCCTACCGTACGCAGACCGACTTGTCGCTCGCCTATTCGCCGGGCGTCGCCGAGCCCTGTCTCGAAATCGAGAAGGACCCCCACACGGCGTACGACTATACGGACAAAGGCAATCTCGTGGCAGTCATCTCCAACGGTACGGCGGTGCTCGGTCTGGGCGACATCGGCGCGCTCAGCGGCAAGCCGGTGATGGAGGGCAAGGGACTGCTCTTCAAGATATACGCCGGCATCGACGTGTTCGACATCGAAATCGACGAGAAGGACCCCGAGAAGTTCATCGCGGCAGTCAAGGCGATTGCACCCACCTTCGGCGGCATCAACCTCGAGGACATCAAGGCGCCGGAGTGCTTTGAAATCGAGCGTCGGCTGAAAGAGGAGCTGGACATCCCCGTGATGCACGACGACCAGCACGGCACCGCCATCATCTCCGCCGCGGGACTGCTCAACGCCCTCGAGGTGGCAGGCAAGCGCATCGAGGACGTCCGCATCGTGGTCAACGGCGCCGGGGCGTCCGCCATCTCCTGCACGAAGCTCTACGTCGCCCTGGGTGCGCGCAAGGAGAACATCCTCATGCTCGACAGCAAGGGCGTGATAACCTCCGACCGCGAGAACCTGAACGAGACGAAGCGTCTCTTTGCCACCGACCGCCGCGACGTGCATACCCTGGCTGAGGCCATCCGCGGGGCAGACGTCTTCCTCGGCCTGTCGAAGGGCAACGTGCTGACGCAGGACATGGTGCGCAGCATGGCGGAGAATCCCATCGTCTTTGCCCTGGCGAACCCGACGCCGGAAATCTCCTACGAGGATGCCAAGGCTTCCCGTCCCGACGTGCTCATCTCCACCGGACGCTCCGACTATCCCAACCAGATAAACAACGTCATCGGCTTCCCCTACATCTTCCGCGGCGCGCTTGACACCCATGCCACCGCCATCAACGAGGAGATGAAGCTCGCCGCCGTCTACGCCATCGCCAACCTGGCGAAGCAGCCCGTGCCCGACGTGGTGAACGTCGCCTATCACGTGAACAACTTCACCTTCGGTCCCGACTACTTCATCCCGAAGCCCGTCGACCCGCGTCTCATCACCGAGGTGTCCGTCGCCGTGGCAAAAGCTGCCATCGAGTCGGGTGTCGCCCGTCGGGAAATCACCGACTGGAACGCCTACAAGACCCACCTGCGCGAGCTCATGGGGCAGGAGAGCAAGCTCACCCGTCAGTTGTACGACACGGCACGCCGCGACCCGCAGCGCGTGGTCTTCGCCGAGGGTACGCACCCCCACATGCTGAAGGCGGCCGTCGAGGCAAAGGCGGAAGGCATCTGTTACCCCATCCTGCTGGGCAACGAGGAGCGCATAGCCAAGCTTGCCAAGGAGCTTGACGTCAGCCTGGAGGGCATCGAGGTCGTCAACCTGCGCCACGACTGCCAGACGGAGCGCCGCGAGCGGTATGCCCGCATCCTGGCGGAGAAGCGCGGCCGCGAGGGCATGACCTTCGAAGAGGCGAACGACAAGATGTTCGAGCGCAACTACTTCGGCATGATGATGGTCGAGACGGGCGAGGCGGACGCGTTCATCACCGGTCTGTACACCCGTTACTCGAACACCATCAAGGTGGCGAAGGAGGTCATCGGCATCCAGCCGGAGTTCAAGCATTTCGGCACGATGCACATCCTCAACTCGAAGAAGGGCACCTACTTCTTGGCGGACACGCTCATCAACCGTCATCCCGACACGGCAACACTCATCGACATTGCCCGCCTGGCACGCCGGACGGTGGAATTCTTCAACCGGACGCCGGTGATGGCGATGCTCTCGTATTCGAACTTCGGTTCCGACACCACGGGCAGTCCTGCGACGGTTCACGAGGCGGTGGACTACATGCAGAAGCATTATCCCGACCTTGCCATCGACGGCGAGATGCAGGTGAACTTCGCTATGAACCGCGAGCTGCGTGATGCGAAGTACCCCTTCACGCGTCTGAAGGACAAGGAGGTGAACACGCTGGTGTTCCCGAACCTCAGCTCGGCGAACTCCGCCTACCAGCTCATCCAGGCAATGAGCGAGACGGAGATGATCGGCCCGATTCAGATGGGTCTGAACAAGCCCATCCACTTCACCGACTTCGAAAGCTCCGTGCGCGACATCGTCAACATCACCGCCGTTGCGGTCATTGACGCGATTGTCGACAAGAAGAAGCGTGAGGTCTGCACCATCCTGGGTGCGTGAGCCCGTTGAACAGTGAATCCCGGGGGCTGCTGCAAGCGGAAGGCAAGTCTTGCGGCAGCTCCCTTTGTTTTATCCAAGTAAAGAAAAGAGTTATGAGAAAACGTTTGTCCCGTTCGCAGTCCGTGTGCTTCGTGCTGTTGTGGGTCGCCCTGTGCTTCATCGTGCTGACGTCCGGTGCGAAGATAGACGGTCCGCTGGTGGTCTCGCTGGTGCTGTCCGCGGTGCTGGTCGGCATCCCGGTGTGGCGGAGTTGGAAGTAGAGGCGTCGGCGGGCGGTCCGTCGGCTGTCATTTGTCCGTTGTTTGCACTCGATTATTTACTGTTTGTTGCACTTTCAGTGATTAAAATGTAAATTTGATAGATTTTTTGCGAAAATAGTTGCGAAAATGTTTTCTATATTCGGGAGAATATATACTTTTGCACCGTAAACGAGAAAATCACATATAAGGTTATTAGTAAAAGTAAGTAAGCTTTATGAATGCAGCTAACGTATTAGAGGATTTGAAGAGACGATTCCCGAACGAGCCTGAATACCACCAGGCGGTAGAAGAAGTATTGAGTACGATTGAAGAGGAGTACAACAAGCACCCCGAATTTGACAAGGTGAATCTGGTGGAGCGCCTGTGCATCCCCGACCGCGTCTATCAGTTCCGTGTGACCTGGGTGGACGATGAAGGCAACATCCGTACGAACATGGGCTACCGTGTGCAGCACAACAACGCCATCGGCCCGTACAAGGGCGGTATTCGTTTCCACGCTTCGGTGAACCTGGGTATCTTGAAGTTCCTTGCTTTCGAGCAGACGTTCAAGAACTCGCTGACCACGCTTCCGATGGGTGGCGGCAAGGGCGGTTCCGACTTCTCCCCGCGCGGCAAGTCCAATGCGGAAGTGATGCGTTTCTGTCAGGCATTCATGCTGGAGTTGTGGCGCCACATCGGTCCCGAGACCGACGTACCTGCCGGCGACATCGGTGTCGGCGGACGCGAGGTAGGCTACATGTTCGGCATGTACAAGAAGCTGACCCGCGAGTTTACCGGTACGCTGACCGGCAAGGGATTGGAGTTCGGCGGTTCGCTGATTCGTCCCGAGGCAACCGGCTACGGCAACATCTACTTCCTGCAGGAGATGCTGAAGACCCGCGGCGAGGATTTGAAAGGCAAAGTCTGCCTCATTTCCGGTTCCGGAAACGTGGCGCAATATACAGCCGAGAAGGTGCTCGAGCTGGGTGGCAAGGTAGTCACCATGTCCGACTCCGACGGCTACATCTATGACCCCGACGGCATCGATCGCGAGAAGCTCGACTACATCATGGAGTTGAAGAATCTCTACCGCGGCCGTATCCGCGAGTACGCCGAGAAATACGGTTGCAAGTATGTTGCCGGTGCGAAGCCTTGGGGTGAGAAGGCCGACATCGCGTTGCCTTCCGCTACACAGAACGAATTGAACGGCGACCATGCCCGTCAGTTGGTTGCCAACGGCGTGATTGCCGTCTCCGAAGGTGCGAACATGCCTTCCACTCCCGAAGCCATCCGCGTGTTCCAGGAAGCGAAGATCCTGTACGCTCCGGGTAAGGCAGCCAATGCCGGCGGTGTGTCGGTATCCGGTCTGGAGATGACCCAGAACTCCATCAAGTTGGGTTGGACCAAGGAGGAAGTGGACGAACGTCTGAAGAGCATCATGAAGAATATCCACGAGGCATGTGTCAAATATGGTACCGAGCCCGACGGATACATCAACTATGTGAAGGGCGCGAACGTCGCCGGCTTCATGAAAGTGGCAAAAGCCATGATGGCACAAGGAATTGTTTAAATTTCTAATAAATTCGATGTATGGGAGGGGAGGCGTCGCGCAGATGCTTCCCCTTCTCTTTTCGATGCGGAAGGCTTCACATTATTATATGGGGACCTTCATTGTATTGCATCGCCTCTTCCGGTGCGGCTTTTCTGTAATTTCCTTTTGAAATGCAAACAAACGCAAATAATTTCTCCCTTTTCTTTTCGTCATTGCATTCGAATCCACCCGATTCCGCCTTTCACACCGTTACATTTTCCCAACAATCCCCGAAAAACATGTTGTAAAACATATCTGTGAATGAGTTCTTTATAAAATCCGTTCAAAAAAATGTTCAAAAAAGTGCGTAGAATGTTTGGAGCGTATACCCAAAAGCTCTACCTTTGCATCCGCTTTCGATAAGGAAAGCCGCTGCAAAGCGTTAGATACTTGAAAAGAATGCAACAAACAGACAAGTAGTACAAGAGCTCTGCTGATGATTGGTAATCAGCGGAATGGGTATGAAAGGTCAACGTCAAAACCTGGACAATAAGTCAAAAGGAAATCGGAAATCCGGGCAAAAGAGATTAAAGAAATTCATTACAATGAAGAGTTTGATCCTGGCTCAGGATGAACGCTAGCTACAGGCTTAAC
>ERZ773148.2098-NODE-2098-length-15780-cov-4.472114_pt1 | contig 15780 bp, 8 predicted proteins | sample MGYA00580846_ERZ773148 | MGnify/ENA primary metagenome ERZ773148 (study PRJEB29015, sample SAMEA2737879) | human gut metagenome | biome: human gut; feature: human-associated habitat; material: faeces | place: China | collected 2012 ... | reverse complement strand
GAAAGAGTTCATCAGCAGAAGGCGCACAGGCGTGTCAGCGGCATGTCGCGGATCAGCTCGGCGTTGTCCAGCCACTTCATGTCCTTGAGCTGCGCGAGACAGAACAGCAGGGCTTCGCGCTGGCGTTCGCGCGGCACGCTGCGGTAGGCTTCCACGGGGTCGCCCTCCATCTTCTCGGCGAAGTAGATGCCGCCGACGTTGGCCAGCACGTGGTTCAGGTAGCGGATATACTGCGTGAGCACCTCGTCGTAGAGGGTGCGCCGCTGGGAGAAATCGGGGTCCTGGGCGCCGATCCAGGCGTTCATGTTGCCGAGAATGTATTTCAGATTGGCGATGCCGTAGCCCGAGGCCTTCACGGCGTCGTCGCCCAGATCCTCCGACTGCGAACGGGGATCGATCGAGCGGCTGAACTGCTGCTTGCCGAAACGGTAGACCGAATCGGCGGCGGCCCCGGTTATCCATTTCGAAGTGACGGCATATTCGTCGGCAGCCGTCGCAGCGTCGGGCACGGGCGTGTAGAGCCATTTCACGGCATAGTAATCGTAGAGGCCGAAACGCGGCGGGGTGAGCTTCACGCCGCGCTCCCTATCCCCGGGCCGGGCCACGTAGTTGAAGCGAGCGTAGTCCATGATCGAGGTGGTCGTGCCGTACTTCTGCGTGAACGACGGCGAGCGGAGCGAATCGACAGGAATCACCGCCGAGGCGCTCATGTTGTGCATGTAACCCAGGCAATGGCCGACCTCGTGGGCCACGACGTAGCGCAGTCCGTCGCCGATCACCTCCTCGGGAATCGTCACGGCGCGCACACGCTCGTCGGCCTGCGCCGTCTGGACGAACAGCCAGTTGTTCAGCAGTTTCATCACGTCGTGGTAGACATAGACCGAAGCGTTGAGTATCTCGCCGCTGCGCGGATCGACCCACGAAGGCCCCATGGCGTTGGCGATGGCGATCGGCGCGTAGCGAATGCACGAATACTTGATGTTGTCGGGATCAAATTCGGGATCGTCCTTCGGATAGGGCTTTGCGGCGATGGCGTTTTTAAATCCGATGCGCCCGAAAGGCTCGTTCCACTGGTCGACGGCCTCGAAAATATGCTTTTTCCACATCTCCGGGAATCCGTCGTCGACGTAGAAAACGATCTGTTTCTTCGGCGCGACCCGCTCGCCGCGCTTCCAGGCATCCATATCCGACGGCTCCAGCCGCCAGCGGTGGGCGTAGTAGATCACCTTGGCGCGCTGCTCGCGCTCGCTGAAAAGCACCTTGCCGGTCGGGAACACCGACATGCGGCTGTCGGTGATGCGCGGACGGTAAGGCTCGCGGGGCAGCAGCACCAGCGAACGGGTCATCACGGCCGTCAGCGGCTGGTCCTTGACCAGCGTCGTGCGGCCGCGGGTGAGCGTGAAAATATAGCTCAACGTACTGCGCACCACCACATTGTCGCTGAAAGCCTTGATTTCGCCCAGCATCGAACGCTCCTTCTGAAAGGTCTTCTTCAGCTCGAAAGCCGTATAAAGTCCGTACTTCGAGAAGGGCGACATCTCCTCCACGTCGGCCACGAACAGGTCCGTGACGTTGACCACCACGGCCGTGCTGTCCCGGTTCCAGGCCTCGATCTTGTAATTGCGCAGGATGGGATCGGCCGTGTTCCGCTTCACCGCCTCGGCCAGCGCGCGGGAGGCCCCCGTCTCGTCGGTGATGTTCTCGCAGTTGACCGTACGCAGCTGGACCGAACGGTCGTTGCGCGTGAAAACCACGTGCAGCGGATAGTCCGACTTGGAGCCGGTCGTCGCCGCAGCGTTGTCCGAAACCTCCGAAATGGTCGATCCGAGCAGCATTTCGCGCCCGAAAAGCGAATCGGGAATCTCGAAATAGAGCTTCCCCTTGACGTCGTGCAGGCGGAACATGCCGTCGGCCACCGTATGTTTCTCCTTGAAGAGTTTGTCGTAATCGCTTTCCTTCGGTTTTTCGGCCGAACTCTCCGCCTTCTTCGAAGCGGAGGATTTGGGCTTCTTCGCCGTCGCCGTCGCCGCCGTGAGGCAGAGCAACAGCACCAATAGTTTTCGGATCATCTGCTGAAATTTAGAATTGTGTTCGAGGTTCTTTTCGTCCCGGTTCCTGCGCCCGTTCCATAATAAAGAGGGAATTTTGCCGAAAACGACATACACGAAGGCCGAAAAAAATGGGCCGCGTCGTGTGACGCGGCCCGCTCATCCCTGATTTTCAGCGGATCAGTACATATACTCGGTTTTGGATGGGTTGCCTCCCTGCTGCGACCACGACGCGGCGCAGCCCTCGGCCGCACCCTTCACCGCGAAGACGGTGGGCTTGTCGTCCTTCATGCCGTTGACGTAGATCGTGCCGTCGTAGGAGATCGTCGGCGACGAACGCAGCTCGTCGGCCAGCTTGATCTCCGCCACGCGCGAGCCGTCCTCCGGGCGGAGTTTCACCAGTTTGCCCGTAGTCCGGTCGTTGTAATAGACGAAACCCTGATCGTCGACGGCCGGAACGCCGTTGATGTCGCCGTCGGCGGCGTGCTCCCAGCGTTTCACGCCCTGCGCGGAGATGGCCGTGACGTGGGCCGCCACGCTGCCGGTCTTCTGCGTCGCGGCGTAGACCGTGCCATCCTCGCCCAGCGCCACGCCCATGCCCGACTGGGCGCAATCGCCCTTGACGGGACAGTACCAGTCCGGTTCGGGCGTCTGCCCGTAGACGGTCTTTGCCGGATCATAACAGTAGACGACACCCCCGCCCAGACTCTTGTCCGCACGCACGCCCTGGTTCTGGAACAGGATGTAGACCTTGCCGCCGGGACCCGACGCAGGCTGCGTGCCGTTCGGCGCCTCGCACGTAGCATCCTTGCCGCTGCCGCCGTAGTTGTGCTCGCGGCCGTTCGACTTCACGCAGGAGAATTTCCACTTGCCCGCGCCGTCGGGGAAGAAGACGCGCATGCCGTGACTGCCGCCCGTACCGGCGATCACCATGCCGTTTTTGAGCGGCAACACGCCGCCGTAGGAGCCGCCGTTGACGTGCCGCTCGTCCACCAGGTCGCCCGACGATTTGTCGTAGACCTGGAAATTCTGGTGCCCCGAAGGCACGTTGCGCGCCACAATGAAGAGGTATTTCTCGGTGACGGCCGGCGAGAGGAACCGGAAGCTGGTGTTCACGCCCGTATTCACATGCCAGACCTGCGAGCCGCCCCCGGCGCCGCCGCTGACGGCGTAGAACGCGCTGCCTCCCGCGCCCTTGTTCGGCTCGTTGAAGCCCGCCAGCGCGTAGACCGTGCCGTCCTCGTCGACCGAAGGCGTCGGCGACTGCACCTTGATCGAACCGCTGTTGTTCTCGGCCGACGCACCGTCCTTGCCGATGTCGAAGGCCCAGAGACGCTCGCCGGCCTTCGTGAAGCAGACCAGCGAATAACCCGTCGAAGTCACATAGACATACTCGCCGTCGGGGCTGACCGCGGGCGACGTGCCGAACACATAGGCGTCCTTCGTGTCGTCGTAGGGGTACGACCAGAGCAGGTCGAGGCTGATGGCGCCGCGGCCCACGTCGATGGTCACCGTCTTGGTGTTCCTGCCTTTCTTGTTGTCGGTCACGGTCAGCGAGACCTCCGTAGCCCCCTGCGCCGCGAAGGTGAATTCGGGATTCTGCTTGTCGGAGGTCGTGGTTCCGAATTTCCACTCCCAGGCCACCACCTCGCCGTCCTCGTCGGTCGAACGGTCGGTGAACTGCACCGGTTCGCCCGCCACGACCTTCTCGGGCGACCACGTGAAGTCGGCCACGGGCCGGATGTTGTTGTCCACGACCCGAATGGTCTTCTCGAACGACGACTTCTTCGCCCCGCGGTCGGAGGTAACGGTCAGCTTGATGACATACTCTCCGGCCTGATCGTAGGAGATGTTCTCCGGGGTGGTTTCGTAGGAGACGACGCCCTTGCCCAGCTCCCATTTGCAGATGGCGATCAGGGCGTTTTCGGCCGTCGAAGTGTTGGTGAGCACCACCGGATCGCCCACATCGTAGGACTCCTTGTCGGTGGTGAACGAGGCGTGGACCGCCACTTCCTCGTCCGGCTGGCAGGAGACGGCCCCCATGAGGGCGAAAGCGGCCAGCATATAGATAAATCGTTTCATTTCAATCGGTTTTGAGCTTTGGTTGCAGGATTACTTGAACTCTAACACGGCCGCGATGGGATAGTGGTCCGAAATGTAGGGGACCTTCTCGTAACGCTGGTCGACGGTGGCGAAGCGCAGGGGCGTGAAGCCCGAGCTGAAGATGTGGTCGATGCGCGGGTAGTTGGTCGCCCCGCCGAAGTTGTTGAACGACGCCTTGTTGTCGGTCACGGGAGCGGTCGTGCGCGCGTCGGCCATGAACTTCTTCACGCCGTCGAAAATCGGGCTGTCGAGCATCTTGTTGAAGTCGGCGGTCAGCACCGTCGGCTGGTTGTCGGGGTTGAGCGACCGGATCTTCGCCTCGATCAGCTCCATCGACTTCTGGGCCGCCACCTGCCCCACATGGTCGATGTGGGTGTTGACGTAGAAGAACTTGCGGCCCGACTTGTAGTGGGTGAACAAGGCCCACGTGGCCGTGCGGTAGGTCGAGGCGTCCCAGCCGACCGACGGGACGTCGGGGGTGTCGGAGAGCCAGAAGGTCCCCCACTTTTCGAGCTTCACGGCATCGGCGAGATAGTAGATGGCCATGAACTCACCGGCATTCTGGCCGTCGGTGCGGCCCACGCCGACGCTCTTGTAGCCCGCGCAGTTCTCGTCCATGTAGGTCTTCTGGTCGAGCCGCGCCTCCTGCACGCCGAGCACCGTCGGCTGCTGGTCGGCGAACATCGCCGGAACGGCCTTCTTGCGGTTGTCCCAACTGTTCGCACCGTCGTCGCCCGAGCTGTAACGCACATTGAACGACATGACTTTCAGCTGATTGTCCTCAAGTCCGGGATTGACCGGCTCCTCCGGTTCGTCACCGGGCTGGGGTTTGTAGAATTCCGAGTAATCGGGCTTCGGATCGCTGCACCCGGCGGCGAAAACGAAGGCGAAACTCAACGAAAACGTCAGTAAATAACGGAATATTCTCATGGTCTTGCTTTTTATTTATTCGTTGTCCCACTCGGGGTTCTGCGAGATCGTATAGCCCGCGTTCCTGTAATCGCGGATCACCTTGGCGGGAATCGGATAGAGGTACTGGCGCCCGTCGGGATACCAGTAGCGGTCGCCCGCACCGGTCTTGTAGACCAGATCGTAACCCGACACGGGATTCGCCTCGGCATAAAGCCCCACGCCGTCCTGATTGACGCGGACGGCGATGTTCTTGTAGGCCGCCGGAGCCGACGCAACCTCGCCCTCGGTGAAGTAGTAGTCGTTCACGCCGTCGCCGTTGACATCGACGGGCTGCTCCAACCCGGGGATGTGAATGCCGCTCCACGGCAGGGTCTCCATCAGCGATCCGCACTTCCAGCGGCGCAGGTCGTCGAAGCGCATGCCTTCGGCGACGAGTTCTATGGCCCGCTCGCGGCGGATTTCGAGCAGCACGGGGCTGGTCACGTCCGGATAAAAGGTGCGTTGCAGGTAGCTGTCGACGGTCGTGGGCAGCGTCTCCGTGCCGCCCGTGATACCCGCGCGCTTACGCAGCGCACCGACCGTGAGCGCCCATTCGGAATCGGTGATCACCCCCAGTTCGGCCTGCGCCTCGGCGTAGTTGAGCAGCACCTCGGCATAGCGGATCAGCGGAATGCTGTTGATGTTCTTCGCACCGCCGTCGTACTTCGATTCGTCGAGCGTATACTTGATCACCTGGTAGCCCGTGAGCGAAAGGTTTTTGATGTCGGCGACCGCCGTCTTGCCGTCCCACAGGAAGTTGCGGCCGCGCACGGTCTGCTCCAGGCGCAGGTCGCGCCCCTCCATCTCCTCGGCGAAGGATTTCACGGCGTAGTCGGCGGCGGCGGTGAAGGGCGTGCCGTCCTGCTTGAGGTAGGTGTGGACGAACGAGCGGACGAGGCTCCAGCACAGTCCGTACGAGCGGGCGTTGAACCACCAGTTCTGCTCGCCGAAGATGCCGGATTTCTCGTTGGCGCAGACGGCGAGGATCACCTCCTGCGTCAGCGGCGTCTCGCTGTAAAACAGGTCGCGATAGGCGCCCTTCTTGCCCGCGGCGGTGTTGAGCGAGCAGCCGCTGTTGTCGATCACCAGCTTGGCGGCCTTGGCGGCCTCGCGATACAGCTCCTCGGGGGTTATCTCAAGCCCCGTGAGGTTGTGGTAACGGCGGTAAGCCGCTTCGAAGAGGCAGACGCGCGACTTGAGCGCGGCGGCGGCCCAGCGCGTGAGCGTCGCGCTGCCGGTCGACGAGGTGGCCTGGATGTGCTCGTAGGCGAAATCGAGGTCGGCGATCAGGTTGCGGATGATCACGTCGCGGCTGTCGCGGTCCTTGTACATCACGTCGTTCTGGTAGGACTGGATATCGTTGGGGAACCAGGGAACTTCGCCGTAGGTGGTCAGCTTGTCGTAGTAGAACCACGCACGGAACCAGCGGGCGATGCCCAGGTAGTTGTCGCGCGTCTCGGCTTCGACGGTGCAGTATTTCGGGTCGTTGCAGCCGTCGATGAAGTAGTTCACGTTCTTGAGCGCGCCCCAGCTCCAGCTGGTCGCCGTCTCGGTGTTGTAGGCCCCCCGCTTGATGAAGGTGTCGGTGTTGCTGACGGCCCCCACGTCGCACATCTTGTCCTGCATGAAGCCGTTCTTGAGCGTCGGCAGGGCCTTGTAAAACGAATTGGAGTAGAGTTCGAGACCCGATTTCGATCCGAAGATCATCGACTTGTCGGCTTTCACCTGCACGTTCTCCGTCAGGTCGCACGACGTGGCGAACGCAACGCAGCCCACGAGCAGACTCCATATATAGGTTGATCTTTTCATAGCACGTAAACAGTTTAATAGGTGATCGAGATGCCGAAGCTGAAGCTGCGCATCACGGGATAGTTATGTCCGTCGCCCTTGCTGTTGGAAATATCCGAGTCGGATTTCTTGCTGGCCACCGTCACGTCGAAATCCTTCGTGTGGCGGTAGAGCGGCGACCAGCTCCAGAGGTTCTCGCCCGAGAAGTAGACCGAGACCTTCGAAAGACCGATCTTCGAAATCCACCGCTTGGGCAGCTCGTAGCCGAACTGAAGATTCTTCAGCCGGATGTACGACACGTCCTGCAGGTAGCGCGTATTGACGTTGACCGTATTGGCGTTCATCGGGCCGTAGTAGCCCACGTAGCGCGGCAGGTAGGCGTTCGGACGCTCCTCGGTCCAGTAGTTTTGCAGATGCCACGTCGGAACCTGGTTGTAGGGACGGTTGTACATGCCCCAGAAAAGGCTCTCGTCGCTGGGGAACCACTGCTGTCTGCCCACGCCGTCGAACAGCGCCGAGAGGAAGAACCCGTTCCAGTCGGCATTGAGCGAAATGGTGTAGAGGTAGCGCGGCTCGGAGTTGCCGATGATCTTCCGGTCGCCCGGATCGTCGACCGTGCTGCTGCCGCGGTCGATGGCGTCGTTACCGTTCAGATCCTCGAAGCGCATGTCGCCCGGATAGGTGATGTACTTCTCGGAGGTCTGCATGATGTCATTCTTGTAGCCCTTGCCGCCGAACGCCGCGTCGATTTCGGCCTGCGACTGGAACAGCCCGTTGCAGACGAAACCCCAGATCTCGCCCAGACGCTGCCCCTCGTAGTAATCGGAGAGCTTGCGCGAGGCGTTGTTATAGCGGTCGATTATGGAATAATAGTCGGCCAGCGTCGCCTTGATTCCGAAATTGAAGGGCTTGCCCGCCAGCTTGAACGAATCGTTGTAGCTCAACGCGATTTCATAGCCGTAGGTGCTCATGTCGGCGTAGTTGCCCTTGGGGGCCGTCGCTCCGAAGGTGTCGGGAAGCGTCGGGCCGACGGTGTACATGTCCACCGTCTTGCGGATGTAGTAGTCGGCCGTGAGGTTCAGCCGTCCGTTCAGGAAACCGGCGTCCAGTCCCACGTCGAAGGTTTTGGAGGTCTCCCAGCCGATGTTGTCGGGAATCTGGCCCGGGAGGCTCGTGTAGCGCAGCTTGGCCTGCCCGAAGAGGTAGCGGGCCGCATCGCCCGAACCGGTTCCGAAGGTCGACAGGCCGAAGGTCTCGAGGTAGGTGTAGGGATCGACGTTGCTGTTGCCCAGCGCACCGTACGAGGCGCGCAGCTTGAGGTTCGAAACGGCCTTGGGGCTGACGTCCCAGAACTTCTCCTGCGAAACGCGCCAGGCGGCCGAAGCCGAGGGGAAGAAGCCCCATTGGGAGTTGTTCGGAAATTTCGACGAGCCGTCGTAGCGGCCGTTGACTTCGAGCAGGTAGCGGTCGTCGTAGGCGTAATTGAAGCGGAAGAAAGCGCCCACGTAACGCCAGCGGCTGCCGCCGGCGGTGATCGACATGATGTCGCCCAGCGCGAAGTTGATGTTGTCGGCGTCGGGCATCAGAAGGCCGTTGCGCTCGGAGTAGGTCGACTTGTAGTCCTGCTGCTCGTAGTTGTAACCGGCCAGCGCCTTGAAATAGTGTTTCTCGGCGAAGGTGTCCTCGAACTCAGCGTAGGCGTTGGTGGCGATATAGGTCGTCAGTTGCAGCGACTCCTTCATCACGTCGTCGGTCTCGGGCGTGCCGAGGTAGACGATTTCGCCCTCGTAGGCGCTGTAAGGGATGGCCGTGGTCTTTTTGGTCTCGGTGTAGTCCTTGGTGCGGAACGAGAAGTCGCCCGTCAGGCGCAGGCGGTTCTCCAGCATCGTGATGTTGAGCGTGGTGGTGTTCTTGAGCGTCTTGGTCGTGCGGTCGAGCCAGTTGTTGCCCGTCACCAGGCCGCCGATGGCGTAGGCGCCCGACTTGGTGAGCGTACCGTCGGGATTGAAGATCGGCGACGAAGGGTGCCCCTGGTCGTTGAGCGAACGCCACAGCACGCCTCCGCCCTCCTTCGAATAACCCATCGGCTGACGGTAGTGGTCGTGCGTATAGTCGAAGTTATTGCTGATCTTCAGCCATTTGAACACCTGCGAGGAGACCTTCGAACGGAGGTTCATCGTGCGGTAGGTGTCGGGCGTGAAGTTGAACAGGCCGTTGTAGTCGTACAGACGCCCCGAAAGGTAGTGGCTGATCTTGCCGTTCGAACCGCTGACCGAGATGTTGTGCGTCTGGGCGATCACCGTATCCTTGTAAAGTGCGTCGTAGTAGTCCGTATTGCCGTAGTAGACATACTTGCCGTCGGGTTCGACCGTCGTTTCGAGCTTGTTGCCCGCGAGTTTGCGCTGGCGGAAGGTGTCGAGCCACGCACGCGAAAAGTCCTGCGAGTTGTTGAAGCCCGTCGGCTCGTTGAAGCGGTAGTTGTACCATGCGTCGTAGAAGAGGCGCGAATAGACGTAACCGTCGTCCACGACGTCGGGAATGGCCGTGGGCTGCTGGATGGAGACGTTGCCCGTGTAGTTGATCGTGAACTTGTCGGTGAGTTTGCCCGGGTCCTTGGTGGTGATGAGCACCACGCCGTAGGGTGCGCGCGAACCGTAGATGGCGGCCGAAGCTGCGTCCTTGAGCACCGAGACCGACTCGATGTCGTTGGGGTTGAGCATCGCGGGGTCGCCCTCGACGCCGTCGATCAGCACCAGAGCCGATCCGCCCGCGCCGATCGACGTCTTGCCGCGGATGTTGTACGACGCCGAGCGGTTGGGCTTGCCGTCGGCCAGCGAAATATTGAGGTTGGGCACGGCGCCCTGCAACATCTGCGTGACGTTGGCCACGGGACGGTTCTCCAGAAGTTCCGAGGAGACCTGGTCGACGGCGCCCGTCAGGTTGGCCTTCTTCTGCGTGCCGTAGCCCACGACCACCACCTCGTCGACGAGCGTGGCGTCCTCCTTCAGCTCCACGGTGACGAACGAACGGTTGCCGACCGGGATTTCGGCAGTGGCGTAGCCCAGCGCCGAGACTTGCAGCACGGCGCCGTCAGCCAGACCCTCGAACGAGAACGAGCCGTCGGTCCCGGAACTCACGCCGCGGGTGGTTCCCTTGACGATCACCGCGGCCCCGACAACGGGCTGGCCCGCGGCATCCCGGACGACGCCCTTAACGGATTGCGGCACAGCGGCACTCTGCCGGGGGGGGGAAAGGTAAATCTTGCCGTCGCGGATCTCGATTTCGACCTTGTCGTCCGCCAGCAGCTGTTTCAGCGCCGCACGCACGTCGACATCCGCGACGGCGATGCTGACGACCTTGTCGGGATTGACCGTCGGACGCGCATAGTAGAACGTGTAGCCCGTCTGCTCGGTAATCCGCCCGAACACCTGTTCGAGCTTGGCATTCCGGAAATTCAACGTCACTTTCTGCGCCCGGGCCGTCAGGGCCGTCCCGGCTACACAAAGCAGCATCAGAAAGAGTAGTCTGATTCGTTTCATACAGATTAGTTTAGGTAGTTGTTTACTAAAAAGCCCGTTTGCGCGCTTTTCACAGAATAGACACGCAAACGGGAAAAAACGATGAGCCGAAACTCTTTTTTTTATCTGAAACTTACCTTTATTTCTGTTTTGGTGCGTTCGAAACGCACCGGAGAGATCAGTTCCATTTCACGCAAAACATTATCCAGCAGCGTATTGTCGGTCGCAAAGGTGTAGGATATGGGGCGATCGGGCTGTCCGTCTGTTTCGAAGCGCACGTCGTACCACCGCGAAAGGGTTTCGAGCACCTCTGCAAGGGGCGTGTCGCGGAACGAGATCACGTCGTCCTTCCAGATCGAATAACGCATGGCGTCGGCTCCGCGGACGATCCGCCCCTCGCCCGAGCGGCGGTCGTAGAGCAGCTGTTCGGAGGGCGACAGTTCGAAACGACCGCCGCGGCGGTCGTCGAGCACCACGCGCCCCTCGTCGAGCGTTACGGCGACGATGTCATCGTCGCGGTAGGCCTTGACGTTGAACGACGTGCCGAGCACCTGGATCTCTCCGCCCTCGAACTCCACGACGAACGGCCGCCGGGGATTGTGGGTCACCTCGAAGTAGGCTTCGCCTTCGAGCCGGATGCGACGCTCGAAAAGCCCGAACTTCACGGGATAGTGGATTTTCGACTCGGAATTGAGGTGGGCGACCGTGCCGTCCTGAAACAGGCACTGCGTACGCCGCCCCCGGTCGACGACGAATTCGCCGTACTCCGCATCCGAAAAGATGCCCCCTACCTGACGGTCGAGACGCAGGGCGACGCCCAGCACCAGCGCGACGGGAATCACGACGGCGGCGACGCGAAAAAGAATGCGGCGCCGCCGGCCGCGCGTGAGGGCGGTTTTGATCCGCGCGAAGATGCGCTCCGAGGCGACCTCCTCCCGCTCATAGTCGCCGCAGGACTCCTGCCGGTCGAAGTCGCGGCCGATGTAGCGACTGGCCCATGCCTGGCCCGAATCGGTGGCGAGCCACTCGGCGACCGAAGCGGCCTCGGCGGCGGTGGCGCGGTTTTCGAGCGTCTTATGCAAAAGTTCTTCCGAAGGTCTGTTCATAAAAATAAAGTTTGCAGGATGAAGATAAGCAGGACGATATGGCCGAAACGGCTCTTCAGGAGTTTGACGCCCTCCTGGTAGTGCGAACGGACGGTGTTGACCGAAAGATTGAGCATTTCGGCGATCTCGGGATTCGAATAGCCCGCCTTGCGCAGGTACATGACCTGCCGCTTCTGGGTCGGAAGCCCCGCGATCACCGTATCGAGCTTCTGCAAAAGATCCTCGCGCTCGATCTGCGCGTCGAGCGGGTCCGAGGCCTCGGGGACGAGCTGCGCCAGGCGGTAGCTGTGCACCAGCTCGGTATTGCGGCTGCGCAGGTAATTGAGGATATAGTTGCGGGTCATCGTGTAGAGGTAGTTCCGCAGGCTCAGCATGACGGTCATCTCCTGCCGCCCGATCCAGAGTTTCACGAAGACGTGCTGCACGGCGTTCTCGGCCGCGGAACGGTCCTTCAGCATCTTCAGGGCCACGGCATAGAGTATCCGGTGATACTTCCCGTAAACCACCCGGAAAGCCTCCTCGCTCCCCTGCTTGATCCGCCGGAACAGTTCCCGATCCTCGTTTTCCTGAATGAAATCTTCGGTCATACCGGAAGCAAAGATAGCATTAATTTCAGATTTGCAACCTCCTGCCCCAAAAAACGAAAAAGCCGCAGCCCGAAAGCTGCGGCCCTGCCGGTCTGCGGATCAGCGGATTCCGTATTTCCGGAAAATCTTGCGCAGCTGCGGTTCGAGATGGCGGGTCATGTACATGAAACCCTGGTCGGAGGGGTGCGAACCGTCGACCGTCCCGAGGTGGTCCGTGCCGATCATCCCCCGGGAGTCGATGAAGTAGATGTTCCGGTCGTCCTTCATCAGCCGCCGGATGCCCGCTTCGGCGGCGGCGCGCTTGTCGGATTCGAATTTCCGCGCCTGGAGGTTGAAATTCACGGTCTCGCGGACCTCGGTCTGGATGAAGATCAGCGGCGTCGAGGGATGCGCCTTGCGGACGGTCGCCACGAAGGCGTCGAGCCGCTCCTCGATCTCCCCGGCACTCGGGTTGGAGAAGGCGTCGAAAACAAAGGCGTCGGCCTCCATCTCGGCCAGCATCCGCGCGAATTCGGGTTGCAGCTTGCATTGCCCGCTGTAACCGAGATTCAGGAAATCGAGTCCCATCCGGCGGGCCAGCCGCGCCGTCCAGGTCATGCCGGGACGCCCGGCCGAAGCGCCGTGGGTGATGCTCGACCCGAGCACCACGATCCGGTGGCGGAAGGGGTTCGGAACGGCCTCGATGCGGCTGTCGCCGTCGATGCCCAGTTCCAGCGAAAGCACCTCGTCCCACAGGGGCAGGTAGACCAGACAGGTCTTTTCGCCCTCGTCCATATACTCGACCAGCGCGCTGTCGTGGTTGTCGCCCTTGGGCCAGCCGAAACCGGCGTAGACCCACTGCCCGTCGCGCTCGATGTAGAGATCGAGACCCTTGCGGGCGATGGCGGTCATGTTGTGGCCCAATCCGTATCCGCCGGTTTTCCACCGGGCGCGGATCGTCCGGCTGTCGGTGCGGAAAACGACGGCCAGTCCGGTGGAGAAGGCCGAGTAGTTCTTCACGGGCTGCCAGAGTTCGTAACGGGCGGTGTCGACCCGCTGGAACAGTTTGGGTGTGGGCATGCTCTTGCCGATGACGGTCAGCGTCGCGGCATCGACGTAACGGAGCGGTTGCTTCTCCTGCGCACCGGCGGCGTTCAGCGTCAGCAGCAGCACGGGCAGCGCGAGGCTGCGGAAAACGAGGGAAAGGTTCTTCATGGTATCGGAATTTGGTTGTATCCGGGTTTGTCGGCCGTCCGGCGGATTCAGAGTTTGTAGAGCGCGTAAACGGGATTGTGATCCGAGAGGAACGGAACGCCGTAACGCCCGGAATCGACAAGGGTCCGGTAGGCCAGCGCACGGGCGTTGCGGGCGAAAATGAAGTCGATCCACAGCGAACGCTTGCCGAAGTCGTTGAACGTCGGCAGTTCGTCGGTCACCGGGGCCGCATGGCGCGCCGACTGCATCCACGCCTTCAGCGGGTCGAGCAGGGCGTTGTCGTAGGTCGTATTCAGGTCTCCCGAGAGAAAGACGGCGGCCTTCTCACCGGCGATCCGCTTCATCCGGGCGACCATCATCCGGGCCGATTCGGCGCGGGCCTGCTTGCCGATATGATCGAAATGGGTGTCGAAATAGAAGAACTCCTTTCCGGTTTTCCGGTCCTTGAGCTGCACCCACACCGTGACGCGGCGGCACATGGCGTCCCAGCCCCGCGAAGGGCATTCGGGCGTGGGGCTGATCCAGAAAAACCCGCTGTCGAGCAGGATGTATTTCGAACGGCGGTACATGATCATCAGATGCTCGCCGCCGTCGGGTTTCTTCTCGATGTCGGTCGCGGCGTCGCGTCCCATGTCGACCTCGGCGTATTCGGGGAGGTTCACCTTCAGATAGTCGATCTGCGGCCGGTGCGGCTCCTGGAAGCCGATGACGTCGGGCGATTCCGCACGGATCATCTCCAGACAGGCGGTGCGCCGCGCAACCCAGCCGTTGTCGCCGTCGGCGCCGGGCTTGTAATAGCGGATGTTGAACGACATCAGTTTCAGGTCGGCCTTCGCAGCGGCGGCGGCCAGCGCCTTGTCGTCCTGCGCCCGCAGGGGCAGCGCAAGGCCGAGAAGCGCAACAAAAAGCAGTAGTTTTTTCATCATGGACAAAGGTGCCAACACGCCGGACGCAGCCGAAACCGGACAGCCCGGCAGAACGCTCCGACAAATAAAAAATATCATTACAGCACCAAAGATAATTCAAAAAAAGCAAAAAAAGCAAACCGGACCCTGCTTTTTTATACGGATTACGGGCCGCAGACCACTGTAACAGGCAGCAAAAAGAAAGGGCCGAACCTCCGACGGAGCCGACCGGAACGGGGTGCACGCCGCGGTTCCGGGACAGAAACGCCGTATCCGCCGATCTTCGGACGTCAGGCGTTTTTTCCGCGGGAAAGGCTCCGAATGTCCCGGAAAATTGCTACCTTTGCCGCAAACAAACCCTATTTACACTATGGAATTCGAAGGAACCGTTTACAAAATACTGCCCGTGACGAAGGGAACGTCGGCACGCGGTGAGTGGCAGCGTCAGGATGTGGTTTTCGAAATGAACGAAGGCTCTTTCACACGCAAAATCTGCGTTACGTTCTTCAACAAGCCCGAAGACGTGGCCCGTCTGAAAGAGGGTTCGACCTACAACGTCTCGGTCAACATCGAGTCGCGCGAATACAACGGCCGCTGGTACATGTCTTCCCACTGTCCTGCACGGATCGGTTGTTCGATCGAGTGCAGGTCCAGTTTTGCCAGACAGTTCAGTTTTCTCATGGCTTCGTTCGGCGAGAAAGCACCGTTGGCATCAACACGCAGTTCGATTTCATCAGATGAAAATTGTTTGCGGATGATACGAAGGATTTCTAATTCTTTATCGAAGTCGATCGCTCCGATTTTCAGCTTGATGCAACGAAAGCCGGATTCTATCTTGTCTGTCACTTGTCCCAACATCTCTTCATAGCTTCCCATCCAGATCAGTCCGTTGATAGGAATACCCACCTCGCCATGCGAGAAAGGAGTGTTCCACAAGGCAAAGGAGCCGGCTTCAAAGTGGCGGAAAGCAGTCTCCAGACCGAACAGGATAGCAACTTGCGAAAAAATAATAAATATAAAAGATGAAAAATTCAAAAAATTTATTAATATTTTAAATTCAAAAAAATTTAATTATAAAATAGGTTTTGATACATGTTTTTCCCCATTAATTATTTCTTCTCTAAAAAAAATAAATATTAAAACAATAGATTTTTGTGAAGCAGCAAGATATTCTTGCTACATTTCTCCAGATTTAAAAATGTATCCATGTTCATTTATACAAAGTAAAAATTTTGGAGTCGATATTAAAAAAAACACAATACAGGAAGCATGGTGTTCAGAAAGGTTTAAAAAATTTAAAGAATGTAATAAATATGATTTTGTTGGCAGTTGTCCCTGTGGTTTGAATGCATTATCAGGGTGTAATTAGAGAACGAATTAAAATAAAAAGGGTTTGGGATTTTCCCACATTTGAATTTCGTACGGGAGTACAAATTCAGTGCTGGCTAGACAATGATATTAATCCCAAATATAAGTTAAAAGCACTATCTAAATTTAGGTAGTGCTTTTTCTTTATACAACTTTTATTAATTTTAATGGATTATTTTTTGCAATTTTAAGATTATATTTTATTTTTAAAA
>ERZ773148.2097-NODE-2097-length-15781-cov-4.218492_pt1 | contig 15781 bp, 11 predicted proteins | sample MGYA00580846_ERZ773148 | MGnify/ENA primary metagenome ERZ773148 (study PRJEB29015, sample SAMEA2737879) | human gut metagenome | biome: human gut; feature: human-associated habitat; material: faeces | place: China | collected 2012 ... | reverse complement strand
GGAGCGGTGGCAACCAGTGTTTCACACGACTCCCACAACGTCATCTGCGCCGGAGACAACCCATCGGATATGGCCGTTGCATGCAACCGACTAAAAGAGATCGGCGGTGGGTATGTCGTCGCTTCCTGCGGGAAGATTCTCGGCGAAGTGGCCCTGCCGGCCTATGGACTGATGTCCGACCAAGACGCCTCAACAACCACCGAACAGATCCACCACCTGGAAACAATGCTCCACACCCTCGGTGTTCGCAAAACGATCGACCTCGTCAACTTAACATTTGTCGCTCTGCCGGTCATTCCCTCGATTCGGCTGCTCGACACAGGACTATATGATGTCGATGAAAGAAAATTTATCGATTAGCCCGCTATGCTGCCTCTGATCCGTCACCACAACAGCACTCACATGATTGGGCACAGCTTACGGTTCGGATCAACAACACGAAGGTTTTCTTATACCCCTAAGCCATAAATCCCCCCCAAAAAAAACAAAACACCTCGAATCCCGGATTGGGTATTCGAGGTGTCTATTTTTGAAAGGCTCCTGCACAAACACAGACTTCTGCACAAACAGGGGAACGTGTGTGCATTTCACCACTCGGAGCCGGTATATGCCCGCTTAACGGATCGTAATCATCTCTACCGGTTGCTGCTGTACAGCGTCGAGCGGCTCACTCTGATAAGATACCTTGCCAAAATCAATCGTTGACAAATCAATGCACCGCACCCCATTATTATACATCGTATTGTAGTAAATCAACCGGTGTGTCATATCCGTAACGGCCGTCCATTGTGTTGCACTCGGGATATCGGTCGGCTTTTGACCGGCCGCAAACTCAATACCGATCGGAATCTCAAAACTGCTCAAAATACGGAAGGTCTGCATGACCGCCTCCCGAGAAGTAGGCAAAACGGGAGCCGTTGCCTGATAAAAAGCTGCTCGCACAAACCGTGAAGGAGGGGTCACATCTCCCGGCAAACCCAAAAATCCACTGCCGGCCCCAAAAGGCGAAAGCTGTAAACTGTCAAGCTGCAACGGCGCAGCCCCTCCGGAACGGAGATTAACATAGTTATTCAGATTGGTCAACTGCCACTCAAAACCGGGCGAATTGGTCAGTACCCCCAACTTATTCTCGTAAAAATGGGGCTCTCCGCCCACAATTTCCAACACGATCTGACGTCCCGACGGATCCGAAAAACGCCAATGTACCGTCGAAGCCCGGGGATCGATCGCAACAACTCGTACGCTGCGAATGGCCGGTTCCACCTCATCCACCGTGGCACACTGCCCCAGGATCCAGGAAACAACCTGCAAATCGGTAATGGTCTCGGATTTTTTCGACGGATCATAAGCGGAATATTCCCCGTATGCCGGGAAATAGAACAGACCTGCTGAAAGCCCCACTTCGTTGATTCCTTCTGCGACAAAAGCCTCATTCTCGACCGACAAACCGACATAACCGTATCGAGCTTTGAACGTCATACCCTTCCCGTCATCGGGCAAAAAAGAGCTCTGCTCGTATCCTCGGGGAACAATAGCGTAACGGCTGTTCAGATTGGTTCCACCCCATTCGATCGTACGCCCTACGATACGGCTTCCATCGGCTGCCCGTTGAGCAATCCCCGTACAGGCCTGTCCGGAGGGAGCGGACCATAAAAGCGCTGCTGAAGCCAGCACGATCAGCATACATTGCCTCTTCATATTCATCTTGTTTAAATTAACACCCATTTACACTGTCAATTTTGCTGCCAAACCCTTTTCCGCCCCACAAAAACAGAAAAGATCTGAAACGCCTTTTATGGCAGAGCAGCTAATCTTGCAGATAATAAAGATAATGGAAATTTGACTTCAATTTATCTGTATAATAGCATTGACATTCCAGTCACCGTATGAAATTATGGATCTCGTCACACTATAGCCCCATAGCAAATCCATCAAACACCTATCATTCAAAAACTTAAACACAACTCTCAATCAACGATAGACATAAGGTAAATTACTATTTTCCACTGTAACATGATCAGTAAACGCATATTTTTGCAACTTCTTGTGTATCGAGGAGACACATAATTCCTGATCCTCTCTGGGCCCAATAATAATTTGCTAACACACGACAAAAGAATATTAACCCGTTGGCGGAATTAAATTAACGCATATTTAACTCTACCAATGGGTCTCTCATTTTTATAGTTAATATATTGCAGGATTGTAAGTGCGCTAATATTCCCTATAATTTGAGTAAACAATCCATCAGTATCTTTCGCATAATTCCTTATAATCATAAACTGGTCACACAATTGCGAAAATAGTGTTTCAATTCTTTTTCTCGCTTTGGCAAAAGCCGGATATGTCGGCTTCCACACTTTTTGGTTAGTTCTGTATGGTACTTCCAGTCTGATATTGGCCGTTTCAAACAGATCCAATTGTACTTGAGCACTTATATATCCTCTATCACCTATGACAGTACAGTTACTTATAGTCTACCTTCACATCCTTCAGGTAATGAATGTCATGCACACTTGCCTTGGTGAGGTCAAAGGAATGGATAACACCACTTAACCCGCAGATCGCGTGGAGTTTGTATCCGTAATAATACATGCCTTGTGATGCACAGTATCCGATTGACGGTGCTTTCTCAAAATCCTTCTTTCCCATACAGCAACGCCTGGAACGGGCAATGCGACATACTTCTACCGGCTTCGAATCAATGCAGAAATAGTCTTCGCCTCCATCCATTTCTGAGGCCATTCTTTCTCGGATTGCATTACATAGGGACGAAGTAATTTTACGCCTATCATTGTATTGTCTGCGGGATATAAGGTTAGGTATTTCCATTCTATACTCCTGTAGCTTTGCAAACAACAATGACTCACTGTCAATTCCAACAGCCTCTGATGTCATGTTCAAAGCCACCACTTCAAGGTCTGAAAATTGGGGAACTACTCCTCTTCTTGACACATTTCCTGATTCATTGACTAAATTGCCGGCTATTTGCTTGCATATGTTCAGGATTTTTGCGAATATTGTATATAGGTTGTGCATACGATATTTGTTTATTAAAAGTTTTGCTACCTTTAATTTACTAAATATCAATAATATGCACAACTTTTTATACATAAATCTTTTATCAATTTAATTCCGCCAACAGGTAAGGTTACTTTTTCAATACCTGGAAGCGATGGACTCTCCAGCTTTCCTATGCCTATACCCGAAGCAGGGAATGGTTCGACGACCTGAAAGAACAGGGCAGGCTTCCTTCCCTCTATGACATTCCCCACCAGATAGGAGGTGCATTATCCTGTCAGCTGACGAAACGTGCCAGTGTATCCTTAGGCGGTCTGGTACGCTCCGGAAAAGTCACAGACCTCGACCAAAACTTTGACCCTCTTCCGCAAGAAGATTTCCGGAAGGTACGCGAACCGATGAATTACCGGGTAGATGCCAGCTATACTTATAAAAAAGAATTCAGGACAGGAAGATTACTGCTTTTCCGTGCAGGGCTATACAACATCGTAGGAAACCCGCCTGAAGAAGAAATACTGAATTTCTATTCCGTACACTGGCACCGGAACTGTCTCCCGTACGGTTCCATCAGCTTTAAGTTCTGAATATACTTCCGAAATCTGACAGTTTTACTGTCCAGAGCGGGTATTTGTGTAAAAAATTTCCCTTTACTACAAGACTTTGATTATAAATTGTTACTTTTGGGGCCTGAATCTAAAAATTTACATATTATGATTACATTTACCCTTTGCCTGCTGGCACTGATCATCGGATACTTCACTTACGGAAAACTGGTGGAACGTATCTTCAAGCCAGACAACCGCCAGACTCCCGCTTTAGTTCATCCAGACGGAGTAGATTACATGGTTCTTCCTACGTGGAAGATCTTTATGATCCAGTTTCTCAACATAGCAGGAGTAGGTCCTATCTTCGGAGCCATTATGGGTGCTATGTTCGGAACAGCTTCCTACCTGTGGATTGTTCTGGGCTTTTTCCTTAGGAGTACTTAGTTTGTTGGGTAAGCGCGTACCATTGAGCTTGAAGATTTTCCTGACTGCCTTTGCTGTAGTAGATGATATTGGTGGTATTCTGGTGATTGCCATTTTTTATAGTTCTGAAGTTGCTTACGGTTATTTGATTGTGGCTGCCATCCTTTATATCTTTTTGTATTATATGGGCAAGTTTGGTATGACGCAGAAGATATTCTTTCTTTTCTTTGGCATTATTATCTGGTATTTATTCCTGCAATCCGGTATTCACAGTACAATATCCGGTGTGATACTTGCATTTGTTATACCTGCCCGTCCGCGATTGGATGCAGGTAAATATATCCGGCGTATCCGGGCTATTGTCAGTTCTTTCCCGATCGTGCAGTCTGATAATATAGTATTGACAAATGAGCAGATTGCTACATTGAAGCAAGTGGAGCGAGCTTCGGATCGCGTGATAAGCCCTTTACAATCTTTGGAGGATAATCTGCATGGGGTTGTGAATTTTGTTATTCTTCCTTTATTTGCTTTTGCTAATGCGGGAGTGGTTCTTGGCGGTAGTGGAGAAGTTATAGGGAATGTGAGTCTTGCTGTCGGCATGGGGCTTCTTATTGGTAAGTTTCTGGGGATTTACCTTTTCACCTGGCTGACTATCAAAAGTGGACTTACCCGAATGCCTGAAGGTATGAACTGGAAGAATATTGCAGGAGTTTCGCTGTTGGGGGGCATTGGGTTTACAGTGTCATTGTTTATAGCTAATCTTTCTTTTTCCGGTGCTTATCCGGAATTGCTGAATCAGGCTAAATTCGGTGTATTGTGTGGTACTATTATTGCCGGAATACTCGGATATGTGGTGCTGAATCAAGTATTGCCGAAGAAAAAGAAAGTATAAATAAGAGTATGACATATTCTCTTTTTCTATATATCATGTGAATCAGGAGTTGAATTTGATCGGTGCAGAAGGAATAAGAGAGTGTTAAGGTGATAGGGTGATAAAGTAGCTGCGTTCTGTTCAGAAAGGTACTTGTAGCCCGTAGCTCGTAACTGATTCATAATTAACATCGATTGAAAGTGAAATTCATTCCATCCGCTGTTGAGCTAAATAAATTATCTCATTAGAGATAAGTAATGAACTAAATGCAATAGCTAATTCTTTTCTTAGGCATTCCTATGCTTTTTTCCTTCCAACGGTTAGGCTTTTCCATCCGAACGTTTATTCTTTCCACCGTGGAGTTTCTTTCTTTCCACCATGGTGGAAAGAAAGTTTCCCCGTGATGGAAAGCAACTTTCTCCATGGTGGAAAGAATAAGTACCTACTACAATTTTCCTTAACCGTCGCAGCGAAAAGGGATAAAAGTGGCGATGCGGCGGCTTAACCTCTGAAACTTAATATTATTTATGCGGATCAGGAGTGGGATTGTGTTCATAATCCTGCAATAATGAACAGGATTCAACTCTTGATCCGCATATATAATAATGTGTATTGACTATCTACTAATAATATTAGTTAAACTACTTCTTGTATTAGTTGAATAACTAATATAATTAGTTGTTTGTTTAAAACTAATTTCTATCTTTGTGCCATTCACCCAAGTAAACTTGAAAAGATTATGAAACGATTAACTGCCAAAGAAGAAGAGATCATGCAAATGTTCTGGGAACATGGTCCGATGTTTGTTCGTGAATTGTTGGCCTTTTATGAGGAGCCTAAACCACATTATAATACCGTATCTACCTTGGTGAGAGGGCTGGAGGACAAAGGATTTGTGAAATACAGGGCTTATGGTAATACGTATCAGTATTATGCGGTTGTTTCCGACAAAGAATATAAGCGTTCTGCACTGAATGATGTGGTGGCTCAATACTATAATAACTCTTATACCAATGTCGTATCTGCATTTATTGAAGAAGAAGGTATGTCGGTAGACGAGTTAAAAGCGTTGATCGCGGAAATAGAAAGTAAAAAGTCGAGCAGATAGAAATAGAGTTATACTCGGAAAATAAATAGATCATGGGAACTATATTGTTTTATATATTTGAGTCTACCTTATGCCTGACAATCCTGTACCTTCTGTTCAGATTGTTTTTCAGGAAAGATACGCTGTTTCGTACGAACCGTTATTTACTGTTGATGGGAACAGTGGCATGCACATTACTCCCATTGCTGCAAATAGATGTTCCTCAATATACAACTTTGCAGTTGCCGATAACTGCCGTAAGACATTTATTGACTGAAAAAGAAGTGAATATTGAAAGAAAAGGAGGCGTTGATGAAAAACATTTGTCAGGAGAAGCAAACCTTTTTATGACAGGGAAAGGAGAGGATACAGAAGAAAATCATGCCAATGTGATTCATGCTATCCCTGTGACTTTACTGTTAGGTGGTTGTTATTTTATTGGAGCTTTGGTTGTACTTACCTTTCTTTTGTTTTCTACTGTCCGTATGCGCCGGCTCATTCATAGTTACCCCGCCTGTAATTATGGGAAATATAAATTGATTATCTGCCCTGAGAAGATCGTTTCTTTCAGTTGGGGAAATATGATTGTTCTGTCACAAGAAGATTATGAACGGAATCCCGGAGAAATCTTGTTGCATGAACAAATGCACCTGCAACATAGGCATACATTGGATTTACTTTGGATGGAATGTATCCTGATATTCCATTGGTTCAATCCTGCCGCATGGCTCCTGATGCGTGAACTTCGTGAAGTGCACGAGTATGAAGCCGATAATGGCGTTATTAATAATGGCATCGATGCAACAGAATATCAACTTTTGTTAGTGAAAAAATCCGTAGGTACAAGGCTCTACTCTATGGCTTGTGGATTCGATCACAGCAAACTTAAAAATCGTATCACTATGATGTTAAAAAGAAGAACAAACAATTGGGCACGTTTGAAGCTATTGCTTTTTGTGCCTGTAGCTGCTGGGACGCTTTATGCTTTTGCGCGACCAGAAGTGAAGAAAACAATGGGACAGGCGATAAACACGCCTGTGAGTGTGAAACAAAATTCGGTTCAGGAGAGCGAATTGCAACAGTTGGAAGCATTTTTCGAGCGTAAGGCAGAAGATGCTGTGGGTGGAAAGAAGGAGTATCAGATTGAAAACCCGACGGGAACTTTTTATAGTTTCTTTGTGAACATGAATAATAAGATGATGCTGAATCAGGAGTTGATTAAGGAATATGATGTGGAAACCTTGTCAGTCCGCCTTAAGGATCTCTTGAGGAAAGAGTATCGGAAAGTTGCGAATACGGACAAAAAATGGATTCCTGGCTTATTTGTAAGGTACGACCGTGGTTCATCATCCACTGCTATCACTTCTTATCTGCGTACCATAAAAGAGGCTTATCTACAAGTTCGTGGAGAAATTTCCAAAGAATTGGGCGGAGTTTCCGAGGCTCGTTTGGATAGTTTGCTTCCTATATTCGTTTCTTTTGGAGAACCTAAGGTTTACAGTTCTAAATATAAGACGGCTTCGGATGTATTTTTACCTATAGAAGTATCTTTGTATCCGAGAGGAGGTATAAGCGCAGTGATAAAGAATCCTTCTCTTCAGGAATTGGAATTAAAGCTAAAGGATTACAAAACGATTGCCAATAGCGTTGGATTATCAGTGGGACTGAAGTTTGATAAAGATGTTACTATGGGAATAGTCCAAGATGTGAAAGAAGTTATTCGGAAAACTTTATCCGATAAATAATGCTTTACTGCATTTAAGATATACCCAGCTATTAATTTACAGCCGATTTGTTCATGAATCAACAAACCGGCTGTAAGTTAATAGATGATGAAACACTTTTATCTAATCTTTATTTCGCAATTATCCAGACTTTCAATAATCGCCAGGGATTCCACATGTATACCTTGCTCACGCAGTTCATCTCCTCCATGTTGAAAAGCCTTTTCTATAATGAAGCCCATACCTACCAGTTCGGCACCGGCCTGTTTCACAAGCTCCATAATACCTTTGGCTGCATTTCCATTGGCTAGGAAATCGTCTATAAAGAGTACCCGGTCGCCCGGACGAAGAAAATCTTCACTGACACATACATCATACGAGCGTTGTTTGGTGAAAGAATAAACAGAGGTCACCAACATATTTTCCATGGTACTGGGCTTTTTCTTTTTGGCGAAAACTACGGGTAGTTCCAATAGATAACCTACCATGATGGCAGGAGCAATGCCACTGGCCTCTACTGTGATAATTTTGTTGATTGGGGTAGAGGCAAAGCGTCTGACAAACTCCACACCGATAGATTTCATCAAAATAGGGTCCATTTGGTGATTGATGAAATTGTCTACTTTCAGTATGCCTCCCGGGTAGCATTTCCCATCCTTCAGGATACGGTCTTTCAGTATTTTCATGTTTTATATATCTTATTTTGAATGTCTATTTCATTGGTTCGGTTTCCTCTTCTTCTGATTCTTCTTCCTGAGGCAGCAACCTTGCTGATATCCGTTTTTTAGGAGTAAGACTCATGTTACGCAGAAGTTCAGCTTGCCTTACCACACTACCGTTGCCATCAGAGAGCTGGTTGTATGCCTTGTCATAATCTCTCTGCATCCCGTTCATACTGTCGCCGATACGCAGGAAAGTATCTGTAAATCCGGCAATCTTTTCGTAAAGCAACGTTCCTCTTTTGATGATATCCTGCACGTTCTTTACTTGATTTTCCCGTTTCCAGAGGTCGAGAGAGAGGCGGAGTGCGCTGATCAGATTGGTAGGGCTCATTAATACCACCTTCTTTTTATAAGCATACTCCCATAAATTAGTATCCGCTTTAATGGCTGTCAGATAGGCTGCTTCAGTGGGAATAAACATCATTACAAAGTCCGGTGCTTTAGCGTCATAATGTGAGTAATCCTTCTGACTGAGTTCATCGACGTGAGCTCGTACCGATTGCAGATGTGCCTTTAGCCAGCGTGCCTCTTCATCTTTATTTTCGGCCGAATTATAAGCAGCATAGGCAGTTAGCGACACTTTAGAGTCGATAATCATTTCCCGGTCGTCCGGATACCTAACAATAATATCCGGCTGCATTTTCTGACCGCTTTCTTCATTGGTCAGCATTTCACCTTGCTCGTTTTTTAGGAATTCCTGACGGAAGTAGTGTTCACCTTCTATCAACCCGGAGGCTTGCAACAGGCGTTCCAGTATCATTTCTCCCCAGTTACCCTGTATCTTGGAGTCACCTTTCAAAGCACGGGTCAGGTTGTTGGCATCCTCACTGATGCGATTATTCAATTCTACCAGATCCTTGATGCGTTCTTCCAAAGAAAAACGTTGTTTTGACTCTTTGTCATACACTTGTTCCACCTTTTCCCGGAAGTCTTTTAGGTTTTCTCCCAAGGGACGGAGCAAATTGTTGAGATGTTCTGAATTTAGCTTAGTAAAATCCTCTGCCTTACTCTTGAAAATCCGGTTGGAGAGATTTTCGAACTCTGTGCTCATACGTTTGTGTAAGGCTTCCGCTTCTTCTACTTGCAATTTCAGGCGCTCTTCCCATTGTTTCTGTTGTTCTGCCAATCTCAGATTGAAAGATTTTTCCTGCTCTGCCAGCCGTTCGGTTGTTATGGCTTTTTCACGTGAAATCCGTTCTTCTACCGTACGATTCAGTAACTCCTCGCGTTCGCGGGTGGCTTGCAGTTGTGCGGATAGGGCAGCACTTTTTCGTCCGGCTATTAAGTAACCTATGCCGGCACCTACGATGAGTCCGATAATCAGGAAAACAATATCCATGCTTATTCAGTCAGTATTTCGTTGCCATTCTCAGTAATCAAAATCATGCTTTCCCACTGTGCTGAGGGGAGCCCGTCGTCAGTGCAGACTGTCCATCCGTCGGCTTCATCAATGAAGACTTCATAAGTTCCCATATTTATCATCGGTTCGATGGTGAAAGTCATTCCCGGAACGATAAGCATTCCCGTACCGCGCTTGCCAAAGTGTTCTACGTCCGGTTCTTCATGGAACTTAATTCCTACACCGTGCCCGCACAAATCGCGTACTACACTATATCCGTTTTTCTCGGCATGCTCCTGAATGGCTGCGCCTACATCTCCGAGGCGTGCCCAAGGTTGTGCTGTCTGTACGCCTATGTCACGACATTCTTTTGCCACTTGTACCAGGCGTTGCAGTTCCGGTTTCACTTCTCCAATCATGTACATGCGTGAAGCATCCGAGAAATATCCTTTATAAATAGTCGAAACATCCACGTTCACAATATCTCCGTTACGCAGAAACTCTTTGGTACTCGGTATACCATGGCATACGACATCATTGATGCTTGTACATACACTTTTAGGGAAACCTTCGTACATGAAAGGGGCCGGAATGGCATCATGGTCTGTTGTGAATTCATATACTATATGATCTATCTCTGCTGTCGACATCCCTTCACGGATATTTGCCGAGATATAATCCAGCAATGCAGTATTGATTTTTGCACTTTCGCGAATACCTGCCAATTGCTCCTCAGTACGCAATAAATGGCGTGACGGTAATTTGTAGCCTTCCTTTTTATAGTGCTGAATTTTCTCTTCTACTTCGTCGGAATAATTTTTAGGAGTAAACCGGACTCCTTTTATGAACTTTTTCATTGTCTTCTTCTATTAATAGTTGCTACAAAAGTACACAATAATATAGTGTACTTGTACTTGTAGGCACAGAAAATCGTTCCTTTCTTTGTCACAATACCTATTTATAGGGTTCTCACTGTGCTGATCTCACTTCTCGAATTATCGATTCGCTTTACCTGAATTTGGGTTTTGATCCGTTCGCGCAGCCCTTCTACATGACTGATGATGCCTACTTTCTTGCCACCCATTTGGTGTAGCTTTTCCAAAGTATCCATCACTGTATTCAGATAATCGCTGCTCAGTGTTCCAAATCCTTCATCGATAAACAGTGTATCTACTGACAGGCTGTGGCGGCTGAGGGCAGAGAGTCCTAAGGCGAGTGATAAAGATACCAGAAAGCTCTCTCCACCGGACAGGGTGCAGGCTGGACGTGGTGCGCCTCCCTGATAAAAATCGCGCAGCAAGATAGTGAGTGAACCAGCCTGGCATTCCAATTCGTAGCGCTTGGTGAGGTGTTTCAGGTAGAAATTTGCTCCATTGAGCAGCTCTTTCAGTACAAAACTTTGTGCGATGTTTCGGAAATTCTTTCCTTTCTCGTCACCAAAGTGATGGCAAAGACGGTCCCATTTCAAGTACACTTTCCGCAATTCGTCCGCACGTTTCTTCTCGTCCTTTATCCGGGCGATGTTCTTAGTGTTCTCTTCCAATTGGATTTTCAGCCGTATGAGGGCCTGATTGCTTACTGCTATTTTCTCATCTAAAGCTATGATAAGGCTGTCCAGACTTTCAAGGTTTTCTTCCTCTTCCATTTCCGGTTTCTTGCTTTGGTGTTCTTCCAGTTGTCCGGTTGTTAGCTTGAAAGCGGTTTGTGCGGCTACTTCTTCATCTTTAAGCCTTTGTTGACTGGTACGCAAGTTCTCTATTTGCTCGTTAGAGTAGGAGGAAAGAGCAATGAGGCGTGCTTCGTTCATATCCGGATGTATAGTATAGAATGCTGTAAGGTTGGCTTGCAACTCGTCGATGTTCTTTCGGACAGATGAAATGTTTTGTTTCAATCCGCTGACTTCAGAGTTCAGGGTATTCCATGCCATTCCCAGATTTTTGATTTCCATCCTTTCCTCTATTGGCAGGTTTTTCCATTCGGGAAATGCTGTGCAGATCAGATTCTGCGTTGCTGATACACTGTCCAGTTCTTTCTCTATGAGGGAAATGGTTGCTTTTAATTCCGATTGCCTGTTCTGTGCCAGTTTATAATGTACTGCAGACTTTTGTAAGCGTTCGATAAATGAGGTAGGAGCAGTACTCCATTCTGTTTGCCATCCTTCCCAAAGAATAAGTGGGCTGACACGTTCCAGTGTGGTGCGAATGATATCCTTCTCACTTTCGGTTAGCGAATGTTTATTAGTGATATCGTTTTTTAGTTTCATCAGATTCTTGTCAGCAGTATCGAAAGCATTTCGGGCGGCCTCCACTACTTTCTGAAGTTCATCTTTTAAGTACTGTAATCGGGAAATATTGTTAGAGAGAATTTGTACTTCGTTCAACCTGGCATTGATGTCTTCAAGGTGCTGTTTATTTTCTTGAATTTGTCTTTCCAGGATATCTCTGGTATCATTTGAGATTATTAGAATATTACACTGACGGCATGTTTCTTCAGCTTCAGTTTGAATAAATTCATATCCTTTCCGGGCCTTATCTGTAGCCAGACGACTCCCTGCTATCATGTCCTCATAAGTTCTGGTCTCCGTCCGGTTACTATTCAAAGTTTGTTCTGCTTCCTTGTACTCTTTCTCTTTTGTCTCCAGCGATTGCCGGATAGGTGCAAGTACAGACTGAAAATCTTCATCCTTGCTGAGTGATTCTATCTTTTGACCACATACCGGACACATATCTCCTACAGAAAGACGGGCACGGGCTTCTTGTGCCCACTCTTCCACAGCTTCTTTTTGTTTGTCGTAGAGTATTTTGATCTCATCGTAGGCTTTCTTTTTAGTGTCGAATCTGTTTCCCAGTTCTTCGTGTTGTTTTTTTCTGGCTTGCAGTTTTAGTTCCAAAGATCTCAGGCTTTCTTCGGCTATATTTAAGGCTGCTTTTTTCTCTCCTAATAGTATCAGGGCATTTTGGGCTTTTAGCAACTTTTCCTTAGTCGTTTCCAATGCATGCTTCTTTTCCTGTAGGACATTTCGATTCATGGATTCAAGCTGGGCATTCAATAAGTTTATCTCTTGCTGCTTAATCTGATTTTCTTCATTTTTCCGGTTGAAGTCATTTTTCTTATTCGTGCGTTCTTGCTCCCGGATAGGCTGCTGCCGGGACAATTCTGCTATTTGTTTTTTGTAGGCAGCGATGCGTGAATGAGCAGAAAGCACAGCATTCAGGTCTGTAACGATGGACTGACTTTGCTCGAACATAGGTAGGAGCGGGGCGTGAGCTTGCAAATATTCTTCGGCAAGTATTAGTTTTGCTTGCAATTCTTTCAGATTTTCCTTCAGCCAGGAACAACCACTACTGAGGTAGATGAAACTCTTTTTCAACTTTTCAGTTTGCTCTCTGTCTTTTTTCTGTTGCTGTTGTTGCTGTTTGAGAGAAAATAACCAGTTACGGGCATCTGCAGTATTATTCCAGTCTTTTATCAATAGTTCTTTTTGCAGGAAGTCATCCGATTGCAATTGTTCCTTTTTCGTTTCCCAGTTCTTTTGTTGGTTTTCTTGAGTGAGGATAAGCTCAGCAAACCGCTTCAGCCAGTCACGTTTCAGGACTGCTATATTCTTTTGTATGGTATTTCCATTGATTTCAGCATTTAGCGTAGTTGTAGTTTCGGAAATTTCATTTATCTCTTCATCAGTCAGCACATGGATACCTTCCAGTTTTTGGTTCTGATTCTCATATTCTATGCGTTTCTCTTTGGTGATGGCGTAAATCTTTGCACCTATTTCAGAATAGATTCCGGTACCTGTCAGTTTCTCCAGGATATCCGATTTTTCACTTTCCTTACTCTGAAGAAATTTGGTAAAATCTCCTTGTGCCAGGAGAGTAGTACGGCAGAATTGCTCAAAACTTAACCCTACGGCTGCTTGTATTTCGGATTTTATCTCATTTTTCTTAGTGATTTGGAGATTCGTTTTCCGGTTCTCTAATGTCCACTTTGCATCTTGAATGGCACCCGATGCTTTTCGGTGTGCACGGGCTACGTACCACTTGGCAATATAAGGTATCTCGTTTGAACCGGTGAACTCCAGTTCCGTCCACGCCTCGTTGGTATTTCTGCGCATCAATTGGCGGCTGTCGTTTATTGACACATCCTCTTTCTTGGAAGAAAAAGTTTGCCCTATGTCCCTGTACTTTTCGTTTTCTGCCCGTTCCATGCGCGGCGTTTCATTGTAGAGTGCCAAGCAAATTGCATCGAGTAATGTTGTTTTGCCGGCACCCGTTTCCCCACAAATCAGAAACAGGGATTCTTCGCTCAGTGGTCCATTCTCAAAGTCGATCACAGCATCTTCTATGGATGCCAGATTTTTTATAGTCAGTTTTTGAAGTTTCATGATTCACTACAGATTATAGGGAATTAATGCAGAATGCTTTTCTCTTTTACCTTTTGTACTACGCTATTCATCAGTTCGCAGAGTTCCTCATCCATTTCTTTTCCTTCTGCTTCCTGAAAATAAAGTTTTGCTATTTCCAATGGGGACATTTCCTGCATTTCCTGAATAGAGATATGCTTGGTTTCATCATCTGAAGTATGCTTCTCCCGATTGGGCTTGATATAGCAGAATTTGCAGTTCTTCCCTTTTACCGCGTTCGATGCACGTTCGTTGCAGTCGGGCGCCAGATAGTCTTTTATCAGAACATTCAAGCGGATATAAGCCGGTTTGTCATCCGGGTATTCCTCCAGCAGTTTTATAGCTTCTTCAAAATCTACAGCTTCCTTGGGTAGCGTGATGAGTGGCATCGGATTCTCTATTTCAATTGTTTTGATCTGAGGTGCTTTTTCTCTTTGTATTTCAACAATGGAAACAGAATGTGGATAAGCCTCGTCGAAGCTGACAGGCAGGGGAGTGCCACAATACCGTGCACAATGCCTGCTTCCTTTAATGTTCTGTGGGCAATGGATGTGACCGAGTGCCAGATAATCGTATCCTCCACCCATTGCATTGATAGGGACATATTCTATTCCGCCTACGGTTTCATCATGTCCCGTTTGGTCACTGCCTTCTATGGAAAGGTGCGCCATCAATACAACAGGCAGTTTTTCCGCATTCATTTTCTCTACTTCATCCTGCAATGCTTGGAAAAAGCGTGTCTGCCGTTCTTCGCGGGGTGTTTCTGTGTCCAGTATCGGGAAATTCTGCGGATAGACGTGAGGTACGGCTATAATATATCCTTTTAGTATTCCTCTTTCATCTTTCACTTCCACGATATGTTTTTCCAGATTAACTTCTTCCTGGTTTCGTTCTATGTTTCCTACTACCTTTACACCGAAATGGTTCCACAGACTACTGTCTATCTCTAATTTCGAACTGCTGTCGTGGTTTCCGGCAGTTACTACAATTGTCATTCCGGGGCATGCCCTGTGAATTTCGAGCATACCGTCTGTGTACATCTTCTGGGTACTTGCCGATGGGGTGGAGTAGTGGTAGATGTCTCCGCTGACTACCATTGCATCTGGTTTTTCTTCTGCAACAATGCGGGTGAGTTGTTTCAGGAATGCTTGTTGCTCGCGACTGCGGTCATAGTTGTATAGTGTATGTCCCAGATGCCAGTCGCTGGTATGAAGTATTTTCATGATTTTACTATTTTATTTTTTCAAATGTACATAGAATATGGAAGATACGCAATTCTCTTTAAAAATCTCTTTACTAAAAACTGGGAATTCTCTGATTTTTAATTAGTTTTGCAATCTAATTTCTCTATGATGTAGGCCTTTTGTTCCTTGTGTGGTAAAGAATGGATACACTTGTAGACTAAACTGTAATTCCGATGAAATATTTGCAAATAATAATCAGAGTGTTTATTATATTGGTTGTTTTTCTTTTGAATGCTGTTAATGTATTTGGCGAAGTCTCCTCGGCATTTAAACCCGGAAATGAAGATAGGATATTGATTCTCAATGCATACAGCGGATCTTCCCGTTGGAGTAACGATTTTATTATCCCCATTTATAATTCTTATCAACATAAAAACTCTCCTTATGTAGTAGATGTGGAACACATGGG
>ERZ773148.2089-NODE-2089-length-15817-cov-4.209301_pt1 | contig 15817 bp, 10 predicted proteins | sample MGYA00580846_ERZ773148 | MGnify/ENA primary metagenome ERZ773148 (study PRJEB29015, sample SAMEA2737879) | human gut metagenome | biome: human gut; feature: human-associated habitat; material: faeces | place: China | collected 2012 ... | reverse complement strand
TTCCCCGTATCGGATATATGAAAGGCGGTCAGAAAGCCCGTTGGAAAGACGAGGAAAACACTTGACGTCGGAAGATGTCCGTGAGAATAGCAATGCAATACGTGATTGGCTGAAATCGTGCGGAGCGTCCAAAGTCGTCGTACATTTCGATATGGACGTGCTCGACCCTGCCGAAATCATAGCTGCTGTCGGTGTTGTTCCCAGCGGAATGAAAATATCGGAAGTCGTGAGGGTAATAAACGACATCGCTACGGAAAAAGAGATTGTCGGTTTGACCGTTGCTGAACCGATGCCGCGTATTGCGATTCGCATCAAAGAGATGTTACACCAACTACCCTTATTGAAATAATCCGAGTATGAAAGTTTTATTGGTCAATGGAAGTACGCATCCCCAAGGAGGAACTTGGCAAGATCTGAGTGTGGTAGAGGAAGCTCTGCATGAAAAGGGAATCGAAACAGAATGGTTCTGGATTGGCAACAAATCAGTATGAGGTTGTATTGACTGTCGGAAATGTGCCGAAACATACCGTTGTGCATTTTCCGACGACGTATGCAACAAGCTGATAGAATCTATTTTGAAATCCGATGGCTCCATGAACTTGAAATTGCAGGAGGGGCTGCTTGCGTTGCTGCATATCGACAAGCGGTTTGCTCCGGCGCTCTTCGATTTCAACGAACCGTAGAAGATAGATATCATGGAGTTTATGAACGAGAATTAGTGGATGTCTATGCCGAAGTGGGTTTCAAGAATCCATCGCACTTTTCGACCGCTTTCAAGAAACAATACGGCATACTGATACTTCTTTAATCCTAGAATATGAGGAATCAATCGATGTAACTTAGAATGTCGTAATTCCTTTCCGATAGAAGAATTTAACCTTTTCATCCTCTCATTAATCAAATAAAAGAAGTATATTTGCTTAATTATTAAACTATAAGCAATATGACTATCATCGCCAATCCCATTTACGACGCTGTCTTCAAATTCTTAATGGAAGACAAGAAAGTCGCCAAGATATTTCTTTCCGCATTGCTCAAAAAGGATATTATAGACCTTGAAATGCGCCGCCACGAGTATACTTCCATGGAACATACTCGCATCTCACTCTTTCGTATAGATTTTTCAGCAAAGATTCGTGAGAATGACGGTGCAGAACACCTTGTCCTTATCGAACTGCAAAAGACTTGGCTCATTACTGAAACCTTGTGCTTCCGACAGTATCTGGGCACGCAGTATCTTAATAAGGAGAACATTATCGAAGAAAAGAATGAGCATGGACAAAGGCGTACATATGGTTTGCCCATCATTTCTATCTACATTCTGGGACACCCCTTGGGTAACCTGACCGAGCCGGTGGTTTACGTGCACCGCCGCTATCTGGATTATGACGACAATCCTCTTCCTTCTCCCGACCCCTTCATAGAGAGTCTGACTCATGACAGCATCATCGTGCAGATTCCTTTCCTCACCGGACGAACTCGTAACCGTCTTGAACGTCTGCTGAGTGTATTTGACCAAGAATATCGGCAGGCTGATAGCGAACACTATCTGGAAATTAACGATGAGCATCTTGACGATGAAGTGAAGTGTGTTGTTCATCGGCTGCTGAAGGCTGCCGCTGCACCCAACGTGCGGCGTGCCATGGAGATAGAAGACGAAATTCTTTCTGAAATAGAGGACAGGGATACGACAATTATGATGAAGAATAAGGAAATTGAGCAGAAAGAGCAGTTGATTGAGCAGAAAGAACAAGTGATTGAACAGAAAGAACAAGTGATTGAGCAGAAAGAACAAGTGATTGAACAGAAAGAACAAGTGATTCGTTCAATGATTAAGATGCTCTGTAAAAATGGGACATCGATTGAAGAGATATCCAAACAATTGTCAATGCCAGTGGAGTTAATCAAACAATACATTGATTAATATATTATGCTTCTCTGATAAAGATATAAACACTATAAAAATAGCAGCAAGCTACTCTTACAAACATGAGTAACTTGCTGCTATTTTTTCTGTTATTGTGCTATTACATTTTCGCTTTTCTTTGGCATATAAACCAGCTCGCTTTTTTATCTAAAATGTAAATACATATCGCGCTACGACCATGTAAAGATAAGAGATTATTGAATCAATAACCGTCCAGTTCTTTTTTTCATTTAATTGCTTGATTTTCTTTTTTCAGGTATAACCGTTTCGAGAATATTTTTTGTATGCTCATGCATTTATTTATGCAGTTTATTTTCCGGTTCGTTACTTTTTAACCGGCTATTTCCTTGTAGAATATTAAAAATAGAACATTAACAGGCTTATATTATCATTTCGAATTCAGTTTGCTCACTTGGTATATTTCAATACTGCCTTCACGGGAAAATGGTCTGAAGGAATGCGTGCTTCATACATTCCGGTGGCTTCATTTTTAATCCGGTAAGTATCTGTCAGCACTCCGTACTTTTCAACAATAAAGTTTTTGGTAACGAAGATATGGTCGATACGGTTGGGAGTATATGTGTTCGGATTCCATCCTGCACATGTTCCATTAGTTGCATATCTCAGTTGCGCGACCTCATAAGAGTCTGATAATATTCCGGATTCATGAAGTACTTGATAACTTTCGCTGGTCTGGTCTACATTGAAATCTCCGGTGAGTATGACGGGGTCTTTGCCACACATCTCTTTAATCTTGCTGATAACCAGCTTGGCACTTTCGCGACGTGCCACTACTCCGATATGGTCCATGTGCAGGTTAAAGAACCAGAATCTGAACTTGCCTGTAATATCCTTGAATTCTCCCCATGTACAGATGCGGGTATAGGCTGCATCCCATCCTTTATTCGGCTTCGAGGTATCTTCCGATAACCAAAAATTCCCGGATTTGAGTAACTTGAATTTATCCTTCCGGTAGAAGATAGGCGCATATTCCCCTTTCGTTTTCCCGTCATCCCGTCCTACGCCTATATAACTGTATTGCGGCAAGGCATTCAACATATCTTCCAGTTGGTTATGTTTCACTTCCTGCGCTCCGAATATATCGAAGTCATGAAAGGTGATTAACTGGGTGAGTACCGGGCAACGCTGTTCCCAGCCGTTTCCGGCTTTGGCATCGTTCGGGTTACTGTTTCGTACATTGTAAGAAGCGACATTCAGTTGCTGCGCATTCAGTATTGACACACCGCAGAGCGCCAATACAATAAAAAGTTTTCTCATTGTTTCTTTATTGTTAGATGGTTATTAAGTATCCTTTTCTTCTGTCTGTCCGCTCCTGTATTCTTTGGGAGAAGTGTTGTATAACTTGGCAAACTCCCGGTAGAAATAAGACTTGTTTGAGAAGCCCGATTTATACATAATCTCGGTAACGGTAAGCTTGGTAGTCTTTAATAGGCCTGCTGCATATTCCAGGCGGATGGTACGGACAAATTCGCTTGGTGTCTTTTCCGTCAATTCTTTGAGTTTACGGTACAATCCCGCTTTGCTTACTCCTATAAAGTCTGCGAGAGAATCCGGATTCATGGATTCGTCGTCAATATTATCTTCGATGAATTTGATAATCTTGTCCAGTAACAGCTCATCCTCTTTATGCATGGTGATTCCATCCCTTACGATGAGAGAGGAACGGCTGGATTTGAAATACTCTTTCATCAGAGAGTATTTATTAATCATATTCTCTACCGCGCTCAATACATGCCTCGGGTGGAAAGGTTTGGGGATATATAAGTCTGTTCCATGTTTGTAAGCGTTAATCTGGTCTTCGATGGAGTTCTTGGCGGAGATATGGATAATCGGAATGTGGGCAGTCCGCTCGTTGGCTTTCAATATATCCGTCAGAGTGATGCCGTCCAGCCTGGGCATCAATACATCGCTGATAATAATATCCGGCTGTTTCTGTTCGATTTCTTTCAGCGCCTCTTCCCCATCGGCTGCTTCCCGAACCTGGTAGTAAGGAAGCAGGATATCTTTCAGAAGTTCGCGGATATTCTTTTCATCTTCTACAATCAATATACTAATTTCCTTTTGTTTTGGGACAAAAAGCATTTCACCGGCTTCTGCCTCTTCTTCTGCCGGCTGACTTTCTTTTCCGGAATTCACGTGCATGGACGGTAGAGACACATTGAATTCTACATACTCTCCCAATACACTTCCTACTGTGATTTCTCCGCCCAATAACTCCGTCAAGCTCTTGGTCAGATTCAGGCCGACTCCGGTGCTTCCCGCATGTTTCAGGTTACTGCTTTCGAAAATCTTGAACCGGCTGAATATCTCACTCATTTGTTTCTCTGTCAGTCCCTTGCCCGAGTTGCGGATTCGGAAATGCAATGTCCCGTCAGCGACATTCCCCCGTATTTCAGCACGGATATATCCGCCGGACGGCGTATATTTGAAGGCGTTGGAAAGCAAATTGAATATTATTTTTTCCAGTGCATTCCGGTCTGTTGTAAAGGATGATACCTCTTTGCTTTTGAAGCTGAAGTCTATCTTGTTTTCTTCGGCAATTTCGGTATAGTTGTCCGATACATAGTCGACGAGCAACTGAATATCCACTTTTTCAGCATAGATAGCTGTATGTCCCGCTTCTGCTTTCCGGAACTCCATCAGTTCGTTGATAAGCTTCTGCATCCGGTCGGCATTGTTCTTGATGATGTAGATATATCTTTTTGTATAACTGTCGAGGTCTGCCTTTTCCAACAAGTGCTGTGCCGGGCCGTATATCAGTGTCAACGGAGTGAAAAACTCGTGTGCCACATTCGTGAAGAAGTTCAACTTCGATTCATGGATACGTTGCTGATTCTGTTTCTCGATATGTTCCAGTAGAATCTGACGGTTCAGCCGGATTCGATTCTTGATGACGGATTGCGTGATATAGATAGCAATGGCAATCAGGATAAAATAAATAATAAAAGCTGTAGTACTGAGCCACCAGGGGTAAGCGATGTCCAAATTGAGGGAATAGATTTCGTTGCTCCATACCCGGTCGCCATTGGTGCATTTTACTTCCAGTTTATATTTTCCCGGCGGCAGTTTGGTGATAACGATATTCGGGTTATTCTCATTGTAAATCCATTCGTCGGCAAAGTCGATAATGCGGTAGCTGAACTCACAATTCTCATTGTTGATAAAATCATGTGCGGCAAATCCCAAAGTAATATAAGGCTCGTCATAGTCCAATCGGAGTGTATGGTTACGGATACGTTCGTAGATATTCTGGCTTGTATTGTTTATCTTCAGGCTGTTCAGGCTTAATGATGCGATATGTTCCCGTAAGCGTATCTTGTTCTCGTCGAAATAGTTCAACCCGCTGACTCCGCCGAAATACAGCCATCCGGCTTTGTCCTTAAAAATAGCCCCATCAGAAAATTCGTCGTTTTGCAGCCCGTTTCTTGAGGAATAATTGGTAATTTTTCCCGAGGGCAAGTCGATAAAGGAGATACCTTGATTGGTGCTTGCCCAAATATTCCCGTTCTCATCTTTCAGGATGCCGTGAATCGTATTATTGGGCAATCCGTTATTGTCCGTATATTCGGTGATGGAAGGCGGTGTGGCTGTCGGGAACAACCGGTTAAGACCATAACTGGTACCTATCCAGATACTGGCAGAATCTCCTTTAGTCAGATAAATCACGTCATTGTTAGTCAGGGACAAACCGGGGTCTATCTCATTCATCTGCCGGAAACGTTCGGACGCGATATCGAACTTATTAATTCCGCCCCCTCGCGTGCCTAGCCAAAGTTCATTCTCATCGTATCCGGCAATAACCGAATAAATAATATTATTGCTTGGCGAAGAAGGGCCGGGAGATTTATATTGTTTCATGTCCGTTACTCTATAACTTTTTCCTTCCCTTTGCAGGCTCAGCTTGATAAGTCCGTAGCCGGAAGTTCCCAACCATAAAAGTGAATCATTATGGGTGAAAAGGATACTGTAAACTGCCCTGAAAGCTGGAAATTCAGCGGGAATACCCAGTTTTTTCACCTGGTTGCCATTGAGTGGAATATAATTGATACCCGCCCCTTCGGTTCCGATGAATATATCCCCGGACATATTTTTGCGGATAGTATAAACGGAGTTGGAGATTAACCCGTTGCCTGTTGAAAGATAGGGGTTGACTCCCCGTTCCTGCTTGTCGAGCAGCAGGATACCTTCTCCTTTTGTTCCTACGAGTATATTGCCATTGTCTTCCTCACAAAAACAGCGGACAGGATAATTCGTTTTTACGGTATGGAAAGGCGAACTGTGTTCATAGACTTCCAATATCCCTTGTCCGTCCGTACCTACCCAAAGGATATTCTGCGAGCCGATATAAATAGTGAAAATGGAAGCTTTCTCCGGCAATTGGAGTAATTCCGTTGAAGTCCCATTTTCAAGATTATATCTGATGCATCCCCCCTCGATAAAGCTGATAAGGAGATATTCACCGTGGCAGATAGCTTGTGATACGGTTTTGTTCTCCGGAATATTTATACTGTCCAATATACGGTTATCTTGTGAAACAGTCAGCGTCCTGTCATCGTTAATGATGAGGCAGTCCTGGGAAAGATAAATATTGGAAACGGGGGCACAGTGCCTGATTTCTTCTTTGAACGAGAGTTCGGGACAGGAGTTGCGGACAGTCAGTTGATAATGCAATAATTGTCCATGTCCTGTGAGAAAGAATATCCGGTCTTTGGAATCAATGACGAAGTTCCTGATGTCATCGGGCAGGTCATTCTTCAAGGAAACAAACTCCTGTTTCCGGTCATCGAAACAGAATAGACCCTGCTCTTTCACATAACAGATAATATGCTTGCCGGAAGTGATATCCAGCAGAAATGACTTCTCCTGTTTCGGCGGATTATTCTGTGTACCTAAATAATAAGGAGTAAACTGTTGGGTAGAACGTTTCCACCGGTTCACCCCATAGTCCGTAGATACCCACAGGATAGAGTCGCTCTGCTCGATAATCTGCCAGATGACATTATTACTGATAGACCCTGCATCCTTTTTATTATAAGAATAGGTTTTGAAGCTACGACCGTTATATGCATTTAATCCGTCCCATGTCCCTACCCAAAGCGTATGTTCCGAATCTTCGAGGAAACAATTCACCGAATTATTGGATAATCCATCCGCATTGGAAATCTGTTTTACTACATTCTGCGAATGTAATAAAACAGGCATCAGGCATGAATAAATAAGGATGCAGATGTAACGGAAATATGAGTGTTTTCGTAGAATCATGTCGCAAAGATAGAGAGGAAAAATAAGAAAACAAAGATAAAAATATGCTGTACAACACGTGTATACCCTTTTGAGAATATAGTACACTCTTCCCGTCGCTGCGTGGGGTAGCTTTGCCACGAGAAATAAAAACAACACCTATTTAATGATTAGAAAATGGATATTGCAAAACGATTTCATCAGAACCCATTATTGAAACCATCTGATTTACAACCGGGAATAGAAGGTATGGAAATCACCTGTTTCCTGAATCCCGGCGTATTCCGCTTCGACGGAAAAACCTGGTTATTACTGCGGGTAGCCGAACGCCCCGTACAGAAACAGGGAGTGATTAGTTTCCCCGTATATAATAAGGAAGGGAAGATAGAAGTGCTTTCTTTCGACGAAAATGACCCGGAACTGGACGCTTCCGACCCTCGTGTGATAGGATATGCGGGACAGAATTATCTGACTACCATGTCTTATCTCCGGTTGGTATCGAGCGAGGACGGCATCCATTTTAAGGAAGAACCGGATTATCCGCCTATTTTCGGCAAAGGGGCATTAGAGGCTTTCGGCATCGAGGACTGCCGGGTGGCGACTACAGCCGACGGCTATTACCTGACGTTTACCGAAGTCTCTTCCGTTGCCGTCGGTGTAGGGCTGATTCATACCCGTGACTGGAAGAATTACACTCGTCACGGCATGATTTTTCCCCCTCATAATAAAGACTGTGCCTTGTTTGAAGAGAAGATAAACGGCAAATATTTCGCCTTGCATCGCCCGAGCAGTCCCGAACTGGGCGGCAACTATATCTGGCTTGCCGAATCACCCGACCGGTTGCACTGGGGTAACCACCGTTGCGTTGCGACCACTCGTCCCGATAGCTGGGACTGTGCCCGTGTGGGTGCGGGCGCCGCGCCTATCCGTACAGAGGAAGGCTGGCTGGAGATTTATCATGGTGCAGACTATCAGAACCGCTATTGCCTGGGAGCCCTTCTGCTTGATTTGAACGACCCCTCAAAGGTAATTGCCCGAAGCAAAGCTCCTATAATGGAACCGACTGCTCCCTACGAGCAGACCGGATTTTTCGGGAATGTGGTCTTCACGAACGGGCATCTGGTAGAAGGGGATAAGGTGACTGTTTACTACGGTGCGAGTGATGAAGTAATCTGCGGAGCGGAGTTCTCCATCGGGGAAATCCTTCGTTCATTAAAGTCATGACATATATTAAGGTAAGAAATGAATAAATTGAAAAGAGAATATCAATTCTTCAAGCAGCAGACTTCCAATGTACGTGTACTGTTGATGACTAACCTGCTCTATGCGTTCGTGCTTCCTGTGGTGGAGATATTTGTAGGTGCTTATGTGATGCGTCACACGAGCGAGCCTGTTTCCGTAGCTTTCTATCAACTTTTTATGTATATCGGCATCATTGCGACCTCTTTTGTCAACGGCTTCCTGTTGCGGCATGTCAGCGTGAAAGTACTGTATGCAGGCGGGATATTAGTTAGCGGGCTGTCGATGTTTGCCATGATGCTGGTGAAGTCATTGGGCTTTGTAGAGTTAGGCATAGCAGGTTTTGTTCTCGGAGCCGCATCGGGTTTCTTTTGGACCAACCGCTATCTATTGACTCTCAACAACACGACCGATAATAGCCGGAACTACTTTTTCGGACTGGAATCTTTCTTTTTCTCCATCACTTCGATAACTGTTCCTTTATTGATTGGCGCATTCATCAGCCAGATAGACGGCAAAGAAATCATGGGATGCCTGATTGATATAAATGGTGCCTATCGTTTGGTCACAGTCGGAGTCATAGTCGTGACCCTGTTTGCCGTAGCTGTCTTGTGGCGTGGTAAGTTTGCCAATCCGATACAGAAGAACTTTCTGTACTTCCGGTTCTGTACACTGTGGAAGAAAATGCTGTTGCTGGCTTCCCTGAAAGGAATGGTACAGGGATTCCTGGTGACTGCCCCCGCCATCCTGATTCTGAAACTGGTCGGTGATGAAGGGACATTAGGCTTGATACAGGGAATCAGCGGTACGCTGACGGCTATACTGGTCTATGTACTGGGGCGTATTGCCAAACCCGAAGACCGCCCGAAGATATTTATTGCCGGGTTACTCGTCTTTTTTATCGGTACTCTGTTCAACGGGGTCTTGTTTTCAGCCACCGGAGTGATTATCTTTGTCCTCTGTAAGGTAATCTTTCAGCCCTTGTTTGACTTGCCTTACTATCCCATTATGATGCAAACCATCGACGCAGTAGTTAAAATCGAGAAAAGAAATGAATACACTTATATTTTAAGCCACGAATTCGGACTATTCCTGGGGCGTGCTTTCGGGCTCATCCTTTTTATGGCGCTTGCCTTTGCCATATCACAGGATTTTGCATTGAAGTACGCATTGATACTGGTAGGAGCCTTGCAGTTGATAGCCTACCCGTTGGCCCGGAACATCATCAAACAGAACCAAACGGTTCGTTAATATTTCAAAACCATTAAGCTGCCATTGCAAACGGATGAATTATTATGTTGTACAGCACCTATATACCCTTTTGAGAATATAGTACACTCTATTTTTTGCGGGGTACGATAGTTTTGCTGGCAGAAAAACGATGAACGACCGATTGGGAAAACTAAAAAAACGACGTATGATAAAACTAAAATCTGTAATCTATTTAATCAGTATGATGACACTAGCCGGATGCTCCGGACAAAAACAGGCATCCGTAGCTGTCGAAGAACAGAGCGGACAATGGATACTCGGCCCTTTTGTCCGCCCGGAAGGGGTGAACCCGGTGATTTCCCCGCAACCGACTACTTTCCAATGCCCGATGCGCAAGCAGCCGGTAAGATGGGAAGAGAGTGACACTTTCAATCCGGCGGCAACCGTCAAGGACGGGAAGATTGTGGTACTCTACCGTGCGGAAGACAACTCGGCGCAAGGCATCGGAAAGAGGACATCCCGCATCGGCTATGCGGAAAGTACGGACGGAGTGACGATGAGCCAAGCGGACGCACCGGTACTCTTTCCTTCCGAAGACGATTTTAAAGAAATAGAATGGGAAGGTGGTTGCGAAGACCCGCGTGTGGCAATGACGGAAGACGGATTGTACGTCATGCTTTATACAGCCTGGAACCGCAATCTTCCCCGCTTGGCGGTGGCTACTTCCAGAGACTTGAAAAACTGGACGAAACACGGACTCGCTTTTGCGAAAGCATACAACGGGCGTTTTGCCAATATAGCAAGCAAATCGGCTTCTATTGTCACCGGAGTGAAAGACGGCAGACTGGTCATTGAGAAAGTGGCTGGCAAATACTTTATGTATTGGGGGGAGAATGCGGTATGTGCCGCAACTTCCGATAACCTGACCGACTGGGCTCCGGTACTGAACGAAAACAACGAACTAAGGGAGATAGCCAAACCCCGCAGCGGGTATTTCGACAGCCGCCTGACTGAGTGCGGGCCACCGGCTATCAAAACCGTGAACGGTATTGTATTATTATACAATGGCAAGAACGGATACAAGGAAGAAAGGGACCCGGCATACCCCGCAGGCGCTTATTGTGCAGGGCAGTTCCTGTTTGACGCCAACGACCCTTATAAAGTACTCGACCGCTTGGATAAACCTTTCTTTGTGCCCGAAGCCGCTTTCGAGAAGAGCGGTCAGTACAAGGACGGAACAGTGTTTATCGAAGGATTGGCTTACTTTAAAAACAAATTATATCTCTATTATGGCTGTGCCGATTCGCAGGTTGCAGTAGCGATATGTGATGATAATATAGATTCGAAACTTAAAACACATAATTAATTTAATCTATGAAACATGTTTGTAAAATGAACACGGTTGTCTTAAAGTCGTTCAACGACCGGCTGAAGATAGCTACTGTTTCAGCTTTAATGGCAGGGACTTTCCTGTGCGTGCCGTTTACGGTATATGCGGAAAGCCCTTCGGTATCGGGTATCGAACAGACTGTTCGGAATATCACGGTGAAAGGTGTGGTTGTTGATGCCGGCGGAGAACCGGTTATCGGAGCTTCGGTGCAACTGAAAGGTGCTGCCGGTGTGGGGACGATTACCGATGTGGACGGTAAGTTTACCTTGCCGGTTCCCGCTAATGGAGTGTTACAGATTTCCTATATAGGATATAAAACAACAGAAGTGCGGGTGAACGGGCAAGCTGGACTGAAAGTAACTTTGCAGGAAGATACCGAGACGCTGGACGAGGTAGTGGTGGTAGGTTACGGTATTCAGAAAAAGGCTTCCGTGACCGGTTCGGTAGCTGCCATCTCTTCGGATAAGTTGATGGAAGTAAAAGCTCCCAGTGTGACGAATATGCTCGCCGGACGTTTGCCGGGTTTGCGTGCCGTACAGCGTAGCGGAAGCCCCGGTGATGATGGAGCTTCCGTCGATATTCGCGGATATGGAAGCATGCTGGTGATTGTAGACGGTATCGAGCGTGATTATACGCAGCTCGACCCGAATGATATCGAATCCATCTCTATCCTGAAAGATGCCGCCGCAGCTGTTTACGGTTTTAAAGGTTCAAACGGTGTTCTGCTGGTTACTACCAAGAAAGGGACGGAACAGAAGGTAAAGATAGAATATAACGGCTATGTAGGTTTTCAGAAAGTGACCCGCTATCCGGAGATGATGAATGCTTATGAGTACGCTTCTCTTTACAATGAAGCGATTCACAATGCCAACCCGTGGCGCGGAGCTTCCGCTTATTCACAAGAACAACTGGAAGCCTACCGGAACGGTACGGCAGGTACGGACTGGTGGAGTGAGACGATGCGTAGCACCGCTCCCCAGACTTCACACAACTTGAGCCTGACAGGCGGTACGGAGAAAGTGAAATATTACATGTCTATCGGATATATGGACCAGGGCGGTATCATCCGTTCGGGCGACTGGAATTACCAACGTTACAACGTCCGTTCCAACCTGAGCGTGGAAGTGGCTAAGGGACTGAACGTGGAACTGCGTTTAAGCGGACGCTTCGACAACCGCAAAAAGCCTTACAATGGTGACAACCTGTTCCGTTCGGCACAAATGGCCATCCCGACTTATTCCATGTATGCCAATGACAACCCGGATTATTGGGGAGCCGTAGGAGATATGGCGAACCCCGTGCATGTTTCCGATTCGGACGACAGTGGTTATGAAGACCGCCTGCGTCGTGAATTTAACAGCTCGTTGGCTATCACCTGGCAACTTCCCTGGGTGAAAGGACTGATGGCGAAAGCATTGGTTGCCTACGACTATACGAACAAGGAATGGAAAACGTGGCGGAAAGACCTCTCGGAATATACGTATGATTATGCGAATGAAGAGTATATAGAGAAAGTGGTTAACACCGCGCATCTGGAATCGAAGCTGGAAAACTATGACAAACCGACCTATCAGTTCTCTATGAACTACAACAATACGTTTGCTAAAAAGCATAATATCGGTGCCATGCTCGTATGGGAAATGTATAATGACAAGAAGAACTGGGTGACCGGGACACGTGATTTTGCTATCGGGCTGATTCCTGATCTGGACTATGGGGATAAAACGAATCAGGAAGCTTCCGGCAAGACACAGGAAACGGCTCACGCCGGCTTGGTGGGACGTCTGAACTATGATTTCTCTAACCGTTATCTGGTGGAATTCAATTTCCGCTATGACGGAACCTATAAATTCCGTGCAGGTAATCGTTGGGGATTCTTTCCGGGTGTTTCATTGGGATGGCGTGTTTCCGAAGAGGCTTTTTTCAAGAAACTGTTACCCGATATGGATAACCTGAAAATCCGTGCTTCGTACGCCAAAGTGGGCGATGAAGGAGATTTCGACGCGTTCCAGTATCTGGATGGATATACGTCTCACGGAAGCTATATCATGGGCAGCAACGGAGTGACTTCGGGCATGACTACGGTAGGTATGGCAAACCCGTGGCTGACTTGGTATGAATCGAAGATTATGAACATCGGCTTTGAGGCGTCTTACCACAGGGGACTGATTTCTGTGGAGTTCGACTGGTTCCGCAGAAACCGTTCCGGTCTGCCTGCCACCCGTGTAGGCTCATTGCCTACTATCTTCGGTGAATCAATGCCGCAGGAGAACCTGAATTCTGATATTAACACCGGATTCGAGATTGTAGTCGGGCATAAAAACCGGATTGGCAATTTTAATTATAATGTGTCGGCCAACTTCTCTACTACCCGGATTAAGTATGATTATGTGGAGCGGGCGGCTTCCACCAATATGTATGACGATTGGCGTAATAACACCAACGGGCGTTACAAGGATATCCGTTGGGGAAAGAAAGTAATCGGGCAGTTTACTTCTTTCGAGGAAATTTTGAACTCACCGGTTCAGGATAAGGACGGTAACCGTTCGCTGATGCCGGGTGATTTGAAATTCGAAGACTACAATGGTGACGGTATTATTGATGATAACGATACGCAACCACTCGGACACGGTGCCACACCCCGTATGTACTACGGGCTGAATATGTCCGGAGAATACAAAGGATTCGACCTGACTGTCTTCTTCCAGGGAGCTGCCGGACACGATATTTATGTTAGCGGGGATATTCTCGACCCGTTTATCCAGCAAGGTTTAGGTAATGGGCTGGCTATCATGCCCGACCGCTGGCACCGGGAAGACCCGACCGACCCTTATAGCAAATGGATTCCGGGATATATGCCTGCCGCACGCGTGGCAGGTGTCGCCGATAACCGTTCCAGTAACTCGTGGTCATTGCACAACGCAAATTACCTGCGCCTGAAAACTCTGGAACTGGGATACACGCTTCCTAAAGTCTTGACAAAAAAGGCGGCTATCGACCGGGTGCGTTTCTATATCAACTGCAACAATCTGCTGACTTTCACCAAGCGTGACGGACTGATGAAGAACGTCGACCCCGAAAGCAATTCCAGCGGAATACGCTATTATCCGCAGATGAAGACGTATAACTTTGGCGTAAATGTAACCTTCTAAAACCAGTAAAGACAATGAATAGGAATTATCTGAAATATATATTGATAGGCGGGGTGTCCATCTTCGTATGGACGGGATGCGATGATTATCTGAACCGTGAGAGTACCAGCGGTGTCAACACACCGGATTTGATTTGGCAAAATCCGAAAGCAATCACAGCCGTATTGGCGGATATGTATGACTCGGGACTGAAACTGGATGAGTTTGACGACTGGTATGGAAGCAAGAAGGCGAACCTGGCGAATCAGACCAGCCTCTCGGATGAGGCTACCGCCAGTTATCAGAAGGAGAGCGCATTCGACAAGTCGAACTCTACTTATTCTTATGGCGACTATGTATTCAACGACGACATGGTGACCCGCTACAAGCAAATCCGCATTGTAAACAACTTCCTGCTGAATATTGAGAAAACTTCCGTATTGAGTGAGGATGAGAAAGAAGAACTCGGAGCAGAAGCCCGTTTTATCCGTGCTATGCAGTACTTCGGACTGGTGAAGCGTTATGGGGGCGTTCCTTTGCAGACTGTTCCGAAAGAATATACCGCAGGAAATACGGAAGCTCTTTACCAGGCTCGTGATACGGAAGCCGCGACCTATGATTTCATTATCAATGAATGTAAGGCTATCTATGAATCATTGCCGGAAGTACGCAGCAGTGATGCCAAATACCGCGCAAATCGTGGAACGGTGCTTGCCTTGTGGTCACGTGCCGCACTGTATGCCGGTACTATCGCCAAGTATTCCAAAACGCTGACTCTCACAGGCGAGGCTGTTTCCAAAGGATATGTGTATATTCCCGAGACAGAAGCGGAACGTTACTTTGACGAATGTTATACTGCTTCATCGAAGATTCTGGATGAAATGGTTCCCCGTGTGTATAGCTTGTATAAATCGACCGGTACGGAAGCGGAAGAGCTGGCGCAGAACTTTTACAATCTCTTTTCCAAAGCAGTGAATGGGGATAACGGAGAATATATTTTCCAGAAACAGTATAATGTGGCTGCCGGTAAAGGACATATGTGGGATAAACTGAATGTTCCTTTCTCTTATCGTGGCGACGGTTGGGGATGCGGCATGTCTCCGGTACTGGAAATGGTAGAGGAATTTGAATATATTGACGGTACGGAAGGGAAGCTGAAGATGAAAGACAGCAGTGGAAAAGCTATCAGCTATGATAGCCCGTATGATATCTTTAAGAATAAAGACCCTCGTTTATTAGGTTCGGTTTACCTGCCCGGTGCTGATTATAAAGGATACGGTGGCGGAAAAATCGAATGGATACGCGGTGTCATCAACGGACAGGATGGGATAGGAACCAAGTATGAAGCTTCCGCCCAACCGGATAAGGAGAACAAGGTCGTAATAGACGGACAGACTTATAATACTTCGGGAAAAGACGGTGGCTCGTTAAGTGTAGGCGACGCCAGCAAGACGGGTTTCTATCAGCGTAAATTCCTGGATGAAAGTCTGACGGACTATACGAACATCGACGCAAAACGTTCTTCTACTCCCTGGGTGGTTTTCCGTCTGGCAGAAATCTATCTGAATCGTGCAGAGGCTTGCATGGAACTGAACCGGCATCCTGACCTTTGGCGTGGAGGCGGACAGCCTGAAGGCGGCAAAGCCCCGTTTGGAG